>Ga0222714_10004245_pt1 | contig 14164 bp, 20 predicted proteins | sample C33_3DmetaG_FD_165048 | JGI IMG/M metagenome (GOLD analysis project Ga0222714, IMG submission 165048) | Estuarine water microbial communities from San Francisco Bay, California, United States - C33_3D | ecosystem: Environmental > Aquatic > Marine > Unclassified | place: USA: California... | reverse complement strand
GGTCCAGGTGGTCATCCTTTAGAATTAGGCCATCAGAGAATAGCAGAAAAATTTTATGAACATATTAGGTATCTCGGCTGGATTTCATGATGCGGCAGTAACCGCAATCATCGACAACGAAATCGTCTTTGCTGGGCACAGTGAACGCTACAGCAAAAACAAACACGACAAAAATTTACATCCAGATCTGATCAAAGACGCACTGGGATATATTGGTCATGTAGATCAAATAGCCTATTATGAACGTCCTTGGAGTAAATTTACACGTCAACTATACGCTGGTCAATATCATGATGCTTTTCATCCTTATAAACTTAACAAAGAATTAAGTAAACTAGGACTAGGTAAGATTCCAATCAAAACATTTCCTCATCATTTATCACATGCGGCCGCTGGTTTTCAAACAAGCCCTTTTAAAGAAGCCACGGTGGTGGTCATTGATGCCATTGGAGAATGGGAAACTATAACTATTTGGAGTGCTGGTTATGATAGTAAAGGCCGTGCCAAATATAAAAAGTTGTGGAGTCAGAAATATCCTCACAGCATTGGACTAATGTACTCGGCATTTACCAAAGAAGCTGGACTTAAACCCTTAGATGAGGAATATATCCTAATGGGCATGGCCGCTTGGGGCAATAAAGATCCCGTAAATCAAATCAGAATACAGCAGACTCTCATTGAGAATGCTTCTGACGTTTTGTTCAAGCATAATTTACACATTGGATTACCGGATGAGGTGTTCCGACCAGAAAACGTCATGGACATGGCCGCCACCGTACAGGAGATAACGGAAGACATAACAGCCAACATCATGCTCAAGGCCATGGACAAAGGTACTAGTAAGAATATAGTTTATATGGGTGGAGTCGCCCTTAACTGTAAGGTCAATAGTATAATAGGTGAATATTTTGATGACATCTGGATCATGCCCAACCCTGGAGATGCTGGTAGCAGTCTGGGTGCGGCGGCATTGGCATATGGTCATAGATTAAATTGGCGTAATGCTTATCTAGGACATAACATCGAAGGGGCTTACCCAACGGTGGAGATAATCAGTGAGCTATTAGAAAATAAGATAGTGGGAGTGGCATCGGGACGTGCGGAGTTTGGTCCTAGAGCATTAGGCAACAGAAGCCTATTAGCAGACCCAAGGGGTTCCGAAATAAAAGATTTGGTAAATGAGATCAAACGCAGACAAAAGTTCCGTCCGTTCGCTCCTGCAATATTATCCGAACTGGCACACGAATATTTTGACATGCCACGTAGTTGGAATTCTAGTAATTACATGCAGGTGGTTGCCCGTTGTAAGAATCCGGAACAGTTTCCAGCAATATGTCACGTTGACCAAACTAGCCGGGTGCAAACAGTTCCTAATGACGGATCAGGATTTAGACAACTGTTAGAGAGATGGTATGTCTGGACAGGGTGTCCTATGTTATTGAATACTAGCCTAAACATCCGTGGAGAACCCATGGTCAATGACCGTGCGGATGCTGATAGATTTGAACGAGAATATGGAGTACGAGTAGTCTCATGAAGCGTCTATTTACCTTTGGGTGTAGTTTAACCAATTGGATATGGCCAACTTGGGCAGATATCTATGCCACTGACTTTGATTTTTTTGAAAATTGGGGGATGCCTAGTGCAGGTAACTTGTTTATCTTTAATTCAATTATTGAAGCAAATAGACGACATAAATTTACCAGCAACGACACAATAGTTATTATGTGGTCAGGATTACTTCGAGTTGACACATACCATCATGATAGGTGGAATTTGTATGAAAGTTCTAACGATTCAGTGAGAGGAAGTGAGATTATAAATTTTGCCTACATAGACGGCATCAATGAGTGGTTTAAAAGTAAAAACTTAAATTATAAATTTTTATCAATGACAGATTATTCAACATATTCCGGTGAGGATGTGTATGAATTTTATAAAAACACCATAGACTCTATAAAAGTAATAAATTTTCAAATTAACTCCAAACGATCAATTGATGTAAACATGAATAGGATTGAAAACTATAAAGGTTGTCACGAATACGTTCGAGATTTGTACAATCATCTTAGGGGCAACAAATGGCCTGATTTTGAAGAATACATAGAACAGTATCCTAAACTAACGATTGATGATCAAATGACAATCATCAACCGAGAAATTGCCTCTCTCCAAAAAACTTTTAAGAATGATCTACACCCCACCCCCATTCAACATTTAAATAGTTTAATGGAATGGGACAAAGATTTTACGCCATCACAACAAACTCTTGATTGGATTCAAACGTATGAAGATTTGATCTCAATTCCAGACTATGTGATATATAATACAAACATGCCCAAAGAGAGGTTAAAATAATTATGAAAATATTAGTATGTGGATTACCTGGTAGTGGAAAGTCAACATTATCTAAGAAGTTAATGGAGTCCATAGGACCCAGTAGAGATGTTGATTGGATTAATGCTGATGACATACGCGAACAGGCAAATGATTGGGACTTTAGCACTGAGGGTAGAAAACGACAGATGCTCAGAATGAAGAAATTGGCAGACACCGCTATTGAAAAAAACGTGATACCCATATCGGATTTTATTTGCCCTACCAAAGAACTGCGTGACGAATTCAACGCAGACTTGGTCATATGGATGAACACAATTAAGCAAGGACGATATGAGGATACAAATGAGATATTTGAAGATCTCACGGAAGATGAATATGATTTTTGCATCACGGAATTTGACAGCATAAACAAATGGGCAGTGACATTGGCAGACTTAGTTGATATCCTGTCCACGTCCGATATCAATGAATGGGTAGAATAACAAAGTAAGATGTTTGATGTTTTTATTATAGACATGGGTGGGCATGACGAGAACGTTGATCGTCTGACGAAAAAATTACCACACGCCAAAGTGGTTAGGTATTATGATAATCATTTGGCAACTATAAAACGTTGTGTGGCTAAATCCAGGACTTCACACGTTTGGATCTTATCAAGTTGTTGTGACTACACAGAGTTTGATTTTGACTATAAATCAACCCCATGGGAAAGTTATCAGATACACTGTTGGGCCAGTGGAAATCAAAAATTTGGTGATACCTTCCTGATCAATGTTGATGAGTTTTGGCAACAGGCATCAATTGAACTATTGGAATGGTACAAAGATATACATTGGCATGAAGATGGTGTGCCAAGATTACCATGGCCAACGGTGACCTATGCCAGCGATGATTTACCAGCAATAGTCAAGGCAACCAAATTTGACACACCTTATATTCAATTTGTCAGAGAAGGTGACACCAGCACCGATTTTGATCCTCCACTGTGGAAAGATCGTGCGGTTTACACCTTTAACAGAGCAAATAGCGTATCACTAATACCGCGTGATATTTCAGGCAATTTAACCACTCAAATCTACGATTATCCCTACGTAATCAAGCAAAAAGACCGATTTTTAGGCGATAAATTACTGGATATAATCTATATCAGCAATGGCGAACCTGAAGCAGAAAGGTGGTATAAACATCTCTGTGACTGCACACAACGACCTATACAGCGAGTTCAGAATGTCGATGGACGTAGACAAGCATATCAACGAGCCGCTGAATTAAGCACCACGGATTGGTTCTTTACGGTATTTGCCAAAATTGAAGTTAATCCAGAATTTGATTGGGGATGGCAACCAGACTATCTACAGGAACCAAAACACTATATATTCCATAGCCGTAATCCGGTAAATGGTTTGGAGTATGGCCATATGGGTGTTATTGCCTATAACAAACGGTTGGTTTTGGATACCATGGAACCTGGCCTAGACTTCACTCTGAGCAGAGCTCATGATGTGGTTCCTTTACTAAGTGCCACAGCACATTTCAACACCACACCAGAACTAACATGGCGCACTGCTTTCCGTGAAGTACTTAAACTAACATATGATAACTCACTAATAACCAATATTGAAACCTCTTATCGTTTAAAAATTTGGTTAGAATCAGCAGAAGGTCCAAATGCTGAATGGTGTTTGCGTGGTGCTCATGATGCTGTTGAATACTATGAGAAGGTCAGGGGTGACCATGATAAGTTAATGTTGAGTTTTGAATGGAAGTGGCTTAACGAGTATTTCCGAGCTCACTATACTGAACAATAGTTTCAATAATAGCTTCTACTTCACCGTCGGTGAGTTCTGGATAGATAGGCAAACTCAAACAGGTTTTACTAAATTCTTCTGCATTTGATAAATCTTCATAATTTCTTTGATATCTATCTGAGTAAACAATGTTCCATGACAGCGGTCTTGCGTAATGTATTTTTGTTTCTATACCCTTGGCTTCTAAGGCATCACTGATTAACATCCTATAGGGATGATGTACCACATACTTGCTCCACGCATGTTCCACTTTAGGATTTTTTGGAATAAGATCAAAATATTTTTCTAAACGTTCATTGTAATATTCAGCAATCTTTGTTCTACGTTCTTGCCATTGGTTAAAGTATTTTAATTTGACCAACATCTGGGCACAGTCAGCCTCACTCATTTTACTATTTGTGCCTTCCATGCCATGGTCTTCATGCTTACCATTATCACGTAGATTGATCAGTATATCTGCTAGTATTGGGTTATCGGTGAGCACCATTCCACCACTACCGTAGTTGTTTAGATTTTTTGTAGGATCAAAACTTAACACGCTGATGTCACCTAGTTTGCCACTGGGCACACCTTCATAGTAAGCACCAAAGCTCTGTGCGGCATCCTCGATCACAGGTACCTTATTATCAGTCCAGGCACCCAGATAAGAAATTAACTTTTCCTGATCCATGACGTCTCCAAACAGATTGACATACATAAGGATACCTATGTCTTCTACAGGCAAGGGAATCTTAGAGATGTCCATCATGCCAGTGCGTTTATCCACATCAACCATGTATGGGGTATGGTACGACATCAGAACAGAATTTAGAGTAGCAACAAAACTCTGTGCGGGAATTAACACATTGGACGTGTTTGCCCAAACTTCACTGATCGCACGCATGGATAATATCAATCCCTGCGTGCCACTATTGACAGACACTGCGTATTTTCTCTCACACATTTTGGCAATGGTCTTTTCAAACAGCCCGGTATTTGGACCATCAAGAACCTGTCCTGATTTATAAACATTATCAGTTGCTTCTAGCAGTTCTTCTCTAAGATTGGCGTATTGCCTATCTATGCCAAAGAACGGGATTTTGTTAATAGTCAAATTTAAGTAACTTTGATAAATAATTATATGATATTTATAAACAACAAATATACTAAATTTTATTATAACATCATTGAACACGCCAAGTCAAGAACTACTTTTGTTGGATATAGTGAAAAGCATCATATTTTACCAAAATCTATGGGTGGAAATAATGATACTAACAATTTAGTTAAATTAACAGCAAGAGAACACTTTATATGCCATTGGTTGCTTACTAAAATGGTTACTGGAAGCGACCGTAACAAAATGCTTTACGCATTAAATGGTATGCGACGTAATAAAACAGGAAATAGATATGAAACAAAAATTACTAGCAAGGTTTATGCTAGTCTTAAAGGAAAACGAATATTAACAGAAGAGACTAAAATGAAAATTAGTCTTGCTAAAAAAGGAAAACCTAGGTCAGAAGAAACTATTCAAAAAATGCGAGAGAGAAAAATGTCAGCTGAGACAAGGATTAAATTGTCAAACTCATTGAAAGGCAGAATTGGCCCTAATTTAGGAAAACCTAGATCAGAAGAAACTAAGGAAAAAATAAGAAATACATTATCTGGTAGAATACTATCTACAGATGCTAGAGAAAAATTAAAAGGTCCAAGAGGACCTAGAAAAGTTTCCGTTAAACAGGAATTTGTATCATGTCCACATTGTGGGAAATTTGGCGGAAAAGGAAATATGAACAGATACCATTTTACTAATTGTTTCTTTTATAAAGCACAGGATTAGCTAGATACCAATTATAATACCTTTGAAAACCTTCTTCTACACTGACTTTTGGGGCATATCCTAAATCATTTACAGCTCGAGTAATATCTAATCTTCCACGTTTAGGGAAACTCAGATCTCTATCTGCCAACTCCAATGTGCCTTGACCTGCGATGCTAATTGCTAGTTCTGCGGCTTCTTTTAAAGTCCACAGGCGTGTGTCTGAACGTGTGATATTATATATGTTTCCATTGGCACAATCTTTGGTGGCGGCTAAGGTAATACCCATGGCAGTGTCTTCTACATAGGTGAAGTCTAGAACTTCGTTAGCACCATTTACCTTGAGTGTTTCTCCACGCATGGCTTTGGTCATGAACTTACTGACCACACGATCTTCTACGTCCCATTCACCATACACAGCACTTGGGCGAATAATCACATGAGCAAAATGTCCTTGACGACTGTAATCTTCTACTAGATGTTCACCCATGAGTTTCATAATACCATACTGTCCAATTGGTGAACATTGTGTGACCTCTGTAACGTCTGTTTCAAAGTCACCGTAGACCATACTAGAACTAATGTAGACAAATTTCTTAACATTAAACTTCTTACTCATTTCCAAAAGATTAACAAGTCCAGTGCTCATAACGTCACTGGCAGTTAAGGGATCTTCACCAACTACTTTTTGCCTAGGAAAACTGGCCAAGTGTATAACACAGTCTGGTTTGAATACCATGAACAATGTAGGTAACATACCTCCGTCTCTGATGTCTACGTGTCGAACTGTGCTGGTAAATCTTTTGCATCTGGCCTCTAATAGATAGTCCATTTCTTCTCTTGGAATAAAACCATAGTTGGTATTAGAATCAACAACCAGGCATTCGTGTCCTAGTTCTTCTAAGAAACGTACCACATTATGTCCGATAAATCCGGCACCGCCGGTTACTAGGTATTTCATAAATTTTTAAGTTTTTCTAATATTTCATCAGTCCATGTCTGATGTGTTTTTGGTCCTGGATGTGTACCGTGTTTGCCCATATCTTTTACCTCACTTATTTTTAAATATCCAGGTAAGTTAGATATTCTTTCTTCAACAAAATCATAATATTCTTCAAGACTGATATCATGTAAAAATACAATTAGTTTAGCACCAATTTTGTTACAGAAATTATTAACCTGATGTATCGTCTGTACAGCCTGCATTAGCCTATCACTGTTCAGGCATGCAGATTCCATCTCTTTGGTTTCCTGATCAGTCCAACTGTCAATACCTTTTTGGTAATTCACATAATAGTCCAATACCTGTTGCCTATCTTCTCCGTTGCGTAGTGCAAAACTTATAGGGTCAATTTCAACAAGAAATGTTTCAGGTAAAACATTTACAAAAATATTATTACGGAATGTGAGATATCTGCTAATACCAGTTAATCCCCAAACAACGATATCTCCTTGGCGTATATCGCTACGTAGTATTTGGTCAGCGGCCCATGGAATAGCTGACCCTAAAATACTTAAAAAACTTACAGGCATGTTCAATTCGTCGGCGAGTAATTGTCCGTATCTTTCTGTCTTTTCCACATCTGTTCCGTTGGCAATGCTACATCCAGCTACCCAAATTTGTGGTTGATCAGACTGACGTTGATCAGCTAACCAAAGTAAATCACACTCAGTTGTTATCGTCATCTTTTTTATCTTTTCCAGGTTCCCATTTAACCGACCAATCTATATCTTGATAGTTATCTTCAAACTTTTTGTTGGGATTTTTTGTTTTAATTCTATCACCAGTGATATCATTTACACTGGTTTTATCGCTTGGTATGTCACTCATTTATGTTCCTTTATTTCCACTCTGCCATATGTCTAAAAAACCTTAGAGCATATTCAGTGTATTGTTTTTCATCTAGATCTCCGTAGATGATATATTGTTTACCATATCCAATATAGACCTCATCCTCATGCCATTGTAGTTTGATGTCATTGTTCTCCACCCATGAGTATTGGGGAGTTTCTTTAAACAGTTCAGCAACGTCCCAGAACTGTCGTTCTTTTGACTTTGCTACAATGTTAGAATAGTTATTCTCTAAGTGTGTAAAGAATCTAACTCTGTGTTTTTTATTTTCTATCATACTGCCATTGGTGCCTTGATACTAGGCATTGGGTTATAGTCATCTAGTCTGAAGTCATCCATGGTAAACTTTTCTATGTCCTTAACTTCAGGATTAATCCACAGAGTGGGAGCAGGCAGGGGTTCACGTTTCAGTTGCTCTTTCACCTGCTCTACATGATCAGAATATACATGAGCGTCTCCAAGCACGTGAACAAACTCACCTACTTCCAAACCACAGACCTGAGCGATCATATGTGTTAATATTGAGTAGGACGCTATGTTAAAGGGAACTCCCAAGAACATATCGCAGGAACGCTGATACATCTGACATGATAATCGATTATCCTGGCTTACATAAAATTGTGCGAAACAATGGCAGGGTGGTAACGCCATTTGATCTAGTTCTCCTGGATTCCATGCTGTTAAGATATGACGTCTACTGTATGGATCTTCTTTTATGCCTCTGATAAGTTCTGCCAATTGATCAACTCCACCAAAGTCTCTCCACTGTACACCATATACTCTGCCCAGGTCTCCAGGATATCTTGCCTTGGGTTTCCAATAGTCTGCTTCAGCATTGGCGGTCCATATTGTTGTATTCTTAGGTGCTTCACTGCCGTGTAATATTTCACGCAGTCTATGTTCATCACTGGAACCTTCAATAAACCAAAGTAATTCTGATAGGCAGGCTTTGAATGCTAATCGTTTGGTAGTGACTGCTGGAAAAGATTTGGACAAATCATAACGCTGTTGCATACCAAAAACACCAATGGTACCAACTCCTGTACGATCACTTCGTACTTCTCCGTTTTCCAAAACGTATTTTAGAGCATCAAGATATGTTTTCATTGTAATATTATAACAGATGAATATCTGTTGGTCAACCTAGAATAAGACTCTATCCCAGATTTCATAAGTACATTCCTGTCCCGGACGAACTGTTTTGATGCGGAAGCAAGCCAAATACCTATCTAGATCAATTCTGGTGTCTGCAAAATAGTTACCTTTGATGCGTGTAAGATACACACGCTGAACTAGTTTTTCTGTGCTTTCATAAATGGACTTTCCACCAATGATAAAAATATTTTTATTTGGAAAATCTTTTTCAAGGGCAGAGACTTCTTCCAAGATATCACCATTGAGTCGGCGAGCATAAAAAGATTTTAGAGGTTTTGATGATGCCACACAGTTAACACGGTCGGCCAATGGTTTAGGCATTAATGGGTCATCCCAAGTTTTGCGACCCATTACTACCACATGTCCAAGTGTGTGTTGCCTAAACCATCTAAGATCTTCTGGTTGTTTAGGCCAGGGCAAGGTTCCTCTATTACCGATACCACCAAATGGAGTAGCGGCTAATATACTACAGATCATAATCCTTTGAGTACCTTGTCTGTTTCGGGTTGTACAGCATCTTGGACTTTCTCAACATCAACAAAAAAATCAACGTTAACTATGTACTGATCTAATTGGATGAACTTGTCGTCCAACATCATTTCGACGTCTTCAGTTGTCTGTCCATTTTTTAGCAGTTCCTTAACACTGATGGTAACATTAGTGCCATCAACAAGTTGTACGCTAATATAATCTAAAATGCCGACAGGAAGTTCTTTCTTATCAACATCTTCAATTATGTCTTGCCACCTCTTGCGAACATTTAAGTTTAACTTCTTTGCTTTATTATTACGCAGTGGCTTTTTTGGCTGTTCTGACATTTTTAGTTTTTGGTGCAAGTTCGTTGGCCTCTTTTTCTAAACGTTTGGCTTCTGCTAATAATACCTCAGCCTCGGATTTTAATTTTGTTGCTTGATCTAAACGTTGTTGAGCAAGAGCTGAATCATCTAATACTTCAGTATTTATCGATGCACTCGATTTAGCCTCACCAACATCACGTCCTCCAGCGAATCCAGCATTAGCATCCATTTCTGCTAATTTTTCTGCGGCTTCGCCACCAGCTTCAATTTTATCTAAGATAGAATTTAGCTCATCTAACCTGCAACTGCTAGAAGCATTAACTGTTACAATCACTTGATTAGCCTGCACTTTCTTAAGATAACCACTCTTATGAATAGTCTCTAAACATTTATTGCCGTCTGCCATTGTGTGTCTGAATAATGGATCAGCAAGTTCTTTTGCGTTCTGACCTACTTCACTTTCCAAAACTTTCATTACCTCGTCATGGAGAAGGCTAGGAATAGATTCTGTGTATAACACCAATGCCATGTGATTTTCATCAGGTACTTGTCGATAAACGATAGCCACTTTCTTATTATTGTGTCTACCTACGTGTTTAATAACTGCCATTTTATTTGGTCTCCTCGGCGTTTGCTTGAGGTTCACTGATCGCACCAACGCTCTTCAGAAATGCGATTAGTTTGTTGTATAAATTTCCAACAGTTGTTAGTTCTTCAGCTCGCCAAGCACCACGCTGACTACCTAATTGAATTAACTGTGCCACAGTGATCAAATCCTGAAGATTCATTCCTGTGTCTGGGCCAGCCCCGGGCTGTGCAGTAGCAGATGTTGGTGTGTCTGCTGGTGCACTTGATATCGTACTATCAGTAGCCTTAGCCGTTGATTTTTTCTTTGTTTCAGCCATATTAAAATTCTCCTTGGGAACAGTTTTATTTAACTTGTCTGCAGGGGATGGAAAAATTTCTTAGGCTGTAATGTTAGGCAAGCACAGACTAAAGTAACTACCTTCGCTGGCTAGTTCGAATGCTATTAAAGTTTGTCGATTGAAGTATTTCTTGTCAGATCGTAAGTCAGTATGATCACTAACTTTAACATCAATTGGACCCAGATAAAATCTACCCTCTAAATTTTCATATATCCAATCGGTGAGCACTTTGGGATCAGACATTTGGTCTAATATGATACGTTCAAAGTGTGGAGGGCACCAATCTAATCTACGCAGATCATGAACATTCAAAGGATTAATTTCACCGTGCTTGAGCACTACCTTGATCCCTTATCCAAATCATAGTAAGTGGTAATACCAAAAGGTGCCTCAATAGTGGTTGATCCATGTATCACGAACATGGTATCACAGTATTCTGGTTCACCCCAATTACCAAATGGATATCCGTCTGTGAACATCACGAACTTCTTGGGTTCGATGTTGTTCTCTCTCATCCAAGTCCAATTTACTTCAAAATCTGTACCACCCCCACCTTGTAAATCCCAAGATAGGATGTCATCTAAATTTTCTCTGGTGAACACAGTTGCATTATAAACGTCAGTATCAAAACTCCAAAGGTGTAGTTTAAAGTTATCATAACTTTCCATGATACCTTTGATTTCACTAAGGATATCATGTAACATATCATCTGACATCGAACCCGAAGAGTCAATGGCCACGCAAATATCAATTTCCTTGTCAAAGTCGTTACCTGGCAATATTGCATCAGTATGCCAACCCTTGCGGCTAATACGACTCCAAGTGTAGTCATTTTTAAGCGTACTTAAGATCTGTTGTTGAAGTAATTCTCGCCAGTTGAGCTGAGGAGCGGTGAGTTCCTTGATTAATCGACGCACACCTGCTGGTAGTTCACCTGCTTTACAAGTCTGTGCCGCGGCCATGACGGCTTCTTTAATTTCATCTCGAATCTGTTTCTTTTCTTCCTCGCTGAGCTTAGGACGACCGTTGCCTTGATTATCTTTGTCTTGTCCTTCTCCTTGGCCACCTTCTTTGTCGTCACCGTCAATATGTTCATCCAAGAGTTGATCTAATAGATCCTCAATGTTGATCTTTTCAGCATTATCATATAAGTCATCATAAACCTCTTCAGCACTCCAGCCACGATACTTTGTATCATATAAACCAACGGGAATTTTCTCACCGATGCGTTGATCTAATAGATCTTGATTGACACAATAGTCGTCGGCTATGTTCCATAAGCGTGGATCACGCTCACCACGGCGTCCCATGTGATCATAAACAGCATGAAGCACTTCATGCCCCACTAGAAATTCAACTTGTTTTGCTGGCATCCTTTTAAGGAATTCACTGTTGTAATAGAATTTACGACCATCAGTTGCGGCTGTACCACACCAAGCATCGGCATTTTCTAGTTTAAGTCGTGTGGCCAAGTTACCAAAAAATGGTGCTTTCAGTAATAAAGCAATACGAGCAGTGATTAGTTTTTCGCGTACTTCTGCGTCTGTTTGGGGATTGGTTTTACAACCTACATAGTCTTTGATATCTTTGTTTGCTGTTGTCTTGTTAGGTGGTGTCTTGGTTGCCATTTGTCTAGTCGCCCTCTCACTTAATTACTTATATTATACTACCAAACGGCTGTTTTGTCAAGCACTGATAAGTTATTTTTCAAAAGATCCCAATTGGATTCGTTAACCAGCACTGCGTTAGAAGATATTTTTTCAACTTCTGCTAGAAGAAATTCATTTATTTTGCCGAGTACTAAGATCATAATTTTATGTGTTATATAGGATAAATGGACTCAGATGATCATCGGATTTAACGTAAATTCTACACTGATTATATGATGTTTGCCATGACCAGACATCACTGAGTGTTTGATCAAATAATTCTCGATTGCTTGTATGGATGCTGGTCCAATAGACTATTTCACTACTGGGACCAAATGTTTGCCAAAACCAAAGATGAGCCCTGACGAAATTTTGATGTTGTTCTGTCTTGTTCCAATTTTTGAAATCAATGATATAGGAAAAGAAGGAACGCCCTGAGTGCCGATTATCCATTTGGATGACACGCCAGGGCGGTTGGGCAGTCCTTCTTATTGAACCCATTAAGCTACCGCTTGTACGATGTACTTGCCAAAACGCTTGTGGAATTCATCAAACGTTTTCAGCTTATTGGGCACAACTGGTAAATTATAAACTGTGAGAGCCACCCTAGCACCCATCACAGTTAGTTCTGTTGTAAAGTTCTCCATCATGAAACGGAAGAAGTTATCGACCTTTTCATACCATGCATCACTGGCAGTATTTTCTCTGTCTTTGAGCTCTTTCAACTCATAGCACATACTGATGGTTAATGAGTACATAGCTGAAATTTCTTTAAGTTTTAATTCTTTAACCTTGCCCTCAAGAACTTCAGTTGGGTTAGGCATTTGACCTGCGATCTTTCTATGTGCCATGAACTTGATAGCAGTACCATCACCAACAGTGCCTGACACTAGATCAGTTTCAATGTTAGTAGGTAAGTTATCTTCAAGTAATTGACTTACAAAAGTCCATGACCTTGGTGTGGCAAATGAACGGCTTGATGATTTAGGATCAAAGTCAAACAAGTCTTGTTTGGCAAATGAAACGTAACCAACAACGTCTTTATGAATGTTGTTAAGCACTGCCCATTTAACCCATGAGTCAAAGTCAACACGCATTTCTAAGTGAATAAAACGATTGGCTAATGGGGCAGGCATTTTATAAGTAACACCTTTGTCACCTTCACGGTTACCAGCGGCCACAATAACGACATTATCTGGAAGAACATACTTACCAATACGTCTATTTAAAACTAACTGATAGGCCGCGGCCTGTACGCTAGGTGCCGCCGAATTCATCTCATCAAAGAATAAGACCACAATAGGATATTGTTTGGCCATTTCTTCAGTGGGCAAATCAATAGGAGGTGCCCAATCCATGACATTACCATCTTTGTTATAGAATGGAATACCACGAATATCTGTTGGATCCATCTGACCCAAACGTAGATCGATCATATGACCACCAAGTTCTTTGGTGATGTCAGCAATTAATTCTGACTTACCGATACCTGGAGGACCCCAAAGGAATACTGGACGTTGTTTTTTAAAGCATTGAGAAACTGCAATACGAGCTTCTTCTGATGTTACGGTGCGATTTTCAGTTGACATAGTTCTTCTGCCCTTTCTTAACTATCTAACTTATATTATATACTCAAATTGACGATTTGTCAATGGAGACTTGTTGGGGCATCATAAGACACCATCTTGCCATCTTCGTGCTTCTTGGCCATCTCTTCTGCCATGATCTTGATACCAAGTATGAGAGCCTTAAGGTCTCGCTCACTCATGTCAGGCTCTTGTTCTCCCCAAATCGCTTCAATGATTTGCTGTTCTTCTGGAGTCATTATAGTGCGAT
>Ga0222714_10004244_pt1 | contig 14166 bp, 14 predicted proteins | sample C33_3DmetaG_FD_165048 | JGI IMG/M metagenome (GOLD analysis project Ga0222714, IMG submission 165048) | Estuarine water microbial communities from San Francisco Bay, California, United States - C33_3D | ecosystem: Environmental > Aquatic > Marine > Unclassified | place: USA: California... | reverse complement strand
AGGTGTACATACTTTGGATTTGAGCCCGATAAATTTTAGCCAAAATTGCTAACTATCTGACAGCGTTTTACGCAACTAAAGTTAGTCAAATCGGTAACCATAAGATTGAATAATCATGCGGGCTTTGTCACCTCTCACAAAATCCATAAAATCTCTTGCCGCCTGTTTATCAATCCCGCGTCTTAACAGTAGTGCGTCTTGTCTGATAGGGCTGTGTAACTCAGAGGGCACCAGCCATGCTGAGCCCCCGACTATGTCGCCATTCCGCATAATTTGTGACAAGGCAACAAACCCGAGCTCAGCATTTCCGGAATCGACAAACTGAAATGTCTGAGTGATATTCTCACCCTGCACCCAACGTTCCCTGGTGCTTTCTGTCAAGCCAAGTGCTGCTAATACTTCTACTGCTGCTACTCCGTAGGGAGCCAGTCTGGGATTAGCGATCGATAATTTATTAAAACCACCTTGTCTTAATAGCTCGCCATTCGCCAGCGGCAAGCCGGGTGATTTAGACCATAGTGCCAGCGCGCCAATCGCATAGGTAAAGCTGCGCGTGGTTCTGTTTTCTTCCTCACTTTCCTCACCTTCCCCGTCTTCTTTTCCTTGTTCCTGGTCTTCTGCTTCAAGTAAGGCTGGCATTTCCTGGTCCGCCGAAAAAAACGCATCAAAAGGCGCCCCGTTATTGATCTGCGCAAAAAATCGTCCAGATGATCCGTAAGTTACCAGTACTTCATGCCCGCTTTCTGCTTCAAACTCATTGATCAGTTGATTCATCACAGATCGAAAATTTGAAGCTACCGCTATTGTGATTGTCTCTGCCGATACCGACAAACAATGGCACGCTAATATAAATGTTAAAAAAAATCTCATTGCTTTTTATTGTCTAATTGCGACTATCGCTGTAGATAATTCCTGAATGCATCTAGGTTAAACCTATCCACGGCCAGGGGCAAAGCACTATCGTCATAATAAGCAGTCAAATATAACCAACAAGTCCTCACCTTTTTTATCTTAAATCAATATGCTGTTTTCTAGCTTCATTAGACTTATCCGATCCACAAGATGCATTGTATTTGTCTGAGTACTGCCTTATACAACAAGGTCTAGTAAAAACTGACATAAATTTTTCATAGAGAAACAAATGAGCAAAAGCTGGTTACGCCATCCTCAAAGAATTCCATTGCGAAAATGTTTATTCCAGATTCACTTATGGAGTGGTATCAGTCTTGGTCTTTATATCTTTTTTATCAGTATCACCGGCAGCGTGCTTGTTTATCGGAATGAACTTTATGTGATGGCCACCCCTAATCCGCTTATCTCTAGCGACTCTGAATCAGTATTAAGTGATGAATTATTAATAGAGCGAGTAAGGCTTTCCAATCAGGGTTATGAAGTGACGCGTGTAAACCGGTCCGGAGACCCCACCAAGGCTGTAGAAATATGGCTTGAGCAGGATGACCAAATCAAGAAACGTTTTTTTGATCCTTATAATGGAAATGATTTAGGCAGTGCGGCCAGAACCGGCCAAATGCTGGTTATAAGCTTAATTAATCTGCATGAAAGTTTTCTTTTTGGTGAGACTGGTCGAAAGATTAATGGCATAGGCGCCATTGCCGTGCTCTTGATCGCATTCACAGGACTAATCATCTGGTGGCCCGGCATTAAGCGCTGGAAGCGCAGCCTAAGATTTCAAAAAGGCATTGGCTGGAAGCGTCAAATCTGGGACATCCACAGCATGGTCGGCATCTGGAGTTTCCTATTTATTATCATTTTTGCATTTAGCGGGGCTTATTTGTGTTTCCCTAATTTTTTCCATGACCTTGGTGACCAGCTACAGCCCATGACAGATGAGAATGCCGGCTCTCGCTTCGTAGATAAATTTTTATACTGGCTCGCTTTTCTGCATTTTGGACGCATCAATGGTATTGGTCTTATCTGCAGTGGTCCGGGCTTTTGCGATCAGTCAATCAAAGCCTTGTGGACAGCGTTTGGTTTAGCCCCGGCGCTTATGTTCGCCACTGGTGCCACCATGTGGTGGAATAGAGTGCTTCGGCGCTGGTTACGCCAAAACCATTAGCAAACGCGCATAAAAAACCCCGCTATAAAGCGGGGTTCTTGTTTGGTGCCGCCACCAAGAGTCGAACTCGGGACCTACTGATTACAAGTCAGTTGCTCTACCACGGCTGAGCTATAGCGGCTAATTCATAATAGCGAGGCCGCGAATACTAACAATCTCCATCCTATTGATCAATATTTTAAGGTAGAATTAATCAATTATGAAACATATTGGCAAGGTGTACTGATGTCTTCCCCTGGTCGTATTGAAACTAGTCATGCCTGGCAAGCTCTCAAAAAGCATCAGCAGCAACTATCAAAAAGCCGCATCAGTGATTTATTTGCTGGTGATCCTGATCGCTTTGATAATTTCAGCCTGCAGGCACCCGAACTACTATTGGATTATTCCAAGCATCTGATCAACGCCGAAACCATAGAACTATTAGTTGAATTGGCCAATCAAGCAGGCGTTAAAGCCGCCATTACTGCAATGTTTGCTGGCCACCTGATAAACAATACTGAGCAGCGCCCTGCCCTTCACATGGCCTTACGCAGCCCTCTGAATCAAAGTCCTGAGGAACAAGCTGCCCATAACACTCTAGCTAAAATTGGAGCCTTTGTTGAAAGCATTCAAAGTGGCGAATGGACGGGGTATAGCGGTAAGCCTATTACTGATGTGATCAATATCGGCATAGGCGGTTCTGATCTGGGGCCGTTCATGGTCTATGAAGCTCTGACTCCTTTTCATTCCAGTAAAATTCGTTGCCACTTTGTCTCCAGTGCTGACCCCTCTCATCTGCAACAGACACTTAAGGGCTTAAATCCAGAAAACAGTTTATTTGTGATTGCTTCTAAGACTTTTACCACACTTGAAACCCTGCAAAATGCTCAGGCAGCAAAACAATGGCTCCGACCCTCTTTATCATACGATAAGGATCTGGCTAAGCATTTCGTTGCGGTTTCCAGCAGTATTGAGAAAGCCACAGCTTTCGGAATTAATGAGAATAATGTTTTCCCAATATGGGACTGGGTCGGCGGGCGCTATTCTCTTTGGTCTGCTATCGGGCTTCCAATAGCCCTTGGCACCAGCATGCAATACTTCCTCGATCTACTAGATGGCGCGCATAAAATGGATGAGCATTTCCAAAATAGTTCATTAGAAAGCAATATGCCTGTTTTAATGGCCTTATTAAATATCTGGTATTTAAATTTCTTCGGGGTAGAGTCACAAGTCATTCTGCCCTATATCCAAAATTTACATTTATTCCCTACCTTTTTACAGCAATTGGATATGGAAAGTTTAGGTAAATCTGTCACTAAAGATGGCGACCCACTTAAAGTAAAAAGCGGGGGACTGGTCTGGGGTAGTGCTGGCACTAATTGTCAGCATTCTTTTCACCAGCTATTGCATCAGGGCACACATATGGTACCAGCAGATTTCATTGCCAGTGCCAGCAGCACTGTAGATATTGCTGGCAGCGAAGAACAACACAATCATTTACTAGCGAATTGTTTTGCTCAGAGTCAGGCGCTGATGCAAGGCAAGTCATTACAAGACGTAGAAGCTGATTTATCTGGGCTAGGCTATAGTGAGGCTGAAATTACCGCCCTGGCACCACACAAGGTTATCAGCGGCAATAAGCCGAGCTCTACTATTATGATGAAGGCTTTAACCCCCTCCGCTTTAGGCGCCCTAATAGCCGTTTATGAACATAAAGTTTATGCTCAGAGTGTCATTTTAGGCATCAATGCTTTTGATCAATGGGGTGTTGAGCTAGGGAAAGCACTGAGCAAGGAATTGTTTCAAGCGATTAGCAGCGACGAAATTTGCGATAAATTTGATGCCTCAACTAATGGCTTGATTAAATACACTAAAAAGATTTTATAGCCTATTTAATAAGCAAAGCCGAGACGAGGCAAAATATTTCGAAGCAGCGCTGTTTACTATCAGTAAATAAGCATTATAGGAAATAATTCAACGACTTATCGGCTAGCGCAATAATTTCCTTAGAAAGTGTAAACCAAACTAATACTTGTCTGAGTATCTGTTTTCTTAATGCCTACTGGCACATCTGAGTTATTTCTATACTGGAAAGCAATCTTGGTAGAAATTCGATCGATAATATTAGATTCAAGGCCAATCTCAAAAGTGGTAATGGTTCGTTTATCACCAATATCAAATGTCAGTGCTTGTGTTAGGGAAGAGGTTTCACTAATAACCCAGTCGTACTCTTCACCTAAAGTAAGAACAGCTTCGCCTTCAGTACCCGTGGTCTTTGAATCATTTTGACGATAACCAGCACCAGCAAAACCCTGTAAATCTTGACCATTCCCGCGAATCAGATATTGACCATAACCCAATGTCGCTATCGCCTGATAATCAAAACCACTAAAGCGATCATCTGTATAGGAGGCCTGTACATATAGGTATCTGTCTTCGTCCATCAGAGCATAGTCAGACTTGTTGGCGATAACATAACGTTCTGCTTTGCCTGTGCCATTTTCACGTGAAGATAAAGCATTAAACCTGAAATTATGCGTCCATTTATCATCAAAATAAGTCATTAAAAACTCCGTATTTAGCGTAGTGATATCAGTGTTACCGGAGGTGCCAACATAGCCCACGGAAGCGCTGGCATCATATGGCCGCTCTTCAGCATCTTGCGTAAAAGCATAATGGCTTATTACAAAAAGGAGGAAAAGTTTTAACCCACTATTCAGTTTTTTAATCATGATTTATCCACAGTATTTTTAAAACCGCGCATTCTAGCTTTTCTCGGCGAATAAATCATGTTTGCAGTAAAAATACGACTAACTAGTGTGTATAATTTATTCGCTCATAAGCAGTACCATCACATTTCAATTACCGAGATCCATTCATGCCTTTAGCAAAACGCATGTCCAGGCTGGGGACAGAGTCCGCTTTTAAAATACTTGCTAAGGCTAAAGCACTAGAAGCTGCCGGCCGTGACATTATCAACCTGGGTATTGGAGCTCCTGATTTCAGAACGCCGGAAAATATAATCACTGCCGGTAAAAAAGCGCTTGATGATGGCTTTCATTTTTACACGCCGGCTAAAGGCATACCTGAGCTACGTGAAGCTGTTGTCAATGACATTCAAAAATATCGTGGCATTAGGGTAGACAAAGAAAATGTCATGATTGTTCCTGGCGGAAAACCGACCATGTTTTTTGCTATCACTATGTTTGGTGAAGCCGGGACAGAAATTATGTATCCCAATCCTGGCTTCCCAATTTATGAATCCATGATTGAATTCAGCGGCGCGAAGGCTGTATCGATTGAACTGCTTGAATCCAATGGCTTTGCTTTTGACCCAGACCGTGTACTTGCGCAAATAAATGAAAAAACACGACTTATCATTTTAAACACTCCGGCAAACCCGACTGGCGGCGTGCTTGAAAGAGCTGCGATCGATCGCTTTGTTTCGGGTTTGGAAAAGCATCCAAATGTCTATTTGCTAGCCGATGAAATTTACTCTCGTCTGCTTTATGATGGTCTCAAGCATGTTAGTTTTCTGGAATATGAGTCAATACGTGATAGAACAATATTACTGGATGGCTGGAGTAAAACGTATTCCATGACAGGATGGCGACTGGGTTATGGTGTCTGGCCATCTGCATTAATAGAGCATGCAGAGCGTCTACAAATCAACAGCAATTCATGTCCTTCAGCGCCTATACAAGTTGCCGGTATTGAAGCATTAAGCGGCCCCCAGGATTCTGTGGAAATGATGCATCGCACCTTTGATGAAAGACGAAAGCTCATAGTGTCACTATTAAATGACGTGCCTGGTTTTTCCTGTATTGAACCCAAAGGTGCATTCTATGCATTCCCAAATATCACAGGGACTGGATATACATCAAAAGAACTGGAAGAGTTACTGCTTGAAGAAATTGGCGTCGCAACTGTATCCGGCACAAGTTTTGGGCAAAAAGGTGAAGGTTACTTGCGCTTTAGTTATGCTAGCAGCACTGAGAATATTGAAAACGCACTGAAAAGAATAAAAAGCTTAATGTCCAGCAGGCCCAATAATTAAGCTCAATCCATAGTTAAACCAGACGAGGCTAGAATGCATACCCTGATTAAATACCTGTTCATTAGTACTGTTAGCTGCATAATGCTGTTTAGCTTGAATGCCAAAGCACAGGACAGCTTCGATATTCTGATACTTAATGGCCACATTATAGATGGCACAGGCAATCCCTGGTTTGAAGCCGATGTCGGCATTATCGATCAACGTATAGTCCGTATTGGTAATCTTGAAAATGCTCAGGCGGACAAAGTTATAGACGCCTCGGGCTTGATTGTTGCACCGGGTTTTATTGATCCACATACGCATGCTATTCGTGGCATCTTTGATAATCCAAGCGCTGAAAGTTCATTACGTCAGGGTGTTACAACACTGCTGGAAGGCAATGATGGTAGTTCTCCCTTCCCTATCGATGAACATTATCAAGCAATAAGAAACAAAGGTATCAGCACAAACTGGTCAGTGTTTGTGGGTCAAGGCACCATTCGAGAGTTGGTGATGGGGACTGAGAACCGACCCGCCAATACGGATGAATTACAGCAAATGAAAGCTCTTGTAGCCGAGGCAATGGAGCAAGGCGCCATGGGTATTTCAACTGGATTATTTTATGTGCCAGGAAACTTCACTCCAATAGAAGAAGTTATAGAATTGTCACGAGTTGTCGCTGACTATAATGGTATCTATATCTCTCACATGCGAGATGAAGTCGCAGGGCTTATGGATTCTGTTCAAGAAACCATTCTCATAGGAGAAGAAGCTGGAATACCAGTACAAATAACACACCATAAGACAATGGGTCGCCAAAACTGGGGCGCTAGTGTCGACACCTTAAGCATGATTGATGCTGCGCGAGCTCGGGGCGTAGACATTACTATGGATCAATATCCTTATACTGCGGCTCAAAGCGGTATGGCTGCTATAGTGCCTCAATGGGCACAGGCAGGTGGAACAGACGCCCTGCTTGCAATCTGGAATGACAACGCTCGACGACAAGAACTCAAGGATGGCATTGTCGATAGAATTTTATATGACCGTGGCGGCGGTTCCCCTGCAAATATTGTTATTTCTTTTTGCGATTGGGATACATCGCTTGAAGGGAAGAGTCTTGCTGACATTGCTAATGAGCGGGGTATAGAACCTTCACCGGGCAATGCCGCCGAAATTGCTATGGATATCATCAGTAATGGAGGCGCCCAGGCTGTTTATCATGCCATGTCAGAAGAAGATGTAGAGAGAATAATGCAACATCCGGCAACCGCAATCGGATCGGATGGGACGTTAACCGTTTTTGGAGAAGGGGCTCCTCACCCACGCCAATATGGAACATTCGCACGAGTACTCGGCACATATGTGCGTGAACGGGGGATTATTACTCTTGAAGATGCGGTGAGAAAAATGAGTGGAGCAACCGCTCAGCGTCTGGGAATTCGGGACCGTGGCATCCTGCGAGAAGGTTATTATGCAGATATAAGTATTTTTAATGCCGATGAAATACGTGACCTTTCAACTTTTGAAGACCCTCATCAATATGCCGTGGGCGTGGAGCATGTCATTGTTAATGGCATTCTGGCTATTGATGATGGGCTTGTCACCAGTGCTCGCCCCGGAAAGATTCTTAATGGCCCTGGTTACATAGAAGATTAGCTTACATGCCGTCAGCATCAGATAAGCCTTTTAAACTAGGTGTCGTGGAAGGTTTTTTTGGCTCTTCCTGGTCTTGGAGTGCCCGCTTAGATTATGCAGAATTCCTCAGTGATTATGGCTTTAATACTTACCTTTATGCACCAAAGAGTGACCGTTTATTGCGGCAGGACTGGCAAGTGCCTTTTCCTCAAGAACACCTGGAAAAATTACAAACGCTGGCAAATACTTATCGGCAAAAAAGTCTTGATGTTGGCATAGGCCTAAGCCCATTTGAGTTATACAAAAATTTCAATTCTGATAATAAAAAGTTGCTCAACGCTAAATTACAGCAGATTAATGCAATTAACCCATCCATACTCTGTATTTTATTTGATGATATGCAAGGTGATCTTGATTCACTTGCCGAGCGACAACTTGAAATAAGCAATTTCATTATTCAGAATAGCCAGGCCTCACATTTTATTTTTTGCCCAACGTATTATTCTGATGACCCTGTTTTAGTCACACACTTTGGTCAAAAACCAAAGCATTATTTGGAAGATGTTGGGAATTCACTGGATCCTGCTATAGATATTTTCTGGACGGGCCCCGAGGTTTTTTCTGAAAATTTTCCACAACGACATCTTCAAGAGATTGCTGAAAAATTACAGAGAAAACCCTTAATCTGGCATAACTACCCCGTAAATGATGCCAAAAGATTGACTGACTTCTTGCATCTAAAACCCTTCCCTAATGAGTCTAATCAGAAAGCAGTTATGCAAGAATTAACAGCTGGCCATATTGCTAACCCTATGAATCAGGCCTATCTATCTCAGATTCCCTTATATTCCTTAAGCAACATTTACAGTGGCAACACTGATGGCGATCAACTAAAATTTGCTTGTGAAACGCTATGCCCTCCAGCACTGGCAAAATTAATTCTTGAAGATGCTGACTTTTTCCAACACCAGGGCTTAACTGACATAAGCGCCAACGACAAACAAAACTATCTTGATAGGTACGCGGCTTTTCAAGATTCGGCAATGGCAAAAGAAATTATAGACTGGCTTAATGGTGGCTATAGTTTTGATCCTAACTGTCTAACTTAATTTATTTTCTACTCTCAGGTATCAATATGGCTTTAACACCCGATTCTCTTTTCACTCCTTTTACCAGTCGCAAACTAAACTTGGAAAACCGCTTAGTGATGGCGCCTATGACACGCAGCCATAGCCCAGATGGTATACCCGGGCAAGATGTCGTTGAATACTATAAACGTCGTGCCGAAGGTGAAATTGGTTTAATTATTACTGAAGGTACAACTGTTGATCATCCCGTTGCCAGCAATGATACAAATATTCCTTGTTTCCATGGTGATGACGCACTTAATGGCTGGCGAAAAGTAGTCGAGGCTGTCCACAGTGTAGGCGGTAAAATTTGCCCTCAACTTTGGCATATGGGCGCTCAACGTGAGCCAGGCAAGGGCCCTCACCCCGAATTAACATCTGTCGGACCTTCTGGTTTAAACGCCAATGGCGAGCAAACCGTCAAGATAATGACCCAGCAAGATATCGATGACGTCATTGCCGCTTTTGTTAAAGCCGCTAGTGCTGCTAAAGCACTTAATTTTGATGGCATAGAATTACATGGCGCACATGGTTACTTGCTGGATCAGTTTTTTTGGAAAGAATTGAACAAACGGGATGATAAGTATGCTGGATCTATTGCGGAGAGCACCCGTTTCGCCGTGGAAATTGTTGAAGCGATTCGCCATGAAATTGGAAGTGACTTTCCTATCATTATGCGTTTTTCGCAATTTAAGATACCTGCTTATGACGCCAAAATTGCTAATAGCCCTGCAGAACTTGAGGAATTCTTAAGCCCATTAGTTGATGCGGGTGTTGATATTTTTCATGCCAGTACCCGACGTTTTTGGGAAGCAGAGTTTCAAGATTCTGAATTAACACTGGCTGGCTGGACTAAAAAGTTGAGCGGTTTACCCACTATTGCCGTTGGCAGTGTTGGTCTTGATATTGATTTTATGTCCAGTTTTGGCGGAGCCGAATCAAAAAATACTAGTCTTGATAATTTACTCACACGTTTGGATAAGGAGGAGTTTGATCTGGTCGCCGTTGGGAGAGCTTTAATTAGCGACCCTAATTGGGCAAAGAAAATTCATCAAGGCATGGGCGATTCTATTGCCACTTTTACGCCTGAAAACTTACAAACTTTACTTTAAATAAAAACCTATAGTCTGCCAAAGTCGTTATTCAGCTTATATTCATGCTGACGGACTCATAATCTATTACATACACTAATAGATAGGAGCCTTGCTATGAAGAAGCTAACTGTACTTATTACCAGTCTGACTTTTGCTTTACTGAGTGTAAATACTCATGCACATGGCTTCCAGAACAAACGGTTCGGCAGCTCTATAGGCTATTTTAATTCTTTTCATTATCCTGCCTATTCCTCTGTCTATTCTTCTGCCTATTCGAACCATTATTCTACTCCCTATTATCCTTCAACCAGTCTAATAATGGGCATCACCTATAGGAATTCTCAGAGCAGAATTGGCCTGCAAAACCGGATTTACAATGGACGTGTTTCTAATAATCGAATTTACAACAATCATGCATATAACAATGACTATCGACGTGTTTATAGAAATAGTTATAGAAACAGTTATAGAGACGCTTATAGAAATAATCGAAGAAGTCTAAATAATAATGATTACCGATCTAACAGACATTACAATAATACTTGTTATGAATATTATTACGATCGCTATGGTAACCGTGTCGAACAAAGTCTTGCTTCTTCAGCGTGCAGGCATTAATTATATTTGATCTCGACTTGAATTGACGCTCCACCCAAGGTGCTGTTTTCTACTTTTAACTCGCCACCATAGGAGCTGATAATATCCAAGGCAACAGCCAGACCGATACCCTGTCCTGTTTTACGAGTATCGGCTCTAGCTCCACGCTCCAGTACCCAGTGCCGATCTTGTTCAGCAATACCCGGACCGTCATCATCAATCAGAATTTGTAAGTTTTTATCGATATTCTGGATCTGAATTCGAACCTGCTGCTGACAATACTTATATGCGTTGTCCAACAGGTTACCCAGAAGCTCGATGAGATCACTTTCTTCACCATAAAACGTTGAATCTGCACTGACATCACTTTCAACGTTTATTTTTTTATCTATATACACTTTATTCAGGGCTGCGCTTATTTTTGCAAGCACTGGTCTAATTATTACAGGAGATAGCAGCATTCTAGTATGAGTGGATTTTGTGGCACGGTTAAGTTGGTAAGTAACAATCTGATTCATTCTCTCAACTTGCTCAGATACATCTTGCATATCTTTTTGTTCAAGTTTTTGGTCCTGCTGGATTACCCCGGAAATAACGGCTAAAGGAGTTTTCAAGCTATGCGCTAAATCACCCAGAGTGGTTCGATAGCGGCTTTGTCTCTGCCGCTCACTTTGAATGAGCATATTCATATTATGGCTCAGATTACGTAGTTCACTAGGATAATCTTCTCCAAGCTGCTCTTTATTACCAGCCTCAATTTCTGCCAAGTCATGGGCTAAACGTTTTAGAGGTGTCATTCCCCAATACAGCAATGCATATTGAGCTAGGGATAGAAATACGGCTAAGCCCCCAAGCCAAAGCCAAAGGTTGGATTGAAATTCATTTATTTCAGCATCAGTTGGGGCTACCGATTCTAATACTACAAAACTAAATTCTTGCTCAAGGCCTGACCAATAAGTCCCGTAGCTGGCAAAAGACATTGGCCCTTGTTCTTCTGTCTCCACACTGCCATAGAACATTTGTCCGGGTACTATATCCTCTGCAGTTACATCCATATCAAAGAGGGCCATGTTGACTGCTGAAGGGCTTCGCCAAGCCTCATTACCTTGTTGATCAAAGATAAAGGCATAAAGGCCAGAGTCAATTTGAGAGAAACGAGCTTCTTCCAGATCGGGCACAAAAAAACTCATATCGGCATCAGGCTCTGCAACCCCAAGCACTGCATATACCTGAAGTTGAAGACGCTCTTCTACAGATGCGGCGATGCTTTCCTGAAATGCTCGATTCAGAACTAAACCGGTCAGGCCCAAAAACAGGATCAACAGGATACCAAAAGCCAGTACTAGGCGTTGTTGCAGAGAATACTTGGTCTGAATACTAGTTTGGGGGGACATTAAAACGATAACCTTGTCCACGCACGGTATCGATTGGTTTTAACGTTTCTTGAGGATCCAGCTTTTGGCGAAGCCGTCGAACGAAGACTTCCAGAACGTTGCTGTCTCTATCATAATCCTGCTCATAAAGGTGTTCAGTCAATTCCATCTTGGAAATCACTTGTCCTGGGTGCAACATTAAATATTCCAAGACCTTATATTCATAAGCTGTAAGCTCAACAGGCTTACCTGAAACATTTAATTGTTTTGCCGAGGTATCCAAGCTCAAGTGCGCAAAATCCAAACTGGGTTTAGCAAAACCTGCCGCTCTTCTAAGCAAAGCGTTTAAACGCGCTTTTATTTCTTCTATTTGAAATGGCTTAACGACGTAATCATCAGCACCGGCATCTAGTCCTTCAACCTTATCAGTCCAATTGTCTCGAGCTGTAAGGATGAGAATTGGGAAAACCTTAGCTTCAGCCCTTATTGCTTTAATAAGGTCTATACCATTCATCTTCGGTAAGCCCAAATCTATGATTGCGGCATCATAAGAAAATTCATTTGCCTGATATAAGCCCAGTTCACCGTCTTGTACACTATCGACAATATAGTCATTATCTTCCAATGCTTTGACTAACTGGGCTCTTAAAAGATCTTCATCTTCTACCAATAAAAGACGCATGCTAGTACCTAGAGTCTATCGAATAGTTTGAGCTAATCTGCAGAACGGCTGACTTCGCCTGTGCGGCCGTCTACAAACACATTAAAAACCGTACCATTTTGGTCAATACGCACTCGCCAATTACTTCCATCCAAGCGCACACTCAATACTCTGCCCTGAAAACGGCCACGAGCCAAGTTTAATGCCTGTTGTCTTGATATAGATGTCGCTGGATCTAGGGTAGGTGGGGCCAGACTATTGCCAGGGCCTGTCTGCCTGGGTTGGCCGAAAGGCGGTGCTTGCTCAGGCCGAGGAGAAGCCTCTGAGCCATCCCGTGGAGCCTGAGCATTTGCCAGGGGTGAAAACAGTAAAATGGTCATCACTAATATTGTTATTATCTTATTTGCCACTGGGCATCACTTCTCAAGCTTAAAGTACAGGTTCTACATTTACTCTCACTCTAATAGTAGCACCTGGATCACGTTGGGTACGAACAGTATATTCACGGTTATTGTAGCTATAGACGACATCATAGCCAACTAGTCTGTCTTCAAGATAGCTATCATAGACAGTTTCGCAACGCTCCACTGTTTCGTATCGTACATTACCAGCTCTTTTGGAATAACTGATATCCCGTGCAACAGAGGCGCCTAATACCGCCCCAACTACTGCTCCAACGCGCTGATTACTCTTATTATGCCCAACCGCATTACCGATTGCGCCCCCAATAACCGCACCCAATATATTTGGTGTATGAGAACGGTATTGAGGACGACTTTCTCGAACGACCTCTTCCAACCAGCATTCTTGCCTTGGTGTCGATGTTTCCACTGTACGATAAATAGCCGTGCTTTGGAGCACATCTGCTTCATAGTAGCTAGTAGAAGCATAAGTAGTAGACGCCAATCCTAGTCCTAATAAAGTTGCAAACATACTCACAGTTACATTCTTCACTATCTTCATGATGCCCCCTTTTTTCGCTTCAATTAAAGATTTCATCTCTTTCTTACCATGGCTGAAAGATTACCAAGGTCAATATGAACTAGGGCTTAACACCATGAAATTTCAGTAAAAGTGAGACCCGGGTCAAAAATACTTCATTGTATTGCCAAAAAAATGCAGAGATAATGAAATTGACCAGCTGTTCAGAATGTTTTTATTTACACTGAAGCATTAAATTTACAGCAACTATAAAAACGAGAACTGAAGATGGAAGTCATTTCAATTCTAGTATTAATGCTAGCGGGTCATTTTGTAGGAGACTTTGTTCTACAGCCTGGCCCTATGAGTTCAGGCAAAAATAGAAATAAAACTCGTGAACAGTTCGATGATGGCTTTCCGCAATGGTATTACTGGTTATCAGCACACGCTTCTACTCACGGCCTGATCGTATATTTTTGCACGGGCAGCATGATTCTCCTGCTTGCTGAATTTCTTAGCCATTGGCTAATTGACTACGTAAAATGCGACAAAGTTATCAATCTGCATCAGGACCAATTTCTTCACATACTCTCTAAAGTAGCTTATGCCCTGGTAATCTTCTTTATTGGAATGCCTGTTTAAGAAAACTACTTTTAAAATTTA
>Ga0222714_10004243_pt1 | contig 14167 bp, 11 predicted proteins | sample C33_3DmetaG_FD_165048 | JGI IMG/M metagenome (GOLD analysis project Ga0222714, IMG submission 165048) | Estuarine water microbial communities from San Francisco Bay, California, United States - C33_3D | ecosystem: Environmental > Aquatic > Marine > Unclassified | place: USA: California... | reverse complement strand
TACCTGACGTGCTTCCTGATAATCCCGTGCTTCGACAAGTTCGTCAAACACTTTGCCAGCGACGTAGAGTTGGACTTTGCAGCGCATTGGATTTCTCCTGATTACTTGACTATTGTAGTGCAGTTTGTGGGGGTGGTGAGGGAGAGTGTGCCAGTATCAGCGGCGGATCACTGAGACGGCAGGCAAACCCTGTTGGAAAACGGTGTCTACAACCGCCTGAACGCTCTTGGCGGTGCTGATACCCACTTTGTCATAGACGGGCACACAGACGAGTCCAAAGGTCTTCTGAGTGCCACCAAGACGAATCACACGCCCGATAGACTGAGAGATACCAATGTAGTCCATATTACGCATAAACAGCACTGCCTCAAGTCCACTGACGTTGATACCTTCAGAGAGAATAGAGTGGTGAAGAACAACAAACTTCTTAGAAGGATCCTTACCCCAGGCGTTTAGAGTGTCAAAGAATACCTCACGGTTGACCTTCTGACCGTCGATAACACCACCAGTCTTAGCAGTAATATACATGCAAGAATAACCACGCTCAGACAACTCTTTGCGGAAGTCAGACTCGCTCAGCAGTTTGACAATCTGCTTGGTAGAACGAGCACAGATAAGAATCTTATCCAGACTATTCTCATCAATAGTGTCAAGCAGGTTCTGAGAGTCACGGTCAGCGATCATTTGCTTGTCCTGAACCATGTCCAGTTGCTTCACAACAACCTTAGGGGGCAGGATGTAACCTTCACTAACCAACTTAGGAGCAGGAACGTTACAGATAACCTGACCATAAACCTCAGGGTCATTCATCCCAGGTTTGGAAATAGTAACAGAGTGCTTAGGAGTAGCAGTGAAGAAATAGCAGCGGTCAGCAACAGCAGAGAAATGCTCCGTGGCAGGGAAAAAGTTACGTTGGACTGAATTGTGCGCTTCATCGAAATAAATGCAATCAACGTTAATGTCTGCCTCCATAAGACGGGGCAGAGAATGATAGGTGGTGAAGATCAGTTGCTTGCGGTATGCTTGCTGACTCCAGTTGTGAATGATAGCAGGGCGAGTGCTGCTGAAGTGATGAGTCTCACCGCTGTGAACGTGCATTACAGCAACATCGGTATGAAACTCAAGGAACTCAGCAGAGAGTTGTTCGGCAAGCAGAATACGAGGAGCAACCACAACCACGATACCACGATCGCAGGAATCAAGATACTCAAGAGAATCCTTGATCATACACATGGTCTTGCCACCACCCGTAGGGATAATAACTTGACCCCTGTCATGTGCCAACATAGCGGTCAGAGCGTTTTGCTGGTGAGGACGGAGTTGAATCACAAGTTTCATTGCGTATGGAAGTATTATAGCAGAAAACTGCCCACCAGAAAACCCAGTGGACAGTCGGCAAACTGGATCACAACCAGTTGAAATTGATATTGTATCTTCCCTTTTCGTTTGACGTTGTAGAAGAACTGTGATATTCAGATCCTTCAAAAATTATCATTCGATTCGCAACACTTTGTACTTTATCACCATTACTCATTCTTGTGAATCCGTCACAAGTATTCAAAGAAAACAATCCTGCGCGATGACTAAACGAAAAGTCATAATGTTGAGCGTGTTCTTCTACTTTTGTGGTATATGGATAAAAGTTAGTTTTAACTCGGATTAGAGCATTGAAATCTAATTTATTAAAGAATAGGTGTGCAATATAATCAAAATGAGGACTCAGTGGAACTATATCGTAAATCCTATGAACTCCATACCAATTCCATAACTGTTCTTCTGTTTCTTTATCAAAATCATCATTATTAACTCTATTTGCAACCTCAGTGATTATATTCCAAGTAAAGTCTGTACTATCTCTACTACCAAGAATCAGATTTTGCAAATTATTAAGATCTTCCTCTTCCAAGAAGTTTTCAATTATTTCATACGACATTGTTCTTGACCCTATGTCCAACCATTATAGCAGAAATCCTCTCATAATCAAACCTCTGTGACACTTATCAAACTGGCACACTACCTATGGAATGTACTTCACTGCCAGTGTAAATCTATGTCTGTCACGAAACGAAGTCGCTTTATGGGGAATGTCTGCGTCAAAGTAGACTAATCTATTAGGAACAGGTGTCACACCGTAGATCTCATCGTCTACAATGAATTGTGTTTCACCACCGTCGTCATAGTTCCAACCCTCCGTAGGGTAGAATAAAAAGGTCACTGCACCCTTATCTTTCGAGTCAGTATGAAAATACGGATTTTCAGAAGGGGCAAAACAATTCACATACATTCGATGAAGCATTAAGTTTGGTACAATGTGTTGAGTTTTCGATCGAAAAACTTGATAGATTAGTTCAGTCTCATCAATCTCATGTACCATTCCTGTGGGTGGTAGATTGTAATCATCAGTTTCTCCCCAGGTGAACTTTGCTCTTTGGCAATAGTTCAGAACATAGAGATACTGTTCTGCTTCTAATAGATTATCTTTGATTTCGATCATAATTCTTCTTCTCCATACTTTTTCATTACGATATTGAACGAGATCGTAATTCTTGGGTAATCAGTTTTCTTACAAGGTAAAACTCGATGACTAAGATACGAAGGAAACATTAGTAGATCTCCTTCTTCAATATCAGGAATGTAAATCTCTCCACACTTATTCGAATCTAGTTCGAGACTCAAGTTTCTCAACTGTGATAATGGATCTCGAAACTCTGGTGGTGTATGTTCTTCTTTATTATAAGAAAGAAAATGTATCAACGAGAAATGACATTGGTGAAAAGGATTTCCTAGATGATCATGTTCTTCTTGATACTCACCATCGCTATAATAATTGTACCAAATATTTCTAATAAAGAAATCAAATTCTTTATCAAATACTTTTTCTAGTTCAGTTTTATATTCCCTTAAAAGTAATTCTCGATAGGGAGAACCGTCTTGTAAAATCTCGAACCCTTTTGGTTCTCGATCAAAAGATGTCTTAATATTATTAGTAGTCCAATCTTCTGGAATTGTAAGAAGACTGGAATTCTCGATTATCTTTGGAGATAAAACTTTTTTAAGACTTCTATTGTTCCTCAGATTAACTTTGAAGATTGTTATCGGGAATATCTCTATAGTATTCTTAAACATATTATATTATTATCTTCAACCCTAACAAAGGTATTCTAATCAGATTAAGGAGTGTTGTCAAGCCCTAGTCATAAAGAAGAGGATCTAAAGCACTGTGAACAAAGAATGTGTATGCCATTCTTCCATTTTCTATCGCTGTTCCAAAGGCGTCGGAGAGTGCATGAATCCTAAATGATTCGTATGCGACTAGACGATTATATTTGTTCTCTATATTTACGATCTCATTCTCTTCCCCATGTAAGATAGATGTTCCAGAATTTGGTGGAGCGTCTGGTGTTAGATATACTACACCTGCCAGAAAAGAACTATCCTGATGAAACTTATGTTGTGGAAAAAATGGCATAGATTTTAATGTCTCTTTTGTAGAAACATGAAAGTATGCCGTCACGGTATATTCTTCATCAAACTCACCAATGTCAAAATGCTTTTTACACATTTCAAATATTTTTTTAGAATATCCAATCAAAAGTTTTTGTTCAGAATAAAAATTTGATTTTATTTCTTGTTGACAACATGGACAAACAGTATCTGCAGAACGAATTGGTAAGGATCTATATCCCCTCCACCCAGTTCTTCCCCGATTATCATTTCCTTCTCTATAATGTCTTGAAAGTGCTATCCTTCTAATCTCATCAGGATCTTCAAAAAAATTATCAACGATAAGAGTATTCAACATTACTAAAAGATTGACAAAAAAATATTTATTCCCTACTCCCAGGAGAAACTTAATGTTATTCTTGGACCAGAAACTATTGGATCATGAAAAGATCCTTCTGGTATGAACAAAGTATCTCCAGGATTCAATGTGTACATAACGTCTTCACATTGATATGAAGTAGTGCCCTTTGCTTGAACTAATAGAACATCTACTGGATCAAAATGATTTCCAAAAGTTGTGCTATTATTAGCAAAGGAAGTGTACATGTGCATGACCTTAACACCACAATCTTCACTTACTTCTTTGAATGATTCTCCTATTGTCCCAGGGTAATAATCACCCTGTAAAAAGAACGTAGGAGGATTTGGTGCTGATTCATTCCATAGTGTTATCATTTCGGAAGACTCTTTTGCTATTTTTTCAATAGCGTCATCCCAAGAAATGTTTTTTACAATGGAATACTTATTCTCTGTGAAAACTATCATCCTAACTCCATGTTGAACGAAATGATTTTTCTTGGTTTGTCAGAAAGACTTGGTTTTGTTTGGTGTAAAACATTTGCGGGGAAAAATATTATTGTCCCCTCATCAACATATGGTGTAAAATGTAAATGAGAAAATGTAAATGAATCTACGAATGGAGATATAAACTCTGGTGGAAAGTGCTCTGAAGAATCGTATTCAATGTAGCAAATAGAACTCATCATAGTGTTGTATGCTCCATGATCATGCACGGAATGGAACATGTTTTTTCTCTGCTCTTGAAACCAGGAGTGCTTTATAGTACAATAATTACACCCAAAAGATTTCTTCACTTGTTCCAATTCAGTTTCAAAGATAGACTGAACTAAGTCATTATGATTCTTAGAACTTTCATCGTAAAATGAACTTTCTAATATGGGATTTGCTATTAAATTGCATTTACCCATCAATTCTAATAACTTTTTCTTCTTATTGTCCCAATCACTCACATATAGTTGAAGATATGGTATCTCAAACATTGAACTGACGGGAATAATATCCTCATCAGTTGTTGGATTCATCTTTTTGTAGATCTTCAATCAGAGCATTAAACTTTTCTTCCATCCAATCTTTATCGGATTCTCCCCACTTTCCTAAGGGACAAGAATCCAGAGAAAAACTTGTTTTTATTTCAAGATAGCACCCACACTCAATACACCTAACTTGTTCCGCGTCATATTTGTCACATTTTTGACAAATTTCCATTCTTTGGTTCTTTACCTCAGCAGAAACCTCAAGAGCATCTCCCTGCATTGCTTTCTTAATAAGTTCAAATGAAAACTCAGCAAGATTTTTCCCCTGGTTAAACAGGGAGGGATAATTCTTTTCTTCAGACATTTGATATAGTTCAGTTAAAAATATTTAGACTGTTCCGTTTATGCTTCCTCTAACGGTTGAAGAATTTACTGTTCCATAAACTGCATATCTACCAGACCCAGAAGTTGCTGCGATTGCTGCTGCTCCTCTTCCACCGTTTCCACCGTTAGCAGTGTTTCCTCCATTTTGACCCCAATCACCACCATTTCCACCATTTTCACCATTTTGTGAGCAAGATCCTCCTTGCTGGGAGTATCCTCCATTACAAGATGGACACTGACGCCCTCCCCCACCAGAACCTGCTAATGAGAATGGATAACCGTGGTTATATCCTCTTCCATGACCTCCATTGCCACCAACACCACCTATTGGCGTAGAGGTATTGTATGATTGCTCACAAACTTTATACCAGTGGTTAGCAGCACAACCTCTTCTACTCTGACAACAATGTTGCCAAGACGCGGTTTGGTTCCAACCACCTGGACAAGAGTTGCTCCCTTGTTGGCAACCACTTCTGAATGTTTCACTCTTTACGCATCTAGCACTCGATCCATTATTTCCTGTTCTACCTTTTTCACCTCCACCACCTCCTCCGTAGATTCTGGCGCCAGAACCAACGATAACTCTATTGTTGTAACCAGTGCTTCCAAGGTTGAGTGCAACACCCCCATCTTCACCTGATATTGATCCCCAACCATTCAGACCACTTCCTCTACCACCATATCCAAAGATAGCACCAGAAACATTGATACGGAAGTTATGAACAGTTACTCTTGGTGCCAACTGTACTGCTGCCACTCCTGGTTGAACTGAACCACAAGTTCCTGTAATCAGAACACCTTTTTGAACATTCTTTGTATGATTTCCAGTTGAGTTTCCTCCCTGTCCGTCTCTTCCATTCACACCACCACCAGCAAAGTCAAGACCTCTACCATTTGGATCAAACAAACCAAGTCTAAGTCCTGGTTCATTTCTACCATTGTTATCATCAGTTCCAGATTGTGTTGCCAAATATCTCTTGACAGAGTTTCTAAATTGAGATAGTCTTAAATTTGACCCAGTGGAAATTTGTTCATTATGAGTTGCGTCTGGAACAATAGGATTTTCCTTTATAATATTAGTGTCTCTTCTTAGTTGAGACGCACTAATTTGACTACCAAAACCTGGTTGATCATCCGTAAAATGTCTTCTTAATTCACTGAAAGAAATTTGTCCAGAAGTGAAGAATAGATTTCCACCATTTTCTGGATTTCTAGTTATTGTAATGGACATTTATCAAATCCTCCTATTAGTGGAAATCAACCCAGGCAGATCCTGTATATCCCTGGAACTTTAATGTATCCGTATTGAAAATAACAGAACCAGAAGGAGTCTGTCCAATTCCATTAACCGCACTATTATCAATGTTTGGAACAATCATGACTGGGCGTGTAGTAGCAGCTCCAACATTTCCAAAGTCAAACACTGCTGCTGGATCACTAGTATTGAAACCAACAGTGCTATTTGAGTTTAGATTGATATGTCCGTCATTTAACTCTGTCAGTGGTACTTCTATTTGAATATATCCTGCTGAAGGGTTATAATTGGTTTTACCAATCGCAACTCCATTTGTAATAAGTGCATTTCCTACAATGTGTGCTGTAACATTGTCAGAAACAATATCAGTTGCAACTCCAACATTTGCAAATAATGCAGTCTGATCTCTTCCATCAAGACCAGAAATTGGAGTTTCTGTTCCAATTCCCAATGAAGATCCAGAGGAAACTATTACATTTGAGAATGTTGAAAAACCAATGTTGGAATAAACATTGCCAGCAAATATATCTGGTAATCCAACTGTACCATTGATATTGCCAGTAACTTGTAAATCGCCATCGACTGATAAGTTACCACCAACATTTGAATTTCCAGTTACGGTGGAGGTTCCAACAACATGCAAATTGTGTTCTGGGTTTGTTACTCCTACTCCAAGGAGACCGTCATAGGTTAAAGATAATAATTCATTAAAGTCTTGACCATAAATCCACCCAAATCTACCAGTGTTAATTCCAGGACCACCTGCATGTAGGTAGAAATTGAAGTTGCCAGGTGTATAGTTTAGTAATTCAAAAGTATCGTCTGAGTTTCCATAACGAATTACTCCAGCACTATCTGCTATTCCTACACCAGACTTTTCTTCTGCAAGGATAATTCTTGCTTCGGAACCAACTAATTCTATTTCTGAAGTTCCAGAAGTGATAATTTCAAATGGTCTTGTTGGTAAAGTGGATCCAATTCCAACTCTTCCGTCAGAAGTTATATTGACAATAGTTCCGCCAATTCCTAAATTAAACTCACTTGCTGTTACAATACCAGTTGCATTAACATCTCTGGTGCTGACTGTGGTTAATGCAATTCCAAGTGCTGTAATGTTTCTAGCACTAATATCTGTTGAGGTAACTAATCCAACGACAATATTTGGAGTTCCGTTCAGACTTAATGCTGTAGAAGCAGTTCCTGTAACATTCCCTGTAATGTTTCCGACTACGTTGCCAGTAACGTTACCAGTAACATTTCCAGTTAAATCTCCAGTAACATTCCCTGAGAATCCAGAAGACGCTGTGATAATACCAGACACTGAAATGTCCGCTGGCATTTTTGAATTCAGAAGAACTGGAAGTCTATCATTGGTTATAGTTCCAGAAGAAATATTTGAAGCGTTTAATAACGTAAGGTCTGAACCAATACCAATAAACTTAGTTGCAGTGACAATACCAGTAGCGAGAATATCACCACTAGAATGAATACCGACACCATGAACTAAGTTGTTTGGATCATTTGATCCACCAATTTGGAGCGAAAATCTAGGATCATTGGTAGATACACCAACATATCCAATATTGTAGATACTTGTAAATCCAAGACCTACATCAATATCTAACCATTGTGAAGTTGGAAGGTTTAGAAGTCTTCCACCGTCACCATAGTAAGTTACAACACCTGTTGGATCGCTGGCAGTAACAATACCCGAACCAACACTAACACCACTACCAACGATTGTTTGTGATAGTGATAAACTGTCTATTTCAGCATTTCCAGAGATAACTAAATTCTGTCCTCTTAAGGTAGTAGCAGTCAGAGCACCACTAACTTTAACGTCACCACGAACATCAAGAAGTTCGGTCGGAATGGTTGTTCCAATTCCGACCAAACCAGTTGGACTTACAACTAGATTATCATCATCAACTTGAACACCATTACGAAAATTAAACTGCTTTCTGATATTCGCCATCTCAGGATGCTTTTTTAGTTATTTAGTTTATCTTCAAGGGCAGAAACTTTATTAGAAAGTTCTTTAATCGCCTCTACAAGGAGTGGAACCAGTCTCTGGTAATCGACTGCAAGATAACCAGTATCTCTTGTTGTAACCGCTTCTGGAAGGACTTCAAGAACTTCCTGAGCGATTACGCCAACGTCATTACCTTCCTTACCAGACTTCTCATTCCAATTATATGTATTACCACTAATTGAGAGAACTTTAGCAAGAGGATCATCAATAGGTGCAATGTTATCCTTCAGTCTTTGGTCAGAAGTAAAGAATGCTGTAATGTCTCCAGTTACAGTCAGTGCTCCGTTGATTGCAACGTTATTATTAAATGTCGAAGAACCATTAACTGTAAGGTTGCTGCTAACTGTAAGGTTATCGTCAATCGTTGTTGTTCCGCCAGCAGAATCTAATGTGAGATTTCCAGATGAGGTATCAATCTCATTATCATTGGTGATTGCGATTCGAATGTTTCCGAATGTACCACCACCAGCAGTCATATTGTTGGCGCCCATATCAAAGTCACCACCAATAGTCAATCCACCACCAAATTGTGCTCCACCACCAACAGACAGGTTACCAGCAATACCAGCACCACCATCAACTTGAAGTGAACCAGTATTTGTATTGCCCAGTGTGTTTGCGGCAGTTCCATTAACAAACAGAGTGCTGCCAGTTCCAGAGATTGTGGTGATACCTGCAACGTCCAGACCACCGTTAATATCAGTGTCTGCACAGACAAACAGTCTCTTACCAATCGCAACACCACCAGCAACTCTCAATGCTGCATTTGCGTCGGTGCAGTTTTCTGCGTCGGCAGTGTTCTGGAAGTCAACCTTACCAATGACTCTCAACTCATTGTTGAGAACCAGTTTCTTATTCATTCTGACATCACCGTTAAAGGTGATTGGACCGTCAAACTGTGATAAGATTTGCTTCGACTTACCACCCTCAACCAGGATTCTTTCCTTAACAATAACTTCGTCGAATACAACAGAAAGTCTGTTTGGATCTTCACCAGTTACAGTTGGTGTTGGTACGTCAAATGTAGTTTGCTCACCAGACTGTGCAGAATACTTGGTGTTTCCAATATAGAAATCACCGTCACTATCCATACCAGTATAGAGAACAGTACCACAAGAAGTTTCTTGTGCCTGGGACAGGAACTCTTCTTTCTCAGTTAGAGTCTTAACTTGGACTTGTGGGAGACCAGTTGAGTAGTTACCAGGACCATAACCAAGATATTCAAATGTATGACCAGAAGCACGAAGGATTGAAGGTCTACGAAGTTCGATTGGAAGAAGTCTAATCTTCTTAATCAGTGCTCCGTTAGAATGTGGTTCAATAATGGTTCCCATTGAACCACGAATGACCTGAAGTTCATTGTTACCACTACCGACAAGGGTATTTGCTCTTACCCTCATGATTTCGTTTCCAACTTGAATATACGAACCAAGTGGGAATCTGGAAATTACATCTGTTGCACCTGTTGGTAATGTAACAATGAATTGTTCTTGAGTCGTAATATTTTGACCAAGGAACAGAACTTCATTGTCATAATTTGGAACCGATCTGGTGCCAAGATTTTCACCTAAACTGTCTGCACTTGCATTATTTGCAGACAATCCATGCTTGAATACATGCTTTGCGTTTGTAAGAGCAGTGGAAGAAGTAACATGGAAAGCATTATGTGTAGCATTTCTGACTATGTAATCACCAATTAAATTGTTTGATCCGTCAGTCAGTCTTACAGCATTACCTACAAGTAAACCATGACCTTCTGTTGTGTTAATTTCTTGAATCGCTGCAGAAACTGTGCTTACTGTTGCAACAATTCCAACCCTTCCAACTACAAGTGCATATTCTCCAGTATTGATAACTGAATCTCCTGTAGTTTTGGCAATAGAAACTTGTGACTTGCTACTAGCACTTATGATTCTATAGTAACCGCCAGTTGCTGTTCCAAGACCAGTAATCTGGACATAATCTGCTGTTGCAGTAGAAATTCCACTCCAAGCAATCTCAACATTTGCTGAAGGAGTTCCACCAATAGCACTTGAGTCAAAGTAAAGTGTTTCTGAATCTGTATATCCAGAACCAGTTTCTACAATATCAGCAGACGTAACAGCACCGCCACTGACAGTGACATTAGCAGTTGCGCCGTCCCAAACAGCACTTGAAGGTGCTGCATTATTATTGAAGAGTCTTACGTTATAGTAAGTTCCATCAGTGTGACCAGATCCACCGTTCAGTGTTGTATATGCATTGAGACCACTTAACTGGTGCTCATCATCAAATACTAATACGGCAGAAGCACCACTATCAGAAACTGAAGTGATCTTGTTACCAACAGAGAATGAATCTACAAACTTATCAACTGTTTCTCTGGTGATACTTCTCTTGAGATCGTTAGTAACGACTTCACCGATTGGTGATCTCTTTGCGTAACTAACTGCGGAAGGTGGATTGTCATTTACATTATCTCTATCCAGTTCTGGGTAGAGATTTGTTACCTTCTGACTATACTTAGAGGTTGTAAATTCACTAGCAATAGCGTTTCCGCAGTTAAGAACATACAGATAGTAAACACCATCTTGAATGTTTTTGATATATGGTTTAATAACTTCTGTACGATAGATGTAGAAGTTTTCGTTATTATTATTTCTCTTAAATCTTGGAAGATCCTTATTTCTAATATTGGTATTATTAGTGATTAAACCAGGATCATGTGTAGCACCAAAAATATCTACGTCATTGACTGTGAAAGTCTTATCATTAACAATACTTTCAACTTCAAATGAACCATTAAATCCAACACCGTCTGTGGCAGCACCATTAGTTGTGCTAGTTACATTTGAAACAATTACAACATCACCAAGTTTCAGATTGTGTGCTTTATCAGATCTGTACGTAATTATATTTGTGGAATTTGAATACGTACATGTTGTAATGAATCTAGGGTTACGATCAAAGTCATAGTCTGACTTACTAATTGTGTTTAAGTTAAAGTCAGATGTTTCTCTTACATTAACAGAACTAGAATCTTGTAAGATAAATCCACTGACTGGATCTCTAGTGTTATCAAGTTCTTTTGGAATTACATAACGCAATCTATAGAGTTTTTCATCCAAACTTCTGTCGTCTGCAGATCTCTTAACATAGGTAATTTCCGTATCATTGTTAGAGAGACCAATTACATAACTGAAGAGTGGACTGTTGTTTTCGCAATGAATGAACCAACCACCAATCTCACTTGTGACTGCTGCAGTTGCAACGTTTGTAATACTGTGTGTTTGTGGGTCAAACTGAATTGGGTGACCCAGTTCTCCAGCAACTTTATCGGATACTCTACTTTCTACTCTTAATTGTGAACCTAAGTAGCAAGAAATATAAAGAGGAGTTTGTGCCTCAGCATTTGTTCTTGAAGATGCAACTTGGAATTGTGTTGCGTTTAATGTGAATCCGTCACTTCTTGTTCCATTCTTTTCGCTTGTGATTGCATAATAAATTTTACCTTCCTCCAAACCCTCTGGAAGATCACCAGTTTCACTGAAGATACGAATAGATTCACCATTCTTCAGATTATGTGATGCTGATACATTAAAGATAGTCTCGCCAGGAGTTTGTGTTGTGCGAGTTGTAATAGTTACATTTCTGTAGATCTTTGCAGAACTGTCAGATCCAGATATAACGTTTCCGCTAATTGGACCATTGGTCATTAAGATTTTGCCAGAATTGGAATCAGAATCAAGATAAACGCTATCATTAATTCTCGATCCGATTCTATAACCCTGAGAAATAATTGGAGGGGGAACGTCTTCTTGGGTATATCCTAAGAGATAGATTCTATTTCCTTTATTAATACTCTTGGTTCTACTTACGTCAAACTGAACCCATTCAACTTCAACATCAGTAGTGGAAATAGATCTAGGTGCAATAATATTTGTTACATATCCTTTATCGTCTTTGGAGAATGCTTCTGCTTTGAATCCATCAGCAGCAAGTGAGAATTGTCCAAAGTTAGAGTTAGAGTTGGTGATAGAAGCGTCACCACCACTTAATGCCTCAAAGTGTTTGTGGAAACCAATAGCAAAGACCGAAACGATCTGAATGACCGCATCGTTTGACATTTTAATGTGAGTTGTCTTCCAACCTTCTCTATAGACTGCATCAGAACTCAGGTGGAAAATGGTATCCTGATTCTTCGATGAAGACTCTGAAGATAATTCATCACCAGTCTTTCGACCATAGTTAATTCCTTGCCACTCTCTACTAGTTGGATTATACTTAACGAACGCACGGTCATCCTTTTGCAGAGACACAGCAGTGAACTGTGCAACAACCATTGAACGGAAACCGTCTGATTTGCTTCCGTCAGCGTGCATACCCTGCATACCATAGACGGAACGCAGAGATACGTTAAAGATATATGGAGAAGCACCTGATACGGTATCAGTCTCAATAGTTACCGTAGCAGAACTGGAATCAAGACCAGCACCAGGACCAGCAGGAAGGTTTGCTCTTACAAATGGTAATGCATAAGTGAAGACAGTATCACTAACGACTTGAACAACTTTAGTAGAGATGTTATAGTCTGCTTCACTAACACCACGCATTTTGATAGGTGTTCCAGCACTCAAACCATGAGCAACTTGAGTGGTAACAGTGACAATGGTTCCAGGAGTTGCACCATCACCAGAAATCAGAGTTGAAATTCTTACTGGGTCAGCAGCAAATGCACCAACAATTTCCCATTCTGGTCTTTGCTTAGCAAAAGATCCTGGTTGTGCAGGATACTTTTGATCAATCTCTCTACCAGATGCTCTGTTAAATGCATTACTGATCTTGCTGTAATACATGTCAAGATCAGTGAGTTGATACCCACTAACCAGATTGACACCATCAGCATACTCAAAACAAGTCAGTTTGTGGTGAGAGAATGTTGGTTTTGACTTATTATTTGAAGAGAAGTCTCTAGGATCAGTATAAACCAGACCAGACTCGTCACCGTCAAAGAATGTAAATTGCCAGAAGTAGCAAGCACCAGTAATTCTAAAGATTGCAGAATTTGGTGCGTTAGGATCTGTTGGATTGGGGACATATTTTGGTCTAACCTTAGTCTTTCTTAAGTCAAGACCAACGATAGAAGTGCCACGAGGAATGATAATACCACCATTGACACTGTTGAACTTATACAGAATATTATCATCCTGTGTAAGATCAAAGTTTGAGTTAAGAGTTAATGTTAACTCTGTCTGTGCATTACTAGTTGAACCATTTGGTGCAACAGAAATTGCATTATTACCAATATCCTGAATTGCATAACCAGGTCTATTATCAATCAGGTGCTCTCCAGGAAACACCAAAATAGTAGTTTTTTCTACTAAGTCGTTGTCATCTCCTCTCAGATAAGAGAATCTTGCCGACTCCAGCAGTGCTCTCTGAATAGTTTTGAAAGGTTTCGTTAACGAATTGCCTTGATTCTCAATACCATCTGTGGAATCAAGGTCATTGGGGTTAACATAAAGAATACGACCTTCGGCGTTCTTTATAAAGTTCTCAAGCTTATTAAGAGGCATCGGATTATGACAACCGTTAGATTTCTATGTTTTATTTATCACCCAATAAAATCTTCCTCGTCATAAAAAGGAATTAAATCTGGCGGTAAATCTTTTGGATTTGAAATCTCGACGGCATCAAAACAAGGATGCATTTGTTCCATAATCATATAGTTGGAACCTT
>Ga0222714_10004242_pt1 | contig 14168 bp, 6 predicted proteins | sample C33_3DmetaG_FD_165048 | JGI IMG/M metagenome (GOLD analysis project Ga0222714, IMG submission 165048) | Estuarine water microbial communities from San Francisco Bay, California, United States - C33_3D | ecosystem: Environmental > Aquatic > Marine > Unclassified | place: USA: California... | reverse complement strand
GATCTTCACACCAACGCTTGCGGTGATTTTACCCTGCTGTCCCGGGAGGGCTGGGAAGCCATCCATGGATACGCAGAATTCGCGGCTTACTCGTTTAATATCGACAGCCTCGGGATGGCCGCAGCCCATTACGCTGGCTATGAGGAAGTCGCGCTGTTGCCGCCCTGCGTTTGCTTCCACATCGAACACAGCCTCGGGTCAGGTTGGACCCCCGAAGGGGAAAAGCAGCTCTTCGCCAGGCTTCGTGAAAAGAAAATCCTCAACCCCGACTGGGAGGTCGTGCAACCGTTGATCGAGGCCATGCGGCAGCGCGAGATCCCGCCGGTGCTAAACGGCCCCGGCTGGGGTCTGGCCGATTTCACTTTGCCGGAGGAATCCCTGCAACCCGGCCAACCCGGCAGCACCGCCATTCAACCCGTGCCTTACTCCGCGCCAGTCGAGCTGTCGGTCAGCTCGCTCAGGGACATCTACGACCTCGACTATCTCACCGTCCTTTACCGCCGGATCACCGAGCGTCTTGATGCGCGTCTCACTGCCACCAATACGGCCCTCCAAAATGTAATCGAGGACGGCGAGAATCGCTTGAAATCGATCCACATTTATCAAGACAAGCTCAAGCAAGCCTATGCCGACCATGATCACAACGTGGCATTCATCGAGAGCCAGGACGCCGCGCTTCAAGTCCATGTGAAACTGGTCCATGAAAAAGAGGCCCAAATTGCCGCCCACGTCGCGGAAATATCCCGGCTGACACTCGCGTATGGAACACTGCAACAAAAAGGTATCCAAGCCATGCTCGAACCTCATGGGGTTCAACTGGAGCGTTATGGTCGCCATTTCCGCCGGTTGGTTGTCGCGAAATACCACCCGGATATGCTCCCGCAGATTCTCTGGCTCGCGGCCCACGGCACGATCATCGATGTATTCTCCGCACCTCCGGGTTTGGCCCATAGTCTGCAGGACGCACCTAAAAAACCTCTCGTCCCTCGCGGAATCGTTCACTTCTGGCGGGAATCCTTATGGGAATGGCTTGCGCAGATCGACAGCCTGTTCAACGAGAAGGCTTATCTGCTGGCCAACCCGGATGTAGGCGACGCCGTCGCGAAGGGACTTTTGCCGAGCGGCTGGGATCACTATCAATTATTCGGGGTGCGTGAGCACCGGCTCACCGGCAACCCGGCCTACGATACGGGTTTGGCGGAGGTGGATGCCGTCGCGTTCGACAGCACGGATGCACCCCAACTTCTCCCCTGTTTAATTGGTCGGCTGCAACCGCATCACAAATTGCTGATCGGAAACTTTAATCCGAACCAAAACTGGCTTCCGTCCGACCGAAGCCAGACTACCTTCGCAGACAACTTCCTGCTTTGCCGCCGGCCGCCGGATGCGTGGTTGGGGCCGCGTCTGCCTACCAATGAATTGCGCATCAAATGGCCGCTCCTCCGCCCGCAGGACGTTTATCCCGCCCTATCTCCCCAAGGAGTGGCTTGGCCAGCCATAACCGTCGTGACCGTCAGCTACAATCAGGCCGCCTATCTGGAAGAAACGATCCACTCGGTGCTCGATCAGAATTATCCCAATCTGGAATATATCATCGTCGACGGCGGCTCAACTGATGGCTCGGTCGATATCATCAAAAAATATGCTGATCGCCTCAAATGGTGGGTCAGTGAGAAAGACGAAGGCCAATCCCACGCCTTGAACAAGGGCTTTGCGCGGGCCACGGGACGCATCCTAACTTGGTTAAACAGTGATGATAGACTAGCTCCCGGCAGTCTGTTCACGGTTGGTCAAGCCTTCCTGCTGCATGACATCGATATGATTGCCGGCAGATGCGCCCGGGTGATCGATCTGGAACCAAAACCCCACCATATCCATCGCTCCTATCTGCCACTGGGGCTGATCAGCTCACTGTCCCTTGAGGATCTGCTCGATTTGGAAAATCGCTGGCAAAAGGGCTGTTTCTTTCACCAACCGGAAGTCTTTTTCACGCGTGATATATACGACCGGGCTGGCGGCCGGTTGGCTGAGGAACTCTATTTCAGCATGGACTACGATTTGTGGGTGCGCATGGCCAAGGCGAAGGCCCGGATTATGGCGGTCCCGGAAGTATTGGCCATTTTCCGTGAGCATGAGAAGCAAAAGACCGGCGGCGCCGATCTACCCTTCCTGCCGGAACTGCGCAAGGTCAACGCGGCCTACCTAACGGCGGTTTAATCGAACCTTCTTTTTTTATTCAGATGGCCCCCTTGACTGACAAACGCCGCACCGCCGATCTGCCCAAGCGTGTGCTTTTTCTCAACGACGTAGGTTTTCAATATGGCGCGGGTATTGCCCAAGCCCGTCAGGTCGAAGCCTTTCTCTCGTTGGGCATTGAGGTGGGCGTGCTCGCATGGGCCACCGGCGAAATAAAATTGGATGCGGTTGCGACCCGCCCCATCGATCTGGATCTTTGGCTCGGCCTGCGTGAAGTCAATGATCTCGAAGGCGACAAGACGATGACGGAGCACACCTTGGTGGAGGGTCTGCTCATGGAGGTGACTCGGTTCGATCCCGTGATTGTCATCGTAGGCAATCTACATGCCGCCCGCTGGCCGTTCAGCCTGTTGCCCGCCTTGCGGAGCATCGGTTGCCGGGTCATCACTTTCGTCCACGATGCCTACCTCTACACCGGGCGCTGCGCCTACCCCGGAACATGCAACCTTTACCTAACCGGTTGCAATGAAACCTGCCCCACGGCGGATCAATATCCCAAGCTCGCGCCGCCATTGATCGCGGGTGCCTGGCAGACACGGCGCGACGTTTTTGGCCCGGCCTACGGCATCGAGGTTGTAGCGAACAGTCATTGGAGCAAACGGATGTTTCTCAAGGCTCTCCCAACTTGTCCGCAGGTCGAACCCATTCATCTAGGAGCCGATGAATTTGTGTTCACCACCGGGGACAAACTCGCCGCACGGATAAGACTTGGCCTGCCCACGGACAAACCCGTGGTGTTATGCGCCGCGGTAAATTTCCAGGAGTCTCGCAAAGGCTGTCGAGAATTAAGTGATATCATCGCCGCCCTGAAGGATGAAGTCACCTTTGTCGCTTTTGGACATAATACGCATGAGATCCCCGATCTCACTGGACTCGGTTATCATCTGCAGGCGGCAAAACTCGCCGAAATTTATCAAGCTGCCGATCTGTTTCTGGGCACGGCCACCGAAGAGGCTTTTGGCCAGACTTTGATGGAAGCCCAATTATGCGGGGTTCCCGTCGTCGCATTCAAAGCCGGTGGGGTTGAAGAAATCGTGCGTAATGAAATTACCGGCCGATTGGTGCGCAATGGAGATGCCACCGAGGCCATAGCAGTCATCCGGTCCGTGTTGGCAGATGAGCGGTTCATGGAAACGGCCCGGACTTGGTCCCGCCAATATGCGGTCAGTCGCTTTTCCATGTGGGCGCAGGAAGAACGCTGGCATGTCTACCTCAGTGGTCGACTACAGCAGGGCACGGGGATCAATCCGCCAACCAATACCTATCCGTTCAACGAGCCGGTGGATTATCACGCCATGGATAAACACCGTCCCTCTTGGGCCACGGAGGAAACATTCCTTTCCACGGAGCATCTCCAGATCTACGAGAAAACTTCTGCACTGCCCGGATGGCAAATGCCCGGCGATTCGTTCAAACTTTATGAAATGGGTTACCATGCCGGTGATGTCATCCTCGAAGTAGGACCATTTGGCGGGCGGTCTGCCACCGTCGCCTTGCGCGGCGCATTAGCCAACAAGGCGCGCACCATCCGACCGAGCTATTACGGCATCGACATCGATGCGGACTCGATTGCCCGCACTCGGGGCAATCTTGCCTTGGGAATGATCGGTGACTACTGCCACTTGTTTCACGGGGTGCTGCAGGAATTCGTGCAGTGCTGGGACATCACACCGACCATGGTTTTTCTCGATGGAGACCACAGCTACGAAGGAGTTGCCACTGATCTGAAAACTTTAAGCCATTATCTCACGTCGGGCACTCCCATACTCATCCACGACTTCCTGAACGCGGAGAATAACACCGGGAAAATCGGCGTCAAACAGGCGACTCGGGAATGGGAGAAACAAGGGCATGGTCGCTTCCTCGGCTGCTTTGGTTGTTCCGCACTCTATGTGACGCAGAAACCCGATCTCAGCACATGACAATATTTCTGGTCCACTTCGCGTTGTTGCTTTTCGTCTCCAATGTCACCGCCCAAAGGCTCACCGGCCACGCCCTGGACCGGATACTGGCCACAGTCCTGCTCTTTTGGGGCAATATTGTTGTGTTGTGCCTGCTGCTTTCCCTGCTCGGAAGGTTGAATGATCCCAGCTGGTTTTTTCGCACCTCACTGGTATTGGGTTTGGCGACATTTCTGGTTGTTCGGCGATTCGTCTCGCCCGATCCGATGGCGGCTGAACCGGACAGAGCCAAACCAAGCCGATGGCTGCTGATTACCGCGGCAGCCACGCTTGTCCCCATTTTAGCGGCAAATCTGGCCATAGCTTTTACCTATACGCCCAACAACTACGATTCGCTCACCTACCATCTCCCCCGGGTGATGTATTATCTTGGGCATAATTCGCTGGCACATTTTGAGACCGCCGACTTCCGCCAGGTTTATTATCCATTCAATTTCAACCTCCTGCAGATATTCTGCGTGGTTTACTGGGCGCCACTCCAGAGCGTAAACATATTTGATGTGGCGGCTTGGGTTGTTGCGGGACTCGGCGTATACCGAATTTCCCGGCTCTGTGGTTGCAGTGCCAATGCAGCACTCCTCGCCGCGTGGCTTACCTGGACTTCGACTGAGACTCTTGCCCAAGCCACCAGCACAATTCTTGATTTGCCGGCTGCAGCTGCCCTGGCCTGCGCTCTGGGCTTTGCTCTGCGCTGGCGGCAATCACAATGTGGTGCAGATGCCATGTTGGCCGGCCTGAGCCTAAGCATGAGCGCCGGAACCAAGTTGACCGTGGCGTTCTTTGGTCCGGTCATGCTCCTGCTGTTTGGGCTCATCCTTTACCGGCATTGGCGCAGTGGTGAAACTCGGGCATTCACTGCGGGTATCCGGGCATGGATATTTCCAGCGATTGTAGCCACCGCCCTCTGCATTCCTTTTCTTCTATACAATATCAAGGCCACAGGTGAACCGATGACTCACCGGATGGATTTCACCTTGAACAAACCCTTCGATATTTGGTGCGCCCTCCAGACTGGCTACGGTTATCTGGTGCAACTATTCGTCGAACCCCTGGCACGCTTCTCATTCGACCCTGGGGTCATCAAGCTCATGAACCAGTGGTGCGCGGACCACCTCTTCAAATATTGGAATGACGCCCACGCCTTCTCCGACCTCTATACAATTCCCCCGGATCTCAACGAAGATCACGTATTCTATGGGTTTGCCGGCCCGCTCTTCCTGATTTGCGCCGTATGGTGTTACGTGCGGGACCCAAAACTGCGCCGGCCGCTTTCTTGGATGGGTTTGCTCGGATTGGGTTGGTTTATCACCTACTTCGCGCTGAATAAATGGTCACTCTACAACCAAAGATATTTTGTGCCGGCAATTGTCGTCTTGGGACCGTGCGTGGCTGCCGCATGGGATGCTCGCGGAGCGGGATCACGTTGGGCAAAATTGCTTTGGCAATGGATTTTCGGCTTCGTGCTGGTGAGTGGCATCTGGTTTTCAGGGCATTATCTCCTCTTCAATAGTATCCGCCCCACCCCGTTACCGTTTACTGATTTTGTCGCTAACCAAGGGGGGCCCCTGCTTCCTCCCGGAATAGTGGAACGACTGCCTGAACAGGAAAGAGTCAATGTCTACTCCTATGGGACCAATGAGCGCATCTTTCCCCTCATGCATCTGGGCCCGCGCCAGTATTTCACCTCCGGGCTGTCGGTGGACCCAACCAAATACAATCTCTTCTCCTTCTGGGGCAACACTCGCAACCACATCTACAGCAACCTGTCCTACTTTGCTTCCTACACCGTGGTGCCCGTGCCGAGCAAACGCACGGCAGGGGTTGAGTTTCTCGGGACGGTGGTGGAATTCGCTGATCCATTCGATTACCTTGGATTGCCACCAGACGCAAATCACACCCCTCCAAGTCCGGAGAATGCTAACATCGCAGTCCTGATAGACTATAATTCCAACACAAACGATCCGGTCCGAATCGATGGGGCCAGGGTCCGCGCCTTCGGCATCAATCCACGTGACAATGCCGATGTTCGCCTTAGCGCTGAAATGCCTGATGGCACCATTGAACAGTTGCTGGCCTCGGCCAATGAACAGTGGAACTATATCTCGGTTAAGCAACCGATCAAACGCTTGATTATCCAAGTGGTGAGTCGGGAGGATGGTCGTAACCTTGGCAATGGGGAAATCCCCTTCACGGTCAAGGTGGATGGCGAAGCCCGGCCGTTGACCGGAAAAGCATCGACTCAGTTCGCAATGGAACTCATCACTGGGAAACCATCGCGAAATATCACGGTGCAAGGTCTCAACATTCTGGAAGGACCGTATCCTCAGTGGAACCTGCCCCGCTTTCGCTGGGCCAAAGATCCCGTGGTGCGTGTTGAGATACCGGCCGATGAACAGCGTAATCGGATCCGTATTTCCTTCAGCGTGCGGCTGCAAGTGCGGGACCGAGCCGGGCTGGATGTCGTGCATAACGGTAAAGTGGTGCAAAGTTTCGATCTGCAAGGAGCGACGGTCTGGCACACCCAAGTGGTGGAATTCGACGCCAGCCCCGGCGTGAATGTCATCGAGTTGAAAGACCATGACGCCACGCTGGATCATGGCCCAGATTGGCTGACTTATTTGGAAGAATATCCGGATGTAAAAGCCTACGTGCTATCTAAGGGTGAAGACCTGAAGGAAGGGGCAATACGACACTATGAAGCCAGCGGCAAAGCCGAGCATCGTGTTCTGCCAATGCTGGGTGGAGACATTCCACCACCGCCTCGGGATTCGCTTTACTTCGCCTTTCGTCAACTGCGTGTGGAAGGTTATACTTCGCAATGACTTACTTCAACCTAGACCATATGCTCATGTTGATACTTGTCCCATGGTTGACTTGACCTGATTCTCGCGATTCAACGCACGAGTCGCATGTATTTGTTTCTGTTTCACAGTGTGTTTTTGCTCGGGCTGACTGCCTTTGCCACGCGGCATCTATATGCCCGCTCGTTGGATCGGTTTCTCGCGGTCGGGGTCATTGCCTGGGGCAATATTGTGGTAACATGCCTACTGCTGGCCAGTTTGCAGCTACTTGGTTCCTCCGCTTGGTTCCTGCGCACCTCGCTCTCCATTGCCGCCGCAACTTGGTTTCTGTGCCGACGATTTCAACCTGCCAAACAAAGGGACATTATTACCCCGGTCGTAAACGCATCCCCACTTTCACCCAAGCTGGTGACTTTGTTGATTCTGACGCTGATTCCGCTCGTCTATGTGAGCATACGAATCGCGGCCACCTATGTGCCGAACAATTACGATTCCCTTACCTACCACCTTCCGCGCGCCATGTTATACATGGGGCAAGGCACACTTGGTCACTTCGACACCGGGAACGATCGGCAAATATTTTTCCCGTTCAACTATAACCTCCTCCAGCTATTCAGCCTGATTTACAGTCCGCCTTTGCAGGTGCTGAATTTCCTCAACCTGGCCACTTGGGGTGTGTCTGGCGTGGCGGTCTTCCGACTGGCCCGACAGGCCGGCAGCGCGGTCAATCACGCGCTGATCGCCACTTGGCTGGCTTTGACCTCAACTCAAATTTTAGGGCAAGCCACCGCAACTACCAACGACCTGCCCACTGCCGCAGGGTTGCTCTGTTGTCTCGTCTTCGTGCTTAGGTGGCGGGAAGGCCGACTCGAGCGCGACGCCTTGCTCGCCGGTTTGGCCGGCGGGCTAACACTTGGGTCAAAACTTACCGTGGTATTTTTCGGACCAGTGGCCGGACTGATTGTGCTGACATTGGCTTGGCAGCATTGGAGACGGGGTCAGATCCGGGGCTTCATTTCCGGACTTCGAGCTTGGATCGCCCCTGGGCTGTTGTTCCTGCTCATGGCCTCACCATTTGCTCTCATCAACTTGGCGGAAAAAGGCCAGTGGATGACCCAGACCTACGATTACACACTTAATCGTCCTTTTTCGACCACCAGCGTAGTGCAAACCAGCGAAGCATATCTAACCCAGCTCGTGGTCGAACCGGTGCACCGGTTTACTTTCGATCTCGCCTTCACCCAGAAATTAAACGTCTGGGCTGAACAGAGCCTATTCACTAACTGGAACCCCCAATACGCGTTTTCACCTTTTTACCTCTTCCCTCCCGATCTCAACGAGGACCATGTCTGGTTTGGTTTCGTGGGGCCGGTCTTCCTCCTATGCGCGTTGTTTTGCCTCTGGCGTTGGCGACATATGCCCGCCCCGATGGTTTGGCTGGCCGGATTGGGTGTCGGTTGGATGGCGACCTATTTCACCCTGAACAAATGGTCGCTCTACAACCAGCGCTACATGGTGCTGGCCATTTTGGTCATGAGTCCGTGCCTGGCCGCTTGCCTGGGTTCAGGATCTAAGCGACCTTGGAGCCGGCGGAGCTGGCTGGTTCTTCTCACACTACTGATTACATCCTCCCTCTGGCTCGCGGGCATCTACCTGTTCAAGAATACGAGTCGCCCCTATGCTCCGCTTTGGGCCGGCGAACAGGCCCCAGCCGCACTGCCAAAACTTCCTTCTCTACTGGCCAGGCGCATGCAGGAACAACCTCGCATCAATATTGATTCCACCGATGGGAACGAGCGGACTTTCCTGTTCATGGCCCAAGGCAAAAATCAGCGGTTCATTGCCTCTAAAAGAATCCAGCCCGACTATTATCACGTTTTTTCGGAATGGGGCTATCCGCGAAAAGTGGCTTACAGCAACATTGAGCAGAAGTCTTCTTTCACCATTGTCCCGATCCCGACCAAGCGGACCGCCGGGGTTGAGTTTCTGGGCACGATGGGCCGGAGTGATCTGGCTTTAGACTACTACGGCCTGATGCCGCATCCAGAGTCCGTGACGCCGACCGATGGCAATCGCAATCTGCTCGTCGAATTCCATTACGGACCGCGCGAGCCCAATCGTTACGCCCACATGCGCATCAGGGTGGCGGGCCTGAACGATGCGGACCAAGCTAAGTTAAGTGTTGGTATTGAATATGAGGATGGAACCACGGCAACCCTGGCCACGTTTACCCGCAGCGGAGAGGCCCCGGTCCCGGTCACCAAGCCTTTTCGCCGTTTCTTCATGCGGGCGGTCGATGCAAATACCGGAGATAAAATCGGTGGGACCGACCTGCCGTATCGCTTTCGTCGGCTCCCCCCCGAAATCGATACCCCGGACGATCCCTCACTCATTTTAGCGGACGAATTGATTATCCCGCAGCCGCAGACCCTAATCCCCACCGAGGGTCTGTCCGCGCCGGAAGGTCCTTACCCTCAGTGGGACCTGCCCCTCTTTCGTTGGGCAAAATCCCCGGTGGTGCGACTGGAAATCCCCACCACAGCGGATATGGCACGCCTTGAATTCATCTTCAGCGTCCGCTTGGAGGCCCGGGATCACGCTCAATTGGATGTGATTTTCAATGGGGAACTCGTGCAGGGCTTTACACTCACCGGCAGCAGCAACTGGTTCGACCATACTACCGCTCTCAAACCCCGCCCCGATAAAAATATTTTGGAAATCAGAAACGTGGTCGTCGATGACGAGCCTGACTGGCTGGACTACCTTGACCGGTATCCCGACGTGAAGAACTATGTCGTGAATCAGGGCATCCCTCTAGAGCAAGGTGCCAAGGAACATTATGAATCCTTTGGCAAAAACGAAACCCGGACGCTGCACCACCGACGCCGGACCGTGACCCTCCCGGACAAAGAGCAGCTTTATTACCTTTTCCGCTCCCTGCGGATCAACGGTTATCACCACCCATGAAAAACAGTGCCGCCAAACCCGCCACCCCTGAAACCGGTCGCAATGCCTACATCGACGCCCTGCGCGGAGTGAGCATTTTCGGGGTGGTTTGTATTCATTTTGCCGGGAGCTTCGTTACGACCGACGATTTTGCCTGGAGCCCGTCATTCTATCTCGGTCTCTTCCTTAATCAGGTATTCATCTTTGCCGTCCCCTTGTTCATTTTTCTTTCCGGTCTGCTGGCCGGGGCCTCCAAGAAAAAGCTGACGCTCGCAGAATACTATCGGGCTCGATTTTGGCGCATCGGCTTTCCCTACCTGCTGGCCAGTCTGGCCTCTTTTTTCCTGCTCAACCACTATGTGGCCTGGCTGGCCCTACCGGGCGCGTGGGCCCGGTTCGTTTGGCTGCTCCAAAAAGTGAGCTATTATGGCGTTGAGCCCACGCTATATTTCATCCCCCTGATCCTGCAATTATACATTCTGCAGCCTTTCCTGAAAGCACTTCCCCAAGGGTTGAACCGGTTGGTTCCAGCGGTAAGCCCTGATCGTTTTGCCCTCTTACTCACGGCCCTTCTGTTGATCCTGCATATCAGTATGGGCGTGCTATGTTTCCGTAACACCTTGAATTACTACGACTGGGGTCGACCCAATCCCTTGTTCTGGGTGTTCTACTTCTTTGCCGGCCTGCACTTTCGTAGCCTGCGCGAATTTATCTCTCCCCGCATGGTGCGCATGGGCTGCTGGGTTGCTCTCCTCGTGGCCATGGCGGCCATGACTTGGAATTTCAACCATGTCCTCGATCGTGAAGTCGTCGGCGCAAACTTTGAAAGAAATCAACTCGATTTCGCCTATGTGCGCCCGGAAATGCTGGTGTATGACCTGGCCGTGGTGGCGTTCCTGGCTGCCGGATTGGTTCTCGGTTGGAAGATCAAAACCGGTTTGTTCTCCTATTTGGGGCGATACACCCTCGAGGTTTATCTCTGGCACATCCTCGTCCTCTACTACGGCGCGTGGCGTTATGCCGACGCCTTGGCCGCGTGTCGCCAATTGCCGGAACTTATCGTCGTGATCTGCGCAACCACCGCCCTCCTGATCGCGGCCCTGACCGACGGCTGGTCTCGTGTTAAACACTTTATTGGCCACCACCGCCTGGTGCTGGTCAAGGCGGAGTAATATCCCATCCTTCTGTGGGCACCTAACGGGACGGGGTCGATGCAAAACGCTGTGGACATAGCCTCCTATATCCCGCCTCATTAATCATTACGCCGGATACTACCATTCCACTTTCGTCGAATTCGTCCTCCCATGAGCAACCCTGAACCCTCCTCCTCCCCGAGCATTGCGATTACCATCCCCTGCTATCAGGAGGAGCACACCATCGCCCAGGTCGTGGCCGACTTCAAAGCCCAGCTGCCATCTGCCGCCATTTACGTTTTCGATAATAATTGCACGGACCGGACCGCGGAATTCGCCCGGGCCGCAGGTGCCACGGTCATCCGGGAGAAACGACAGGGCAAAGGTCACGTCGTCTCAACCATCTTTGAGGTGATTCGGGAGGATATCTTGGTCATGGTGGATGGTGACGGCACCTACGATGCAACCGCCGTCCATCGCTTGCTTGCCCCGATTCTGCAGGGTGATGCGGACATGATGGTTGCGGCCCGGTTGGAACAGTATGGGGACAAAGCCTTCCGCAAGTTCCACGTCGCCGGTAACCAGCTCGTTTGCTGGATCATCAACCGCATGTTCCATGCCAACATTTCGGACATCTTTTCCGGCTACCGGGCGTTTACCCGGGACTGTGCCCAGCTGATTCCCATCACTTCCCACGGCTTCGATGTGGAGACCGAGTTGACCATGCAAAGCCTCTACCGCGGCATGGTCGTCAAGGAAATCGAGGCACCCTATGGAGAACGACCGGCGGGTAGTTTTTCCAAGCTCCGCACCCTGCCTGATGGATTACGCGTGCTCCTCCGATTGTTCCTGCTGCTGCGCTCCTACAAGCCGCTGACCCTTTTCGGCTCGGTCGCCATCCTCCTTTTTCTCGGCACGGTCGCCGCGGGAACCTTGCCCTTGATTGAATTGATTGAGCAACATCGCGTGATCAGCCGGGCCAGCGCCATTCTCGCGATATCCGGCTTCATGCTCACCTGCCTCAGTCTCGCCCTGGGCCTCGTGTTGAGTTCAGTCAACCTGCGTTTGTTGGAATTGGAGCGCGTGGTGATCAAGCGCATCAACGGCGCCAAAGCTGACTGACCTACTGGCATCGCGTATGGGCACGAAAGATTTCAATGCCTTTGATATGTTCATCTGTCGCTGGCGCGCTCGTGTCGTCCGGCAGCATATCCAGCCAGACACCACGGTGCTAGATTTTGGCTGCGGTCACCAAGCCATGATCCTGCGCGCCATTCAACCGGGAATCAAACGGGGGATCGGTCTTGATTATGACGCGACTCCGGGACGTCCCGCAGCCAATCTGGAAATCCGCCAATTCCACTTCAAGGACCGGCTGGATTTCCCTGACGAGAGCTTTGATACCGTCACCATATTGGCCGTGCTGGAGCATATCCCGGTCGAGCAGGTTGCACTCCTGTTCAGTGAATTTAACCGCATCCTCAAGCCGGGCGGACAGGTATTGATCACCACTCCAACTCCTGCAGCCAAGCCAGTGCTCGAATTCCTCGCCTTCAAATTGCACTTGATCTCCAAGCCGGAGATTGCTGACCACCAGCACTACTACAGCAGAAATGATCTGCAAACCCTGGCCGCTGACCACCACTTTCAACTCTGCACCTACCATAAATTTTTGTTGGGGTTTAACTGCTTCGCCGCTTTTACCAAACCACTGGTTTGAACCTACAAAGGTGCTGCATAGTTTACATCCACCACACTCCTGATTTTAAAAAGCCCGTGTCCCGATCATGGACCTTTTTCTTTTCCACAGTCTTATCCTGATCTGGGTCTCAATTGGGACCGCGCGACATATTACAAGACAGGCGGGAGACCAAGTGTTGATCTCCGCCGTGCTCACATGGAGCAATCTCGTCGCCACGCGGTTGCTACTCGTCAGCGTGGATCGGTTGGGAGATCCGGCATGGCTTCTCATTGTCTCGCTTTTGCTGGCCACTGTTTTCTGGTGGTCACAGTCACGGCGGGTTTCGCTTTCAACGGTGTCTGCCTCCGACTCAGAAGAACCCGGGACCTGGGCAATGCTCGCCTACGCATTAACCCTGATGCCCTTGGCCGTCTGGATGTTATCACGCGTTTTTCTAGGCCAGCCAGGCGACCCTGATGTGCTCAAGGCTTTTGCTTGGCCACTCACCGGCCTCGGACTTTACCGATTGGGCCGGGTTTATCCACTTGAAGCCAATCCTTCGCTTGCTCTCTCATGGTTGGGCTTGGTCGCAGCGTTTGTAATCGCGCGATTCGACCCAACCGCGCACGTGATGCTCGCAACCTTTGGCTTAGTCGCGAGTCTGGTATTCTCCCTCCAATGGAAACAGAGTCGCCGTCCATGCCATGCACTGTTAGGCATGTCGGTCGCTTTTATCGCAGTTGGTGGCTTGTCTGGTTATCTCCTTCCTGACCTTCGCTGGTCTGGTCCACATGATTCCCTTGCTGCCGCCTCTCCGCCGGCCTCTGATCACCATCTTCTTTACTTCCATGATCTGATTCTAGCGGCAGAAGCCGGTCCTGTGGCAACGGAGGGACTTCGCCCGGCCGAGGGACCATACCCCCTGCGCAATCTGCCCCGTTTTCGCAGCGTGCGACAACCAAGCATGCGCCTCATCTTTCCTGCCCAATCCGGGGTAGGCCACCTGCACATCCGATATAGCTTTGGGTTGCTTCAACGCGACAAGACGGAAATCGAGGTGCTCTTCAACGGTCGCAAGGTCAAGCAGTCTCGTCTCTCACACCAACTCGGGTGGATCGACGAGACTTTGGATCTGATTGCCCTCCCCGGGGAGAATGTCTTGGAGTTTGTGGACATCCCGATCCAGCAGGAGCTTGATTGGCGCGGTTACCTCGAACGCTATCCAGATGTGATGCTATACCTCGCATCCAACAACATCCCTCTCGAAGAAGGCGCACTCGAGCATTACGAACTCAGCGGGCGGCCGGAGGGCCGAATCATGCTGACCAGAAAGCCCCCCCCCCCAATTCGTGGCGCCTACCACTTTGTTTTCCGTCTGCTACAAGTGGAA
>Ga0222714_10004241_pt1 | contig 14169 bp, 27 predicted proteins | sample C33_3DmetaG_FD_165048 | JGI IMG/M metagenome (GOLD analysis project Ga0222714, IMG submission 165048) | Estuarine water microbial communities from San Francisco Bay, California, United States - C33_3D | ecosystem: Environmental > Aquatic > Marine > Unclassified | place: USA: California... | reverse complement strand
GATTAGGAGCAAACCCATTTGCCTGGGCTGTAGATACCTACATTTAATTGCTTTCGTTTACTGAAAACTCGTCAGCTAATCTTAGTACCAAACTTCGTCAAATGTATATTTGTACTTGCGTTGGATGTAGTTAATGTAATTGTCTAAGTGTCTCTTGTCGTTAAACATCAGACCTTCCATAACAACTTTCTTTCCGTAGTTGTTGATGAATTGAATTGTTGCTTTCATTATCTTGCTCTAAATGGGATTAATAATTTGCGTGTTCTTACTAATACGCCGTCCTGGAAGAACCCTATGATTTCATAACGCCCCTCGATTCTGATGATTCTTGCTTCCATGGTTAGTTGGATTTAGTTGGTTAGTAGCATGAGGGGGAATCGAACCCCCTCTTGAACCTTTCATGCTTGTTTATTCAATTCTAATATCTCCCTTGCATCGTTCAATGCGCGGTGGTAGTAATCGTAGGTGAGTCCCATGTTCACCAACTGCTCTTGGAATTTCTCCGTTTTTTGCTTGTTATCTAACATATTTGCGTAGAATAACAAGGTCTCAATTAATCTGATTTGTTCTTTTGTCATGTCATTATTTTTTAGTGTTAAAGTCTCTATCCAATTGGTCAACAAATTCAGTACTCAATTTACCTTGAGCCTTTCTTACCAAGAACTCAAGTTCTTTGATGATTTGTGATTCCGTTAGATTGTTTTCAGCGATACAATTAGCTATTGTTTTTATTGCATTTTCCATGGTTAGTTGATTTTAGTTGGTTAGTCCTCTAGCTAGGTGTCGCTCCTATAAAATGCTCATCGCATGCTAGAGGTGTTTTGCATGCCACGTTAAACTGCATGCCCTCTGTTAATCCCTACGACCTGAGTCGTGGTTCCGACATGCGACCACCTGAGTAGTGTATCGCATGCCCTAGGTTCGTCCTAGCTTTGTGTTATCGTATCGACCTCCGCACCGCTTGTAGTCTCAAATAATATCGTATGTCAATGAACTTAATTAATAATGAGTAACTGATTTACTTTGAACCGCTTAACCCAGGTGAACTCCTCGAAAGGCACTTAGTCTAGTTTTATCTTTTCAATCCACCGCTTGAATACTGATTCGTCATCGTAACCTCTAGTGGTGTGTTAGTATCTCGTTTGATTCTTTTGTGAAATTAGGCATAAGGTTTGGATTGTGCAAACATTTTCAACACTATTTTCACTTTATCATGCTAATTTATATTCATTCTAAATAAGGAGACACGTTTGCTCATCGAATAAATACATGTCAAACGCTTAACGGCAAAGGCTTTCAGCGCGAAATGATACGACAAATGAATTGATTTGGTTTGATTGGTATTAATCACGGCATGCGCAACCTCCCCCCTCCGCGCGTCCGACGTCACGCGACGACCGACCGACCGATTGATTGACCGACCGACCGAGCGCTCGAGGGGATGGGTATGGTATCAATAACATGGGCGCGGAATCAATACGGCTTGCCTACCCACCCACCATGCACACCAAACAAACACCCGACCGCACCGATTGACCGACCTAACGTCCGACCGACCGCCCCAACCAAAAAGCCAAAAATCCTGGGCGAACTTTTGGAAATGGCAACCCCCCCATCGATTTTTAAAACGTTTTCCTTTTGCGAGCGTTCGCGTGAAATACCCCCATTACCCAAAACCTCCGACCATCTAAAAAATTATTATATTTGTAAAAAAATAGTTATGAAAGATTACAACGACATTCCGTTTAAAAATGCTGCAATCGATAGATTGACAAGTGAGACGACTATTAAACGTCCTCTCATATCAAGGATAGTAAAAAGCAAGATAGGTAGAGAATACGAACCAAAGGTCAGAAAAAGACACATGAAACCATGAACATCTACATAGAGAACAGGATACCGTATGGTTTAAATGTAGGCTTTGAGTACTACCGACCGGACGATCTTCTAGACTCTTATGAGTTGCATATAAACTTATTAATCATAAAAATCGCGTTAGAATGGCAAGAATGAGAACAGGGAGAAGACTGACTCCTCAAACAACAGACCCACAAGGTAATCGTATAGCTGATCCTGATGTTGTCGGTAAGAAGATAAATTCAAATCAGACTGTTAGTAGCTGGCCTAAAGTTAGAGAGATGTATCAATCTGGTCAACTTAATGAATCGTTTAAAGGCCGTGCTATTAATCCTCAGGTTAAAAGCTACTTAGAAGGTAAGACAAATAAATTAGATGATAAGGAATTTGAAGAGCCCGTGTTAAGTAAAATGAATAATGGACTTAAAGAATACTCTGACCTTAGTACTTTTTATAGAAAAGGTGGAAAGAACTATTCTAGAGTGGAAAAATCTGTAGGTAAAAAACCCTCAACAGAAGGTAGCATGAATTACTACGACACTGGTGAGACGGCGCAAAATATAAAAAAATGGGCATCATCTGGTGGTGGTGGTGGTGTAGATCTTAATAGATACAGACCAAAGCCTGGTGAATTTAAACCTGAAACAAAGAAACCTGAACCACCAAAAGCAGATGACTTAACTTTAGACAAGATGCCTATCCCTAAGCCTGGTAAAATTGACATCAAAAAGCGTACTATTAAGACTAGGGAGGAAGCTCCGGCTCCAGAAAAGTTTGTTAACCCTCCAAAACCTCGTTCATATAAGTCAGCTAAATCAAACTTAAGAAATGATCACCGCATTTTAGGCGTTGATTACACTGCTAAGGTTAGAACTAATGTAAAAACTGGTCGTAAAAAATTAGTTGTAGATAACGTAAGTCTTGCAAGAAAATCTGCACCTAAGGGATACAAGAGAGAAGAGAAACAATTTAAAGCATATGCTGGGCAGACTGCAACAGGCGATTCTTTTTTAGATATGACTCCTAAAGATATCAAAGCTTACAGAAAGGAAGCTAAATCAATTAGAGCTGAGTATAGAAAGCAACCTGATTCTGACACTAAGGCAATGGGTAAAGCTGCTATGACTTCTGAAATCCGTCAATCTCGCAAGGCTGAGAAATTCTCTAAGAAGGTTTATGATTTCAAAGGTAAAGGCGGAGTTAAATTTTTCAACGATAAAAATTACGGTGGTGATATTATCAAGGACTATAGAGCTTCTGAAGATAATGCAAACAACCGAAATAACATGGCTAATAAATTGAAAGCAATTGGTGATAAAACATCAAAAAGGCGAGCTGAATTAGAAAAATCTAAGACAGGTGGTTTCCAATATAATCAGGTAAACCAATAATTTATTCTAGAGGGGCTATCGAAAGGTAGCCCTTTTTTGTCATATATCCCAATTTATTACTATTTTTGTATCTAAATTCAAATAAAATGGTAGTAAAACAAGTATTAGAGGCCGCTGAAGGCCAAAAAAAGCTCAAAAAGGGAATCAAGACGATTGCCGGAGCAGTCAAAAGTACGTTAGGGGCGCGCGGACGCACGGTACTAATTGAATCAGAGAACCATATTGGTGGTATTACGGTAACAAAGGACGGTGTGACTGTCGCTAAGTCGATCAATTTGTTGGATCCGGTCGAGAACTTGGCTGTAATCATGATGCGTCAGGCAGCTGAGCGCACTGCGACGGTTGCAGGTGACGGAACGACTACATCTATTGTATTAGCCGAGGCAATTATCGACGCTGCTGACGAGCATTTGACTGACGAGGACAATGTAACTGAGGTAATCCGTGAGATTAACGAAATTACAGCTAAAGTCGTAAAAGATCTTGACAAGGTAAGCAAGAAAGTTACCGGTAAGAAGCTATATGACGTGGCATCTATCTCTGCGAACAACGACAAGGAGATCGGTAAGATGATCGGCGATGCATTCAGCCAGGTTGACATGGTAACTGTTGAGAATAGTCAGACAACCAATACATATGTTGACGTATTGAAGGGTATGCGTATCGAGCGCGGTATGACATCGAAGTATTTCATCAACGACCATAAGCGTCAGGAGTGTGTGTTAGAGAATCCATACATCTTGATCAGCGACCATGAGATAAATAACTTAATGAATTTGGAGAAGATATTAGCTCCTATTGTATCTCAAGGAAAGTCTTTGTTGATCATCGGTGAGTTAGGTGCAAACGCTTTGGCTACGTTGAACATGAACGTTGCTCAGGGTAAAATTAAGGCATGTAACATCTTGCCTCCATCATTTGGATACCGTCAGAAAGACCTATTGGACGACTTGGCAATCGCTTTGGGCGGAACATATTTCAGTGAGAATACTGGTGATGACTTATCGTTAATCACGTTAGATACATTGGGAACAGCTGCACGCGTAGTTGTTAGTAAGGACAATACGATCTTTATCCCAACAATCGAAACGGCTGACGCCGTTGAATCTCACATCGCGTCATTAAAAGAATCAACGAACGGTATAACTGACAAGAACGAGGTTGACTTCGTGAACGAGCGAGTAGCTAATCTATCGGGTGGTGTTGCTGTTATATATGTTGGAGCATTGAGCGACATTGAGCAGAAGGAGAAGAAGGATCGAATTGACGATGCTGTGTGTGCGGTAAGAGCTGCTAAGGAGGAGGGTATTCTTCCAGGTGGTGGATCTGCATTAATCAACTCACGAGCTCGCAACATTTCTGATTTGAGTTCAACTGCTATTAAGATCATGCACCATGCACTTGAGGCACCTATGCGTCAGATCGTGACAAATGCCGGTAAAGACGCTGACGAGATTATTGGTGGGTTGTTACCTATCGAGAATGAGGGCTACGACGTCAAAGGAGAGCAGTACGGCGACATGATGAAGCTTGGTATCATTGACCCAGCGAAAGTCACTAAGAACGCCTTATTAAACGCCGTGTCAGTCGCTACGACGATCATGAGCACAAGTTCAATCATCACAAACGTAAGAGACTATGAAGGTACTAAATAAGTTCATCTTGATCGACAAGATCATCGAGCAAAAGGAAACAAAGTCCGGTCTTCTCCTATCGGGGGAGGACTCTGACGATTTGAGATACCACAAGGCACGCATCGTTGAGCCTGGCACCAATGTCTTAGACATTAAGGCAGGGGACACCATCCTATTTGATAAGGTGGCAGGCCATGATGTCTTTATTGGGGAAACTCGTCTTTATCTAATACAAGAGAAAGATGTTGTTTGTGTTCTTGATTAAATGAACGAATAGCATTAGCTAATGTTTTTTGTGCGAATGGGGCGTTCTTTCTGAACGCCTTATTTCGTCTAGATGATTCAGGAATTGGCTCTAGGCCTGTCATTTTCTTATACACTGAGGTGATCATCTTCTTAGCCTTATGTGTCAGTTCATACATGGCTGACTCACCTAAACTTCTGGTCCTCCATACATGTATCCAACCTTCAGCAAGCAATCTATTAAATCTATTTCGATCCCAAGACATAAACTTTGCCCATTCATAGCATTCGGGTAGGGTAAACAGTTGTCGTGAGTAAAGGTGCATTAATATCTCTAGGTCTGCCGTGCTCTTAAGTTCATAGTTCAGGACGGCCCATTTGCGTATAACTGTCCAATGTTGCATGAAGTCCCATCTCGTTTCGCGTCCATTGTATACTTTTTTCCTGCGTCTTCTGCGCTTATGGATTTTTACTTTTGGTTTCATTTTATTATATTTGTACAAATATATTCATAATGGGACTATATAGCAACATTCACGCAAAGAGAGAGCGAATTAAAGCTGGATCAGGCGAGACAATGCGCAAACCTGGAGACAAGGGAGCTCCAACAGCAAGTAATTTTAAACAAGCAGCAAAAACAACAAAAGTTATGAAAGCAAAAAGCAAATCAATGGTTGAAAAGAAGACCGGAGAGAAGTACGCATCTAAGGCCGCTATGGTAAAACATGAGAAAAAAGAAGGCAAGAAAGAGATGATGAAAGAGTACGGTATGAAAGCTGCAATGGCTAAATTGGCTAAGCGTAAGTAATGAAAGATCCTCGTTTAGAAAGGGCTGGCGTTACAGGTTTTAATAAGCCTAAACGAACACCTAGTCACCCAACTAAGAGTCACGTTGTTGTGGCAAAGGAAGGTGACCAGGTTAAGCTTATTCGCTTTGGTCAACAAGGAGTTAAGACCAATCAGACGGTAGGTCAGCGTGAGGCATTTAAGAGTCGTCATGCTAAGAATATATCTAAGGGTAAGATGAGCGCTGCTTATTGGGCTGACAAAGCAAAGTGGTCACCTAGTAAGACGGCATCTCCTAGTAAGAAGTGGATTAAAGGATGATCATTATAAAGAGACATAAAGGGATTGGTGACACGGTCGCTGCTATCACCAAAGTTACCGGACTAGACAAGCTAGTCGGAGAGGACTGCGGATGTGACAAGCGAAAAGAAGCGTGGAATGATCCTGGATTATTAGTAAATAGAATTTTTTATGGGACAAAGCAAGACGTCAAAGTACTACGCGAGCAATCCGAAGGCAGCGGAGAAGAGGAGAGAATATCAGCGTGAGCTGAACTCTACAGAAGAAAGAAAGTCATATAGAGCGGCACATACAAAGGCTCGTCGTGCTGTTGGCATTGATGGCAAGGGAGGCCCTGATATGAGTTCCACAAAAAGTGGTAAATTTGTAAAAGAAAAACCAAGTATTAATCGTGCGCGCAATGGTGCAAACGGTAAGACAACAAAAAAATAAAAGATGGCAAATCAAAAATTACAAACCGAAAGAGCGGCGGTCGTTACACCAAGTAATACAGCTGACATTCCATATGTAGGTGGAGGCGATATTAACTGGCCTTGTGTTCTATTTATTGGTGGAGCAGGAAACTTAAGAGTTTTAACAGCAGGTAATGATGACGTTACATTTACAGGTGTATTGGCAGGATCATTTTTACCAGTACAGGTAACTAGAGTTTTTGCTACTGGAACTACTGCAACAAACATTGTAGCTCTTTGGTAGTATGATGATAGGGATTCAAATAGCTGTTGAGGTAGCTGTCGATGGACAGACTGCATCCGCTGGACTACCTCCTAACGCTAGGATCACTGACGATCTTGTGGAACGAATTACTGATGATGTTCAAATACGAATAATAGATTAGACATGGCATATACAATAAATGACCTAGCTGGATTAGGCAGACAATTTAACGCAACAGATATCATTGAGGTATCAGCTAATGGAGCAGGGAGTTACAAGGTTAATATCGGTGACTTCACGCTTGGTGGTACTAACTACATCTTTGTTAATTCAAATGGTACTCCAATCGAGAATGGACAGGCTGTAAGAGACGCATATACTGCTGCACAGGCAATGACACCTAATGGTGTGGCTAAGTCAGCAACTAACCGAGTTGTTATCTTACTATCTCCGGGATACTATGACTTTGATGAGGGTGCTCTAGGTGACTTTACTATTAACCAATCATTTATTGACTTTGAGTCATTAAGTGGAGTTGCTGATGTGTACTTCTCAAGTATGAAAATCGTTAGTACAGGTACGGGTAAAAATATTCGTATATCAGGGATTGATACTACAAAAAATAGTTATCTTTCAACAGGTCCATTTGCTCTATACACAACAGGTGGTATAGATGAGAATATCTATATTAAAGACTGTATTGGAGGTGACTACTCATTTGGAGCATTCTCATCAGGTTTTGTTGGGACTATTGATACTTGTGTAGCAGGTAATTACTCATTTGGATATACAGCTGATGTATCTCCTGTCGGTATGTATTTCGTTGGTGCTAATCCTACACTGTATGGTACATACAAGAATTGTATAGGAGGAAATTATTGTTTCTTATCATCTCAAGCATCAGCAGGTGGAACAGGTAGCGTAAATAATTTAGGTATTATCGATAACTGTAGATCAGGTAGTAACTCCTTTGCATACTCAATAGGAGACATAGCTCTTAATAACGGTACTATATCAAATTGTGTTAGTACAGGAACTAAAAGTTTTTGTGTTTCAGATAGCGGTAATGGAGTAGATAATTCAGGATTAATCATAAACTGTAGAGGAACAGTAAGTTCATTTGCAGTATCAGATAATAGTTTGGGATTAGCGTATAACAGTGGAAGAATTATAGAATGTACAGCAACAGGAAACAACTGTTTTGCTGCACACGTAACATCTCCAAATCAGGCATACAACTATGGTTCAATAATTAACTGTAATGCAAATAACAGTTCAAATGCTTTCTGCGGAGGTACAGGTACCAACGGAGGGTGGATATCTAATTGTATTGCATCATCTCTAGCATTTTGTTGTAATAACTCATTTACAATCTTTGGTGATATATACAGATGTACTCTGATTAACGATACATTTACAGTGGCATCTACAGCAGGTGGAAGAGTAGTATTAGGAATTGACACTACAGGTGTTGTAAACTATTAATTATGAAACAGTATAAAGCAATAAACGAGAGCAGTTGGGTAGAGATTCCTAATGTTATCCTAACAGATGAAGAGATTCATACCTTAAATAAAGGCACTGAGGAAGAGAAGGCTGCATTAAGAGAAGACATGAAGGTTCGTAGTAACCCTATCGAGGTTCCTGTAGAGGAGCTTGTTGATGTATTAGCTATCTATGATGAGTACAAGCCTGAGCTACAAGAAGGTGATGTATATGACCTAATATCATTTTATATTGTTCTTATGGGAGAAGAAAGAATGGGAGCTTATAATTATAAGCTAAATAGAAATATTGTAAACGTAATACTTAGTTAAGATGGCAATAGATATTAATATAACAGGCCAATATAAGATAAACGGTGTTGCTATCGGAGGTCTTCCTGCATGGGTAGAGACAAACGCAACTGACCTTACTCTTTGGAATAATGGAAAGGGAAACGTTGTAAGTAATACATCATTTGGAGATGGTGCATTGAAATCAAATACTACAGGAGCTCAAAATACTGCATACGGTTTAAATGCTTTGTCTACGGTAACAACAGGTTCAGGTAATTTAGGTGTTGGTTGGGGTGCAGGTAAATTATTAACAGGTAGTTCTAATACCGCAGTTGGTAATTTTGCCTTAGAATTTATGGCGGCAGGTGTTAACGAAAATACAGCAATCGGTCAACAAGCACTTCGTCAACTTAACGATGGCACTTCATTTAGAAATGTTGCCGTTGGTTCGGGTTCTATAGGAAATGCAGTTATTCAAGTTGAGTCGGTAGCCGTTGGTACTTGGTCTATTTTAAGTAACTCAGGAGGTGGTTATAATACAGCTATTGGTAAAAGTGCATTACAAAATGGAGGTGCTTCAACATATAACACGATAGTTGGTTGGAGTAGCGGTGATGCTATAACAACAGGTACTCAAAACACATCTGTTGGAGCAAATGCTTTGGGTGCTACAACAACAGGTGCTGATAATACTGCGATTGGAAATAGTGCAGGTTCTTCAAACACAACAGGAATTAGAAACATATTTATTGGTAATTTATCAGGAGCAGGAAATACAACAGGAGCAAGTAATACAGTAATTGGTAATGATACAAATACAGGAAATTTTTCTTCATGTGTAATCATTGGTCGTGGAGCAACTGCTACAGCAAACAATCAATTTGTAGTTGGGTCAGCAGGTGTTAATGCAGGAACAGTAACAACAGAATCTTTTTCAAGCACAAAAACTTGGTCAGTAATTATTAACGGAGCAGCATATAAAATTTTATTAGCGTAATTATGGAAAACGAAATGACACAAGAGCAAATTGCTCAAAGCGTATCAGCTGCTTTTGACAGCGTTGATTTAATTAATCGTAACGAGGATGATGCAGCAACAATCGAAAGAAACGTTGAGCACCTTCGTATTATGATGGGGTATGAGTGGTTTGCATCAGCTTTAACAGCTGAGCAGACAGAACAAATTAATACTATTATCAATGAATAAGGATCAAGCAATTCAAATCTTAGCTCAGGCACTTGAGGCAGCAGCTAAGGCAGGTGTATTCAGCTTGAGTGATGCAGCAACTATTGTTGAGGCTATTAAAAAAGTAAATGAATTAGTTGAAATTGTACCAACTGAGGAGTAATGACCGGTAAATTTAGCAACCAAGGGACATTATCAGTATCCGGGACAATCATTCATACGGCCCCTGATAACAACATGTCTGAAGTTCGGTCGCTAAGATTTAACAACCCGGCAGCCTATACCTTGACATTAACGAAGTATACATCCGGAACACCTACCGTTATTTACACATTGTATTTATCTGCTGGTGATATCATCACAGATACATTTAATTATCATCTTGATGAGGGTGATTATTTAATGGCAACATCAAGCATTACAGGTACTACATTTATAGCTGAGGGTGAAGACATGCCTAATATAAATGTTGTGAGATGCAGATAGTAGACGCAAATGGTAATATGTATGGCCATGATAGGCTAGAGATACTAGGCCCTAATGGGCGTCCTCATCCTGGTACATCTAATTTTGGGTTATTTACTCAAACAAGTTCAAGCACACCTGTTACAAATACAATTGTTGAGACATCATTACTTGACGGTGGTTTAGGTACATTAACAGTTCCGGCTAATGGATTTAGGGTAGGTGATAGTTTTCATGCTGTTATTACAGGTCACATATCATCTTTAAACAACCACACCTTAATAATTCGTATTAATTCAAATGGGACTTCATTGGCAGATACAGGTGCAATAATAATGTCCGGATCAACTAATAAGCATTGGAAATTAGAAGTTGATTTTACTATCCGAGCGATTGGTGTATCAGGAACTGCTAGAATTGCAACAGGTGGTACATTCTTCTATACAAAGGATGCGTCTAATGCATTTGAAGGAACAAACTTTAGTACAGAAACATCAACTGGATTTAATACAACTATAAGTAATACCTTGACAATTACAGCTCAATGGGGAACTGCTAGTACAGATGACTCGATATACTCTGAAATATTTACATTAACCAAAACATTCTGATGAGATATTTAATAATTATATTATTGCTCGCTTCATGTAGCCCAACAAAACGTTTTACTCGTCTAGTTGAGAAGTATCCATATCTATTAACTCAGGATACATTGATCATTCATGATACTATCAACCTATACATCCCAGAGGTGCATACAGACACCGTAGTAACATTGAGAGAACTTGTTGATACAATTACCCTAACTAAGGACAGAGTTACCGTAAAAACATGGTATGTACCAAAAGAAAAAAAAGTGTATATTCAAGGTAAATGTGATCCTGTATATATTACTAAGATCGTTGAGAGAAGGATCCCGGTTAAGTATTATGAGAAGTATCCATTCTGGAAGAAGTTGGTCAATAACATTTTGGCTTTTTTGATTATCTTTGTTATTATCTATACAGGGTATAGAGTAGTTAAAACTTCGATATGAAAAATTATATAACGATGATGCTTGCTAGTGCTGTTGTGGTGATATCACCTGTGTTGCCAATGATTTATGTTTCGTTACTAGCAATCTTCATTGATACATGTTTTGGTGTATGGAGATCTGTTAAGAAAAACGGATGGATATCCTTTCGATCAAGAAGATTGTCGGATACTATGTCAAAATCTCTTCTTTATTCAGGAGGTATATTCTTCACATTTCTTATAGAGAAGTATATAGCTGGAGATATCATAGCTAACTTTATATCGATTGATTTGATAATGACAAAGTTTGTTGCATTCTTTTGTGTGATCGTAGAGGTAAAAAGTATGAACGAATCATACGAATCTGTTACCGGAAAAAATATTCTATCATCACTCAAAAGATTTGTCTCTAGATCAAAAGACGAATTAGATAAATGGAGATAATATGAAGTTACCATCTAATATCAAACAAGTTCCTATGAAGGAATCTCAGTACATTAAGACTGAGACAAAGAAGAGTATGATCGTATTACACCACACAGCAGGAAACAGCTCAGGTGTAGGTACAATTAAGATGTGGGACAATGACGACAGAGGTCGTATTGCAACATGTGTAGTTATCTCAGGAAAGGGACAATCAAAAGATACATACGACGGAGAGATCTGTCAAGCGTTTAGTTCAAAGTATTGGGGATATCACCTAGGACTTAAGCAAGATATCTTCAGAGCTAAAGGTGTTCCTTACAAGTCGATCGATCCGATGTGCGTAGCTGTTGAGATATGCAACTGGGGTCCATTAACTAAGAAGGGTGATAAGTTCTATAACTATATAGGCAGAGAAGTCGCTATCGATCAGGTATGTGAGCTAGAGAAGCCATACAAAGGCCGTAAGTATTACCATGCATATACAGACGCACAGATCGAATCTCTACGTCAATTGATGTTGTATTGGGGTGAACTATATAAGATTGATCTGACGTATCGTGATGAAGACATGTGGGACATTTCAGTTAGAGGATTAAAAGGAGAGAATGGTGTATATAGCCATAACTCATTTAGAAAAGACAAGTCTGATATCTATCCTTGCCCTCGAATGATTGCTATGTTAAAGAGTCTCTAATTTTTTTATTAAATTTGTGATATGAAAAAGAAGGGAGAATCTACGTCATTGATCAAGGTGAAGGTAAGTCGCCCTGGAATTCATTCAAAATGCAAGACATCTAAATTGAAGTCTTCAAAGAACTATAAGAAACTTAACCGAGGACAAGGAAGATGAAAGTAAATAATTATAACGTAGTAGCACCAAATGTTAATTGTACCGTATTTGGTACAGATGAAAATGGTTCTCAAAAGAATTTTAACGTACAAGCTTTATTGGCATTAAATGCTACGCCTGAGATTGTTACTACAAACTTATTAACGTCTCATACGATTACTAAGACCAATACATACTTTACAGGAACAGCAGGTGCGTCATTTGCAATTACTCTTCCTGCATCTAACTCAAACTTAAATGGTGCAAAGTATGTGGTAATGGCAACTGAAACTCGTGCTACAACGACATGGACATCATCAGGCGCTACAATTGTAGGAGCTCCATCAACATTAACGGCAAACACTCCGGTGTGTTTACAATATAATCATGCTAATGCAACTTGGTACATATCACTATAATTTAGTACCTTTACATCAAATCTAATAAAATGAAAACAAAGAAAATCAAACAAGAACAGCTTGATCGATTGATCGAGGCTAACAGAAAATTCAGAGATCTTAAGTTTAACATCGCAGACATCGAGATTAATTTCGAACGTCTTAAAGTTCAGAAGAACCAAATGATGGCAAACATTGAAATCGCTGCTCATGACTTATCTTCTGTTCAAGAAGAGATTTACAACGAGTATGGCGATGTAAAAGTAAACCTTCAAACAGGTGAATTTAATTAGAAAAATATCGGTTGGTCCTGACTACATGAAGTGCATGCACTACGTTGTAGGACAACGCGTTCTCAGAGACGAGTATGAGATCGAATCAATTATCAAGAATGATGATGGTTCAATTTCTATTTGGATCATGCAAGACGGCGCGATTGTTTGCTGGAAAAACTTCTCGGCTAATATGCCAATCTCAACAGAGTATAAAATAGATTTCTAATGAAAGCTCCCTACTGCTTCATCATAAAGCCGGTTGGCTTGAGGCGGTACGATAACATAAGACAATTCGGAGATTCCGAGTTTATTATTAGTACCTCTCAGGAAGATCACCGCGTATCTAATAGATTCGCAGAGGTTGTCTCCGTTCCTATATATTACGATGGTCCAATCCAACCGGGCGATACTGTCTGTGTACACCACAATGTTTTTAAGTTCTACTACGATATGAAGGGTAGGCAACGCAGTAGTTGGCATCATTTAATTGATGACCTATTTATTGCTGAACCTGATCAGATTTATCTATTTAAAAGAGGTGAAGAATGGCAGGCTCCTGAACCATTTGTATTTGTTAGACCAATTGAATCAGAAGACCGTATGTTTAGTCAGACCGGTGGCCTAGAGCAACTTTGGGGTGAATTGGTATATAAGAATGATAAGATGGATGAGGTTGAACAAGGAGACATTGTTTCATACACTCCTGACAGTGAATATGAGTTTAAGATTGACGATGAGATTCTTTACCGAATGTATAACCGGAATATATGTCTAAAAAAATAGAGATTGTAGAGGCAGCTAAGCAAGCAATTGACGAGCTGATCAAGGTACTTAAGTCGCCTATTATTACTCACGCTGAGGATGATATATCGGCAGATAAGATGAAGAACGCTGCGTCAGCTAAACGTTTAGCATTTGAGGATGCTATGTA
>Ga0222714_10004239_pt1 | contig 14170 bp, 6 predicted proteins | sample C33_3DmetaG_FD_165048 | JGI IMG/M metagenome (GOLD analysis project Ga0222714, IMG submission 165048) | Estuarine water microbial communities from San Francisco Bay, California, United States - C33_3D | ecosystem: Environmental > Aquatic > Marine > Unclassified | place: USA: California... | reverse complement strand
ATGTCCCTTGTTCCGAACTCGCACTCGCCACGTACCCCTCGGACTCGTTCGCCTTAAGGGGCACCTTGGGCCACTTGATGTGCGAGGTTTGGAGAGCCCCACCGTCCACCGCCAACTCCCCAGAGATCAGGACGTTGTCCATCTTGGTCACACCGGTCGCGGAGAAGAGGCGCCATTCGGTAAAATCCAAATGTCCATATGTGTTTGCATTAGCGCCAATTTTTGTAACGACCATTCTGAAATATTGATACGGTGTCGTCGCATTCACATCGATGCGTGTCCACGTCGAAGACGTATACGTCTTTCCACTGAACTCGGTGAGTTTGTACCACGCTTCACCATCGTTCGAACCCAGAATAACACCGTCTACCGGCGATCTGTTTTCAAGAGTAATAGCAGGATAAACATTTGAGTGACTCAGAACTATTGGATGTGGAACTTTAAATTGTATCCATTCGCCACCATAACGAGTACCACCTACGTCGACTGTCGTACTAATAGGGTGTACATCTGCAGAAGGTAGACCTGTACTCGTATTATAATTGGAACCAATAGTTGACCACCTCGTAGACGTGTCATTGTCAAACGCTTCCCACGGATACAGAGCATTACCGGCATCATAACTACTCGCACTCGCCTCATAGGTGCCGTGACCCTCGACGTACGTCTTGTAGTCCGTCATAGGCGCCACCGGATGTTCGGTGAACCCAGTCTCCAAACCAGACGCCGCGGTGGTCGTCACGATACCCCCATCGACACTGAACGATTCCGTGAAGAGGCGGATTTTACTAACTTGTAAACCTGTCTCCGTGCTACCTTGGAGCGTTGGAAATGAGAAATAATACGTGCGATACTTTTCAGATGCATTCACGACAATTTGTGTATCAGTGTAAGTCGCCGCCGAAGGCACTGAAATCGCGTTCTGTATTAATACTTTAGTCGCACCATCGTCATTCGAGCCCAGTACCGTCACGGCTGAAGGGAATGTCGAAGGTCCACTTGAGTGACCTCTTTGATTCATTTTCACGTGTCTCAATGTTGTTTTGTATGGCAATTTTAACGATGCCCATGCCCCATAGTGCGTCGTTCCACCAGAATCCGTGAGTGACGAGAATGTTCCTGAAGTATTTGCGACACCGTTGGTGTAACCGCCGCCACTAGTCCACCACCCCCCTGATGCCGGATCAAAAGCAGCCGTACTATTTCCTGAGGATGAGTTGAATTGATTTCTCGATGTATCTATAACATATTTCCCATGCCCATCGATTTGACTTATTGCGGTGTTATACGTCAACGCACTTGGGGGTTGTTCGGACACCACCGCGAGTCTGTTCGCCAAGAGTCCCCCAGAGTCCATGACTTCCCCGGTGGTCTGGTCGTAGGTCATGACATTCGACGCCACGGTGGCGACTCGGAGAGGTTTGATGTAGGTTCGCCCCGTACCCTCAGTGTTTAGGGCGGATCCGGACGCATTGAGCACCACCGTATTGTTGTGTTGAGAGGTCTGACCCGCCAAGTAGCCCACGGCGACGGCGTTGGTGCCTTGATCAGTCTGCCCAGCACCTGGGCCAATGGCGACGTGATTGCTCGTCGCATCGTGCGCCTTTATGAAGACTTCACCACTCATCACGATGTTACTCGTGAGGTTGATGTCCCCCACGACGTCGAGGGTGTAGTCGGGGGAGGCCGTCCCAATGCCGACATCGCCCGCGAAATAACCATGATTCACACCTAACCGATACCATGGGGTTGTGTCGTCCATACATAATACAATATTCTTTACGTTCAGATTGGCTGGATTACCTACTAGTTGAAATGTGAAATATACATTGTAAATCGTGCGACTTAAAAATGGCGTCAAATCAGCCGTTCCCGTGTACCACCTCGATGTTGAATATGAACCTTCATTTTGATATACTGTTCCAAGTAAAGTCGTTGTGTCATCATCGTACATCAAAACTCGCCAATAATTGTTTTCGCCAGTGTCTTTATTTCTCGAACGATACGAAAACTTTAGAAGAACACGGTTTGATACTTCTCCTTCAACGCCAAGTGAAGTCGTGTCGTTATTGTATGGGATGTACTCATATAAATTGAATGTATCTGTGTTTAAAATTGTGGTAGTATCATGACTCAAATTAATATCCGTGCTATTTCTTGCGATGACATCACTCGCGTAAAATCCTTCATTCGTGGTCGTTAAAAGACCTCTCACGTGTGCATTTCCACTGACGTCCAACGCGTAGGCGGGAGTGTCCGTCCCCACCCCCACGAAACCAGTTGTCGTGTCGACAAAGAGGTTCGCAGTCCCAACCTCTAGATTAGAACTAAACGTCTTTTCACCGTCGATGGTCATATTCCCTGATTCAAGGGACGTGATTCTTGTGACATTTGACGCAAAGTCGTTTACATTTGAGGACTGGATGTTCGTGAGACCTGAACCATCTCCGCTCAAGCTCGCCGCTGTCAACGCCCCCTGTATATTCACCGCCAGTGCGTTCGAATCTAGTTCGATTGTCGTATCATTCGCTCCATTGAGCGTGTACCCCATGTTCAAAACGTCTTCACTTTCGTCAAACACAATGGCGACGTTAGAGTTTGCCGAACCGTGTCGAGTCATGACGAGACCCACATCCCCGGTATTGAGATTGTTTGACCCCAATTCAAGGATTGGATCGGAGACGGTCATGTTCACGGTATTCGCCACGAGGAGATCCCCTTGGACGCGGAGATTTGATTCAAGAATGATGTCATTTTGGAATGTTTTCACTCCGGTGATAGTGATCTCCCCACTCTCTATACTTGTGATTCGCGACGAATTGTCACTCAAATCCGTCTCGAGGGTCCCTATTCTCGTCACGTTATCAGTCAAATCCGTCTCGAGGGTCCCTATTCTCGTCACGTTATCGGTCAAATCCGTCTCGAGGGTCCCTATTCTCGTCACGTTATCGGTCAAACCAATGACGTTCGATGTTTGAATATTACTGAGACCCGCACCATCTCCTGTGAGTTGACCCGTGGTACTAATGCTTCCATTTACCACCAATTTGTTTACGCCGGTATCGTCTACAAATACATTTGATCCAATAGCAAGTGTATGTGTAGGGTTTGCGTTTGAAATACCCACTTTTCCCGGAAACGTGGTTATGTTCGTAGACGCCATTACTATTAATATATAAAAGATTTTACCGAATCCGTACCTATACTGATTGATTCTAACTTACCGTCTGTTGCGGAAGATTTGTATTCCACATATAGATCAATTCCATATGCCGTCGTACCTATCTCACTTGGTTCGAGTATGACAGATGTTGGGGTTGTACCTACGGAACCACTCCATGGTTTCGTGTTCGTGTTTCCAAATACAGAACCCGGTCCACTCGCGATATTAAGTGACGACGTTGTACCGTCTCTCGTTCCACCCTGAACATCTAAAATCATCGTACTCACTTCCTCATTTCCATGTGTTAATTGTGCTGTTATTTTGGCGTGAAACACGTTGGATGCAAATGTCATGGACACGTTTGAAAAATCGGTCGGGACGTTCACGTTACTATACGAGTAGTGTTTACACGCATATGCGTCTTTATTGATGATGATACCACCCGATGAGATGATACCGACATTTGAATTTGTAAACTGTATGACATTGGATGTCACATTTCCTTCGCCGGTGACTTCCTCGAGTGTGTATGCCGCTGTTATTTGCACAGCACCCAATGTGATGGTTGAACCAAATGACGCGTCCCCGTGTACCACAAGTACGTTTGAACCCGTATCTTCGACGTATAAATTGGAAGCAACACTTAAATCGTGTTGCGGATTTGTATTAGATATACCAACTTTACCATCCGTCGTGACCTGCGCTCCAGCCATGTGGACGTTCCCGTTTACGTAAAGAACATTTGACCCCACATCATCAACCCATAAGTTTGAAGCCACGTCGAGTGTGTGTATCGGATTCGAATTCGCAATGCCCACATTCGCAGTCGTGACAAGACCCGTCGACTCATTTGTAAATTCAATCGTGTTTGATGTAGTATTACCGGTTTGTGTCACGTATTCGAGGGCGTATATAGATGCAATTTGAATACTATCGAGCGTGATTCGATGCGCCAAGATGTTACCTTCGATCGTCAAGACGTTTGAACCGGTATCATTGAAACACACGTTTGAACCTATAGCTAGATCACACGTGGGATTTGTGTTAGCTATACCCACAGATCCGAGTGTAATGAGTGATGTATTCGTATTTGTAAACTGTATGGTATTTGACGTGGTGTTACCAAAGTCTGACACTGATTGTAGTGTGGTCGCAATTCCGGTGAGGTTCGATCCATCACCTTTAAAGTAATTTGCGTGTATATTACCTGTGGCTACTATACCAATATCTGTGTTTGTAAAAAGAACTGTGTTCGATATAACATTTCCTATGTTTGCGATATCGTCAAGATTTTGTTGTTCGAGTACACCAATTCTCGATGCATTAGACGTGAGGTCCGTTTCTAGGACTCCAATCCGTAATGCATTTGATGCGAGGTCCGTCTCTACGACACCAATTCTCGATGCATTAGACGTGAGGTCCGTTTCTAGGACTCCAATCCGTAATGCATTCGACGCGAGGTCTGTTTCTACGACACTAATCCTTGATGCATTTGATGCGAGGTCCGTTTCTACGACACCAATCCTTGATGCATTTGATGCGAGGTCCGTTTCTACGACATCAATCCGTAATGCATTCGACGCGAGGTCTGTTTCTACGACACCAATCCGTAATGCATTCGACGCGAGGTCTGTTTCTACGACACCAATCCGTAATGCATTCGACGCGAGGTCTGTTTCTACGACACCAATCCTTGATGCATTCGACGCAAGGTCCGTTTCTACGACACCAATCCTTGATGCATTCGACGCAAGGTCTGTTTCTACGACACCAATCCGTAATGCATTCGACGCGAGGTCTGTTTCTACGACACCAATTCTCGATGCATTCGACGCGAGGTCTGTTTCTACGACACCAATTCTCGATGCATTCGACGCGAGGTCTGTTTCTACGACACCAATTCTCGATGCATTCGATGCCAAGTCGGTCTCTAAAACACCCACTCTCGATGCATTCGATGCCAAGTCGGTCTCTAACACACCAACTCTCGATGCATTCGATGCCAAGTCAGTCTCTAACACACCAACTCTCGATGCATTCGATGCCAAGTCAGTCTCTAAAACACCCACTCTCGATGCATTCGATGCCAAGTCGGTCTCTAAAACACCTACTCTCGATGCGTTTGACGTTAGGTCGGTCTCCAAAACACTGATTCTGGATACATTATCTATTAAATCCGTTTCAAGTGCAACCCCGGTGAGCGTCGTACCGTCCCCAAAATAACTTCCACCCGACCCCACAGTTAAGTTGTTTTGTACGGTGACGTTACCCAAAATGTCTAATAGAAATATGTTACTGTCAGGTAACACGTGGTTATCGGTTATCGTATTTTGTGTGTAACCCATCGAAAACCTGTCTTCATCGCCGTGATGAATCAATGCCACGTTGTGTCCGGGGTGTTCCATGATGATACCCGTGTCGTAATCATGACTCGGGTTGTTGTTGGCGAGACCCAGAATTCTATCTTCTATGACTACATTATTCGACGAAATTACATATGAATTACCGGTAACGAGCAGATCTCCAGTAATCTCAGTGTCCGCACTAATGATAATGTTACCGTTGTCTTTACGGATAGCCGAGTCTTCGAGATAGTTACCCGCACCAACAAACGGTATATACCCAGAGGTTAGTCCACCGATTGACACGTTTTGAGAAACCGTGATATTTCCGGTAATTTCAATAGAATTAGACACGGTATTCCCGGTATTCACGACTTGTTCCAGCGTTTGGAGTTTCGTAAGCAAGTTTTCGGGTGCAATCTTTTTCATGTCATTGTTCGTTTCATTCACGTATACATAATTTGGTGACGAAGATATGGGTGCGTTTGGAATGTCATTCGAACGCCCGACACCCGTCACAAACACGACACCGTTATTTTCGTGTGCCCTAATACAAATACCCACGTTTTGGATTTGATCGACCAAACCATATGGTTTCGAGTTCATGATATTACCCGCACTCGTGTTACTCACATACACCGTTTGACCTTCCGTATACCCAAGTGTATTAATACCAATCACCTTACCGTACGCCACCGCGACACCTTCTTCTCCGGGAGCTACGTCTTCGTGGATGAGACCAATGGCAGGCATGGTTGAACTCGAATCAGATTTTGCGAGTGCCACGTTCGCGACATTATTATTAAATGAATCTACGATGTAGACGGCGTTACCTCTATGGAGTGTATCTCCGGTATTATTATGTACCTTAATGAAATTGTGTAAATTGAAATCGTTGACCCAGTTTGAACCGTCATACACGAGAAGGTGGTCGGCTTGTGGGCTCGCGACTACCACGTTGGCGAGTTGGTCGAGCTTAACACCCACGTTCGACGTTAAATCGGTTACGAAAGCCGTCGTGGAGTTTGTAAATTGGAGTGTGTTTGTCGTCGTGTTTCCATTATCGGACACTTCTTGTAATGTAGCGGCGATGTTAGACAAAAGACCACCATCCCCTCGAAATGAAGTCGCGGTCACGTTCCCACCGACCAATACGTTATTAGTGACACTGAGACCGGTTACATCCCCGTCTAAAATAATGGTTTCAGAAGTAATGTTTCCATTCAAAGCTATTTGGTGTAAATTACTCGCGATGTTAGACAAAAGACCACCATCACCGATAAAACTCGATGCAGTGACATTCCCACCGACCAATACGTTATTGGTCACATTGAGACCGATTACACCCCCGTCTAAAATAATGGTTTCAGAAGTAATGTTTCCATTCAAAGCTATTTGGTGTAAATTACTTGCGATGTTAGACAAAAGTCCACCATCACCGATAAAACTTGATGCAGTCACGTTCCCGCCGACTAATACATTGTTGGTGACTTCTATACCCGTGATTTCTTGTTGAAAATAGATTGTCTCAGTCGTGACATTACCATTCAAAGAAATCTGTTGTAAATTACTCGCGATGTTAGACAAAAGTCCACCATCACCAATGAATGAATCTGCTGTGACGTCACCGTACACGTGTACATTAATTGAATTCGATGTATCGGGTATCAATTCTGAATCATCGGGTGAACTCAATGTATGACCTATTATAAATTCCTTTTCATCCCCGCGATATCCGAATGCAACATTAGAGTTACCTTGGTACACGAGTATAATGAGACCGGTGTCTAAAGATGAACTCGTGTTATTCGCACCGAGTGCGAGTATAGGATCTTCGACCAATAAATTTTGTGTAGAAAGATACGTCGTGTTTCCCCTAACTTCCAGGTTTCCGTAAATGAGTGTGTCCTTGGAAACTGTGAGACCACCGGTAAACGTCGCATCATCCCCGTAGAAATCAACACCTATGATATCGTCGTCCGCGAGGATATCACCCGCGACATGAAGCATTCGTTGAGGTGTGGGTGTGTTTATACCAACGTTACCACTCGTCACCATCGAAAGTGCGTTAGACATGGTGATGGTTCTATCCGTTGAATCCCCATATTCCGTAACGTGTTGAAGTGATATATTGGATATACCACCGCCATCACCGGTGATGATTCCGGTAAACACAGGACTTTCTATGTTTGCTTTGAGTGCTAAATTTGATTGCATCTCTTCGCGTATACTTATAGTGTTTGCAGCCATCTCACCTCTCAGTGTAGACACATTTGATTGAAGATCCGTTCGAAGTTGAAGTGTATTCGCCGTCATTTCACCTCGGATTGTGATGACATTTGCCGCCATCTCACTTCGTAAAATAGTTGCATTTGATTGAAGATCCGTTCGAAGTTGAAGTGTATTCGCGGTCATTTCACCTCGAATAGTCACAGTGTTTGCAGCCATTTCATTGCGTAAAATAGTTGCGTTTGATTGAAGATCCGTTCGAAGTTGAAGTGTATTCGACGCCATTTCACCTCGAATAGTCACAGTGTTTGCAGCCATCTCGTCTCGCAAAATACTCGCATTTGATTGGAGGTCTTCACGTAATTGTATCGTGTTCGCGGTCATTTCATCGCGTAAAATACTCGCATTTGACTGGAGGTCTTCGCGTAATTGTATCGTGTTCGCGGTCATTTCATCGCGCAAAATATTCGCATTTGATTGGAGGTCTTCACGTAATTGTATCGTGTTCGCGGTCATTTCATCACGTAAAATACTCGCATTTGATTGGAGATCCTCGCGTAATTGTATCGTGTTCGCTGCCATTTCACTTCGGATGACATCTAGGTTCGCAGATAAATCGGTGTCTTGTACGACATTTGACAAAAGAGAACCATCCCCTATGAAGCTGTTTGCTGTGACATCACCATACACGCGCATCTGAATGAGGTTCGATGTATCTGGTGTGATGAATGTATCCGACGCCGAATTTTGTGTGTAACCGATGATATATTCATTGCTTAATTCAATATACGACGCTGTAACATTTGAACCAGGGCGTGTCATGATGAGACCCAAATCAAAAACAAAATCATCATCTGTGTTATTTTCACCCAACTCGATGATCGCATCTTTTACACGTAGATTTTCTGTCGAAATAGAAGTTGTCTGACCGACGACTGTGAGGTTACCCGCTATGTATGTGTCGCCACCGACAGATAATTCGTGTTGTGGATTTGTATTGGCTATACCCACATTAGATGCAGTGATGAAACTAGTCGTGGTATTCATAAATTGCAAAGTTTCCGTGGTTGAATTGCCAGTTTCTGTCACCCCCTGTAAATTTAAACCAATTCCACTGTCTACGACTTCTTTTGTGGTTACATCGTAACAAATTACATTTGAATATAGTGAATTATTTAGTCTGATAGGAGAGACATATAACCCAGCTTCTGGAGCATGTATCACGTTCGAAGACGCATTAATTATTATGGTGTTCACAGCTTGTTCGTCAGGAACATGCTTACCTATCCTGATCCTCTCGGATTTTTCGATAGTGTTAAGGTTTTTCACCATTTATATTAGTTCTCATTTTATTTCTGTCCAACCCGACTTCTTGTATACATAAAGTGTATCATGTTCATTGTCATATACCATTAGACCAGGTGTTGGTTGCTCGATGCTTTCCATCTCACTATGAGACATGCGAGGTAAAAGTAAACCACTCGTGGTAGATTGAAGCGTTAATACAGCTGAGGGGTGTCCTTTGTGTGTTCCGAGTGCCAATTTCCCATTTGCATCCAATGTCATATTAACCTTCATATCACCACTCGTATCCCGAGTTTTAAATGCTATACCACCCGGATTACCTGATGTAGTGCCATTATTTGCCTTTGCATAACCATTAATTTCAGCTAGATTACTTAAACATATTCCATCCGCTTCTCCAATTCTGGATGTTAATTTTGGTGTACTACGTGTTATGATTCGCGAAGCCGTGACATCGTTATGTATGTTTAGTGGTAAATTTGTCTCGTTTGAGCACGATAACACGTGTGTGAAAGAAATATTTGATATGAGAGAACCGTCGCCTTCAAGTGGTGCGTTTTCGATGGCTGTAATTCTCTCGCGCATGCCCGGCAGATCTTTAATATCTTCCACTGTTTGTTCGAGTATCGATGTAGTTTTACTAACCAGTACTTCAAGTGGTTCAATCCGATGTAATTCTTTGTATACATGTTTAAATTGTAAAAGTTGTTGTTTGATTTGCTGTAATTCATTAAATCGCAAGATTGTCTTTTCCAAATCTATTATTCTAGATGTATTTTCATGAACACATGGAACTATCTTTTTGGTATCATGAATGATTGGTATAGACGTTTGAATAGCAGCCACATCTTTACTTAAACGTTCTATTTCGGGTAGATTATGTATACTCGCTTCTATGTTATTTATCCTTTTTTCGCACGTGGTTATTCTAGGTATATTCGTTTCGAGTTTGGATGTCCGTGGGTCCAAAACAGATAACACTTTTTCATGCATTGACGCACTTTTTTCAAGTGTATCAATTCGTGGTAATTCCACCCGTAGTTGGTCAATTTGTTTTTGTAGGAATGGAATGTCTTTTTCAATTGGTTCAAAACGCGGTATATTTGATTCTAATTTTGATACTCGTACGTTTGTTGCATCAACATCTGTTATTTTGGCGACTCCGTTGAGTGTAGTGCCATCCCCGTGAAACGAAATGGCGTGAATCTTCGCATCAGAATTTATATTTCCCTTTGCGTGAATTCGATTGTTCACATACACAGACCTACCCGTCTGTATGTCTTTTGTTATATTAATACTCGTGAAACATGGGGAATATCCATCAAAATCTTCTATTTGTGACACGGTAATGTTTGATAAAAGTCCGCCATCAGCCTTGAGTTCACCGAGTATTTGCAGATTTTCCACGACTTCACCTATATCTACATTCAGATCATACTGTACATTAGATAAGAGACCCCCGTCACCCACAAATTGTTTCGCTTCGATGGAGCCATCTATTTTTGTGTTCGCATTAATGGATAAACCTCCGTCACTCTTTGTGTGGATAAGCTTTATACCATGCATGTCTACACCAACATTTTCGGTGGTTTTACACCCTTCACCTATTTGTAATACAGGTGTATACACGTGTTCTTCGTTGAGTGTCGTGAGATTTAACACGTCTAAATTTTTTACTTGTAGTTCGTCAAGTTTTAGTTTTGTACCTCCTATATCGACAATTTCCTTCGTGATCGAATCATACGCAAGTAAGTTCGATGCACTCGCATTACGTATTGGACTTATGTATAATCCGCTGTGTTTGATATCACGAATTTTGTTTTCTGAGGCATTAAACACAATGGAGTTTCTGGGCTGTTCTGAATCAACGTATCGCCCGAGGCGCACCATATCAGTAGGCTGATTCACACCGGAATTCTTAACCATTTAATATACTATTGTATTTTAATTCGCGTATAGTAAACCAGCCATGCCATTTTCAACTCTCAAAATGTTATAGTTAACCGCATATATAGGGTGTATTATTGGTAAAGTCTCACTTATAATTTTTACGTTATCGAGACGACTAAAATTTAAAGTACCTGTGGGCTGTAAAGAACTTGTTAAGAGACAGAAACAATACATAAAGAAATCTGGGGAAGTCACATAATTCGTGTGATAATAAGCCATGACGTCTATGTAATGTGGTTTCGCCCATTTAAAGTTTCCTATATCGAGTCCATTTATGTTTAATTTAATTCGGTTTGATATGGATGTAAGTGCGCCATTGGATGATGTATCCGAAGAGGCGATATATTTAACTGGATGACTAAATATGAGTTCTTGATCCAATTCACCCGATGGTATATTTTTTTGCACTTGTGTGATGAGCATCTCGTGATTACGAGAAACTATATTTCCACGCTCTTCGTTGTCGAGATAGTAATAATTCGCATACAATTCATAATTGTAGTTTCCGACAGCGTTACCCCAGTGAATACGTATTTCTACGTTATGATAATGCAATGCCACGAGTGGGAGTGCACATTGAGGACCTTCACAAAAGAAAAACCGAAGAGGATAAAAGTATGATTTGGAGCTTATACCTGGGTGTGGACCATTTGAGCTCTTAGACACGTTCTGTGCAAATGTATCTATAGCGATTTTCTCTGTAAACACCGAATCTTGAGAATCTATGAGGTGTCCTCCTATATACAACTCAACCTTGTCTATAACTTGGGTCCAGTCTGTTATGTCTATAGATTGATTGTTATCATCTACTGTGATATACAAGTATCCCAACATGTCACCAGTTTTGTCGAATTTTACGGATGTCATAGCGTTATTTTTCACATTACCCTGCATGAGTTGTTTCTCTACGGACTGTGAAAAATTTGAATGCCGTTTGAATGTCGACGTGAAGAATGATATCTCAGGTTCACCCATGATGTGTTCATCTTGAGCACCTATGGCTATCAATTGCACGACTCCCGCCGACATTTATAATACATAAAGGTAAAAAATACACGTACCTAGCGCCCCGATTCAACGAAGGGCAAATTCTTATTCTTGCAAACAAATTTGAAAATAAAAAAGTTATCGGCGCCATCCGTCGTGGTGACACCGTTTTCATCTCTGAGTGTAAAACTCAATCTATCAATCTTTCTCACTGGAGTCATGTATTGTGTAGTCACGTCATAATCATCCTTAAACACGATTGGATTGGAACCATCTTGTAACACCGTACCGAATCCTCTGTTAAGTGTAGTCATATTTGCTTGTCCACCGTACACATTTGAAGTTCTTTGGGAATAATTTGTGTTCAATTCATCGACCGAAATGTGGCATACATTGGAGCCAGCTGCATCGATTCGCGCCGCCAAGAGGCGAGCCTGAACAATGTTTTCGATTGGCTGTGTCAAGTGCACCGTAAAAGTGTTTTTACTAGCTTGACCGATAGTATCCACCGATATGGTATGGTACTCGTATTCAAAATCTGGCAAAACTTGTCGAACCGTATTCACAGTAGTCATTACTAATACATTATATTAAAGATCCGCCGATTCCACCAATAATCTTCGCATCGGCGCTCTTCTTGACGAATTCTTGGTCGCCACAGATACCACCTGGAGTCAACGACTTCGTGTAGTAGGCAGACTTTTCGGAACCTGGTACACACTCGATCGTGTGTTCCAAGTCAAAAATGGATTCGACAGCACCTTCGGGGGCAACCTCGAGGTTGATTGGTCTGGGCTGGTAACCACTTCGTTTGCGAGGGAACAAAACCATCAACGCGGAAAGGAGTGCACACACAAAGGTGATAGCCTTAAGAGTGTTTCGGTTCGTGGCATTGAGTTTCATCATTTATTATGTATGCAATATTTTTTATAAAGTGCGTTAAAGATTTTGAATTACTTTAAAAGTACAGAGTAATGGACGGTGAAATAACTCTCAACCGAAGTGTTGGTAATGTCATGAAACTTGATGATAATGAACAGGCGCTCATGGATGAGATTGAAATAGAAGTGCCTCGTCCACGCTCTGCGCGCCGTGTCCCAAAGCCGACCGTGTACAGACCACCACAGTCGGTTCCACCACCAACGATGCAAGAAGACATCGATGCTTTCGCGAATCCAACGAAGCAATCAGCGCCACCACAACACCAAGAAGAACCAGTAGACTATGGTGAGTACGATGAAGAAGAAGATGAGCAACCACCGTACATGCAGGGTGATTATGCGATGCAGGAAGAAGAGCGACCATCGCCTGGGTATAAATCGATAGATGAAGAAAAGGCGGATCTCGTGAATAAGCTTGGTCGCCTAGAAAAGAAGGGTTTTACTGTGAATAAAAGGCTCAACGTGTACTCAAATGTCGACGATTTACGTACAGAAGTGAAGCGAATCACGTATAGCATTGACGTTGACCGGTCTATTAAGTTTTCTCGTCGTATGCTGATTGCGTGTGTCACGGGTCTTGAATTCTTGAATAAAAAGTACAACCCATTCGAGATTCAACTCGAAGGATGGTCTGAAAATGTCATGGAAAATGTTGACGACTATGATGAAGTGTTTGAAGAGTTGTATGTCAAATATAGGACGAAGATGCACGTTGCCCCAGAAGTCAAGCTCATCATGATGCTTGGTGGTTCGGCGATGATGTTCCATTTAACCAACAGCATGTTCAAGTCTGTTATGCCTAATATGAATGATATTTTGAAGCAAAACCCAAGTCTCGTTCAAAACATGGTGGACGCCGTGAAGAATACGACACCCAGAAGTGCGATGGAGACCTCATCCAACGAACCATCGAGTGGTGATAGATACGAAATGAAAGGACCTGGTGTTGATATCTCAAGCTTGATGGGTAACATTATGATGCCACCCGTGCCACCCATGTCTACCACAGCACCAGAACCCATTCCATCATTTGACGATGATGACGATGACGCGATTTCGGATATCGTTGAAGGTCCAGCCGACGATGAAGACGAATCTGATGTGAAAGAGGTTAAGGTGTCCACCACAAAGGGTAAACGTGGACGTAAGAAGAAGTCCGTCGAAATAAATTTGTAGACATAGTATAAATGATAGGGTACTGCCCCCTTGAGGAAGAGCCACTACCTCGGCTTCCTCGGACGCACACCCCATCG
>Ga0222714_10004238_pt1 | contig 14174 bp, 15 predicted proteins | sample C33_3DmetaG_FD_165048 | JGI IMG/M metagenome (GOLD analysis project Ga0222714, IMG submission 165048) | Estuarine water microbial communities from San Francisco Bay, California, United States - C33_3D | ecosystem: Environmental > Aquatic > Marine > Unclassified | place: USA: California... | reverse complement strand
ATGATTGGGGCGTGTCTAGAACTCAAGTAAATAGATTTTTAGACAAGCATCAACTTCAACCATAGGACAGAAACTCTACTGTCCATCTTGACTTCTCCAGGTCAAACCTTTATAATACTAAGGTCAATAATCAAAACAATGACTCTAACAGAAAAATTCAAGAAAGACATCCAAACCCTTCGTGGTGCAGCAAACGGCGATTTCTACCTTGATGTAAAGAATCCGAAACTTTTCAAAAAGGTTCGTCGGTATTACGAAAATGAAGGCGTAGTATTTTCTGGTGATCCCTTGGATGATTATGAAATGCTTATGGAATATGTTCTTTCTGACCTTGAATCAATTGAAGTAGCATAAAGTATAATTTTTATTATTAAATAGTCTCGGAGTAGACTTTAAACTCTGCCCTGGTCGGGAGCAAACCCCTTTATGTCAAAATCAAGTATCTTAAGGTACATTGGCAACATTCTTCTCATATTTGGTTATCAAATCATGTTGTGGGGAGATTTTAAATATGGGTTATTGGTAAAGTTTATTGGTGGCGCTTTAACGATACCATTTGCAATAAAATTAAGACTCTATGATGTTTTAGTTTTATGTGCATTCTTCTCTGTGAATGAATTAGCAAAATTAACCCAACTTTTCCTAGTTTCGTAAAATTAGGTGGTGGAGTCAATTGACCCTCATTTGGTTTCTTGCTTTCTCCATAAAAAAGCAAGTGGTGCGGATGGGGAATTCTTTCTCCGCCTGGTTTCCAATTTCCAGTCAAAGAATTGGTGGCGAGCCTGAGCTTAATAAGAGGAGTTGCATAAACTCCTCTTTTTTTGTATAATACATACTACAGAGATTATTAATTCTTTATGGGTAATTATAATAAGACAGCACTTGTTCTAGGTGCTGGTGGATTCATTGGAAGTCACATGGTAAAGAGATTGAAATCTGAGGGTTATTGGGTTCGTGGTGTAGATCTTAAATATCCTGAGTTTTCTGTATCTGAAGCAGACGAGTTCATTCAAGGCGACTTGCGAGACATGAGTTTTGTTCGCCGTGTGCTTGAATTCAAAGGAGAGCAAGGAAATTTTTACGCTAGTGTTCCTTATCGTTGCATTCTTCCGTTCCACGAAATCTATCAGTTTGCTGCTGATATGGGTGGTGCAGGTTTCGTTTTTACTGGCGAGAACGATGCAGATATTATGCATAACTCTGCAACAATTAACTTGAATGTTCTTGAAGCACAGCGCCAACTGAATGAAACTTTTGATGGTGTTGATAACGGAACTGCATGTGTTCGTCCTGTTCTAGATTACCAAACTAAAATTTTCTATTCTGGATCTGCCTGCATGTATCCAGAGTACAATCAACTTGATCCCGATAATCCCGATTGCCGTGAAGAATCAGCATACCCAGCAGCACCCGATTCTGAATATGGTTGGGAGAAACTGTTCTCAGAGCGGTTGTTTTTCGCTTATTCTCGTAATTATGGGATCCCTGTTCGGGTTGCTAGGTATCATAATATCTTTGGACCAGAAGGAACTTGGGAAGGGGGAAGGGAAAAGGCACCAGCAGCAATCTGCCGTAAAGTTGCCTATCTTCCTGAGGAAGGTGGAACCATCGAGGTGTGGGGAGATGGCCTACAAACTCGTTCCTTCCTGTACATTGATGAATGTATCGAAGCAACCCGCCGAATGATGGAATCCGATTTCCAAGGTCCCGTTAATATTGGTTCTGAGGAAATGGTAACTATCAATCAACTTGTAGATACTGCTGCTAAGGTTGCTGGTAAGAATGTAGAGAAAAAACATATTGACGGTCCTCTTGGAGTTCGTGGTCGTAACTCTAATAATGATCTCATCCGAGAAAAACTTGATTGGGATTATTCGCAAACTCTAGAGGAAGGAATTAGCAAAACTTACAATTGGATTTGTTCTCAAATTAAAAAATAAATATAAATCAGTAAGGAAAAATAAATGAAAGTTGTAATTCCCATGTCTGGTATGAGCAGTAGATTTTCTGCTGCTGGATATACTACTCCAAAATTTTTAATAGAAGTTGATGGGAAATCTATTATTGAGCATATTATAGATCTCTTCCCAAAAGATTCTGAATTCATTTTTGTTGTAAATGACATCCACTCTGCAACTACTGATATTCAGCAACATTTAACTGATCTCGTAGAGAATAAAAATATTTGCAGCATACCATCACATAAATTAGGTCCAGTTCATACTGTTTCTCAAATCTTTGATCTTATTGAAGATGATGAGCAGGTAATTGTTAATTACTGCGACTTTTCTATGTACTGGGATTACAATAAGTTTGAAGATTTTGTTAATACAACAGAATGTGATGGATGTGTAATTTGCTATACTGGATTTCATCCTCACATGTTAGGTAGCGATAATTATGCTTTTTGCAAGGTAGATGGAGAAAATAAAATATTAGAAATAAGAGAAAAGCAACCTTTTACGAATGATAAAATGTCCGAGTTTGCTTCAACTGGGACATATTATTTTCGTAAGGGGTCTTATGTTAAAAAATATTTTAAGGAACTTATTGATCGTGATGTTAATATTAATGGAGAATATTATGTAAGTCTAATTTACAACTTAATGAATGAAGATAATCTAACTTCATTAGTATATGAAGTTCCATATATGCTTCAATGGGGAACACCTTCCGATTTAGACTTTTATAAGAAGTGGTCTTCTTATAATCTTAAAACATTATTTCAGAGACTTGATGCAGTTTTAGTTAATGCAGTGACAGTACTTCCAATGGCTGGAATGGGAAGTAGATTCTCAGAAAATGGATATACAACTCCAAAACCATTTATCCCAATTAATGGAAAACGAATGGTTGATCAAGCTGTTAGATGTCTTCCAAGAACAGATAAAGTAATATACGGTTGTTTAAAGGATCATGTAGAACTTGCTACTCTTGATGGTGAAATAGTTTGGATAGATCAAGTTCTTCAAGGTCAAGCATGTACTTGCGAAAAAATATTGGAAAAAGTCGATGACGAATCTGCTATTTTAGTTTCAGCATGTGATAATGGAGTATTTTATGATCCATATGTATTTTCCGATTTAGTTAATGAGGAGTCAAATGATATTATTGTTTGGAGTTATACTAAAAATTATGCTAGTAAATATAATCCAAATATGTACTCTTGGTTAGATATTGATAATGAAAATAATATCAAAAAAGTAAATGTGAAACAATTTACTGGAGAAAATCCTTTAAATGGAAATGCAATTGTTGGAACTATGTTCTTTAGAAATAAATCCAAATTCTTAGAACCATTAGCAAAATTATATGAAAATAATATAACTACAAATGGAGAATATTATGTAGATAATTTAATTAATACTGCTATAGAATTGGGATATAAAGTTAAAAACTTTACTGTAGATGAATACATCTGTTGGGGTACTCCCAATGATTTGAAAACTTACGAATATTGGCAGAAATTTTTTAATAAAGTTGATTGGCATCCTTACTTATATGAACAAGACTATTTTACCAATTGAATACTGGAATTCTAAAAGAACACGACTTATTAAAGAAAAAGATGAAAATGGTAGAGCCATAGAAGTTGCTTATTTCTTTACTTGCCAATTTACTGGTCTTTCCAAACATTACCCTCAACCATTAATCTATTCACACCAGACGCAAAGATTGATTCTCCCTACAAAAGAAATGTTTATGTCTTTGGGTAGGGGGACTGTGTATGAAGATACAATGGAATATGAAGTAGAACTTCCTTTTCAATTCAAGAATTTCTGTTCTATTCCTGTATTTTATTTTGTGTATAATATGGCAAATTATTACCACTTCATTTATGATACTTTGCCATATTTGTATTCATACTTTAATGAAAAGGAAATACATCCAGATCTTAAACTCCTTGTAAGTCCGCCAGAAGGGAAAGATGATTTGTATCCTTTTGTATGGGAATGTCTGGAACTTCTTGGTATTAGAAAAAAAGACGTTGTGTTTCTGAATCCAGAGACTCTTTATAATACAGTTGTAGTCGGATCCTCTTTGACTCATAATGGTCTTTCAAATACTCCCCCACACTCTGGTGTATTTGATATTATTAACCGCATGAAAGGAGATTATCGGGGTCCAGAAAAGATTTATATTTCACGCCGAACTTGGTTGCATAATAATTTTGATAATATTGGAACCAACTATACTGAACGTCGTCGTTGCATAAATGAAGATGAAGTGGCGGAACTTTTTAGGTCTTATGGATATGAAGAAGTCTTCTGCGAAAATATGACGATGAAGGAGAAAATTGGTCTGTTTAACTCTGCTAAGTATGTTGCTGGACCAATTGGTGGTGGAATGTGTAATGCAATTTTCTCACCACCAGAAACAAAAGTTATTTCTATTAATAGTCCTCTGTTTTTTGATATCAATACTCGCTTTGAATATTCAATGGCACATACTCAACTTCATCATTTTAATGATACTGAGTTTGTAGAAAAAGTACAGGAAAGTGTAGAAAGTAATGGCGCTCTTTCCATTTCTGGTGGTTTAAACTCTCCTTGGAAAGTAAATCTAAATACCCTAGAAACTTTTATTAAAGATGTCTGAAATACTAGAATTAGCAAGAGAAATTAGTGATTACACTATTTGTGGTGAAGGTAATGTCTCTATGCGTAAGAGCGAAAATACTTTTGTAATTAAGGCAAGCGGAACAAGTCTTCATACATTATCGGAAGAAGATCTCACCTTATGTAATGTTCGTGGAGTTCAAATAGAACTTTTGCATAAGAAACCAAGTATTGAAACTTCTTTCCATGCTTGGATTATGAGAACTTTTCCAGATATAAATTTTATTGCTCATACACATCCACCTAATACAACAAAGATTTTGTGTTCTAACCAAATACATCAGTTTGCAAATCGTAGATGGTTTCCTGATCAAATAGTTAGAAATGGAACGAAATCTTGTGTAGTTCCTTATGCTCCACCAGGAGAAGCAATTTTAAAATTAGTTGAAGAACATGTTTCTAAGTTTGTAGATCGTGAAGGATTCTTTCCTAAATTGATACTTCTCCAAAATCATGGTATAATCACAGCATCTGCATCTAAAAAAGATTGTGCCGCCGCAACTTTAATGTGCGAAAAATCTGCCGATATTTTTATCGGGGCAAAACTTCTAGGGGGAGTTAATTTTCTTACTAGAAAAGAAGTTGCCGATGTTGATACTTGTCCAAACGAAAATTATCGGAGAAATATGTATCAATGAAAGTGATTTATGTTGATATTGATGAAACCATATGTCATAGAGAAACTTCTATTGATTTTGGGACTACTCATGACTATACAAAAGCAAAACCTATTCTAGAAAATATAGAGAAAATTAATAAACTTTATGATGAGGGAAATACAATTGTTTATTGGACTGCTCGTGGATCAAGAAAACAAAAAGATTGGACTGAACTGACTGCAAAACAACTTGCAGAATGGGGTGCTAAGTATCATGAACTTAGATGCGATAAACCATTTTACGATCTATTTGTTGAAGATAAAGCATTGAGGATTGAAGAATTATGATACTTATTTCTCATAGAGGAAATATTAGAGGACCAGTTCCAGATAAAGAGAATCGTCCCAGTTATATTGATTGTGCAATTGGAAATGGATATCATGTAGAGATTGATATTAGATCAATCAATGGAGAACTTTGGTTGGGTCATGATGAACCGCAATATAAAATTGATCACAATTGGTTAGATAAGCGCAGACATTATCTTTGGATTCACTGTAAAAATCTTGAAGCAGCAAAAGAATGTTGGGTGTATCACTCATTTTGTCATACTGGAGACCCTTTTACATACACTTCCACTGGAAAAATTTGGTTACATGATTTAAATCAAACAATTGATTCTAATACAATTATTCCTTTAATTGATATTGAAGACGTAGATAACTATACTCAAAATCAATCTGCAAATTCTCCGTTTGCAATTTGTACTGATTATCCCGCTTTGGTATGAGAGATTTATTTTTTATTGGATATGATGCTATAGGGGATTATATCTCAAATAATGGAATGATAAGATTTTTACTTGAAGAATATAATAAGATATTTGTAGTGACTGATCTATGTGGTTCTTTTGTTAGTCTATTATTTAATGATACCGAAAATGTGGTTCCTATTGGGTTTCCAGAATTTAATTTTGAATGTACGACTAATAAATCATTTGATATTATTGATACAAGAGTTGGAGAACTGTATTATTATGAAGGAAACTATGATGGAAATTATTATAATAAATTGAGAAAAATCGGAGACAAATATAATATTGATTATAGGGAAGAAATCATCACTGATAATGCCTCTTCATTTTATGTAAATATGGGACTTCCTCGTTCTTTAAGAACAGAAAATTTTTATTTTGAAAGAATGAAGGATAATGAAAATGAATTATTTGATAATCTTAAGTTAAATTCCGATTACGCTGTTATTTGTGATTATAATCCATTTTATATTAATAAAAAATACATAAACTGCGATAAAATAATTAACTTGCATAGGTTATCTTCAAACTTTGTAGATATTATAAAAGTAATTGAAAATGCAAAAGAAGTGCATCTAATTGAAAATTCTGTGGCTCTTTTTGTATATCATTTGCAATCAAAAAAATTGATGAAAGATATTTCTGTAAATCTTCATTCTTATGCAAGAACTGAATGGCATAGAAAATGTGATGGTCCAGATTGTGAAAATCCATATCTAAATATGTTATTAAAACCAAAACTTGACAACTGGAATGTTGTTTGGTATGAAAACTAATTAGAAAAGTATTATGTTTGTAATTCCTTGTAAATATGACCCTAGATCTCCAATAATAGATTCTTTAAAGTCAATAAAAGAAATACATCCAAAAGAAAAAATTGTTTTAGTTGATTCTGGATCTGATGATAAATCTTATTATAAAGATGTAGAAGAGATAAAAGATATTGAAATTTTAGATGTTTCAAATCAATATAGATTAATAGGAGCACTTAAACACGCATATCAAAAATATCCAAAAGAACCTTATTATGTGTTAATGCACGATTCAGTATCATTAAAAACATCAATTCAGGAATTTATTGACAATCTTGATAGGATAAAGGTGTTCATGCATTTTAGTTCTCCTCTTAATACTTTGGATCAAGGAATTAGAGGGGAATACATTACTTGGATGAATGATATTTTTGAGAAGATAGATTATACTAATGATATAAATGGGTATTTTTCAAATAACTTTTTTGGTATATTTGGAACAATGGGAATATATTCTAATGATTTTGTTCATACTTTAGATAAGAAAGGGGTCTTAGAAAATGTTAAAGCAGAGACATTTAATCATGGGCAATTCTCTGAAAGAGTAATCGGATATATTTGCCAATGTGAAAACATTGATATTTCATCTAGTATTGATGGAGATGCACTAATAAAATGGAATGATATTCAAACAGACAATTTGACGTATATGAGAAAGAGGTTTTTATCAAGATGAAGAAAATTTTGAATTTGGTTTTGGCATGTAAAGACGGACACTATGCTGATATTGATAGAGCAGCAAGAGAAACTTGGGTAACAAAATGTCCAGATAATGTGATTACAATTTTTATGTATGGTGGAGGCAGTGGAATTTTTTGGGATGAAAAAGATTCTTTCTATGTTAATAGAAAAGAGAGTTTAGATATCTGCCCATATAAAACTCTTTCTGCATATGAAACATTTTTAGATTCTGATTTTGATTATATTTTTAGATGCAATTCTACTGGTTATTTTGATCTTAATTTAGTAAGTGAATTTGTAGAAAATAAACCAACAGAAAATTTCTATTGTGGATGTCATGGTGAATTGAATGGGATTGATTTTGCTTCTGGAAGTGGATACTTTTTATCTAAAGATCTTGTAGAACAAATTGTTAAAAATAAAGAAGTATTGTATAATTATGGAATGCCAGGTTGGTGCGATGATGTAATGATTGGTAAATTTGTTACTCAAACTTTGGGAGTCCAAATTGATCCATCTGCTAAACGTATTGACTTAGACCCAAACGACATACCAGATGATCTTGATATGTCGTTTTATCACTATAGAATTTTAAATAAGGGTGATGCAAATGCCCTTTATCGTATTCATGAATTAAAATGCAAAAACCAATAGCAATATTTTCTAGCGACGATAATACGGATTATTCCGAATTTTCCCCATTAGTTTCTGAAATGTGGGAGAGTCTGGGATTTGAACCGTTTTATGCTAAAATTGGATCTGAGCAATTTCCTTTGATTGAAGGAGTAGAATCCTCTTTACAATCTCAGATTGTTAGATTGTATGCAACTAAACTTTTTCCAGATAGAGTAGTCCTTACAACAGATATTGATATGCTTCCTTTTGATCAAAATTATTATTGGTCAAAACTTCCAAAAGATTACGATCAAATTGTAATTTATTCTGCAGATGCACATGAAGGTAAAAGATATCCAATGTGCTATCTTTCTGCATATGGAAAAACATTTTCATCAATTGTATTGGATGATGAAAACGAAACATGGGAAGAATTTGTATTGAGATTGAATTCTCTAGGTCTTGGATGGAATACTGATGAATTGTATGTAACAGAAAGAATTGATAATTCTCATGTAAATAAAATCAAGCATAATAGAGAATGGGAATATGGAATGGCAAAAAATAGACTTGATAGAGTCTATTGGCAAATGAGAGATATTTCATACATTGATGCACACTGTCCTAGACCATATTCAAAACATAAACAAGAAATTGATCAACTAAAAACATTAATAAAATTAAACTATATGAATATTCAACCTTTTATTTTTAATTGGAATAATCAATTTGAAAAAACTTGTGCAATTGAAGACTCACTTTCAAAAGTCTTTGATAAAGTTACTGTGATTAATAGTGATGATAATAATACACGAGATGGTTGGATTGATCTTGGAGATGAAGCATACTTTAGTGATCAATTTAGGAAGGCATTAGAACTATTTGATGGAGACATTTTGATGCATGTTCAAGGAGATGTTACTTATGATAATTGGGAAAAACTTGTAGAAGATGCAAGAAAATATTTTGATTATTATGATGCTGGAATTTATGCTCCTAATGTAGATTATAGTTGGTATTCTTCTGAAAATACGGATATTGATTCTATTCAAGCAGACCACGAAAATATAAAAATGGTTGCCTGTACTGACGAAACCGTATGGTTTATTCGTAAAGAAATTATTGAAGAAATGTCCAATAGAAGTGTTGATTTTTCTAATAACAAAATGGGGTGGGGATGGGATATTGTTTTATCTTCTATTTGTTTTGTTAATGGCAGACCAGTTATTAGAGATTATAATCATACTATTGATCATCCCCCAGGCACAAATTACAACAAAGATATTGCAGGAAAAGAAATGCAAGATGTTTGGAGAACTTTAGATGATGACTTAAAGACTGCTTTTGCCCTTATAAAAGGCAGTAAATATGATAGAGAAAAACTTGCTGGGTATTTTGAATAATGGCAAAGATTATATCTATGAGTGTATGGGGAAATAACCCATCATACTCTGTTGGAGCAATAAAAAATGCACAGATAGCAAAAGAGTTATTTCCAGATTGGATATGTAGAATATTTGTAGATGGGACAGTTCCGACACATTATGTTGAGGATATGCTAAAGATATCAAATGTGGAACTAGCACAAGTTGATGGGGAGGATGTCTTTGGTGCATATTGGAGATTTTATTCTATGTTCCAGAATGAAGATGATATTATTATTTCAAGAGATAGTGACTCTAGATTGTCAGAAAGAGAACTTAGATGCGTTAATGAGTGGATACAAAGTGACAAAAAGTTTTCTATTATTAGAGATCATTATCCACATTATGACTGGCCAATGCTTGCTGGAATGTGGGGAATGAAAGGTAAAATGGATGATTATATTTTAAGTTTAATGGAAAATTATTCGAGACATCATTTTTATACATCAGACCAAATTTTTTTAAAAGATGTTGTATGGAAAGATGCAGAAAAAGATTCTATGATTCATGGATTTCTTGAAGTTGATTGGATGATGGAAACAAGAGATAAAAATCATTTTATTGGGCAAGGATACAATGAAAATGATGAACCACTTTATAGCGGAGAAAAAACAGGAGAAAGAATACGATGAATGATTTTTTGAGTGGATACAATTTTGCAAGACAATCTGATGTTATTTTTTCTGAAACTATTCCAGAAAATGGAACTCATAAAACTTATGTAAATGAGAATTTTGAATTAGACGATGGAAATATTCTGTTTTGTAAAATTGATTTGATTCCTCTTCTGTTTGATACCCTTGGAGATGAAGATGAAATTAAAGATATTAAACTCATAACACATGAAGGTGATTATGCAGTAGATGAAGAATTATTTTATACTAAACCAAAGTGTATCTCTAAATGGTATGCACAAAATGCTGATTATGATCATCCAGATTTGATTCCGATTCCAATTGGACTCGCTAATGATTATTGCCCAATAACTTTGAAAATTGATAATTTAAAAAGAGAAGGTAATCCAGAAAAACTTCTTTATGTAAATCATAGAATTGAAACTTATCCAAAGGATAGAAAATGGATTTATGATCATTTTGAAACTAATGATTGGTGTTCTGTAGATACTCCCAATCTGACATTAGAGCAATATAAAAATCAATTAGATAATCATAAATTTATTCTTTGTCCAAGGGGAAATGGAATTGATACTCATAGATTGTGGGAATCTTTGTATCATGGTATAATTCCAATTGTTGAAAGCAACATCTATTGTAAATGTCTATCGGATCTTCCTGTTGTGGTAGTTGAATCATTTAAAGAAATAAATGAAGAGTTTTTGAATAAAAAACTTGAAGAATTTTCTAATAAAACTTTTAATATGGATAAACTTAAAGTTAGTTGGTGGATTGAATCTATTAGGAATAATACTCTATGAAAAGTTTGGTAACTGGAGGAGCAGGATTCATCGGATCAAATCTTGTAGATAGATTGCTTGCTATGGGACATGAAGTTATTGTTATTGACAATGAATTTTCGGAAGCTCATGATCAATTTTATTGGAATGATAAAGCACAAAACTATAAGTATGATATCCGCGACTATAAAAATACACGCCCACTTTATGATGGAGTGGATTATGTATTTCACCTTGCCGCAGAATCTCGTATTCAACCAGCGATTTTAAATCCTATTGAAGCAGTAAGTATTAATTCAGTTGGAACTGCAACTGTGCTGCAATGCTCAAGGGAATCTAATGTTAAAAAAGTTTTATATTCATCTACTTCCTCTGCATATGGAATGAATTCTTTTCCAAATGTAGAAACACAACCAGATGACTGTTTAAATCCATACTCCGTTTCTAAGGTTAGTGGAGAAAAACTTTGTAAGATGTATAATGATTTGTATGGATTGAAAACTATTAGTTTTAGATACTTTAATGTTTATGGAGAACGCCAACCTCTTAGGGGTCAATATGCTCCAGTTGTTGGTATTTTCTTAAGGCAAATGAAAAATGATGAATCATTAACTATCGTTGGTGATGGGGAACAAAGACGAGATTTTACTCACGTAAGTGATATTGTAAATGCCAACATTATGGCTGCAATTTCAAATACGGAAGATCAAAATTATGGGCAAGTTTATAATGTAGGAACAGGAAAGAATTATTCAATCAATGAAGTTGCTGCATTTATCTCTGATAATGTAAAACATATTTCTCCCAGAATTGGAGAAACTAGGATTACACTTGCAAATAATTTTAAAATTAAAAAAGTATTTGGGTGGGAACCAAAAGTAAATTTAAAGGATTGGATTGATGGACAAAAATAAATCAGCATACAAATTAAAAAATTTCGGACCAATATATTACTTAAATCTTGATGGGCAACCAGAAAGAAAGTTGTATATGGAAAAACAATTTGAATATTGGGAAATTGAGAATTATACAAGAATTTCTGCCTATGATGGCAGAACTGATGATTTGAGTGATATTATTAAAGGTAAGTATCCAGATTTAATGTCTTCAGGAGAAATTGGATGCGTCACTTCTCATTTGAAGGCAATTAAGCATTGGTATGATACCTCTGATAGTCCATATGCAATTATTATGGAAGATGATTGCAATTTGGATATTGCTAAGTATTGGGATTTTACTTGGGAAAATTTTATTTCAAGAGTTCCTTATGCTTGGGATGTGATTCAACTTGCAATTATTTGCACGGGTGATATTGTAGTGCCAATTCATAATAGATTTGTTAATGATTTTTCTACTGCTTGTTATGCTATAACTAGACACCATGCTGAAAAATTAATTAGATATCATATTAGAGGTGATAAGTATAAACTGGATAATGGGGTAAAGCCACGTCCAGTTGCAGATGACTTAATTTATAATTCTGGAGTAACTTATGCTACTCCTATGTTATTGTATAAAATTGAATTGGGTTCTTCTATTCACCCAGATCATATTGATGCATTCCATAGAAATAGTCATGATGGAATTCTTAATTTCTGGCAGCAAAGAGGGTCTGAACTTTCTTTGGATCACATGACTAACTATGATCCATTTTTGGGTAGGATTACGGAACCATCAGGAAAAACCTCTTGACAAAATTTGAAAAGGATAATATGATTCTAAAACCTTGAGGGAACTTAAGGTTTTTTTCATATTCTATAGAAGAAATAAAAATTTATGAAACTCAAACAACTGATGCTTGCACCTGTTGCTCTGGGAATGGTTGCTCCTGTTGCTGCAAATGCAGCAGATATTAATATGACAGCAATCAATCAATATTCTTCCGAGCAGGTTACAAGCGTCACACAATTTTCTGATGTGCAACCCACCGATTGGGCATATCAGGCACTCAGCAACCTCGTAGAGCGTTATGGTTGCGTTGCTGGTTATCCTAACGGCACTTTCCGTGGTGGTCGTGCAATGACCCGTTATGAGGCAGCAGCACTTCTCAATGCTTGCCTTGACCGTGTAACTGAAGTTACTGATGAACTCAAGCGTCTTGCTAATGAATTTGCAGCAGAACTTGCAGTTCTCAAGGGTCGTGTAGATGGTCTTGAAGCACAAGTTACTACACTTGAAGCACAACAGTTCTCCACTACCACCAAACTGCGTGGTGAAGCAAACTTTGTTCTTGGTGGTGTTGATGATTACAAAACCAAAGGTGGTGATGTAACTCATACCGCATTTAACTACGATCTGCGTCTGAACCTGGATACTTCATTCACTGGTAAGGATCTGCTTCGCACTCGTCTGCGTTCTGCTAACTTCAGTGCTGATCCTTTTGGTTCCAGTTCTTCAATCTTTAAACTGGATAAAGCAGACAACACTACTGGCGAAAATGGTAATAACGTAGTTATTGACCGTTTGTATTATTCATTCCCCGCATTCAATAACACCACCACATTTACTGCTGGTGCTTTGGTTCGTAATACTGAAATTGCTTGGGTTCCTTCGGCATATCAATCCAAGATTCTTGACTTCTTCCAAGTTGGCGGTACTCCTGGTGTTTATAACAAAGCAGTTGGTTCAGGTTTCGGTGTTCAGTATGGAAACAAGGGTCTTGTTGCTGGCGTAAATTATGTTGCCCAAAACGGCAATGATAGTGCAACTGGTGAGTTTGATCGTTCTGGTGCTCTGAATACTCTTGCACAAATCGGTTATCGTGGTGATAACTACGGTATTGCATTCGGATATCGTTATGGCACCGAAGGCACTCGTGTTCGTACCTTCAATGGTCTGAACGGTGCATCAGGTGCTCTGGTTCCTGGTCAAACCTCTAATGGTTATGCTCTGAATGCTTATTGGCAACCTACTCAATCTGGTTGGGTTCCCTCCATCTCTGCTGGTTATGGTTGGAACACTGTAAGTGGTACTGAAAGTGCTGCTACCAACAGTCAGTCCTGGATGGCAGGTCTTCAGTGGGAAGATGTGTTTGTTGATGGTAATACTGCTGGTGTTGCTATCGGTCAAGCACCTACTGGCGAAGACCTTGAAGATGCAACGATGCTTGAGATCTTCTACAAGTATCAAGTGTCTGACAACATCAGCGTTACTCCTGCTATCATCTATTCAAGTGATAATCAGCGTCTTGCTAACA
>Ga0222714_10004235_pt1 | contig 14177 bp, 12 predicted proteins | sample C33_3DmetaG_FD_165048 | JGI IMG/M metagenome (GOLD analysis project Ga0222714, IMG submission 165048) | Estuarine water microbial communities from San Francisco Bay, California, United States - C33_3D | ecosystem: Environmental > Aquatic > Marine > Unclassified | place: USA: California... | reverse complement strand
ACTAAGATAATGATTTCCTAAGATTATTAATCATATGCGTTTTAATATTACTTTTTTTAAAAATAAGTTTATCTTTTTCGTTAAAATGTATATGTCTTATATTTTTATTATATGTATTACCATTTAGCATTTTAAATTTAGATTTAGTTAAATCAAAGAAATCTTCGTATAAAGCAAGATATATTAATACTAAATCATAAGGGTTTGATATTTTATCTATAGTTTTTAAAAACGCCGATGTATATTTATTATATATATTATTTTCATCAACAAAATATTCTATAAATATTTTATATGTGCTATCAATATAGTCAGTATTATTAACATTATTAATATTATTAAGATTATTAATATCATTGCTTTTGTTAAGCAATTCTTTTTTTAAATATTCGTATTTTGCTACATTATTTTGGTTTAATATAATACGTTTTTTTAACTTTTCTATATCAATATTTATTTTGGATTTTTTATTATTGATAAACTTTAATATATGCTTAATATATTTATTAACTAATTGCTTTTTTCTTGTTTTTATTATATTATTTTTAAAAACAATATTAAATACGTTAGGTAAATTTTTAGCAAATAATATAGTTTTTTTTATTGCTAATTTACCGAGTTTTTTATTAATTTTACTTACAAAATCTTCATAATTAAATTCAATAAGATATGCGGCATTTTTTCCTAAAAAATAGATTTTTTTATCTTTGTATTTATTTAATAAATCAATTACATATTGTGTTTCCTCTTGAATAATATTACTATTCGGGAAACCATTACCAAAATTATAAGCACCCAACCCATTAGGTCTAATGTCTGCTATAACTTTTCCATTATCTATATATGCGTTTCCTTGAAAATAAATATTCTTAATATGTTTTATCAATTCTGGGTTTTTTCTTAAACATCTTTCTAATGGTCTTACGGGCGATATACATAATATATCTATGTTATATATATTCTCGTTATTTTTAAAGAATTCTTCTAAATTATTATAAGTAGTAATATTTTTTTTCATATTATTTATTTTTTCATTTTTTTTATAAGGCAATATACAAATATTACTATCAATCTCTTTAATTATTTTTTTAGTTTTTTCATCAACATCAATAGGTTGAAAAATAAATTCCTCACCTTTTCCAGTAATAACAGATATATCTGTAATATTATAATAATTTAGCCAGTAATAAACACTATTTGCTCTTTCATTAAGTTTAGCACCGGATACACATATCGCTAATAATTTTATTATATTATTTTTATGTTTTTTTAATAATATTAAAAGAGCCAATGTATCATCCGTGTCTCTACCTATATCAGTTATTAATATATATTTATTCATTTATTATCTATTATTTAAAACATAGAATATTATTAAATAGTAGATATAACTATTCATGTCAATTGAAGATATTAGTTATTTAAAAAAAAATAGTATTAAGCAAAGTTATACATTTTTAATAGATAGCAAAGAAAGAGATAGATACATATATCCAAATCCTAATAATTACGTGGTTGAATTTAGCACACCTTTTAAAAATATAATTGGTATGGAAATTATAGACGCAAGCATACCGCGTACTATGTATAATATAGATATTGAAAACAATTCTATATATTACTATATAGGAACGGATGATAATGACCTTTTCATCAAAAACGGGGTTTCCGATACTATTGATTGCGATTTAGTTAAAATTAATTCCACATATGTTAATAATTCATTAGAATTAATTGATAGAAGTTATGCGTTTATTAAAAATTTTGTTAATTTATATAATATTTATAATAAAGGTGGTATTGGTGGTAATAAAATAGGTATAACATTTTGCTTTACTATCAAAGCAAGTGCCATTTATAAATCTGGAGGAGAAGATAATTCTTATACAATAATAGATTTTAGATATGAACATTTAATAAATCCCAGTATATCAACATATTCTCCAATAGTTGTAAAAGTAATTAGGCAGCAATTTGGAACTAACAGCTTCAATATTGTTTTTAGTATAGGTAATGAAACAAATGAAAAAATTATAAATAATATAAATCTCAGCGACTACGTTCATATAGCATGGACTATTTCAGAAGATAATATATGGAATATATATTTAAATGCTATAACAGATAATTCAAAGATACATAATTCTACATATTCAATTAAAAATGTATTTTACACAGATAAATATATAGGAAAAAGATATGGGTTAAATTATGGTGACTGGGATACAGCAAAACTTAATATTAAGGATTTTAAAATTTATAATAATGCCTTGAATATCCAAGAAGTATTTAATTGTATGAATAATAATACTTTAGATTTGCCTATTATTTGGTATAAAATGGATAAGGATAATTATAATTATGGTGTTAATAAGGATATTGGGTATGAAGATGTTTTCGCTAAAATTGAAATAATGCCAGGTGATTATACATTAAAAACTTTTTTTACTAATTATGATGAATTAAATGATTTTGAAATAGGTTTTAAAAAACATTCCGAGCCATCTGAATTAACCAATTTAATAGATATTTATTCTAAAAAACCTTTCATATTAGATATGAAAAGGTCTACATTATCGGAAAATATAGGTTTTGATTTATATAATAATAATAATACAAATGGGCGTTACATTTACAAAGACATTTATAATGGTGATGAAAAAAAAAATAAGATTTTCCATAGTATATTTAATGACGACAAAGTAAAAGAGTTTAATAATAGTTTTGTTGATATATACAAGATTACTTCTCCGGGAATAGTATATTTTATTGGCAATAAATATATTATATTGAGATGTCCGGAAATAGAGGAGCATTTATATCGTTCATTGTCTTATTCTAAATACACATTAGGTTTAGCAAAATTTCGAGTAGATAATGTTGGTATTAATAGTGAAAGACTTGAAATTACAAAATTGCCTATTAGAGAGTTTCACCCAATAGGTAAGTTATCAAAAATAACATTAAAATTTGAAACAAATACGGGTAGTTTATATGATTTCAAGGGAGTAAATCATAATATAGTATTTGCTATTTATTATTATGAACCTACACAAATGATGACTATAGAAAAATCAATATTAAACCCCGAATATAAAATGAACTATATAGAATACAAATATATGATAGAGGATATTGAAGGTGATAGCGACGACGAAGAAGAAGACTATTCAAGAGATAATATAAATGAATATAAAAATAAGGAAAATATATATAGCACAGAAGGTGTAAAATTACAACAATATAATAAATATTTTGTTGATAGCAATATAAATGATAGCACAAATAAAAATGAACCTATAGATGATAATAGCGATGATAATAGCGATGATAATAGCGATGATAATAGCGATGATAATAGCGATGATAATAGCGATGATAATAGCGATGATAATAGCGATGATAATAGCGATGATAATTAATTATTTATTTAAGATTGATATCATTTCCTCAACTTCTAATTTTTTTAATTTATCTTCATTTATAGAACTAATAATATGCTTTTTTTTTTCTTCATTAACTTTATCACATTGATTTAATAATTCTAATATTTCCTTCTTTTTATCAGCATCTATTTTAATAATAGGGTTGAGTGTTTCTTCGGCTTCTTGGGGAGTTTGAAATGTTATTATAAAATCTTCTTTATAACCCGCCCCTCCTGTTTCTATTATAGTTTCTTTTACTTCACCGGTTGTCGCATCTATTACTGCTTTCGCAGAAGCAATAATGCTATTTTCTCCAGAAGGCTTGGATCCAAAATTAATAGTCGGTGTTGCCGTATATCCTTTTCCTGGATTTGTTATATTTATTTCCGAAACAGCACCAACAACTGCTAAAACTTCTTCATCTTTTCCAGAACCAACTATTTTAACTATAGGAGGATTTTTTGGGTCATATCCTTTGCCATTTTTAGTGATAGATATTTTATCAATTTCACCATCATCATTAATAGTAATATCTGCTTCTGCTTTTGTACCTCCAGATGAAGGTGCGGCTATTTCTACAGATGTTTCACCTTTTTTATATCCAGTTCCTTTTTTAATTATTGTAATTTCTGATATGGCGCTAACTATTGCTTTACCCTCTGCCTTAACTTTTTCGGTTTCAAAATTTTCTATTTGCGAATTAAAGAAATATCTATATAATATAATAATTAATATTACTAATGCCAGTATTAAAGAAATATAATTTAATATTTCTTCGTAATCCATATCTTTCATTATTATAATCTGTTATACTAAAAGATTATTTATTTATAAAATAATAAATTTATTTACATTTAAATAGATATATTATGACAGATTTAAGTTTACTTTATGGAGCTGAAGATAATATGAGTTCTAATCATAATGATAATTCAGATAATATGTATTCTTCGCAAATATCAGGGCAACAATTACACAAATTAGCTCTACAAAATGATATGAACAATGACAATTATTCACATAACAATCAACATCCTCAACAGCATCCCCAACATCCGCATCAGCATTCACAACAGCAGCAAATGCCTCCGCAAATGCCTCCGCAAATGCCACCACAAATGCCTCAGCAACAGAGTTCCATGCAACTTCAACAGCAACAAAATATAATAAGACAACAAATGATGGACGACCAAAAAAATAAATTAATGGAACAACAAAATAATATTAACTATCAAAGTTATCAACCTCAACAAAATTTACAATATCAAAATAATAAAAATCTCCGAACAACAGGGGATTATAATTTTATAGATAGAATGAATCTTAAAAAAGCCGAGGTTGCTAAATTAGCTTTATTCTCATTTGTAATAGTTTTAGGTATATCAATAGATAGAATAATAACTTTTTATATCTCAAAATACATTGGTGATAATGTATTAACAGATATACAAGAATTTTTATTAAGATTAAGCTATCCAATTGCCATATTTTTACTCTTGTGGATTTTTAAAGCTATCTAATAAATTAATATAATAATATATTAAGATATAATATGTTTGGTTTTGTAAATAGTATATATACTTCTATAAAAAATTTTATCAGCAATACTTATAATACAGATATAATTTTCTTATGTTTATTAACCATAGCAATATTAATAGTATTTTTTATTAATATTCTTAAGGTCTATAATTTTACACAAAGTAGGTACAACAAAGTAATGGAACCAGTATCTACAAAAATGAATATTAATGAAAGTTTAAATATTGAATATTGTAATGTGAGTTTTGAAAATAATATAGCTATTAATAATAACAACTTTGGATTATTAACAATATATTTAATAATAACTATATTATTGTGGGCAAATTATATAGCAGAATTGTTTTCAAATGTAAAAATTAACAATGAAATAAAAATTATAGGGTTTAGTAAATATTTCAATAAGGATCTAACAAGTGAATTAGAGTATAACTATTTAATAATTTTCTCATATATAATATTATTTTTATACTCAATTTATTTAATTATTTATTTAATATCTATTAATGGGTATAATGAATCAGAAATATATACTTTAAATAATTTAAAATTATACAACGATACGCTAATAAATTATATTGATTACGATTTATATAATCGCATCGTAACTTCTGAAAATTATGAATTTAATAACAAAGTACCTGAATTAAATGATAATAATAAGGCAATATATGGATTAAGTATTGAAACAGGTACAAATGATAATTTGACAGACGAAGATATTCATAATAGGGTTAAAACATTAATTACATATTTATTGCTTAGAGATGATGAATTTCAGTATATTTATAATAAATGTAGAAAAGAGTTAAAAGGTACCGGTAATATTATAGGTAAACAATGTTCTTATTTACCTCCAAAATGTATGTATCCTTATATAGCAAATGTTAATAAAGAGCCTGCTATAAGAAGTTATGATGAAATATCAAGTAATGTAAAAGATTATTTAAGACGTGATATGACAACTATTAAAAAAGAGTTATTTGAAAATACATATACTGATATTAGAAATAATCTTATAAAATATTCTGAAAATATAAATTCTAAATATGATGATAATATATTTTATTATAAATTAGAGTTGATATTTTTAAATATACCCGCAATAGTTATTAGCATATTATTACTTATAGTAATATTTCGTTATTTATGGAGTTATAGTTTAATTATGGCTAATAATTATAATATTATTGAAGAAATGTTTAATGATGTTGAATATGTAAAGAACTTGGTATTAGCAGTATATATATTTGTATGTGCTTTTATTATTAATTTGTAAATATTTATTAAGTAGAGATTAAAATATACATGGATAATAAAATCGTAATTAATTTTATAAATGGTTTGTTATTCTTTAGCACTTTCATAGTAGCATTAATTATATTTATAGCAATTATAAATTATATTTTGTATACAATTTATAGCATCAATGCTAATGTCAAAGAATATACATATAATAGTTTTCCATTTTTTAAATTAAACCAAATATATAATTATATGCTTATAAATTATGTTTATTTATTAAATAATAATAAAAATATTAAATATGCAAAAAGCGATGAAGGATATTATTATTATTTAATTAAAAAGAGTGAAAATTGTAAAGACAAAAATAAATTATGTGTTGATAAATCATGTGTTGATAATTTATGTGTTGATAAATATGTTCCAATTCCAGAAAAATTAAATAATATATCGACAATAGAGGATGAATCTTTAAAAAAGGAAATTACCGATGAATCAGATAGTTATTTTACAAAATATGTATATTATAATGACATTTCTTATATTAAAAAACAAATCATTAAAAATGGAATAGATAAATATGTATATATATTATACGATCATAATGATGAATATTATATTTATTGTAAATATTATAAAATAGATGAAGAAGTATCATTAATTGATAATATTTTTAAAATACCATATAATTTATTTAATTTTACCAAATCACATGATCGTAAAACATCAGATTTATATATATTGTTCAATAATAAATTATATGAACTATTGTTTTTAATAATATTTATAATATTTTTTGTGATTATTTTAATAATTATTATAAATATATTAACAGATTTATTTAATATAATAATTACAAATCAAGATTATACTTCAAGTACTAACATTATTAAAATTTTATATAAAGAGAACCATTATATATTTATTGCGATAGTTGTAATAGTCATTTATTGTATATTCCATAGTATTCTTTATTATTATTTATTTATTAACAATGTTTATAATAATGTTTACAATAAATATTTAGAACTAATTAAGATAGATGAATATATTAAATCAATTATTGGAGAAAATATTCTTAAATTTGAAAACAATAATTATTCAAAGATTTTAGATCATTTTAAATTATTATCTAAGGGCGGAGATACTACCATTAAAAGAAATACGATAATAGATTTTAAATCTAATATTCCTATAAATATACAATTGGAAAATTATAATAAAAAAATTTTACGGCTATTAAATTTATTTAATTTAGATAACGATTCTTATTACATTAATTATATAGTAGATATTATTGATAAATTAGCACTCGAGATATATAATAATGATGCTATTAATATTCAAAATAATGAACATCAAATCATAGCAATATCATTTTTACTAATTATATATATATATTTTGTAAATAATAACAAGGATGATCCATATATAATAATTAAATTAAATAAATTATTATTTGGCGAAAATATAAGGGTTGGCGACGACGATATAGATATAGATATAGAATATACATTAACATTAAGGTCTTTATTATACAATAATATTAATATAGACTCAATAGAAAAAGATTTAGAGAATATTAAAGAAGCTCTAAAAAAAAAATCCAAAGAGCTAAAAAATAAATTATTTAATAATTCCCATGCCTTATACGATACGTTATTGACAAAAAATATTAAAAGTTTTGTTGAAAAAATAAAGGAGGGTGAAAAATCTTTGGATTTTTTTCTACCAGTATATTTTATAAATTTGTATATGGCGTTGGAAATGTTAATTGGTTGTATTTCTTTAATAATATTACTCACATATTTTGTTAAACCACAATATGAGAGCGAAGAAATGAAAAAATTTATAGAAAAGGTAAATATAATAATACTTGTTATAATATCCGAAGTAGAAGGCGCAGTACAAGGTATAATTTAATATTAAATATAATAATAGATAATAGAAAAAGTATTATTAATGAGTATAAAACTACGCCAAAATATATATGATAGTTTTCAATTTACTTATATTATATTATGTTTAATTATATTAATATTAATATTTATTAATAGTATCTATAATACAAATGTTGTTTTTTCAAAATCATATGATAAAATATTAAAAGATATTAAAAAAAATATAAGTGTCAGCTCACTGAAAGATTACAAAATATTATGTAATTATTATATTGATGATAATTTTAAATATAATGACATTTTATTATCAATGAATGTTTATAATGATATTTTTACATCATATTCATATTTTACTATTGCTTATGTAATGTTTATAATCGTTATTTATTTTATTAATCTAACATCTAATGATAAAATTAAAGACGAAAATGATTTTTTATTTTTTAATATAAATTATTATAATTTTTTAATTGAAGATACAAATACAAATTATATGAAATTATTATTAATATTAATACCAATTATATGCTTAATTTTATTTATTGTTTATATGGGATTATATGGTGCGATTATTAATGAAAAAAAAATATATGATTATCGACTTGCGTATGACACAACTGAATCTATAGAACAATTAATATTTAATTATTATAAAAAAAATATGTTTGCTGATGATAATAAAACTTATTATACTTTATTAAATCATATATTAAATAATAACAATAAGTATAATTTTATTGATTTATGCCCCACCGCAGATATTAAAAGTGATATTAATGAAAATGTTAAAAATTTTATCGACAAAATGGCTGAAGCCAATGGTATCACAATTGATAAGATCAGTGTGAATGAAGTGCCAAAATATAATTTTTTACAAAATATATTACATATGTGTGCTATTTTATGTAAAATTAACGAAAATACAAATGTTGATGTAGTAAAAACATTTAGAGATTTTTTTAAAAAATGTGAATATTATAATACACATAGTAATTTACCAGAACAATGGCAGACGTATGGTAATAAAATAAATTCTGATATACATTTGACATTTTATGAATTAATATCTAAAAATATTAATTCATTTGCAAAAATATTTCGAGATATAAAAGATAATACATATGCTGAAGAAAAAGATATTTATGCTTCCAAAGTTATATTTTTACATTCATTATTAACAAAATACTATTTAGATAATTATGACAATGAGAATATTAACAATCTAATATCTAGTGATGATAATAATTCATATGCTCGCAAACTTTTGGGTAAGAAGAAAGATGGTGGTGATACAAATGCCAGCAAAGAAAAAGATTTTTTTAAAAATAAAATTAAATTTTTTAAAGGAATAACATTGGGGATGATAATGACAAATCTAGTAATAACATCTATATTATTTTTAATTATATTTGGTTTTTTCCAAGATAAATTTAAAAAAATATTAGATATATTTAAATATACTGATACTATTAACTATTTATTAACACTATTAATCAAGAATTCTCACAAATATACTATAATAATTCCCATTTTAATTAGTATTTTAAATTTTATAAATGATTATTTTCATATAGTAATACCCGTTATAATATTAATGTTGATAATACTCTTTATAATATTAATATCAACATTAACCTAATATTTTGTATTTAAAAATTATATATTTTTAATTATATAATGAAAAATAAATATATATATATAAGTTCGGATTATGCGTATGAATTTAAGAAAATTGTGAAACCTTTCAAAGGATTAATAAATATTCTAAAATTATCATTTAATGATTCATGTGTAATTGTTAATAGTGATGGAGTAATAAATAATATAGAATTATATTCTACATATTTTAATGAATATTTTTGTAATAAGCAGATAAATATAGAGATTAATAAAATTACACTAAAAAATTTATTTAAAAACATTAAAAGCAGAGATGTTATATATATAGAGGTTAGAGAGGATGACCCATGTAACATATATTTAATTGTTAAAAATAAATTAAAAAATAAAAACGTTTCTATAAAATTATTAATAAATGACGCATTATTATTATAAATAACATTTAAGGAATTAATATTATAGATTAATTATTAATATGGATAGTAATAGCGAATATATATTAAATATTAAAACTATTCAGGCTTCAACATTTAAACAGGTAATAGATGCTTTAAAAGAGATTTTAATGGATGTTAATTTAGAAATTGATGAAACAGGTATTAAAATTGTTGCGATGGATAATACACATATAGTACTAATTCATTTAAAATTAGAAGCTGATAAATTTGAAATCTACGAATGTAAAAAAAAAACTTATGTTGGTATCAATATGTTAAGATTACACGCGTTGATTAAAACGATAACAAATAATGATATATTATCATTATATATATTAAAAGATGATCCCAATCATTTAGGGATAACTATTGATAATAATGATAAAAATTATAAGACAAATTATAAACTATCTGTTTTAGATATAGATGTATTAAATATACAAATACCACCTGTTGATTTTCACACTATTATTAATATGCCTTCAAATTATTTACAAAAAATAATAAGAGATATGCATAATCTGGCAGAATTTATAGAGTTCAGAAACATTGGAGATAAGTTAATATTAAGTTGTAAAGGTGATTTTTGCTATCAGGAAACTATATTAGGTTCGGAAAAATCACAAGCTATCACTATTAAAAAGAATTGTGAAAATGACGAGCAAGAAATAATACAAGGTATATTTAGTCTCAAATATTTATCTATTTTTACTAAATGTACTAACCTTTCAAATAATGTTGAAATATATCTTAAAAATAATTATCCTATTATTTTGAGATATACTATTGCTTCGCTTGGAGAAATTAAATTGTGCTTATCACAACAAGATACAAATTAGAAATTAAAAAATTATAAATTCTTTATAAGATAAAAAAATAATGCTAAAGTTTTGTTATTTTTGTTATTTTCATTAATTTTGGATATAATATATATTTATAGTATATGTCTTGTATCTTCCATAATGTTTTTTTAAGAACACCTAATATTTCATTTAAACATAAAAAATAATTGTTTGAAAATATTAATTCGCTATCATTTATTATATATATAATATGTTTTTTTATTTCATTAAAAATATTGAAATATTTATTCATTTTTTTATATATTAAATAATATTTGATTGTCTTTAAGTACATCATATTAAAAATCGGCTTCTAAATCAAATTTGCGTATTTGTGAATGTTCCTGTTTACCTCCCACGTTTGCTTTACTATATTGTGAAACGCGGCTTTCAAAGAAATTAGATTTACTTTCAATTGATATTCTTTCCATAAAAGGAAATGGGTTCGCCGAGTTCCATATTTTTTCATAATTAAGTTGTGTCAATAATCTATCTGCGACAAATTCAATATATAAACACATTAAATCAGCGTTCATACCGAGCATAGAACACGGAATACTATCATTAATAAATACCTTCTCAACTTCCACGGCTTCCTTAAATATTCTATGTACCGTTGCTTGCGATAATTTGTTTTCTAATTTAGAATATAATAATACGGCAAATTCAACGTGCATTCCTTCATCGCGACTAATCAATTCATTTGAAAATGACAAGCCCTGCATCAATCCTCTTTCTTTAAGCCAAAAAATGCTACAAAAAGCACCACTAAAAAATACACCTTCGACAAGAGCAAATGCCAATAATCTTTGGGAAAATGGAGCATTTTCGTCTTCAATCCATTTAAAACACCAATCTGCTTTTTTTTTGATACAAGGCATATGATTTACCGCATTAAATGCTTGCGATTTTTCGACAGGGTCTTTAAAATACGTGTCAATTAATAGAGAGTATGTTTCAGAATGAATATTTTCTATAGCCATTTGAAATGCGTAAAAAAATTTTGCTTCCAATACCTGAACATCATTTAAAAATCTCTCGCCTAAATTTATATTTACTATGGTATCACTTGAACTAAAAAAAGCTAAGATATGTTTAATAAATGTTTTTTCGTTTTCCGTAAGTTTATTAAAATCATCAATATCTTTGCTTAAATCTAATTCTTCAGGTGTCCAAAAAGCACTTACAGATTTTTTATACATATCCCACATATCATCATGTTGAATGGGAAAAATCGCTAAACGATCATTTTGTTTCAATAACATTTCTTCATTATTTTCTTTAGCCATTTATATATATATATATATATATTATTTATTTATATATATATTAAAAAATAAATAATTTATATAATTACATAACAATATCAGATATTACATTTGCCCCTGATGCCGCAGCAAGTGGTTTGAAATATATTGTGAATATAAGCCATGCTATTGATAAAATTATAACAATCGCACTTCCTATAATCATTATTAATCCAATAATATAACTATTATTTCCAATTACATAATTATCTGGATTTTTTGGTTCATAATAAACTACGACCTTATCATTTTCATTTACAAGTGCTGCTTCAGAATGTTTTTTAACATATTCCTTATCTTTAACTTTGTATACAATATTATAGTCGCATTTATTAACAATCTTATCATTTTCTTCTCCTTTAGAATTTACTTCTTTTATCGTTTCTTTTATACACTTTACATCTTTCAATAATCCAGACGCATTTTCTGTCTTATCCTTATTTATATTTAATATATATACACCTGCTATAATAATAATTATAAATATTATACATATTATAATAGTAGTACCTATATTATAAATATTTCCTATAGTAGCTGTGGTGTCATATATTGGATTTAATATATCTTTATTATTATTAATATCATTAATGGCAGTTCCAATAAATCCTTGCTGTACTGGCTGTACTGGCTGTACTGGCTGTACTGGCTGTACTGGCTGTACTGGCTGTACTGGCTGATTAATATAATTGTTACCACCTTTTCTCATTATTGCTATCTTCTAATAAACTGACTATATAATTATTATGAAGAACACAATACGCATGTATCGCCATTGTCCTCAATACATTTTAATTTTTTTTTAGCAAACTCTGGATCAATTGTAAATTGTTGTGTTTTAGCCTTTGGTTTTGTTCTTAAATAATAAGAACCTGTTTTGAGTCCCTTAGAATGTCCATAAAAATGCATTGATGATAACTTTTGAAAATCAGGATCTTCCATAAAAATATTTAAACTTTGAGTTTGACATATATATTTTCCTCTGTCTGCCGACATATCAATAATTACTCTTTGCTTAATTTCCCATGATGTTTTATATAATTCTTTTAAATCTTTGCTAATTTCAGGAATATTTTGAATACTACCTTCATTTAAAATTATAGTATCTTTCATATTTTTATTCCACAATCCTTTACTAATTAGATCTCTAATTAAATATTTATTTATTATGATAAACTCGCCACTTAAAGTTTTTCTTTGAAAAATATTGTTTGTAATAGGTTCAAAACTTTCATTGAAACCCATTATTTGCGACGTAGATGCGGTTGGCATAGGCGATATAAGAAGGCTATTTCTCACACCATATTCTTTAATGTCTTCTCTTAATTTATCCCAATCATATCTATCCGTTGGTTTTTCGCCCCATAAATCAAATTGAAATTTACCTTGTGAAATAGGACTACCTTCATATGAACTATAAGCTCCTTTATAATTTTTATCAATTATTTCTCTTTCATATTCGTTAATATATTTATTAATATCATCGTTATTATCATTTGATGGATTATTGATAATATTATCAATAATTCCTCTTCTTTTTTTAGATAATTCCATTGATGCTTCCACCGCAGCATGATATATTGTTTCAAATATTTCATTATTTAATTTAGCGGCTTCTTTACTTTCAAAAGGGTATTTCATAATCATAAATACATCAGCCAGACCTTGTACTCCTATTCCAATTGGACGATGTTTTAAATTAGATACTCTTGCCTTTTCTACGGGATAAAAATTAATATCAATCACTTTATTCAAATTTTTAGTAATAGTTTTTACGATATCATGTAGTTTTTGAAAATTAAATACATTATCTTCGATATATGAAGGAAGACATATTGATGCCAAATTACAAACACCA
>Ga0222714_10004234_pt1 | contig 14183 bp, 15 predicted proteins | sample C33_3DmetaG_FD_165048 | JGI IMG/M metagenome (GOLD analysis project Ga0222714, IMG submission 165048) | Estuarine water microbial communities from San Francisco Bay, California, United States - C33_3D | ecosystem: Environmental > Aquatic > Marine > Unclassified | place: USA: California... | reverse complement strand
TGACCAAACGACTCCTTATGTTTGCCAAACATCCAGCCACCACGAAGTATAAATCCAAGGTTAGTCCACCTTATTGGAAAATTTAAACTCAAATCTTTTTGAGAATTAGTTTCTGATAAATATTTTTTTAATAAGTTTTGTTTAATTATATTTTGACTATCTTGTTTGTAATCGTTAGCCAAGAAATCGTATATTGATGCTATAGCATCTGAATTTCCATGACCACCCATCGAAGGTATTTCTGACTTTCTCCATTCCAAGCTATTATAATAATTGATGCTATGAGGAGGATTATTAAATGCGTCGTAATTATCTGGATTAGAGGACATTTTTTCTGGTCCAAAAACATTTAAAGCAAGATCAGCCACATTTTCTTTATTTTCTTCATTTATTCCAAAATAAAACTTCAAACTATTTTTATTTGTAATTTCTTTTTTTAAATATTCACCAACACTTAAGCCTGTAATTATTTTAATTAAATTACCCATTAAAAATCCATGTGTTTTTGCATGATAATATGTAAATGCACCTGGGAAATGGTCAGGCTCCTGGTTTTCTAAAATAAAAATAATTTTTTCCCAATCAATTAAATCTTGATTTTCTAATTTCTTTTTAAATCGATAAATACCAGACTGGTGGGACAATATGTGTTTTACCAAAATATTAGATTTGTTATTTTTTTTAAAATTTGGCCAGTAATAGAAAACTGGTTGTTCAATATCTATTAAATTTTCGTTTAAAAGTTTTGCTAGGCAGGCTTCATAAACTCCCTTGCTTGTAGAGAATGTGTTTACAATAGTATTTTGGTTCCAAGGTTCATTTTTTGAGTTTTTCGAACCTCCAAAAATACTAATAATTTTTTTTTTATTTTGTATAACGGAGAATGCCGCTCCAGTTTCTTGCTTGGTTTCTAGCAAGTTATTAAAAATATTTTTTATCTCTAGGAATTTATCTTCACATATACCCTGAGCTAGCATCTAGACAGCTAACTTCATGGCAAAATTTCTTCCTAAGCTTATTTTGAGATCTTGGCAAAATTTCGCTGCTTCTGCGCCATCAATAATTCTGTGGTCATAAGACAGTGAAATCGGCATCATCATTCTAGGTTCAAATTTACCATCTATAAATACTTGTTTCATTTCAGATTTTCCAATTCCTATAATGGATACTTCGGGAGCATTAATAATTGGTGTAAAAAAACTACCACCAATCCCACCCAAGCTTGAAATTGTCATAGATCCGCCAAAAAATTCTTTCTTATCTATTTTTAATTCTTTGCATAATTTGCTTATGGTTCTAACTTCTTGGCTCAGCTCAGTTAGATTTTTTTTATCTACGTTTCTTATTTTTGGTACCATTAATCCATGAGGAGTATCTACAGCTATACCTATATGAAAATATTTTTTAAAAATTACTTTTTCTCCATCTAGGGAGCTATTAAAATTTGGAAATTTTCGCATAGCATTTACTAGTGCTTTCATCATAAATGCCAAAGGTGTAATTGAAATTTTCTCTCTCGTATTGAGATCAACCAAATTTTTTCTAAAACTTTCCATCTCTGTTACATCTAACTCATCATGCTGTGTTACATGAGGAATAGAGGTCCATGCTTTTACTAAATGCGGTCCAGATAATTTTTTAATTCTAGGTATATTTTGAACATCTACCTCTCCAAATTCATTATGCTGATAAGGTAATGGTTCAGATTTTGGTTGCTGAGGCTGTTGCTGAACTTCGGTTGTTAAAGAGCTTTTTGTTTTATTAATATTTTGACTTACATATTGTTTAATATCTTGTTCTAAAACTCTTCCTTTTCTTCCTGTTCCATTAATTTGTTCAATAGAAACACCCAGCTCTCTTGCAAATTTCATAACTTTTGGACTAGCTCCAGAAACCGACTCAGAGTGATTTGTATTTGATTGTACGATAGTTGTTTTTTCTTGCTGTCGTGTCGAAACTGAAGGAGTTAATTGAATTTTTTTTTCTCCAATCTGAATTTTACAAATTTCTTGATCAATGGTGACTTCTTGGTTTTCTTTAACCAATATTTGATCAATAATACCATTGATTGGTGAGGGAATATCTATACTAGAATTATTATCTTCTAGCGTAATGACTGCTTGTTCAGATGCAACCTTATCTCCTTGATTAACCAAAATATTTGTTACCACAAGTTTTCCAGAAAAGTTAATACTTGGTATGACTAAAGTTTTTAATTCTTTTGTAATTTCTTCTTTATCTGGTTTTTTGATTTGTTCGGTATTAATGTTTTTTGATAATTTTTCTTCAGTTTTTGAATCTGTATTTGTTCCTCCCAGGGTGGCTATGAGACTGCCTTCAGATACCTTGTCTCCAATTTTAATATGAATTTTTTCAATTGTTCCAGAAGAACTAGCTGGCACTTCAACACTTGATTTATCGCTTTCAAGTGTGATGATTGCATCTCCTTTTTCTATTTCTTGACCTTCTTTAATTAAAACTTCTATAATCTCAACATTTTTAAAGTCACCAATATTAGGTACTAAAATATTTTCGGCCATTATAGTTTTGTAGGGATAGGTTTTGTTTGATCAATATTGTATTTCTCAAAAGCTTTTTGTGCAACTTTTGAAGCTATTTTTTGTTCTTTGGCTAAAATGCTCAAAGTATTTGCAACAATGTACTCTTTGCTAACCTCAAAGAATTCTCTTAATTTTTTTCTAGTATCGCTTCTTCCGTAACCATCTGTGCCAAATGCGTAATAGTTTTCTTTAATATAAGGTCTTATTTGGTCTGCATGAACTCTCATATAGTCTGTTGCAGCAATTACAGGACCGGTTCTTCCTTCTAGGCATTTTTCAATATAAGTTTGCTCTCTATCTTGCGTGGGATTTAATAAATTTTTTCTTTCCACTTCCATTGCGCTTTTTTGAAGTTCATTAAAACTAGTTACGCTCCAAATGTCAGAGTCAATTCCGTACTCATTGCTTAAAATTTCTGCTGCTTGTAATACTTCATTAAGTATAGTTCCAGATCCCAATAGTTGAACTTTTGCTTTGCCTCGATTATTAAATTCTTTGAGCAAATACATTCCTTTTAATACGTCTTCTTTTTTAACATGCTTGGGAAGTTCAGGATGAGAGTAGTTTTCATTCATTGTCGTAATGTAATAAAAAATATTTTCCTGTTTTTCATGCATTCTTTTTATTCCATCTTCGAAAATAATTGCTAATTCATAAGCATAAGTAGGATCATAAGAAACGCAATTTGGTATCATAGAGGCCATAATCAAACTGTGTCCATCTTGGTGCTGCAAACCTTCCCCGGCTAAGGTAGTTCTTCCAGCGGTAGCTCCTATTAAAAAACCTCTTGTTTGAGAGTCCCCTGCAGCCCAAATTAAATCCATAACTCTTTGAAATCCAAACATAGAATAAAATATATAAAGTGGTAGCATTTCAATTTCGTGATTGGCGTAAGCAGTCCCAGCCGCAATAAATGATGACATGGCACCAGCTTCGTTAATACCTTCTTCTAAAACCTGTCCTTTTTTATCTTCACGATAAGAGCTAATTTGCTCAGAATCTACTGGTTCATATTTTTGACCTTCGTGTGCGTAAATTCCAATTTTTTGGAAAAAACCCTCCATTCCAAATGTTCTTGCCTCATCAGGTATAATTGGAACTAACCGTGAAGCAGTCGATTTGTCCCTAAGCATTCTAGTCAATATGGCTACCAAAGCCATCGTAGTTGAAATTTGTCTATCACCTGATGATTGGTAGGAAGGTTCAAATACCGAACTATCAATTTTAACTGGAGTAGCTTTTGAAGATCTTGAAGGTATAAATCCTCCTAGTTTTTTTCTTCTTTCTAGCAAGTATTGAATTTCATCTGATTTTTCATCAGGTCTGTAAAATTCTAAATCTTCAACCTGTTTATCCGTTAGAGGTATTTCAAATCTATCTCTAAAGTAGAACATATCATTTACGTCTAATTTTTTTTGTTGGTGAGTTGTGTTTATGCTTTCTCCGGATTTTCCCATTCCATAACCTTTAATAGATTTTGTAAGAATTACAGTCGGTTGACCTTTGTGTTTGCTTGCAGCATCATAAGCTGCATAAACTTTATTTGGATCATGACCACCTCTGTTTAATCTCCAAATATCAGAGTCAGACATATTAGAAACTAATTTGGATAATTCTGGATATCTTCCAAAGAATTTTTCTCTTACATAAGCACCGCCTTTCGCTTTCATAGCTTGATATTCTCCATCAACTACTTCATTCATTCGTTTCATTAAAAGACCGCTTTTATCTGCTTTTAATAATGGATCCCAATATGACCCCCAAATAACTTTGATAACATTCCAGCCAGCACCTCTAAATGTTCCCTCTAACTCTTGAATTATTTTTCCATTTCCTCTTACAGGCCCATCCAGTCTTTGTAGATTACAATTAATAACAAAAATTAAATTATCTAATTTTTCTCTTGAGGCTAAACCAATTGCACCAAGTGTTTCGGCTTCATCTGTTTCTCCATCGCCAATGAAGCACCAAACCTTTCTGTCTTGATCGGGTATTAGGCCTCTATTTTGCAAGTATTTCATGAAACGAGCTTGATAAATGGACATGATTGGCCCAAGACCCATCGAAACAGTTGGGAATTGCCAGTAGTTAGGCATTAACCAAGGATGAGGATAAGATGACAAACCACCGCCACCTTTTGCCTCTTGTCTAAAATTCATAAGCTGTTCTTGAGAAATTCTTCCTTCAAGGAATGATCTTGCATACATTCCTGGAGCTGCGTGACCTTGATAAAAAACCATGTCACCTAAAAAATTTTCGGATTTGGCTCTCCAAAAATGATTACAGCCAACATCATATAATGTTGCGGCCGATGCAAAAGTTGCGATATGTCCGCCAAGTTCTGAAGAAATTTTATTTGCCCTCACAACCATTGCTGCAGCATTCCATCTGATTAAAGATCTTATTTTTCTTTCAAGTTCTTGATCACCTGGAGATTTAGCTTCAAGTTCTGTAGGAATAGTATTGATATATGGAGTATTCTGGGTGAAAGGTATGTTAGAGCCGGCAATATAAGCTTCATCAATTAATTGGCTTAATAAAAAATGAGCTCTCTCAGCTCCATCTCTTTTAACCACATCGCTAAGAGACTCAACCCATTCATTTGTTTCAGTAGGATCAATGTCTTTAATATTAGGCGCTCCACTATAAACTTGTCTATTCTTTATTTCTATTCTTGAAGATGGTTGCGAGGTTACTTGAGTCGATATTATTTCACTTGAAGTTTCTTTTTCTTTTTTAATTTCTACTTTTGTTACCTGATCCTTACTTTCTGCAGTTCCAATAGAACTTCCTTTAGAAACCTTATCTCCAACTTTTACTTTTATTTCTTTAACAGTTCCTGAGATTGGAGAAGGAACCTCCATACTTGATTTGTCGCTTTCAAGCGTAATTAATGGATCTCCTTTAGAAATTTTATCACCTTCGTTTATTAAGATTTCAATTATCTCAACGTTTTTAAAGTCACCAATATCAGGAACTTGAATATCCACTAATCCAAAAGATGAATTTTTTTGTAAGTTTTCTTCTGCATCTTTTATAATTCGTTCAGTTTCGGGTAATATTTTTTGCTGAGTTATTTCTTTTTTAGTTTCAGCTTGTCCCTCTGCATCTATTAAACCTACCAAATCTCCTTGAGATACCTTGTCTCCTATTTTTACTTTTAGCTCTGATATAGTTCCTGAAAAAGGGCATGGAACTTCCACACTAGATTTGTCACTTTCAAGAGTAATGATAGGGTCATTTTTATTTATAGCCTGACCCACTTTTACGAGGACTTCTATAATTTCAACATTCTTAAAATCACCTATATCTGGAACTCTAATTTCTGTACTCATAAGATTTTGATATTTATTTATTAAATGTTCCCCTGTAAATGTAAAAAATTTAAATTATTCTAACAAATTTGTTTTCATTTGGGTATCAATTAAGCTAAAAACCTTATGGATATTAAGCCTATGTATGAAAATTTTGGACAATTTATTGATGGAAAATGGATTTCTTCATCAGACAAAAGTACTTACGAAGTTATAAATCCATCGAATGAAGAAATACTTGGTCACGCTTCAAAAGCAACAAGCGAAGATGTAAAAAAGGCTCTACAATCAGCAAAAAGAGGGTTGGATATTTGGAGAAAAACTCCTGCCTGGGAACGATCATTAAAAATTAGAAAAATTGCTGACTTAATACGAGAAAAAAAAGATACCTTAGCTAACTGGATATCGCTTGAAGTTGGAAAACCTTTTCCACAAGCTCAAGGCGAAGTATTAGCATCAGCGGATATTTTTGAATGGAACTCAGAAGAGACAAAAAGAATCTATGGTCAAATTGTTGAGAGTAGATTTGCAGATACTAGAATTCAAATTAAGTATGAGCCGGTAGGAGTTGTTGCAGCACTAACGCCATGGAACTTTCCAACAATTTTGGCTTCGAGAAAAATATCTACAGCTTTAGCTGCTGGTTGTTCAGTTATTTGCAAGCCTGATATGGTTACTCCTGGATCCGTTATGCAGTTAGTGGATATCATTAGGGAAGCAGGCATACCAGCGGGAGTAGTAAATTTATTATCAGGAGACCCTGCTCTTATTTCTTCTGAATTAATTTCGTCAGAGATTGTTAAAAAAATTTCTATCACAGGATCTACAAGAGTAGGAAAGATTATTTTAAAACAAGCAGCAGAAAAAGTTCAGAGAGTAACTATGGAATTAAGTGGTCATGCCCCTTTTATTGTTCATGATGATGCTAATATCCAAAAAGCTATTGATATGGCTATAATGGCAAAATATCGAAATACAGGTCAGGTTTGTATATCACCAAGTAGATTTTATATTCATGAAAGTAAAAAAGAGGAATTTACAAGATTATTTGTTGAAAGAACATTGAAATTAAAAATGGGTCCAGGAATAGATAAAAATTCTGACATTGGACCTATCACTACTAAAAAAAGACTTTTGGAAATAGAGGAGCTGGTCGAAAAAACTAAAGCTGAAGGAGCAAAAATTTTATGCGGGGGTAAAAGACCTGCGGAGTTTAATAAAGGATATTTTTATGAAGCAACTGTTTTTGATAATGTAAAAGACAACTATAGCATCATGACAACAGAACCTTTCGGACCGCTTTCTCCTATTTTGTCTTTTAAACATTTTGATGAAGTAATCGAGAGAGCAAATAATCATGATGCAGGATTAGCGGCATATGTTGCTACTAATTCAATGGAAAAAGCACACAAAACTTCCGATGCTCTTGAAACAGGGATGGTTGCAATAAATACACCGCACGTACCATTTGCAGAAACTCCTTTTGGTGGAATTAAACAAAGTGGTTATGGAAGAGAAGGAGGTTCTGAGGCAATCAAAGATTATTTAAATATTAAATATACACACCTAGGTCTCTCTGGATAGCATGGAAAGCTCCGAATTAAATATAGCCTTTGTAGGTACCGGCTTAATGGGATTGCCTATGGTTAAAAATTTAGCGAAATCTAATTATAAAATAAAAGCATTCAATAGAACTCTTTCTAAGATGAATGAGTTAACAATATTTGAAAATATTAAAATTAGCAATTCTTTAGAGGATGCGATTAAAAATTCAGAAGTAGTTATCACAATGTTACCGGATGACGATAGTGTTAAAAAAGTTATAGATGAAATTTTAGAAAAAAAATTACTTAAATCCAATTCAATTTTTATCGATATGAGTTCTACAAAGTATGAAAGCGCTAAATTATTTTATAATAATTTAAAAAATAGCAATATTTATTTTATAGACGCTCCAGTATCAGGTGGTCCTGAGGGAGCCAAATCTGCAAGTTTAGCTATTATGGCTGGTGGAGATTTGGCAATATTTGAACGAGTCAAAAATATTTTAAACTTCATGGGAAACTCAACTTTGGTAGGTCCTTCGGGCAGTGGGCAGGTAGCTAAGTTATGTAATCAAATAATTGTAGGAGTTACAATAGGAGCAGTTGCTGAAGCTATTATTCTTTGTGAGAAAGTAGGAGCCAATCCAGAAAATTTTATTAAAGCAGTTGCAGGAGGTTTTGCCGATAGTAAAATTTTACAAAATCATGGATCAAGAATGATTAAAAAAGATTTTGCGCCAAGAGGAAAATCAATCACTCACTTAAAAGATATGGATAATATTTTAAAATGTGCAAAAGATTCTAATGTTAGTCTTCCAATCTCAAAATTAATTCAAAGCATGTATCAAAACATTGTAGATAGAGGAGACGGCAATGATGATCATAGCTCTTTATACAAAGAAATTTTGCAACAAAATAAAAAATAATTTTTGGTGCCCACAGCCAGAATCGAACTGACGACCCCGTCCTTACCATGGACGTGCTCTACCTTCTGAGCTATGTGGGCTTATTTGTGACTTTTTAAATTTATAGCAGATTTTTACAACTTTTTTATTATTGCTTGCCTGCAATAAGTCTATTTTTAAGCAAACTGTGATCATTTTTTTATTTTATTTAATAGTTTATGAAAAAAATATCATTGATCGTTGTTATGTTGGCATTAATAGCTTTAACTAATTGCACCACACACACTGTTAAGATTGGAGAAAAATGCACTAAAGTTGCTTCAAATAATACTTATGAAAAGTCTTATGTTTGGATTGTTAAAAAAGAAACTGTAAACGCATTTGATGAAAAGATTAATAAAGAGAATTGTTCTAAAATAGAGGGAAAGATTTAACATTTTCCACATTTAGTTGAAATTTTTCAAATTCTTGACAAAAATGTTTTATATCTATTTAAAGCTTATGATATTTGACTATGTTCAAATATCTTAATTAATAAAAAGAGAGTAAAGATGAGTATAAAAGGTAAAGTAAAATGGTTCAATGGATCCAAAGGTTACGGATTTATTGAAAGAGATGATAAAGAAAAAGACGTTTTTGTTCACATGTCAGCAGTTAAAGACTCTGGTGTAGGATACCTCGATGAGGGAGATGTTCTTACTTTTGATATCGAAGATGGAAAAAAGGGTCCATCTGCTGTAAACTTAAAAAAAGAATAGTTTTTTAAGTAAAAATTAGTTTAGGAGGCTCAGCCATGGGTATTCATTATGATTATAAGTCTAAGCGTGGTGAAAGGGCTATGCTGAAAGAAGCAAAAAGAAAAGAACGTCTTGCTCTAAAGAGAGCCAAAAGAGCCTCAACTAATTCTATCGAAGAAAAAAAAGAACCTGCAGAAATGCATGATATTAGCAAGCCTATTACCTTAGAGGATTTAACGAATCCAAATAAATAATTTATTAAATTTTTAATGCTCAATAAAGAAGATAAAGTTAAGAAATTAGCAGACGCATTAAAAGAAAATTTAAAAAAAAGAAAAGAGTTTCAAAAAAAAGAGAAAGAAAAAAAACAATGAGTGTCCTGTCCGATAAGTGGATTAAAAAAATGTCTTTAGAAAAAGAGATGATAACCCCTTTTGTTGAAAGTCAGCAGAGAGGTGAAAATATATCTTTTGGTCTATCCTCTTATGGTTATGACGCAAGAGTATCAAATGAATTTAAAATATTTACCAATGTGCATTCTTCAGTAGTAGATCCAAAAAATTTTTCTCAAGAAAGTTTTGTTACTAAAAAAGAAGATGTTTGCATTATTCCACCAAATTCATTTGTTTTAGCCAGCACTGTTGAATATTTTAAAATACCAAGAGATGTGCTTGTAATTTGCTTGGGTAAAAGTACGTATGCGAGATGTGGAATAATTGTTAATGTAACGCCATTAGAGCCAGAGTGGGAAGGTCATGTAACTCTAGAATTTTCTAATACAACCCCATTACCAGCAAAAATTTATGCAAATGAGGGTGCTTGCCAATTTATATTTCTAAAAGGAGATCAATCCCCAGAAGTTTCATATGCCGATAGAAAAGGAAAATATATGAAGCAATTGGGAGTTACTCTTCCAAAAGTATAGTATTTAATGAAAAAATTAATAATCCAAGGAGGAAAAAAACTCTATGGAAGTATTAATATTTCTGGATCGAAAAATGCATCATTGCCAATTTTGGCTGCTACTTTGCTATTTGATGAAGTGGTAACATTAAAAAATATACCTGACGTTAAGGATATTTCAACAATGTGTATTTTGTTGCAAAGCATTGGAAAAAAAATTGAGTTTTCAAAATCAAGGAACGAAGTAAAGATTTTTCCAAATAAAATTAAAAAATTATTAGCTTCATATAGTTTAGTAAAAACTATGAGAGCGGGAGTTTTGGTTTTGGGCCCATTAATATCAAAATATGGCTATGCTAAAGTTTCGCTTCCGGGTGGTTGTGCAATTGGTTCAAGACCAGTTGATTTGCATACTGAACTTTTAAAAAAAATGGGAGCAAAAATTAACATTGAGAATGGTTACATTATTGCCAAAGCACCAAAAAAATTAAAATCTACCACTATTAAGTTTCCAAGCATTTCAGTAGGTGCGACTGAAAATTTAATTATGGCCTCAGTTCTTGCAAGCGGCGTGACTATAATTAAAAATATAGCAGTAGAGCCAGAAATTATAGACCTGATAAATTTTTTAAATTTATCTGGAGCAAAAATTTTATTTAGTTCAAAAAGATCTTTAGTAATTACGGGGGTGGAAAAATTAAATAGTATCACTTACTCAATTATACCCGACAGAATCGAAGCTGGTACCTACGCCATTGCTTCGCTTATTACAAATGGAAAAATTACTATTAACAATATTGATATAAAAGTAATGAAAAATATTTTTGTAGTTTTAAAAAAAGCAGGAGCAAAATTAGAATATAATAAAAAAAATTCAGTAACAGTTTCCAGAAATAGAATAAATTCTTTAAGTATAAAAACATCTCCTTATCCAGGATTTCCTACAGATATGCAGGCTCAATTGATGAGCTTATTATGTTTGGCAAAATCTAAATCAACAATTAATGAATCTGTTTTTGAAAATAGATTTTTACATGTTTCTGAACTAAAAAGGATGGGAGCAAATATTAAAATAAAAAACAAGAATGCTAATATTTTTGGAGTAGCAAACTTGACTGGAGCAGAGGTTATGGCCACTGATTTGCGCGCGTCCGTTTCCTTAGTTTTAGCTGGATTAGCCGCAAAAGGAAAAACCGTCGTTAATAGAATTTATCATTTAGAAAGAGGATATGAGAATTTAATAGGTAAATTAAAAGCTTGCGGTGCCCAGGTTTCAATTGAACATGACTAGCCAGATATCTCAATTAAAATTATTAGCTAATGATGAAAAAGATTTAAAGATTTTTTCTGCATATTTGCAAGATGGTGTAATTTTAACCCAAGATATAAAATTTTTAAAAAAAAATAAAACATTACTCTGCATTTTTAATAGATTTATGTGGGAAGATGCCGAACACGGAGTTTTTAGAGAAAATAGAAGAATAAAATCAGCTCTTGTTTTTAAAAGTATTTTGAAAGTAAAATCAAAAAATATTAATGTTAAAAATAAATCTAGAATATTAGAGTTTTTGGCCTTGGAGGTTAATAAGTTAAAGAATGATAATTATAACTTAAAATTAATATTTTCAGGAGATGGCGTAATTTCAATGGAAGCAGAATTTATAGACTCTACACTAGAAGATTTTTCTGATAGCTGGACAACTAAATATAAACCAAAACATAAAATTTAATGAAATATATATTAAATACAAATAAAAATAGCTTTCAAAAAGATTTTATAAAAGTTTTAAATTCTAAGCGTCAGCAATCTGAAATTAACAAATCCATTGTTTTTAAAATTATCAATAATGTAAAAAAAAATGGTGATAAAGCTTTAATTCAGTATTCTAAAAAATTTGATAACATTTTACTAAATAAAAAAAATATTAAAATTTCTAATAACGAAATTAACTCTGTAGTTAAAAAACTTGACCCAAAAATTAAAAAGGCAATCAATTTAGCATTTAAAAGAATAAAAAATTTTCATAAAAAACAAATTAATAATTCATTTAAATTTAAAGATAATTTAGGTAATGAGCTTGGTTATAAGTACACCCCAATTAACAAGATAGGAATTTATATTCCTGGAGGAAAAGCTAGTTATCCAAGTACCGTAATTATGAACTCAATTCCTGCAATTGTTGCTGGAGTAAAAAATATCTGCGCAGTAGTTCCAACACCTAATAATGAATTAAATGCAGGAGTAATTTATGCAGCAAAAGTTTGTGGTATTAAAAAAATTTTTAGAGTAGGCGGCGCACAGGCAATTGCCGCCTTAGCTTACGGTACCGAAAGTATTGAAAAGGTTGATAAGATTGTTGGTCCTGGAAATATTTTTGTTGCTGCAGCCAAAAAGGAGGTCTTTGGTCAGGTTGGGATTGATATGATTGCAGGACCATCAGAGATTACAGTTGTAGCAGGACCAGAAAACAATCCATCTTGGACAGCAGTTGATTTATTATCGCAAGCCGAACATGATGAATTGTCACAAAGTATTTTAGTTACAAAAAGCTCAACTTTTGCAAAAAAAGTTGAATTAGAGATTAAAAAAATTATTAACAGCTTACCAAGAAAAAAAATTGCTCAAAAAAGTATAAATAATTTTGGTGGAATTATTGTTTGTAAAAACGATAGTGAAATAATTAATATTGTAAATCAAATTGCACCAGAACATTTAGAAATTAAAGTAAAAAACTGCGATATATTAGAAAAAAAAATTATCAATGCGGGATCAATTTTTTTAGGAGATTATAGCCCAGAAGCAATCGGAGATTATATTGCTGGCCCAAATCATGTATTGCCAACTTCTGGAACTGCTAGGTTTTCTTCGGGATTATCTGTAGCTGATTTTTATAAAAAAACTTCAATTATCAAATGTTCAAGATCGGGAATAAAAAAAATTGGTCAACCAGCTGCAGATCTTGCAAATTATGAAGGGTTGCAAGCTCATGCTCTTTCGATTATGAAACGTATCAACAACTAGTAAATAAATTATGGCTAAAGAAGAAATGTTAGAATTCAATGGAGTAGTCACTGAACTGCTGCCAAATGCAACTTTTAGAGTAAAGCTAGAAAATAATCACGAAATATTAGCTCATAGTTCTGGAAAATTAAGAAAAAATAGAATTAGGGTGCTTACAGGTGATAAGGTTTTGGTTGAAGTTACTCCGTATGATTTAACCAAAGGTAGAATTACATTTCGTCTAAAGTAAATGTCTAAAATCATTAATGGATTGGTTTTAGCAAGCGCTTCACCAAGAAGATTAGAACTTTTAAAAAACATTCACATTACTCCCGAGATAGTACAACCAGCTAATATTGATGAGACAATTAAAAAAAAAGAAAAGCCAATCCATTACTGTGAAAGAATAGCTAGGGCAAAAGGTGATTTTATTTATCAGCAATATCCGGAAAAAACAGTTTTGTCAGCTGACACGATTGTGTTTTGTAGTAATAAAATTTTTGGAAAACCTAAAAATATACAAGAAGCTAATAATTTTCTAAGTTTTTTTTCAGGTAGAAAGCATAGCGTACTGACTGTTATTTATTTGAGAAATAAACAACAAACCAAGTTAAAAAAAATAATATCCAAGGTTACTTTTAATAGATTGGAAAAAAGGGACATTGAAATTTATTTAAAATCCGATGAGTGGAAAAATAAAGCTGGAGCCTATGCAATACAAGGCTACGCGGATCGATTTATTAAGATTATTAACGGGTCTTACTCAAATATAGTTGGTTTGCCTTTATCTCAGGTATTTAACTTATTAAAGTCATTTAAATTAATTTAGTTTTTAATTGATTATTTAAATAAATTGTGGAAAAAGACTGTGCGTGGTCTGATAGCTCAGTTGGTAGAGCAGAGCCCTGAAAAGGCTTGTGTCGGTGGTTCAAATCCACCTCAGACCACCATTTTTTATTTGCAATTTTATTGCCGTATTGATAATCAACCTTCAATTGAAATGAAAAAAATATATATTTCTACATTTGAACATCACATTCATGCTAAGCATTTGCTTGGCTAATTCAATTATATATTTAAATACAGAATACTATTATAAACAAAAAAAATGCAGCTGTAGCTCAGTTGGTTAGAGCGCTGGTTTGTGGAACCAGATGTCGGTGGTTCGAGTCCACCCAGCTGTACCAAAACAATGAATAAAAAAACTTTTAAACCTAG
>Ga0222714_10004233_pt1 | contig 14187 bp, 33 predicted proteins | sample C33_3DmetaG_FD_165048 | JGI IMG/M metagenome (GOLD analysis project Ga0222714, IMG submission 165048) | Estuarine water microbial communities from San Francisco Bay, California, United States - C33_3D | ecosystem: Environmental > Aquatic > Marine > Unclassified | place: USA: California... | reverse complement strand
GAGGAACCAAATGACAGAAGCACAAGCAAATAAAATCAAAATTAAAGTAGAAGTGTTCAATGAATTGTATGCTCCAATTACTTTGCGCTTCCAGATGTTTAGTACAAGTGAAAATAATTGGGCTGTTACCATTACTTACAATTACACTGAAAATGAATGGATGACATTTGCAAGTTTAGATTCTAGCTATAATCAAATTAACGATAAACTTTCTGGATTTCAATTTGGTCTTGAAGCAGTAGAAGCATATCAAGAAGAGCATGGCAATTTAAAGTTTTCTCAATCAGATGCGCCTTTGGGGTAGCATTTTTGTAATAACTGATTGAGACTCGCCCTCCAAGTTTAGTAGTGTTTTCTTGGAGGGCTTTTTTATTATCCATTTTATATTTCTAAAAAATCGCAGATTTTTTACAAATTAATTTTAAATAATATTACTAGGTTTTTTAAGATATTGTTGAAATCTATACACGCATTGAGTATACTATGTACATAAGAAAAATACTTGGAGGCTGAAATGGAAACAGCAAAGCGACGAGGTAATCCGAATTGGGGTCAAGTCATGCCGTATGATGAAGCCCGACAATTGATAAAAAGCAAACAATTCAAAACCTTAGCTGAATATAAAGAATGGGTGATGATTGAGAAGCCCGAAGGTCTATCAGTCAATCCTTATCAGATTTACCGTTACAGAGGAGATTGGGTTTCTACTGCTCATTTCCTTGGTAAAGAAGAGTATACCACACCAATGGTACAAGAGTATAATTTGGAAATCAATTCCAACTTCTTCTCAAACTTAAAAGATACACTTAAAAGTATCATTCAATCAAGACTGAGAAGACACTCCTATATGAATTAAAAAAGAGGGCGAAAGCCCTCTTTTTTAATAGCATAATTGAAACCTATGATATAATAATAGCAGGAGTTGAGATATGCCAAGATATGATGTTTACATTCCTTTCACCTGTTCCTACGAGGGTGAAATCGCTGAAGAAGAGTTCAGCACTATCGTTAAAGCAGACAATGACAAGGATGCTATTCAAGAAGCAATCAAAGAGTTGCAAAGCGAATATGTCGTTAAGACTATAGACAGCAAAGAAATTACTGTCGAAGAGATTCCAGTTTTCCCTTCATTCGATGAGTGGGAAGAAAAATATACTGCCCTCAAAAACCCATTTGCACAAGAAGGTGAACAGGGTTTGGGTGAAATTATGTTTGATACTGACGGTGATGAGTACCAAACAGTTCGAGGTTTTGACTCTGGAAAAATCTGGACGGTTCGTAGCACAGAGTATGGTTTGATGCTTACGGCAGGACTTGGGATGGTTGATAGATTTGGGTACATATTATCAGAAGAGTCTATCACCGAAGAAGACTGGAGCAAAGCGTTCATAATTGACTAGCGCAACGACCCAGCTACGCAAGTGGCTGGGTCATCTTTTTATGAATAATATTATTGGAAATTAATCCCTAAAAAATCGAAGATTTTTTAGAAATACAAAAAGGATAATAAAAAGAATGCTAATCCAAATGGAACATCCAAAAAATGTTATTTTCGATGTTGATCCGTTTCTTCATTTAAAACCAGAAGAAGTGATGGAGCCGCCTGTTTCAATTTATGTTAATGAATTTTGTGAGGAATCAGTAAAGATATTCATTGAAGATATGACTAAGGCTTTAAATACATCACAGCCAATTATTCCAGTATACATTGATTCTTATGGCGGAGATGTATATGCTTTAATGGCAATGATAGATGTAATTAAATCATCTGAAAAACCAGTAGCAACAATTTGTATGGGTAAAGCAATGTCATGCGGAGCTGTATTATTAGCATGTGGAGAAAAAGGCCACAGATATATTAGTCCAAATGCCACCGTTATGATTCATGATGTCTCTTCTTTTTCTGAAGGTAAATCCGAGGAAATTAAATCAGATGCAGCAGAAACAGATAGATTGCAAAAAATGTTCTATAAGATTTTGGATAAAGAATGTGAAAGAAAAGATGGATACTTTGATAAATTGGTTTTTAACAAAGGTAGATCTAATTTGTATTTGGATGCTGAACAATGCGTGAAACATGGAATTGCAGATAATATTAGCATTCCGAAGTTTGTTGTCGAGATAGTACATAATATCACGTTTGAATAATATTGACAAAACAAATTAAATGGTTAAAATATTGTTGTAGAGAAATCTATAACAATATTTTTTTGGATGGTTAATATGAAAAGTATTCAGCTGTCTTCCATTAAGAAGAAAATTGGTGCAGATAATTTCACTGTAATTAGAGATACGATTTTTAAGTATTCATTTGATAGGCCAAGCAAGGGTATGACTTTGCAACGTGATAGAGTAGTCAATTCTATCTCTGACCCACAAGTAAAAAAGAGTTTGGAAAATCTTACTTCAAAAGTTGACTGGTTCGTAATTGATGTGGTATAGTTAATCTGTTAGTAACATTGGAATGTCCTTTCAGAAGACTGGTCGAAAGACCAGTCTTTTTTTTGACATATGACTAAACCTTTGATATAATAAAACAACAAAGGGGAACGAAATGACAGTCAAAGAAGTGATTATTATGCTTGAAGAAATTGCAGAAAAGGAGGGCTACAACACTGAGTGCATCGTTGAAATCGAAGAACAAGACTACAACACTGAGGCTGAAATCCATACAGTCTGCACAAACGGCTACCAAGATGGAACGAAGAAAATCTGTCTCCTTGGCACAAAAGATGATGAAACAAATGAAGAGTAAAATCCAAGTCATCATCTTAGCAATTGTAATCATTCTTCTCTTTGGTCTCATTGGGAAGAATGACTTTAATGACAAGCTCGAAGAAGCCGGAGTTACAATCGAATATGGAAAGTGAATTCAAATATTCCGAGGAAGCAAATGAGAAAGCCAAACAAGACATTCAAGATTATTGTCTTACTTACTTTGATGAGTCTGTTCTTTTGGCTGATGGATTCGAACTTGCTTTCTTGGGTTGTGGCTATTCCTATGCTGGTTCTTATGCAATCTATCATATGGGCAATTCTATCGACATCCTAATGCAACGTGATGGAATGTCTTTTGATGAGGCAGAAGAATTTATAGAATTCAACGTGATTGGAGCGTTTGTAGGTGATAGAATGCCTGTATTCATGTATCCAATGAAAGAACTTTATGAACATCAGTCTTAAAAACACTATCATCAATTACCAGAATTCCGAAGAGACACTTGCTTTTAACGCTTTACTATGTATTGATAGTAAACCTTTTGCAGAAGTGTCAAATGATGGTAGAGGTGGAGAAAACCGCTATCGTCCTCTTGGTGATTCAATGGATTGGATTTACAACCACGCTCTAGTCACCCAATTCCGAGAGTGGTGTTCAATTCAACCTCCAGTATATGACAAAGAATCTGGCAACACATACAAATTCGATGCAGATATATTTGTTAATGATTGCTTAACAGAACACGCAGGTAATACAGAACCAATTACTGTATCAATATAATAGAGCATTGAAGCCCTAACCAATTCAGGTTAGGGCTTTTTTATTACTCAAAATTAAAATGTAAAAAATCTTTGATTTTTTAGAAATACAAAAGGGATAATAAAATGAGCAAAGAAATGAAATTGGCTTTTTGTTTTTTATTTGTGTGTTCTGTGGTAATTAGTGGAGCTGTTGGATACAATTACAGAAGTAGTGAAGAAATTGCCCAGACTGAACTTGTCGAAAGATATATCAGCCAAGAACGTGCATGTACTGAAGCCACACACAGGATATCAGAGTTTGCAATTAAAAACTGGGGCATGAATAGAACATTGAAAAAGAAGACTGCTAAAGAGATTGCAATTGAAAGAATGCAAAGGAATTAGTTAGCAGCAAATAGAATATATATGCGGTGTTTTCAGGGATTGTGGAGGACAAAACTATGAAGGCATTAGAGAAAAAGAAACTCTTAGTTCTTATTTGGGCTTATTTTCTTTTTGGTGTATCATTTTTATATCTTGCTTGTTATGTGGGAGAAAAATTATGAAACCGAGCCCTTTTTCTAGAATGTTATCTTTTGTTACCGCAGTAGTATTTCTTTATGCGTTTCTTGTAATTTTAAAAGCACTGATGGATTAGTTTTCGTTATTCAAACCGGACATGAAAATTGTCCGGTTTTTTGTTTGCTATTTTTAAGTGTAGATGTATAATAGTAGTGTATTGGCCAGTAGCACAATTGGCGGTGCATTTGACTGTTAATCAAAGGGTTGATGGTTCGAGTCCATCCTGGCCAGTAAAAGACCTCTAGCAATTTAGCTAGAGGTCTTTTTGTTACTTATTTTGTATAAGCTTATTGGTAGAACTATAAAAGTTACTACCGATAAGGATTTAAAATGAGAAAATGTCTTAACTGCGAAAACCAAGTCCCTAACTTAATTATGATAGATGGTAAAAAGAGAAATTTAAAAAACAGAAAATACTGCTTACATTGTTCGCCATTTGGCCAACATAATACAAGAAAGATTCATGATTCTGAAAATACACAATCACCTGTAAATAAATGCAGATTATGTGAAAAAGATTATTTAGGTGGTCATGGTAAATATCAATCAATTTGTTCATCTTGTAGAGTGTCAGAATCAAGAAGGAAAAAGAAATCTGCTTTGATCGAATACAAAGGCGGAATGTGTGTAATTTGTAGTTATGATAAATGTCAGCAGGTATTACAGTTTCATCATACAGATCCAAATGAAAAAGAATTTACAATTGCAAGCTCTGGTACTGTTGATTTAGATAAATTAAAAAAAGAAGCTGACAAGTGTGTTTTAGTTTGTGCTAATTGCCACGGAGAAATTCATGCAGGTTTAGTTGACGTAACCAAATATATCTAGTATAATATATTCATATGGCCTGTTAGTCGAGTGGTTAAGATGCCTCCCTTTCACGGAGGAGACCAGGGGTTCGATACCCCTACAGGCTAGTTGTGGTATAATTAGTTTGATGTTCTCTGGTGGTGTAACGGTAGCACAGAGGTTTTTGGTGCCTTTAGTTGGAGTTCGAATCTCTACCGGAGAATCTTTGCCTAGGTAGTTCAATGGTAGAACATCATACTTGTAATATGATTGTTGGGGGTTCGATTCCTCTCCTAGGCTTGTGATATAATAAATTATGAATACATATACTTATATTATTGCTGGATTTTTAATTGTAGTTTTGTATACACCTGTTATATATCAAGTTTGTATGTTAACAAAAGAAATCAAATCTTTAAAGAAAAAGACTGAAAAACTTGTAGACTAATGGTATAATTAATTCAGATATGCAACCGTAGCTCAGGGGATAGAGCAAATGCCTTCTAAGCATTTGGTCGCAGGTTCGATTCCTGCCGGTTGTATTTAAAAACCCATCTTAATCAGATGGGTTTTTTTATTGCACATTTCTTTCAATTGGAGTAAAATAAAGTATGACTAGAAAACTTGATTACACTGTTTCCGAGACTATCACTACCCAAACCAAAAACCGCATTCATATTCCTAAGAAGTATGCGTCCTATATTGGTTTGACTAAAGGTTGTGTTGCTCATATCACAAAATTAAATGGCTCTTACATTGTTACCATTTGTCCTACACCTGAATCAAAGAAGTATATGGTGGACAAAGATGGTGCTGTTCGTTTTCCTGTAGAGAAGAACGAATATAAGATTATGGTTGCAGATAGTGTGGTGGTTCTATCGTGAGTATGTTTCTTAATTCTTTTGAGTTTACTACAGAAGATATAACAACAATTCTTCGAGCGCATGACACAGATATTTCCATTAATGAATTGGTGGAAATATCTGATGCTCTGGATTTTGATTCTATTGCTCGTACTGCCCTAATGTTTGATAGTTCTGAAGACCAATTACAAGCCGCTTTGTCTCATGCAGAAGATTTGATGATAATGGATGGTCTTTTCATTACAGAACCAAAAAGATTCCAAATGCCATGACAGAAATCAACCTCCGAAAAACTCTTGCAAGATTTGTCTACTTTATCGAGCAATCTAGCACCGGAAACTCTAAAGAAAAAATATTGAAAGAATTAGGGCTTACAGATGTTGAATTACAATATCTACTTTCTCGAGCTTTAATCATATCTAAACTCAACGATTATCAAGCAATTATCGTAACACCAGTAGAAGAAGAGAAGATTCCTGTTGGTGGTTGTTTGTTAAGATTTAATAACAAAGACTTAATGAGTTTATGACTATTGCGTTGAAAAGTGGTATAATTCACATAACTTGTTTTTAACTCCTCCAATTAAAACAAGTATATAGAGCAGGCAAGATTTCCCCTTTTCTTGTCTGCTTCTTTTTTTGAATGATATAATAACAGTATGAATCTAGTAATTGAAGCCTCTATGTCTGAAGATTCCCCGTTGTTCTCTTATATGATTTTAGAGTATGACAAAGAGTTCATTTCAGATATTCATGAAAACTTAACTACAATCAAAAAAGATGCACCATTAACTTTCAAATTGGGAGATGGTTTTCTTAAATGTACTCAAGGTGCTTTTCATACACTTAGAAAACAAATCAAAATATCTGAAATCGAAGACAAGAAGTTTCATATCAAGCAAGGCAATTTCGACAAGACCAAGAGTACATTTGATTTGGTTGATTGTAAGATGCACATAGATAGTGGATTTTGTTTCTTTACTGGAAAAACCGCTACAAACAAAGTGGAATATCAATCTGTGAATTTTGACAGAATTACATTAGAGAGAATGATATCGGAAGGGTGAGAGCCCTTCCTTTTTTATTATATGATTTCAATTTCTAAAAAATCTACGATTTTTTACAATTTGATTTTCGATAATATTTTTGCTTTTATTTGACAATATGATACAATTACCATATGAGAAAGCAAGCAGGTTTCTACAATCAAGATAGCACTGTAAAGAATGTTGATTCTAAAGTACAGGAGAATGATATCGTCTACACGGTAAAAAGTGCTATTTCAATATTACAAGCAAGTTTACCTGATTACGAACTTACTTACTTGAATAAAAGAGGTTGTTGGACTGCTAACGATAGTGTGAATTATATCAACCATTTTCACAAAAAGAACAATTTAGATATCATTGACCCTAGCACTCTTGATTCCATTGATAGTGCTGAAGGTGTAAGTCCTGATGGTGGTATTTGTTTTATCACAGGCAAAGATGGATTCAAACACATCATTTTAGTATCCGAAGCAAAACATCAGGGAAGGCACGATGGATACACACCTATTTCTGATTCTGGTTGGTTGAAAGAATGTGCTAGAAATCCCAAGCTTGACCCTAATTTGCCCGTTGAAGAAAGACCAAAGCAAGCAAATGGAAATGCTATAGAGAGAGCATTCAAAAACTCCAATACATTTCAAGGTCTTACATCAATCTATGGCTATTTTCCATATGTGATTTTCTGTGATGGTTTTGATTTTCGTACAAAAGACGAATACAATTTATTTTCACATCAGAAGTTTGCATCAAGATATAACACAGATTCTCCAATTAGAATGAGATTGGTTTCTGGTAATTATTTTATGCCACTAAACAATTCATATGTTCTTGGTGCTAAAAGAGGGTTCAGTACAGTTTATCCCGCCTCAATTTACGCCAGAATGAAGAAGTGGGAATATCAAGAAATGGTGGATGTATTTCTTGATGTAATGATTCAATCCATCAATCATCTGGAATCTATTGGTGAATTAGGATAAAATAAACTATGGAACCTACCGTTTGGATTTATTTCTCAAAAACTGGCACTGGATATGAACTCAAAGGCACTGATATTATTTCTGGCTTTGATGCTTTTATTAATACAGCTGGAACTTATTTAATTGAATATTCTTATGCAGAAATTAAAGAAGAGATGTATTTCTTTATTTATGAATGGGACAACTCACAAAAGAAACGCCGAACTGTTTATGAACGAAACCAAAGACAAAACATTTTATTGAACTTTGCTAAAAATGTTGATTTAGTTCATAATATTAGACAAGCAATCTACAAGGAATATATGGACGAAGAAGAATTAAAAAATGCAAACTCCTGAATACTAAGATAAAATAAACTATGAAACCAAAGTACTGGATATACAATCCAAAAACAAATTCAGGAAGAGAACTATCTTACGGTAAAGATTTTGTTATCGGTCTGTATGGTAAGGAACTCTTTGTTGATGATGTGTTCGATGGTGAAGCATATTTGATAAAGTATGAATTGGGTGAGTTTTCAGGAGAATGGGGATTTGTTGTTTATGAATGTAAATCTAACCAAGAACGAAACTCCCTTTGGTATCCAGCTGAAATCTTGATGGGTTTGTCTAATGATGTAGAACTCCCATCTAAAATCAAAAATAAAATCCTATCAAAATATAAGAAAACAGAAAATGCAAACTCCTGAACAAAAACTAAAACTACTAAACAAAACAATTGAAACTCTTTGGCATGGTGTTTCTGATACTAAAGAGGGTGATTATCCTAAAATTATCAACCTATATAAAGAAGTGCTGAAGCTGAACCATAAAGACAGAGATGCATGGGAGAACATGATTTGGCTCATGTGGTCTATGGCAATTAATAAGAAAGATACAGCATGGTTATTTGAAGCAGAAAAGTTTGCTAAAATGTATCTTTCTATTAATCCTAATGGTTATAGAGCATACGAATATCTTGGTCAATTCTATCGGATTATGATGGTTGACGAAAGACTAGCCATTAGATACTACGAAAGTGCATTAAGATGGAAAGATGTACCAGAAACCACATTCCATTCTCTTACATCGTTATATATCAAGAACGGTGACAAAATAAGAGCCATTGGAAACTGCCGCTTTAATTTAAGCAGATATCCCAATGACCCTTATGCGAAATCTAAATTAAAAGAATTAACCAAGTAAGAACAAAACCTCATTGAATAGATGAGGTTTTTTGTTTTAAGTTGTCGTAATCTTCTTTAAGTAATAAATATTTCCATGCCAAAACAAATTGAGTAATGACAAGGAAAACAATTGCAAAAATCATATTCCCTCCATCATTATTATGTAAAATTAAAAAGTAAAAAATCTTTGATTTTTTATAAATTAATTAAGGATAATAAAAGTTTGATATAATAACACTATGACTGATTTTGAAAGAGCCTTGTTTGGCAAATGTTTCTTCCCATCTGAAAAAGTACTGAGGCCCAATGCAAGTCAAATGAGAGGGATCAGATTAGGATATCCTGATGGTACTAGAGCTATCTTCTGGTTCAATGATAAAAAATACTACATAAGAGTGGAAGTATTAGGAGCCATATTCAATGTTAAAGTACCAAAAGACTTAGCTGAAGGATTTTTGGAAGACTTTTATGCACAATATGGCTCATTAACCAATTATGAAGATATCTGATTCTTCTTCTTTTTTTCTGGTTTTACACAAGTCTCACTAAATAAACTACCACTTACAGGTAATTCTGCTTCTAAATCAATTGTCACCTCTTGCTTACAAACCTTACAAATAGCAGAATATTTAACTTCACTTAATACATTAAAATTAGCAAGTGAATGATTATTTGCGTGTGCTGTTCTCTTTACCTCAGCCATCAAAGGTAGTGCTTTAAAGATTCCCATGACACTAGTATATCATTTAAAAATATTTATTTCAATTCTTGCACTGGTTGTATTTATTTGATATATTAGTACAGGAGATGAATATGGTTAAACTCGAAGGTATCCAAAACTTACATCATTACAGTCCCTTAATTGAAGATATTACAGGCTTCAATATTAATGAAGAATTATGTTCCGAGACTGTCAAATATATGGCTAAAAGATTGACAGATACAAAATACAGCAGAACATTTCGTTCCAAATACACTATCTTTGAGAATGAATACAAAACACTGGTAGAGATATTCAACAAGCAAGCAGAAAAGAATGAAGGATTGAGGTAGAGATATGAGTTTATTAGGAAATCATGTGGGTAGTTGGAAAGCAAAAGTGGGACGTACGAACATAGACCGAGCGCACAGATATAAGCAAGACGTTGAAAAGTCTTATGTGCTTCAACGACTAATACAACAAGAGAAACAAGTCAAGGAAACCAAAAATGAAAAAGTTCAAGAAGTTTAACGAAGAATTGGCTATCGCATCAGGTACAGAAATGATGCGAGCTAGCCAGATGCGTCCAACAAGTTTCAAGGACAAATCGAAATACAATCGAAAACTGAAACACAAGAATCGCCAGGAAAATAATTCTGGCGATTCTTTCTTGCAATCCCTGTAAATTGTGATATATTATTAGTGAACATAAGTTGGTCCTTTTACCCTCCACCTGTGCCAGCAGATGGAGGTTTTTTTATTATATGATTTGTATTTCTAAAAAATCTACGATTTTTTACGTTTTTATTTTGAATAATATTTTGGTGAAAGTGCTTTATTTGTTTGCATTCTACCTTGAACATGATATATTAATAGTGGCAGAGGGGTAACCACTGACTAACGTTTGGAAAAAACAAATGAACGAAACAAACTTTGTTGAGTATATGCCAGATTACTTGGATTTGCTCAACGCCTTCCGCAAACTCGGCTACAACACAAGTGCCGCTATCGCCGACCTCACTGACAACCCATATGATGCTGGTGCATCAAAGTGCTGGATTACCTTGAAAAAGGGTGCGAACGTCATCGATGACATTGTCATCTCTGATAATGGACGTGGTATGTCGCAGTTCGAGTTGCACAAGGCACTGATTCCTGCAAGCACTGGACGAATTCGCAAGTACCATAATGAACTCGGCTTCTTTGGTGTTGGCATGGTCTCAGCTGGTCTGAGTCTTGGTAACCGAATCGAAGTGTACACCCGTGGTATTGATGGTGACCTCTATTCCTACATCGACTGGGAAGAAAAGATGTTTTCCAACAACCCGGTCAACATTGTTCGTAAGTGTACCAAGGATGAGTCAGAGACTGTTTTGACCCCATATCTCCATGGCTCTGAGACGGGTAGTGTGATTTGGATTTCAAAGACCTCCATTGCTCAAACACGCTATGAGAGTTTGATGAAGCAACTTGAATTCCACTTGGGAACCACCTATCATGGTTTGAAGGACTCTTACCAAGTCTACATCAACAATGAACCCGTTATGCCATGGGACATTCTTGAGTCAAGCAAAAATGCCCATCTCTCTGATGTTCAGACTTTCACTGTCAACAAGATTGTCAATGGCAAGCGTGTCGAGGGTGTTGTAAGTCTTCAGTTCAGTTACATCTGGTCTGAAAACCAAGAGCGCAAGCATCCTACAATCATGGGTCGAACCAATGAGAATCAGGGTGGTGCATTGGTTCGCAATGGTCGTACACTGACTTTTGGAACCATGATGGGTATCGCTGAAAAGACTCCTCTGCACAATGCATTGAGATTCCGAGTGTCTTATGACAACCCTGACCTTGATAACCTTGTGTTCAATATCAACGTCCAAAAAGATGACTGCCAAGTTGTTGACAAGGATGTGTGGGAATGGCTCCAAGGTGCTGTCAAGGCTTACATCAAAGAGCAGGTTCGCCCTCTGAATAAGAGATACCGTGCTTCTAAATCAAGCCAAGGTCGTGTAAGTTCTATTCGACCAAGTGGCAAGAAACTGCCAATCAGTGTTGACCGCAACAAGTATGTTGCTAACCATGCACTGACACAGCGATTGTGCAAAATAGATGTCAAGACACTTTCTAATGCAACTGCTGTTTCTATTCTTAAGGAATTGAAGACACTTGCAGACAAGACTGTCAAGCTTGCACAGGATGAAGAAGCAAAGCACCTCAAGACCAATGAGACCCAAAGCGGAGCGACCATCTAACAGACATTGGGGGAGGAGCCATCCTCCCCCAATGAAGGAACAAGAAATGAACCTCAACGAACTTACATTTAACGAGATTGCTAACTGCCGTATTCAAGCCAAGATTGAGTCATTCAACATTGGTCGAGTGGTTACTTGGCAAGAAGTAGCGAACCGTGAGATTGCAAATGCCCTCAAAGGCAATAGTGGTCTTGTATCAATCAAGGATGACGAAGAGTCTACCGACAACATTGGCAAGTACATCTACCTTGAGTTCTCTGATGGGGACTGCAAGCGTGTTCTGCTCAAGGAGTCCTTGGACTTTGTCAATGCAAACCATAGTGAAATCAGTACCAACTCTCCTGTCGGCAAGCATCTGAAGTATGCCAAGATGAATGAGTTAATACAAGTTAATGGAACCATCCTGCGAGTGGTTGATATCAGAAAAGCAAGTTTGGAAGCAACCAATTGATGGTGACGGACGGCAACACTTGGACGGGGATGAAATCCCCGTCCCCTTTTTATTATGCAAAATAAAAACATAAAAAATCGTAGATTTTTTAGAAATTGAAAAACAATAATAAAAGAAGAGAGGGCTTTCGCCCTCTCTTTAGTCTATGTCTACCAAGAGAACACAGACAGGGTAATCGCAATACCCTGAAGGAACTGTCTCACCAGTCTGCTTGAACAGACCAGAAGCAACGATATCTTGCCAGAGGGTTGCTCCCATATTGTAGTAGTTGGCGCAGAACTCGTTCTCTCCCATTGGGAAAACATTTGTAGTGATGTTGACTACAGGTTGACCAGTCTCGTCAACCAAGCTCAGAGCAAGGTTACCATTGTCCTGATACTTGTGCTTCTTCACTTTGCAAACGCCGTAATTGGTTGTTTTGATTTCCATGCTGTTAGTATATCGAATAATAACAATAATGCAAAAATATTATCGAAAATAAAATTGTAAAAAATCGAAGATTTTTTAGAAATATAAATTGAATAATAAAAAGAATTATCCCTTGACTTTCGTCAAGGGATATGATATAGACTACGATATCTCAAACAAGAATGTTGGAGATTTTTCTTTAGGTTGTGAAATACCGTATGGAACATACAGTCTATCTGTCATTGTGCTATACAGATAAGTCTTTCCACACATTTTACCATTGTCAGGGTTCAAGTGCCAAATCTCATTACCATAGGAGGTTACGCCTTCAAAGTAGTTCTCTTCTGTTAGGATGAATATATCATAAACGAAGAAATACCAGCAAGTTGGGTTTGCCTTGTACTGTGTTACTATGAAGGACTTGCCATCAAACCAAGTACCCTGACCAACGAAACCGATACATGATGACTTGTCGCTAACGTCCTTGACATTAACCGTCATCGACATCCGAACTGTAGTAGTGTTTTCCATGCCTATATATTACAGCAATAATTCATATATTACAAAGATTATTTGCATAATAAGTGTTAACTAAATAGTTCTTGCATACACCCTAGAGATGCAGTAATATATTGGTGTGAGGTTGGAGTCGAGAACCAGCCTTCATCCAGTAAAAGACCAGAACGGCTAGAATCTATTGCGAGATTCAAATAAGGGTAGCAACCTTGGAGTGGTTAAGTCCACAATCTTTTACTGAACCCTTGGAGACTATTGACGCAAACAATATATCCAAGTATAATGATTTGTGGTTGGGTGCTATGCTCTCTTTATGAGACACGGGCAACATCGGAGGCAGAGACCATCGAAAGAACTGCCATTGGTTCCGTACTGGTTGAATTCCAGCTAACCACAAATCAAAACCTCCTTCCAAAATAAAACCTCAGATTTAATTCTGGGGTTTTATTATATCTTTTCAATTCCTAAAAAATCTACGATTTTTTACAATTTAATTTTGAATAATATTATTTGACACATCTATAGACTTGCCATATACTATTGGTATGAAACTTGAACAGGTACTGCCAATGCTCCGTGATGGCAAGACTATCACAAGAACAAAACCTTACAAAGATAAAAAAACTGTTGTTTTTGTCAAGTTAGAAAATGATAGGTTGAAATTCAAAATCATTTTTTCTACTGGTGATGTAGTTAACTGGGCATATTACACTTTGAAGACAGAAGATGTAATGGCAGAAAACTGGGAGATAGCAGAATGACTTTAGATATGGTTAATAGACTCTTTTACGTTGTTGTTTGGGGTGGCGGTATTGTTGCGTTTTGGCAGATTACAAAGCATATGCCCAAAGCATTATATACATTGCTTGAGTGTATTTCTGTAATGGCTTGTACTGTTTTGTTACTCACGCCAGTTTCTATGATAATCGAATACATCTTAAGTGGCAACATTCACACTACAATGATGTTTGCAGGTG
>Ga0222714_10004232_pt1 | contig 14189 bp, 9 predicted proteins | sample C33_3DmetaG_FD_165048 | JGI IMG/M metagenome (GOLD analysis project Ga0222714, IMG submission 165048) | Estuarine water microbial communities from San Francisco Bay, California, United States - C33_3D | ecosystem: Environmental > Aquatic > Marine > Unclassified | place: USA: California... | reverse complement strand
TCCGTTACCCATCAAAGTAGCATAGGCACTGTCATACGCCCATCCACCTAATTGGTAGTTGAATAGCGTTGACAAATTGAAGTTTTTGAAAGAGGCATTCAATCTAAATGCTCCACGAACGTCAGGAATAATGCTCTTGTTGAGGAACTTATTGGTAGCGTTGGCGTATACGTCTGTTTTTTCAGACTGAATGTTCGCTTCAGGATTGTCATTGACGTAGGGAGTCAACGAGTTGATGCGTACATCACCCGTATTGAATTTTCCATCGTTGTTTTTATCCTCAAAGTAAGCTGTCCATTCAGCGGCTCCTGTGGTTGGGTTAACTCCGGTGTACTCTTTAGTGTAGTAATCGAATAAAGATCTTCCAGATTCATTTCCATAAAGTCCGCTTACACTGAATTTCTGTTGCTCTCCGGTTACAGGATCAATAGGAAGCGCCATCAATTTGTTGCTGAATTTCTCTCCGTTGATTCCAGCACTTAGTTTGAAATCACCTTTATTCAAAATCTTGAAATCCAAGTCGAATTCAATCCCTTGGTTGATCAATTCACCATCGTTTACTTTTAGAGAAGCATATCCCACAGATGGACCTACTTGTCTGTCGTAGAACATGTCGTTGGTCACTTTTTTGTAGGCCTCTACTGACCCTGAGAAGAATCCACCGATTTCAAAATCCACACCTGTGTTGAACTGGTTTGATTTCTCCCATGTCAAATCTTTGTTTCCTTTAGTTGTAAAGGCCAAAGAAATATTGTCAGAAAGGTTGTTGATAGAATATAAGTTATATCCTGGATACAAACCAATACCTCCCGAGTTACCAATAGTCCCATAACTAGCTTTAACTTTCAAGAAGTCAAAGAATTTAGAATCCTTCAAAAATTCCTCTTCTGTTAGTGCCCAAGCACCACCTACAGAGTAGAAATCACCCCAACGGTTGTTGATAAACCTTGATGAAGCATCTTTGTTGTAAGATACAGTTAGGAAATATTTGTTTTGGTAGTCGGTATTTACGTTAGCAATGTAGCTTTCAGTACGCTCATTATCTGTGTATCCATATCCTGGAGCATTAACTACCCCATTGGCGATGTCTATACCGTCAGGTAATACCAATTTACTTCTTTCAGCAGATAAGTAGTTGTACTCGTAAGCTGTTGCTACGTGTGATAAAAATGCAGAGATATTGAACTCATCAATTTGCTTTTTAAAACGCAAACCTGTTCTGATGGAGTAGTTTTTAGTTTCAGCGCGATCTCTAGATACTAAACCACCTTGACCTTTAGCAGGGCTATAGAAAGGTTCATTCAAGCTGATACCATCATTCATGTAGTACTGGTAAGCAAAGTTGTTTTCCAAAGTCACCCCATCGGTAATGTTCATGGTGGTGTTGTTGTTGAAGTTAACAGAGTTTGCTTTAGAGCGGCTCACGTTGATTTTTGCATCAGCCACACCATTAGTCGCAAATCCAAATCCTCTACCACGTTCTAAACCGTAATCATACAGGTATCCACCGTAGATAGGATCCTCAATTTTATTGCCATCAGCATCTCTTCTGAACAATGGGTAAACAGTTGGGATGTTATCTACCCACCAGAACTGAGATGATGATGATGAACCTGTACCGTTGTTGTTAGACTCACTTTGGGTGTAGTTCAATGTGGTGTTCACATCGATAAAATCTTTGATTTTATGGGTGGCAGCAACACGTCCGTTCAAACGGCTAAAGTCAGTGTTGGTAGCGTATCCGATATCATCAATAAATCCAAATGAAGTATATACAGAAGAGTTCTCACCTACATTAGAAATAGTCATGATGACTTCATTCCTGTTGGCATCCTGGAACGTATAGTCTCCCCAGCTTTCTGGTGTGTATTTTCTGGTTACACCTGGACGTACAGTTCCAGTTGCTGGGTCAATCAACGCCGCTACATCCACGTTGCCGTTGGCTAGTGAAGGAACGTTCCACATGTTGTAGATAGTAGGCAAATCTGATACTGGACCTCCACCTGGGATTTCAAACAAGTTGGCGTTGGCATAGGCAGTTGCAGAGGCAGTTGTTGCGTTTGCAGCTCTCAAGCCTCTTTGGTATACACCGTCCCAGGCAATTCCAATGTATTCTTCTGGAGAACGAATGGTTTCGTAACGGGCAATACCTTGGTAGTTGGTACCTGTTTTAACTTGTACATTGATGCTGTTACCAGCGTCTTTACCTCTTTTAGTGGTGATTACAATAACCCCGTTAGCACCACGAGCACCGTACAATGAAGTTGCAGAAGCATCTTTAAGTACAGTAATCGATTTAATGTCATTTGGGTTAATGTCATTTAAACTTCCGCCAAATGGAGCATCATCAACGATGTACAAAGGAGCTTGGCTTCCACTTACGGAACCAAAACCTCTAATACGCACAGTAGATGTTGAACCTGGCTGACCAGAAGTGTTAAACACAGCCACACCAGCAACCTCTCCAGCTAGAGCTTGAGATACGTTGGTAAATGACTTTTGTGATACGTTTTCACCAGCAACTACTTTCGCAGATCCAGCAAATGACTTTTTAGACACATCACCAAAACCTGTTACAATAACTTCTTCAAGAGCCTGAGCGTCTTGAGCTAGTGAAACATTGAGTTGGCTAGAGTTTCCTACAGATACCTCTTTGGTGACATACCCGATAAAACTAAACACCAAGACATCGCCCTGTGCTGCGCTGATCGAGAAATTACCATCGAAATCTGTTGTAGTTCCTTTGTTGGTTCCTTTTACCAATACGGTAGCACCTGGTAAGGGAGCTCCATCTTGGTCAGATACCAATCCGGAAACCGTTTTGGTTTGTGCAAAGGCTATTTGCACAGCAAATACCAGCAAAAACGCCAGCAATCCTTTAACTTTTGTTTTCATTTGAGTGGGTTTAGTTAAACAAAATCATCGCAAACTTAATATATTTTATGATAATTATTGCATTCAAAGAGCACATTTCAGTATTTATATCATTGAATGATGTACTTCTTGTTAATTTTGATACTTTAACGAAGAAAATATTTTGGTTATCTTTTTCCAATTTTGGTTTTTTCCTTCAACATTTAATTTGATTCACCCGAAAAATGAATATGTTGTTTACCACGCTACTTAGCTTTATAACAGGTTTTATTAGTTATAGCTCATTATTTACTTATGCTAAAGTGGTTGAACCAGTTAAGACTTATGTCTTTATGGCGGTTGAGTGTCCTGTTTCTCAAAAGTATATTTACAGACTCAACGAACTCAATGATCTCCATCCTGATATGAATATTGTTGGTGTTTTTCAAGAAAACACTTCGGAAGCTAAACTAACCGAGTTTGGGGATCGTTTCGGTGTTGAATTCCCCCTGGTTTTTGACAAAGATCATCGATGGGCTCTCAAATACAAGGTGGAGATCACGCCTGAAGTTTTTTTAATTGATCGCTTTGACAGAGTAGTATACTCAGGCGCCATAGACAACTGGTTTATTAGTTTAGGCAGAAATAGAAAAGTCCCAAGTGAACACTATCTTTTGGAGGCTTATTTAGCGATTAATCAAGGAGAAGAAGTAAAGAATAAAAAAACCAAAGCCGTTGGTTGTTTTCTTGAATTAAGTACTACACACCATCATGGTCAATAGATATTTACCCGCATTTTTCTTTTGTTTTTTTCTGAGTTATACTCATGCTCAGGAGGTAAACTATGAACAACACATTGCACCTATTATTCAGAAAAACTGTATTTCCTGCCACCGCAGTGGTGGATACGGCCCTTTTCCGCTCACCACATACGCTGACGTTCAAAAAAGGGGAAAGTTCATTGCCCACGTGACCAAAACAAAGTATATGCCGCCCTGGAAGGCGGATCCCTCCTTTAGTCATTTTAAAAATGAGCGAATTCTTACAGATCAGGAGATTAATCAAATTCAACTTTGGGTGACGCAAGGAATGAATAGGGGAGAGGAGTCCTCCCAAAGCCCTGTAGATTATCATTCAACAGCGTATGCCAAACCTGATCTGGTATTTCGGATGAACAGTTCTTATCAGTTGTCTGCCAAGGGAATTGAGGATTACCGTTTTTTTCATGTGCCTACTCATCTAGACCGCGATGTGTATATCTCTGCAATAGCTTTTGTAGCTGGTAATAAACGGTATGTTCACCACAGTCGAATTATGGTAGATACTTCTGGGCAAACCTCAGGAATAGATGGTCTTTCCGAGTTTGATCCCAGATCATTGGTTTTTCAAACTAAACCCCTCATGGATGAGTTTTTATACGGATGGGTGCCAGGAAATACCCCTGTTGCGTATCCGTCAGGAACTGCCAAATTAATTCCCCAGGGCGCTGATCTGATTTTCAACATACATTACGCTCCTTCTTCAGAAGTAGCTACAGATCTCTCTGAGGTGCATCTTTATTTATCTGATGTTCCTGTGAAGCATTTGATTAAAAGTCTATCTATTCGTGAAGAGGATATAGCCAACCAACCTTTTGTGATTCGTGCGGAAACTTCACCTACGTTTTATGTGAGTAAAGTTTTAGAAGAAGACATGAATGTTGTCTCTCTATTGCCTCATATGCATTTTTTGGGTAAGAGCATGACTGCATTGGCCATTTTACCGGACCAAACTCAGGTACCGTTAATTAGTATTCCCGAGTGGGATTACAATTGGCAAAGCACTTATATGTATGAATCCCCTGTTTTCCTACCTAAGGGTACATTGTTGTTGATGACGGCTACATTCGACAACACGTCATCCAATTCACTGAACCCAACATCACCTCCCAAAGATGTTACCTACGGTTGGAATTCAACTGATGAAATGATGAACTTAGTGATGTACTACTATTGATGTACATTAGATATAAAACAAAAAGGCCACCCATAGGGTGGCCTTTTTTAGTCAATTTGTCTTTGATTACTCGTTGCAAAGATCAAGTTTGATTTCACCATTAGATTTTACATCAGAGGCAACTACGTTGGCCAATGTGTTTCCATTTGGATTTTTGATTTGATAGATAACTTCACTATCCCAAGAACCTTTAGTGTAACTAAAATACATGCTTGAAGATCCTGCTGGTACGGTAAATGTTTGGGTAACTGGTCCAGCGCCATCTGCCATAGTAAATGTACCAATTACAGCACCATCTACAATAACATCAATTTTGGCTCCATTCCATCCGTCACCGTAGTCATCAGCACCAATTATAGTCCAAACTCCAGTTCTTTGTTCGATGAATTTAGCACAAACAACGGTCCAATCTTTTTGACAATTGGCTTCTGGGAATTCAGTACAAACAGATGGTGACCAAGAATCAAAAACGCGACCATCTTCAGTGGTGAATATCCATTTTAGGGTAAATGAATCACCTGGAATGAATTTATTGGTGGAAGCATTTCGATTTGGTTTAAGTGGGTTAGAAAATACAGAAACTGTACCGCTTCCAAAACCGTAATCATAGCTTGCGCTGGAGTAGGCATTGTAAACATCTGCTTGTGATATGGAGAATGTTTTTACAGTATTTTCCGCTGGAACCTCACTACCAGTAAAGGTTTTTACTAATTTACCAGAATCTCCACCGTGTTTTACAGTCTTGTTGTTACCATCAATATCTTTGTAGCTTTCATTGAATAGTACATACAAATCAATTTTAGTTACAGTATTTTTCTGGTCAATGGATTTCCATTTTAGGTCAAAAGATACATTTACAGAAGCGTCACCTCTTTTAAAGTCGGTAACTTCTCCATTAACTACGGCATAACCGTGAACTGCTGATTCCCATTCTGGGAGGATCACCAAATCTTCGTCCTTACACGATTGAAGGGTAATTCCAACCGCCATTAAGGATAATAGATATTTAGTATATTTTTTCATGTCTATTAGCTTTTAGTATAATTAAAATTGGAATTTAAGTGTATCCCAGAATATCGCGGCACTTGGTGAGTCATACACTTTTGAAGGTGTGTTACTATTCAAGTTAACTTCGTCTTGTGCATAAGGGAAGCTCAATGCATACTGTCTTGGGATTTGAAGTGGCGCTTGAATGTCTGCGGGTAATCCAGTTCTTCTAAATGAATTATAACCTTCAAATCCGTTACCAAAGTTAGCAAACCAAGCTTGTTTTAACACATAACCCAATCTCTGCGTGGCAGTACCTGTAGTTGGATAAGCATCTTTAATACCTGCTAAGAAATTAGTTTTGTTTTTAAATACCAATGTAGACGGCCATTGTGTATAGGTGGTATTCCATGTGTCAATGTTGCTTGAAGCTGCAGGGTCGGCAGCCGTACCCACTGCAATAACTTTAGTCATTTGGTCATTTAAAGCGCTTTCTAAAAGTGCAGACTCAGTCATTCCTGTATTCACACCTAAAGCGATTTGTGCTTCTAGCATGTAAAATTTCACCATCCAAGAGGTAATGATTGGGAAGATCCCATCACCCTTACCAAATTTGTTACCTCCAGTTAAGCTTGCAGTAGCATCAAAAAGCCCTGCTGCTGGATAAGCACCAACCGTAGTTCTCAAAGGGTTGTCGTTTGGAATACCAGATGGATCTGAACGATCACGTCCAAAATATCCTGCCAAGTAAGCTCTTTCTTTATCAGAAAGCTGTGCTGGTGTTTTTCCAAATACACCGTCAGTAACCAAAGCGCTTAAAATAAAGTAACCATAAGTACAGTCAGCTCTTTGAGAACATGGTATGGTTTGTTTGTCTGTTGGCTCTTCAGGATCTAGAATCTGAGTTGTTTGTCTTTTGAAGTAAAAAGGAGCTCTAGGATCGCGGTTCTTTAACATTTCGTACATCAATTGATGCCCAAAATAGGAGTAACCCGCTTCACCACCTGCATAACCTGATTGGTACATTGGGTGACGGTTATCAGGGTTGGCAAGGTTACCGAAACGCAATTGGAAATCATCGGCTGCAGCAGTGATTAACCCACCTGCTGTGATCAATTCTTGAATGGCAGCTGTGTTATTTTGCACATTTCTTGTATTGATCAAAAGCTTTAACTTGAGTGATTTAGCCATTTTGATCCACTTGGTATTACTACCTCCATAGATAATGTCCCCTTTTACAGAAGCGGCTTGAGTTTTGCCTAGATTAACAATCGCTTCATCAATCAATCTAAAGGCATCTGCATAGATATCCGCACCTTTGTCATACACAGGTTGTGTATTTTGACCGTTCGGATCATTACCCTTAAACGCTTCAGTGTAAGGAAGATCACCCCACAAGTCAACCATAGTAGTAAAATAGTATGCTTTCATGAGCTGAGCTATCCCCAAGTATCTAGGGTTGAGTTCAGGGTCAGCCGCATTAATCATTTCTTCTAGATCTTTAAGCGGTCCTGAATAAAGATAGTTCCAAGTTCCATTCCAGCTTGAGTTGGTGAAATTGAAATCATCACTGCTGGTATTGATGGCCTGGAATCCCATAGTGGTGTTGTTTAAGCCTCCAGCAAATGTGTTTAACCCTTCGAATTGAGCATTCGTCAATAATAGGTTAAGTGAGGCTTTACTTGCACTATTTGGATCGGTATTGATGTCGAGGTCGTTCAGCTCGCAAGACACCATTCCTACTGCTACGAGTGAGCTAAGCAGGAACTTTCCTAATTTTTGTGTATATATTTTCATTGTTTTTTTTTTTGGATCTAAAAATTAGAAAGTAAGGCTTAGGTTAAAGCTATAACTTTTCGTTGTTGGTGTAGCTCCGTATTCAAAACCTTGTACGTTTGACGCAGCACTTTCAGCAAGTACTTCTGGGTCTAAGTTAAGACCTTCTAACATGTTTGGCGCATTCCACCATAGGTTACGTCCACTAAATGATAGTGTTCCAGTTCCAAATGGTGTTTTCTTCAATAGGCTTTTTGGTAGATTGTAGCTCATTCCTACCTCACGCAATCTGATAGTTGTTCCGTCGTAGATGTTTACCTCATCCTGACCGTAAGCTCCCCATCCGTTGGAGAAATGCGAGTCGAATGCTGTCACAGCTGTTGTGTTTTGGATTTTATTTCCATTGGCGTCTAATGTCGCTTCAAAGGATTGATTGCTTCCATAAACTCCTGGAACTACTCTCAATTGCTCACGCTCCACTGAGTTAGCTAACTGACCACGCAGCATTAAAGATGCTGCAGAGAATGAGTATAAGTCACCACCTTGTTTCCAATCGATCAATGCGCGGAAAGTAAAGTTTTTATAGGTAAAGCTATTAGTTATACCTAAGGTGAAGTCAGGGTTTGGATCCCCTATGATGGTAGAAGTTGATGCTGGAAAAGGCATACCTGTTGCTTTGTCAATCAAAAGATTGCCTTCATCGTCTTTCGCGTTCTCAGTTCCAAATATTTGCCCATAGGCAAAACCATTTCTGTGGATAGTTCCTAGTGAAGATCCAGGACCTCCGATAAAGATTTCTCCGTTAGGTCCTGCATCCACGATTAATGATTTGATTTTTGTGAAGGCAAAATAAGTATTCCATTTAAAGTTGTCATTAGCTATTGGATACACATCCAAGCCTAATTCCCAACCTTTGTTGGTCAATTCACCGATGTTCACTACCTGGCTGGTAAATCCACTAGATCTTGCAACAGAGGCTGTGGCAATTTGTTCGGTAGATGAACGGCTGAAGTAAGTAACGTCAAAGCTCAAGCGATCGTTGAACATGGTGGCCGCTAAACCAGTTTCAAATTCTGTGGTGAATTCTGGTTTTAATGAAGCATTCCCCAATACATTTCCTAAGGAAGCTCTGTTTTGTGCGCCATAGATTGGAGAGGTAAAAGGAGTAGAGATGTTGAAGTTGGTCATCGTTCTGTATGGAGAAGCATCATTACCTACTTTGGTATTAGCTACACGTAATTTTACACTGCCAAACATTTCAGGTAACTCAACTGCCTCTGACAATAAAAAAGATACACTTGCTCCTGGGTAGAAGTAACTGTTGTTGTCTAAAGGAAGTGTCGAAGAGTGGTCTTGACGTCCTACCAGTCCTAAGTAAAGCATGTCTTTGTATCCCAAAGATACGTCAGCAAACACACCCCAAAGTCTTCTCATGTTTAGGTAATCATAATCAACAATTTGAGTGGAAGTAGCATCAGTAATGTTTAGTCCTCTAGAAATGATCACGTTTCCAGTAACACTTCTTTGGGTCAATTTACGCTCGTTGGCGTTGATACCGACTACTGCTTTCACAGAAAGATCATCATTAATTGATTTGTCGATGTTCAATAATCCTGTAAAGTCACGTTCAGTATTTACTAAGTCTACAGTATTTACAGAACCTGCAGGGGTGTCAATACCACCAGCCACGATGTTGCTTCTTCTAGCTTCGTTGTAGGTGTTGATACCCGCTTTTACGGTTACATTAATACCCTCGGCAAGGTCGTATCCGGCAGATAGGTTACCGTACACGCGGTTAACTTCTGATTTATACAAGTTGTTGTTGGCAATCCAGATAGGGTTGTCCAAAGCTCTGTAGAAAATGTTTGATCCATCAGCTGGGTTTTCCCATGGCAATCCATTCAAGTCAAAGTTTCTAGGTAAGTAGAACAATCGAGAGTAGATAGATCCACCACCACCACCGTAGTAGTCGTTGAAGGCTGATGCACCAGAACGAGGTGATTTTTGCACGGTATTTACATAGTTCAATGTACCGGCTATGATCATACCATTATCTAGTGTAGCATTTCCTCCAGTAAATATGTTGGTTCTTTTAGCTCCTTGGTTGGGTACGATACCGCTCTGGTTCATGTTAGAGAAACCAGCGTTTATATTGGCTTTTTCGCTACCACCACTCATACTTACCGCATGGTCAACTGTTTGTCCTTTTTGAAAAAATCCTCCGATGATGTCATTGGCTTTAATTTCATAGGGTGCAGAGACATTACGAACAGAACCATCAGGCATGGTGTATGCTTGAACGAAATCTGGGAATACGTTAGGGAATCTGTTGTTGATCGGGTTAGAGGCTGTTCCTTCAGGATAAGGTTTACCGTCAGGGTAGTTGGAGTACACTTTGGTGTAATTGGTTCCGTACTGAGCGTTGATGCGGTCTACGTGGTTAGGCATAGGCGCTCCCCAGTTACCGATAAAACCTCCGTTGTATACTTGGTTTGAACCTTGGGTATACACATCTTGGTAATCAGGAATACCTGATAATTGAGTTGTAGCTAGAGAAGTGTTGTAACTAACCTCTAGACCTTTTCTAGATTTACCTTTAGAGGCTTTAGTGGTAATTACGATTACACCGTTGGTGGCTCGTGAACCATACAATGCAGATGCAGCAGCACCTTTAAGTACAGATATGCTTTCAATCGCGTTCGGATCTAAGTCAAATCCACGGTTAGAGAACACAGTGTTTTGCGCCGCACCTTGGCTGGCGTTTACACTGTTGTCAAAAGGAATACCGTCCACGATAAACAAAGGCTGAGTATTTCCAGTCATAGAGGAAATACCGCGGATGTTGATTTTGGTGGATTGACCTGGTGCTCCACCGGCTCCGGTGATGTTTACCCCAGTCATTTTACCTTGCATAGCACGTAAAAGGTCTGGCTCAGCACGACCAGCCACATCGTCACCGGAAACTTTGGCTACTGAGTATCCAATCGATCTGGATTCTCTTTTGATACCCAAAGAGGTAACCACAACTTCTTCAAGTTGTTGGGCATCTCCAGATAGGATTACATTGATTTGATCAGAAGCTCCCACGCTTACTTCTTTGTTGACATAGCCAACAAAGCTGAAAACCAATACATCTCCTTGTTTAGCGGAGATGGTAAAGTTTCCATCGAAGTCAGTGGTGGTTCCATTGTTGGTTCCCTTGACCAACACAGTTGCGCCAGGTAGTGGCAAACCGTCTTGATCTGAAACCAAACCAGAAACCGACTTTGTTTGTGCAAAGGCTATTTGCACCACAAACGCTAGCAATAGCGTCAGCATTCCATTAATTTTTGTTTTCATCTGAGTTAGTTTAGTTACAGTTTTAAGTAGCGAATGTAATAATTTAATGTTTATTTAACAAAATCGTTTTTCCTTTTTTCGTCAAATGGTCAATTATTGTATTGATGGGTGAATTTTCAACTATTTATTCGTTTATTCATTTTTATGCCTGTTATTTTGTGACAATCTCAAAGAAGTTGTCATTTTTTGATCAAAAATTGTAGTTCGATTTTCCGGCTATTGTAATCACTGTGTTAATTTCTTAACACTTTAAGTGAGTTGCCTGTCCTTTGATTTTAACATTACCTCAACAAGTCCATGGGTAAGTTTGGAGCTTCTTCCCAAGTCATCAAGGCGTTAATTCTTTTGAAGTACTGGTATTGGCTTAGATCATCGATGCGGATGTTTTTTCTTTTCAATAGGGATAAGTCAATCAGTTTAGCGCGTTGAGTGCCTTCGAGCATGGGTATTTCAGGAGTGTGCCATTCGATTCCGTTGTAAAATGCTACATTGGCGTAAGAAGCATCAGTGATCAATCCTTGCTGAATCATTATGATGTCATCCGACATGCTGTTGGTTAGCAGCTCATTTATGGCTGATCTATTTTCGTGTTTATACCTATATAATATATGGTCTGCGTTGACGAGTTTGATAGATTTGGGTTTTGTGGCTTTATAGGGCACTAATTCAGAAAAGATTTCTCTGCGTGTATTGTAGCTTATGCGCCACTTGTATAGTCCTTTGTTGGGAAATTTTTCCCCAGAAGCTAGTAGGTTTAAGTCTATAGCCAAACCGCGGTGGTCTGCTAGGGCTTTATCGACCCTGGCTTGGTGGTAGCTCAGGTTTTCTGGAGCACCGTCAAATAGGCGTATGGATTCAAAGAATAGGTACATATATTTTTTGAATCAGTTCGTTGTATTCTTCCTCAAAGTCACTCAAATGAGTGATTCCTCCTCCACAGCGGTAAGTGCCGTCTTCACTGAGGAATCGAATCATGACACATGAATCCAACTCTTTACCGTCAAAGATTCCGGCAATGCCTGTGTAAAATCCCCTGGGAGATTCTTCGATGTTTTGTATCAGTTCTTTGGTTTTTGCCTTCGGGGCGCCCGAGATTGAGCCTGCGGGTAGCAATCGCTGGAGGATTTGCCCTATTTTTTCAGGGTAATTGTCCGGCAACCTTCCTTCGATACAGCTGCTCAGTTGACCGGTCGTTTTTCGATGGGCTTTGATTTCTTCGTAATATTTATATCGAGTTACCCTCACTTGTTTGGCCACTAGGCTTAGGTCATTGCGCAGAAGATCTACTACGGTGGCGTGCTCGGCATTTTCTTTAGCGTTGTTTTGCAATTTTTCTTCAGCGTCAATTTCGCTGGCGTCAATGGTGCCCTTCATCGGTCGGGTACTGATGACCCCCTCCTTGATTTGAATGAATGTTTCTGGTGAAAAACAGGCAAATCCCCCCTGGCGCCAAATCTTGTACTTAGCGGTTGCTTCGTTGAACACTTCCTCCAAACTCCGGTTGATCGTTAATCGACCATGAGTCGTCAAGTTCATTAAGAAGGTGTCTCCTCGTTGAATAGCCTCTTTGGTTTGATTAAATTGCCTTTGGTAAACACTTCTCTGTGGCGGAATTACCTGAGCGATTAATTCTTTTTGCGCACTAGGGTAGTAGGTGTGGTTGGTGATACCTTGAAAGTCGTACTTCCAATGTTCCGGACATTCATGGAGGGGGTAAGCCTCAGGGTGGGCCATTTCAAAATCGACGAAAAACACAAAGGGCACCTTGTTTTGTCCCCATTGGTCTAGTTGATCGAAGAAGTTCATGGTGCGTATTTGCGGGTTGAGGAAACAAATTTAAAAATATAATCCCCTCTGCTTTTGAATAATGAAAAAAGATTTTTACATTTGCGCCCCTTAAAGAGGGTAATTTATAGTTATATAAACAGATCTATGCCAACAATTTCACAATTAGTAAGAACAGGAAGAGAGACCATTACTAAGAAGAGTAAATCGGCTGCTTTGGATTCTTGTCCACAACGACGAGGTGTTTGTACCCGTGTGTACACCACGACTCCTAAGAAACCAAACTCTGCGATGCGTAAAGTAGCCAGGGTTAGGTTGACCAACGGAAAAGAGGTGAACGCGTACATCCCCGGAGAAGGACACAACCTCCAAGAGCACTCGATAGTATTAGTAAGAGGCGGAAGGGTGAAAGATTTGCCAGGCGTGCGTTATCACATTGTGAGGGGAGCCTTAGACACCGCTGGTGTTGCAGGAAGAACTCAGAGGAGATCAAAGTACGGTGCAAAACGCCCTAAAAAGTAATCATTAAGATTCAAGAGAAATGAGAAAAAAGCAGGCCAAAAAGCGTCCCTTATTGCCGGATCCAAAGTTTAATGACCAATTGGTCACTCGCTTTGTGAACATGTTGATGTGGGATGGTAAAAAATCAATCGCTTTCAAAGTATTTTACGATGCTTTAGAAATCGTTAAAGAAAAGAAGACTGACGAGGAGAAAACTGAGTTGGAAATCTGGAAAGATGCGCTTTCAAACATCATGCCCCACGTTGAGGTTCGCTCAAGAAGGGTAGGTGGAGCCACCTTCCAAATTCCGATGCAGATTCGTCCAGACCGCAAAATTTCTACAGCCATTAAGTGGATGATCCTGTATGCGCGCAGACGCAACGAGAAGTCTATGGCGGCTAAATTGGCAGGAGAAATCCTTGCTGCGTTTAAAGAAGAAGGTGCAGCAGTAAAAAAACGTGTGGATACACACAGAATGGCAGAGGCCAACAAAGCATTCTCTCATTTTAGATTTTAATTAAGCCATGTCTAGAGATTTAAGATTAACCAGAAACATTGGTATTGCAGCCCACATCGACGCGGGTAAAACCACCACTACGGAGCGTATTCTATTTTACACAGGAGTAAGTCACAAGATTGGTGAGGTGCACGATGGTGCAGCTACTATGGACTGGATGGAGCAAGAGCAAGAGCGCGGTATTACCATTACTTCTGCTGCAACTACTTGTACTTGGAATTTTCCTACAGAAAATGGAAAACCTACCGCAGAGGCGCAGAACTACCATTTCAATATTATTGACACCCCAGGCCACGTTGACTTTACTGTAGAGGTAAACCGCTCATTGCGCGTTCTTGATGGTTTGGTGTTTTTGTTTTCTGCTGTCGACGGGGTTGAGCCTCAATCTGAGACAAACTGGCGTCTAGCGGACAACTACAAAGTTCCACGCATGGGC
>Ga0222714_10004227_pt1 | contig 14206 bp, 10 predicted proteins | sample C33_3DmetaG_FD_165048 | JGI IMG/M metagenome (GOLD analysis project Ga0222714, IMG submission 165048) | Estuarine water microbial communities from San Francisco Bay, California, United States - C33_3D | ecosystem: Environmental > Aquatic > Marine > Unclassified | place: USA: California... | reverse complement strand
ATCTGCGCGATCGCACTAAATATGATTATCAGCGAATTGTGAATCGCTGGTTACAGTTAAAAGTAAACGGTAGAAAATTCGCTGATTATTACCTAACTGAGATTGATCTAATGCTGGTCAAAAAATGGGTAGAAGAAGTAAACAAAGAGGCATCTACTAGCACTGTGCAGTATGCCTATCGGGTGCTTAGAGCAATATTAAATGAAGCAGCAGCAGCTGGGTTAATTGAAAAAGCACCTGCGCCGCTAAAACAGATGAATCCAAAGGCAAAAGAGCGCCCAATGATCACAATGGATGATTTATTAAAACTAGCAGATGCCGTGCCAATCAAATTCCGCGCGGCGGTCTTAATTGCGGGGACATGTGGGCTGAGGGCAGGTGAGCTATTTGGGCTGCGCCGGCGTGATTTAGATATCTCACGCGCCACTATTCGCGTTTCGCAAGCGGTAGTTAATGTGCCAGGAATTGGCACAGTGGTTGGTCCACCAAAGACCAAAACCAGCAATAGATTGGTTTCAGTACCAACCAGCTTAATTGAGCTGCTGCAATCGCATTTAATGAACTTTACCAACCCCGATCCAGATGCTTTTGTGTTTGAAGCATCTCCCGGCGTGCCAATCACAATTGAAGAGCGACGCGGCTGGTGGGATGAAGCGCGAAAAACAACTGGACTGGAAAACCTGCACTGGCATGATCTGCGGCATTTTGCTGCGACTTTAGCCGCCCAACATGGCGCTTCAATGGCAGAGCTGCAGGCTAGGTTGGGCCATTCAACCGTAAATGCAGCAATGCGATATCAGCATGCAACCCATGAGCGCGATAACCAGATCGCTAAAAATATCGATAAGGCCATGCGGGAGCTGCATCAAAAAGGCCTGGGCTTAGAGGAAACTGGGTAAAAATTTCTTAAATTGGGGGCTTCCCAAGATCGGCTGGAACTGTAATAATTTTGGTGCTGCAGTTGACTTGCTACAAAACTAGGCCCCCAGCTCGCTGGGGGCCTAGTTTCTTTTAGGACCTAATTACTAGCACCTAGATGCCAGCATCAAGCTGATCGAATTACTTCGGCCGCAGGTTAACCTGCAGCGTTATAAGTAACTTTCACAACCACTTTTCTAGCTTTTTTCCCAACTCGATTGGTAGTGGCATTGCCAACAGTGTTGTATTGACCGCGCAGCCCAGCAGCTTTAAGCGCTCTTGTTACTAACGTTGCTCTAGTTGCAGCAAGTCGCTTTTCAATTGCCGTTGGGGATTTTCTAGTAGTAAAGCCGCGTACTGAAACTACCGCTGCTGTTCCGTTATCGTTTTTAAACTGTGTGCCTAAGGCGCGCAGTTTTACTAAGCTGGCGCGAGGAATAACAGTTCCAGTCACACTATAAGAAACTGTAATCTTTGCAGTTTTAGTAACAAACGGTGGCTTTGGAGTGACAGCTGCGCTTGTTGTTGATAGCGCAGCAGCTCCTGCTTGATTAACAGCGCTCACCCGAAAGGTGTAGCTGGTGTTATTGGTTAGGTTTGAACAAGTAGCCTGAGTTGCCGTAATTGCACAAACGCCACCTGCTGGAATTGAAACTACTTGATAACTAGTAGCACCAACAACAGCAGCCCAAGAAATACTTGCGCTGGCATTGCCAGCTGTTGCGGTAACAGAGGTTGGTGCCGCAAGTGGGGCATAAACTGCAAGCGTCACTGTTGTAGTGCCAACTCCAGCAGTTGATCCTCTAACTGTTATCACATAATTACTTGGCGCAACTATTACAGCTGGAGTGCCAGTAATAACGCCAGTAGTGGTATTTAAAATTAGCCCAGCTGGAAGTGCAGGGGCAATTACATAACTTATAACTCCACTATAACCACTTAGGGTGTAGGCAGCTGTTGGGGTCATTGCCGCACCAAGCGTTAAATTCACAGCTTTAGTTAGCGGCGCAATTGCTGAACCAACTGTGATTGCAATTGTTGCAGTTGCAACTCCGCTGCCCTGAGTTGATCCCGCGGTAGTGCCAGTTGCGGTAATTGTGTAAGTCGTTGCAGTTTGCGAAACTGTAGGCGTGCCTGTAATAACTCCAGTAGTAGTGCTCATGGTTAATCCTGCAGGCAATGCTGGATTAACTGAATAAATCACAGTGCCAGTAATACCAGCCGCGGTAAAGGCTGTTGTTGCCGTGATCGCAGCTCCGGCAACAACTGAGAGCGTCTGAGTTGCCGGCAGGATTCGCGGGCTTACTGTAATTGTAATTGTGGCAGTGGCAGTGCCAGTTGTTGCGCCGGTAGCGGTAATTGTGTGAACCGTTGCTGCTTGATTACCCGTTGGGGTGCCAGTAATAACTCCAGTAGTAGTGCTCATGGTTAATCCAGCAGGAAGTGCTGGAGTTATGGCATAGGTAATAGCTCCAGTAAATCCAGCTGCAGTAAACGCAGCAGTTGCTGTAATGGCAGTGCCTGCCGTTGCAAGCCGGGTCTGGGTTGCAGGGGTGATTGCAGCTGCGCTGATTGTAATTGTGACTGTTGCTGTGGCAGTGCGAGAAAGTGAATCAGTTGCGGTAACTGTGTACGCAGTTGCTGCAGTTGCTCCTGTTGGAGTGCCACTAATTACACCAGTTGATGAGCTAATGGCTAAACCAGTTGGAAGTGCCGTTGAGGTATAAGTAATTAACCCAGTAAAACCTGCAGTGCTAAATGCGGAAGAAGCAGTAATTGCAGTTCCAGCAACCCCAGTAATGGCTTGAGTAGGGGGAGTAATAACTGCGTTAATAGTAATTGAGACAGTTGCGGTGCGAATAAAATTATTATCATCTGTTGCGGTAATGGTGTAAGTAGTTGCGGTTTGGGCAATTTGTGGTGTCCCAGTAATTACACCAGTAGTTGAGCTCAAAGCTAATCCACTTGGTAGCGCTGGAGTAACTGTGTATTCCATAGTTCCAGTGCCACCAGTTACCGTAAAAGCAGTAGTTGCTGCTAACGCAGCACCTGCGCTGCCAGTTACGGTTTGGGTTGCAGGTGAGATACCCATCTGCACTGCAATATTAAGCGTGGATGATGCGGTTGAACTATCAGCGTCTGTTGCTGTCACAATGTAATTTGCAGCGGCAATTGCAGTTGTTGGGGTGCCTGAAATTGCTCCAGTTGCAGCATCAATGGCAAGTCCAGCTGGAAGTGGGTTGTTCACAGCGTAAGTAGTTGTCCCAGCAGCATCAGTTTCAGTAAATGTAATATTTGTAATTGCAGTGCCTGCAGTAAATGTAAATGGTCCAGCTGCGGAGGGAGTGATCGCAGTGATTGCGCTTGCTGGGGTGATGGTGGTGATAAAGCCAGTTAATAATGCCACCACAACAGTTATTGCTTTAGTTCGAGTTATTTCTTTTAGCATTATTTCCCTCACTTAACTAGCTGGCTGATTATTCAAATTTTAATTAAGTTCAGCCTAAAGCCTGACAGTGTGATTGAGGGGACATACTCACAAAAACCCTATATTTGTGCGGAATTTTCAGGTTATAGCTATCTGGAATTCGGACAAAAAGCACAGATTAATGAAACAAATTCACCAAGTTTGACATCCAAATTAATCTTATTTAGCGCAACCACAGGTGGCGAAATCCTGCGCGGAGGAAAAGTTTTTAAGAGATCCCTGATCTCGATAAGAGTGGAAGCTTTTTCCTCCAAGGCGAACCCTTTCATAAGGTGCTTTTAAATTCAGCTACATATTTATTAAGCTAAGAAGATAGATAGCAATCTGTTTCGAGCTTCTTTATCAAGAGGTACGGACCAGTAGCCGTATTTAGACTTTCCTGCCACCCCCAATTTCTGTAACGAATTCATCATGCGAGCAAACTCAAATGTAAGGGTTATTGGATCAAGAATTGGCACACCATCTACCTCTTTCACTCCCTGATCCACCAAAAGTTCATTTGATAACCCCTCGCCAGGAATGATTACGGTTGCACCATTAGAAATTAGCTCTCTTGCAGCTGCTACAAATGAGTCTCGATGCTTGACTGGATTACCCTTAAAGGCATCAACCATAATCTCAGGACCGCCAGCTAGCGCTCGCGATCCTGCTAGCAGTTTTGTCAATCCCATCCGAACGTAGTTTTCTTCTATTGCTTCAAACAGTTCAGGAATAAAACCTACAATTCCCACTTTGAAATTTGATATTAGTGAATAAATAGCAGCACTTTCACCATACCCAATGACCGGAATGTCCACTAAGGCTCGACATTCTCGCAGCCCAGGATCTTGACTAGTTCCCATGATAAATGCATCAAAACCCTCTGTTTCAGCTTTTACTGCCATCTTCATAAAATGGGTAAGAAAAATTGACTCTGCGCCTGCAAATCTCACGAGTCCTTCTGGGAGCTGTTTTTCATAAGTGTTTCCTGGCAGGCTCTCAATGTGTATTTGGTCATCAGCCCTAAGCAATTTGGCGAAATGATCTTCATACATTGCATCCAATGCCGGCAGTCGACCTTGGACAGTATGTTTCTGAAACCAGATTTTCATATACGCTCCCTTACTTGATTAGGTCGTCTACAAGATACGTTGTAGCGGCCGAGCATCCGTTAAAGTCATTTTGTAATCCAAATGTGTATGCGCCAGTATCCCAAATTTACTCGGTGATCTCAGTGCGATGAAAGTTTAAATGGGAGCGCGATGGTGTCGGTCCGCGTTGACCTTGATACCTAGAACCATAAATAGCCGAGCCATATGGATGCTCGGCTGGTGATGAAAGTCGGAACAAGCACAATTGACCAATTTTCATACCAGGCCAAAGCTTGATTGGCAGCGTTGCAACATTGCTTAGCTCAAGAGTGACATGTCCTGAGAAACCCGGATCAATAAAACCAGCAGTTGAATGGGTGAGTAGACCTAATCGACCAAGTGAAGATTTTCCTTCTAGTCGACCTGCAATATCAGCTGGCAGCGTGATTACTTCATATGTGGAAGCGAGCACAAATTCACCTGGATGCAGCACAAAAGCTTCATCAGCTGCAGTTTCAAATGGTCGAGTTAGATCGCTTTGTTCAACCTCAGGATCAATAAATGGATAACGATGATTTTCAAAAGTTCGATAAAAGCGATCCAAGCGCACATCGATGCTGCTGGGCTGCACCATCGCTTCGTCGTATGGCTCAAGCCTTACGCGGTTAGCTGCAATCTCGGCTTTGATATCTCGGTCACTTAATAGCACCTGCGAAGCCTAGTTATTACCAGCCCGGCTTTGCGGCAGGGCCACCAAGTTTGTTCAGCAGGACTACTAATTACTACACCTATATATAGGTGTAGTAATTAGTAGTCAATGCCTTGCTTGTAGCTATCGCTGCCATGGAGCTACTAAATCCATAACTACCGATATATCTAAATTTCCGCATATCGCTGTATAAAGGCGCAGTAATAAGGTGGTTACTGGGAATTTGCTTAAGGCTGCCTGAGATTAAACCGACAAATCGGACATTAGGTCTGGATTCCTGAGGGAGCCATAGCAAACTACCTTCATGCAATTAGGCAAGTTGAGCGCAGCAGGGATCGCCCTGGCGATCTCACTTGCCCTAATCGCCCCCAGCGCGGTGGCGAATCAATCGCCTAAAAATGCCGGGTCAAATCAAACCACAACTTCTGAGCGACGATTCTTACAAGATGATCTGACTTTAATCAGTCAATTTGGCGGCGTCATTATTGGTGTTAACGGTAGCGGCGATCAGTTTGAAGGTTTTGATAAAGGTTACAACGTAACTCGATCTATTGCGTTGGGTATTCCAATTTTTGGTTCCATGCGAGATGACTTGTCGTTAGTTGCAAAATTTGGTGGTGTGATTACTGGCGTTAATGGGCCAGGTGATCAATATGAAGGTTTCGATAAAGGCTACAGCGTGAACCGATCTATTGCAGCAGGTTATGCGCTAGAGCCACTTCCTAAACCTGCCACACCACGCCCTAAACCAAAACCCAGCGCAACGCCAGCTCTGGTTGAAGAACCAGATGCAGCTGAACTAAGCGAAGCAGAACAGCCCAAACCTGGTGTTTATATTGCACCTCGCCTAACTGCAATAACTGAAGGCTTCTCACTTCCAATTACTGTTTCTATTGTCGAATTAAGCGCAACTAAAGCCAGCTTGTTTATAGCTGAGGGTGGTAAAAACTTTTTAATTGAGACCAAAAATGTGCCGCGAAATGGCCAGCTGACCTTTATTACACCAGCAGCTCTTGGCAGATATTTTGTAGTGCTAAATACCGGTGAAAAATCGGCAGTAACTAAATTTGATGTTAGACCATTTGGATTAGTTGGCATCAGCATCACCGATGCCACAACCCCTTCCACAATTGTGGTTTCAACTGGAGATTTAGCAATCAACTGGAAAATTGTGCTGCTTAAAGATGGCAAAGCAGTGCAAAGCCGAACTATCACAGTTGAAAACCGCGGTTTAGATCTGAGATTTACGGTGCCTATTGGCGAAGCCCGATACACAGTGCAGGCAGAGTATGAGTATCAAGTGCGCGACACCCGAACTAGTGAAGTTGTAACCAAGCTGCGGATTTTTGAAGATCCGGCTGGCGGCGCTGTTTTAACTCGAAACCCAACTCGATAATGGCTTGCTCTCGCCTACAATTGCGCGAGGGCAGGAACTAAAACATATGCAAATACTGGTAATTGGATCAGGCGGTCGCGAGCATGCCATTATCCATACCTTATTAAAAGACAATGCGTTAAAACCTAACTCGGTTCGCGTTTTTGCAACTGGTGCTAATGCTGGAATTGTTGAGCTAATTGGTGCTGCAAATTGCTTTGATATTGAACCTACAAACCCAAGCGCAATTTTAGCGCTAGCAAATCAGCTAGATATTGAGTTGGTAATTATTGGCCCAGAAGCGCCGCTTGTTGCCGGTGTTGCTGATTTGCTGCGCGCAAATAATTATTCAGTATTTGGACCAAATCAAGCTGCTGCTCAAATCGAAGCCAGTAAAGCATTTGCTAAAGAGTTAATGCATGAACTAAAAATTCCAACGGCAAAAGCTTTTACTTGTAATGATCTTGATCAAGTGCAAGCTGCCACAGCGCAGTTTGGGGCGCCGTATGTAATTAAAGATGATGGGTTAGCTGCTGGCAAAGGAGTTGTTGTTACAACTGAACTACAAACAGCGCTTGATCATGCAAAGGCATGTATTGCTGCTGGCAGTAAAGTTGTAGTTGAAGAATTTTTAGCAGGTGAAGAAGTTAGTGTGCTTTGTGTAACAGATGGTAAAACTGTGTATCCGTTAGTTGCAGCGCAAGACTATAAACGAATTTTTGATGGTGATCAGGGAGCTAATACCGGTGGGATGGGCGCGTATGCGCCAGTTGACTGGTTTGATGCAGCGATGCAGCAATTTGTGATTTCTAAAATTGCTAAACCAGTAGTTGAGCTGCTCAATCAGCGCGGAGCTGCTTTTATTGGAGTTTTGTATTGTGGCTTAATTAATACAACTGCTGGGCTAAAAGTAATTGAGTTCAATGCCAGATTTGGCGATCCAGAAACTCAAGTGGTGCTTTCGCTGCTGCAAAGCTCGCTGACTGAGCTGCTTTATGCAGCAGCAAGCGGCAATCTTGATCAGCAGCCTGCTCCTAGCTTTAAGCCTGGCGGCGCAGTTGCAGTGGTGCTAGCAGCAGCTGGCTACCCTCAAACAGTTCATACTGGTGATGAAATTGCTATTGAAATATCACCAAACCCCGATCTGGTGGTGTTCCATGCGGGAACAAAGTTAGAGAATGGGGCAGTGAGAACAGCAGGTGGCAGGGTGCTTGCAGTTACTGCAGTTGGAGCATCGATTGCAGCAGCAAGAGCATTGGCATATCAAGGTGTAGCGCAGCTGCGGTTTGCAGGCAGTCAGCATCGCAGTGATATTGCTAAAGATAAAGGAAGCGCATAAGCATGGAAGATGTATTGGCATCCAGGTACGCCTCAGCTGAATTTATTGCCATCTGGTCACCTGAAGCCAAAATTAAACTCGAGCGGCAATTCTGGGTGCAGGTGCTTAAAGCCCAACAAAAAAATGGAGTGGAAGTTACTGCTGCTGCCATTGCAGCATATGAAAACCAAATTGAGAATGTGGATTTAGCCGCAATAGCGGCTCGTGAAAAAGCATTAAAGCATGATGTGAAAGCTCGCATTGATGAATTTAATGAGCTAGCAAGAGAAGAACAGATCCATAAAGGTATGACTTCGCGAGATTTAACTGAGAATATTGAGCAAGCTCAAATTCTTAGCAGTTTAAATCTAGTTCGCGATCGCGTGATTGCGCTGCTTAATAATTTGGCTATCAAAGCAGATCAGTATTCCGATTTAGCAATTGTTGGCAGAAGTCATAACGTAGCAGCGCAGTTAACAACGTTAGGTAAACGCTTTGCAACTGCAGCTGATGAGCTACTAATTGGTTATGCCGCGCTTACTGAATTGATTGATCGCTATCCGGCTCGCGGCATTAAAGGCCCAGTTGGCACAAATCAAGATATGGCAAATTTGTTTGATCAAGATTTAGCAAAAGTTAAAGAATTTGAATCAGAACTAATTTCATCACTTGGCTTTAATCAGGTTTTAGACAGCGTAGGTCAGGTATATCCCAGGTCATTAGATTATGAAGTAGCAACGCTGCTGTATCAGTTATCAGCTCCAATATCTTCGCTGGCAATCACAATTAGATTAATGGCGGGCCAAGAGCTAGTTACTGAAGGCTTTTTAGAAGGCCAAGTTGGCTCATCGGCGATGCCGCACAAAATGAATGCTAGATCAAGTGAGCGCATTAACGGATTGCATGAAGTGTTAAATGGTTATGTCACCATGCTTGCAGGTATCACAGGCAAACAGTGGAACGAAGGCGATGTGTCATGCAGTGTGGTGCGTCGAGTTGCGCTACCAGGCATGTTTTTTGCTTTTGATGGTGCAGTGCAAACTGCGCTAACAGTTCTAAGTGGTTTTAATGTATTTGAATCCCAAGTAAAAGCTGAGCTGGATCGGTATTTACCATTTTTATTAACAACTGAGATCATGTTGCTGTTAGTTAAGCGCGGCGTCGGCCGAGAAACTGCGCATAAACAAGTGCAAGCACATGCGCTAGCTGCAGCTGAAAATATTCGAGCTGGCAAAGCTAATAATTTATTTGAACTAATTGCAGCTGATGCCAGTTTGCAAGTAACAGTTTCAGATTTAACTGCACTTGCTCAAAACAGTGAAACTCAGCTAGCTGGCGCAAAAGCGCAGGTGCATGCTGTGGTTGGCAAAGTTAATAAAATAGTAAGCGCAAACAAAGCAGCTGCAAGCTATCAGCCAGGTGCGATTCTGTAGTGAGTAATTGGCAGCTACCTGAGGATTTTCGCCATCTTCATTCTGGCAAAGTTAGAGATCTTTATGAAACCGCAACCGACACCTTATTAATGGTGGCATCTGATCGAATTAGCGCATTTGATTTTATTCTGCCAACCATTATTCCCAATAAAGGTAAAATTTTAACTGAGATCTCGCTGTTCTGGTTTAACAGGTTAGCTGTGCCAAATCATCTAATTTCAACAATAGTGCCAAGCGAGGTTGCAGGTCGAGCTATTGAAGTTAAAAAACTTAAGATGCTGCCAATTGAATGTGTAGTGCGCGGATATCTAACTGGTTCTGCCTGGTTGGAATATCAAGTAAATCAAAGTGTCTGCGGAATTAAATTACCACCAGGGTTAGTTAATGGATCCAAATTAGCTGCTCCCATCTACACCCCGGCAACTAAGGCACAACAAGGTGATCATGATGAAAATATCAGCTTTGATCAAAGTGTAGAAATTCTGGGTAACGAGCTAGCTACACAAGTCATGGAGATATCAATCTCGATATTTAACCAAGCCCAACAAATACTAAAAGGCGCTGGTTTTACGTTAATTGATACTAAATTTGAATTTGGCGTTGATGCTGCTGGCGTTTTAACTTTAGCCGATGAAGCGCTCACTCCTGATTCCAGCAGATACTGCAATACAGCTGAGATGGCACCAGACAATTTAGCGCCATCATTTGATAAACAATTAGTTCGTAATTGGTTGCTAGAAAATTGGGATAAAGATGCTGGCACGCAACCGCCAGAGTTACCAGCTGAGATTGTTAAATTAACGCAAGCGCGTTATCAAGAAGTGTTGGATCGTTTAAAGCAGCTTTAATTTTTGTGTTAGAGCTTATTGCTTAGTGCCACAAATTCGGCAATATGAATTACTTTGGTTTTTATTCTTCGTTTTCGCAGCTGAGTTTTTAACTGGCGGGTGCAGCCGGGATTTACGCTAACAATGTAATCAAGATCTAATTTAGCTATTTCTTTTGCTTTTTTATCAAATACCTGATTTGAATCCTTAGATCGTAAAATTGCATACGTACCAGCAGCTCCACAGCAATCGCTAGCTCCGGGCAGCTCGACATAATCTGCTAACTGCGCTAACACGGCCCGAGGTTCGTTAAAAATTTGTAAGCCATGGCGCAGATGACAGGAATCTTGCAATGCCACTCTTGCTCGTTTGCCATTAATTAATACTGGCTGTAATTGCTCTATTCGCGCTGCCAGGCTTTGCGAGTATTCAATTACCCGATCTTTACCTAATACTGAAGCTAAGTGTGCTGCACAACCACCGCTGGTAGTTAAAATTTTCCCTGGTAGTTTTTCGCCTAACTCAGCGGCCATTTCTTTGCCACGATCTAGCTCACCGTTATGGGCATGAAGCGCACCGCAGCAGCCTTGCGAGCTACAAACTGAAACATCGGCATTTGTGGCGGCTGCTGCAGATACGCCTGGAAATAAACCACGTTCAAAACAACCAAGCATCAGTGAATATTGCGCAGGTTCTGATTTTTTATAATTACGCAGATTAAACAGCCCAAGAAATCTAACTCGCCAAGCTTTATTAACTGCAAACAATAATAAATGCAAAATTAAGCTGCGATTTTTTCCTTGCCAAGCAGCTGATCGCCACTCTTCCAGCAAAGTGCCATACTCCACACCAGCTGGACATACGCTTTCACAAGCTCGGCAACCCAAGCAAAAACTTGATTGCTCCAAGGTCTGATCAAGCGATAACTCACCAATTTGCACTGCGCGCATTAAATTAATTCGGCCACGAGGTGATGATTCTTCTTCTTGCGTGAGCGCATAAGTTGGACAAGCTGGCAGGCAATAGCCACAAGAGATGCAGCGGTCTAATAATTTAGGAGTGAAAGGCAGGTCTTGTTTCATGAGCCAGTTTTTCCTGGATTTAAAATTCCATTTGGATCAAAAGCAGTTTTGATGCGCCGGAACAGCTCCATCTGCGCTTTACCAACTTTGCGCTCTAAATAGGGCAGTTTTGCAATTCCAACTCCATGTTCACCAGTAATGGTTCCACCCATATCAAGTGCAAGCGTAAAAATGTCATCTAGCGCAGCGTGCAATCTGGCAACTTCCGCTGGATCATTAATATCGGCCAGCACTTTTGGATGCAGATTGCCATCTCCAGCGTGACCAAATACTCCAATTTTTACATCTCGGTTTTTACTGATTTCACTAATTTTCGCCACGGTTTCTGCCAAGCGTGGACGCGGCACACAAACATCTTCGCTTACAGCTAGTGAGGCTTCTCGTGCTAGCGCAGGTAGCGCGCAGCGCCTGGCAAATAACAACTGATCTGCTTCAACCACATTTTTGGCTCGAGTGACTGAAATAACGCCGCTTGTTGCAGCGCAAATATCTGCCATTTGTTGGGTTTTAACCTCAACATCATCACTATCGCCATCTTCACCAAAAAGCAGCAGTGCACCAGCTGAAGTGTCTAAGCCAATCTTTGCAAATTTTTCAACTGCAATAATGCAAACTTGATCTAAAAATTCCAGCGTTGCAGGCAGAATGCCTGCTCCTACAATGTTATCTACTGCAACTGAAGCATCAGCAAGCGTATTGAAATATGCAACTCCGTATTTGGAGATAGTTGGGCGCGGTCGCAGCGCAACTATTGCTTTAGTAATTACACCAAGAGTGCCTTCAGAGCCAACCATTAATCTAGTGATGTCATAACCTGCAACATCTTTAACCATACGTGAGCCAGTGTTAATTACTTCACCAGTGCCAAGCACAACTTCTAAGCCCAAGACATAATTTCTAGTAACTCCATATTTAAGCCCGCGTAAGCCGCCTGCGCAGGTGGCAATGTTGCCACCAATAGTTGAGACAGTTTTTGAACCAGGATCCGGCGGATACATCAAGCCATATTTTGCAGCTTCATCATCTAAATTTACATTCGTTACTGCTGGCTCAACTACAGCTAACATCTCAGATTTGGATACTTCTAAAATCTTATCTAATTTTGTCATCACCAAAATAATTCCACCCGAGATGGCAATTGTTGCAGCAGCAAGATTTGATCCAGCGCCTCGAGTAATAACTGGAACTTTATGTTCATTGGCAAAATTTATTAACTTCACAACATCAGCTGTTGATTCAGCCATCACAACTGCATCAGGCATGGCTTTGTATTCAGGAGTGGCATCAGTTGAGTATGCGGTCAAGGTGACAGCATCAGTTTTGACCTTATCGCCAAGTAGCTCAACGAGGGCTTCGAGATTCATATTACGGTAAGGATACACCGCAAACCGCGCTGCGAATTTAGTTAAACCCTTAGATCAGGGCCAAATGCGCTACTTGGTAATTAAGCCAGTTCTGCTTGATGATCCCGGCAGCTGCCCAGTGGCATAACTGCAATTTTGACTTCAGCGGGGAGAGCTGAAGTTAATCGCATGATGCAGGTTGGCTGATCAATAAAATTGGTTTAAAAGTGGGAGCGATTTCAGACGATTAAGGGGTAGAAAGAACTTCCTTAAGTCGCTAAACTCAAAATCTACCTTAGCGAATAGGTGTTGATATGGATGAGTCCCAACAGGTGCTGGAGCGACCTAAACTTTCAGAGCAGGACAAGCAACTACTTGAACTAATTCAAGATCGCATTTTGTGGCTTTCAACTCGAATGATTGATTATGCCAATCGCGAGCGTGAGAACTTGGATGGTTTAAAAGTTGGCGGACACCAAGCATCCAGCGCGTCCATGGTTTCATTAATGACCGCACTTTATTTTAATTATTTAGAAGCTGAAGATAAAGTTAGTGTCAAGCCACACGCAGCACCTGTTTTTCACGCTATTGAATACTTGTTAGGTAATCTGGATCAAAAATACTTAACTCAACTTCGCACTGCAGGTGGGTTGCAAAGTTATCCATCTCGCACCAAAGATCCAGATCGAGTTGATTTTTCAACTGGCTCAGTTGGGCTTGGTGCTGTAGCTCCGCTGTTTGCTGCTGTAACCAGGCGTTATGTTGATGCACATTTTGGCCAGCGACCTGCGTCAAGGTTTATTGCCATTATTGGTGATGCAGAATTAGATGAAGGAAATATCTGGGAGGCTATTGCAGATCCAGCAACTGCTGGCTTGGGCAATGTTATGTGGATTGTTGACTTTAATCGACAATCATTAGATCGGGTAGTTCCAGGTGTGCGAATCTTGCAATGGCGAGCACAGTTTGAAGCAGCTGGTTGGCATGTTCGGGAGATAAAATATGGAACCAAACTTTTAGCCGCATTTTCACTCCCTGGCAGCGAATCATTTAAACAATGGTTCGATGACATTCCAAATGAGCAATATCAATCATTATTTGGTCTAACCGCTGCAGCTGCCCGAGCAAGATTTCTTGAAGGAGCACCAGCGCAAACAGCAGAATTTATCTCCAGATTTTCTGATCAAGAGTTCTTTGAAATCGTAACTGATCTAGGTGGGCACGATGTCGGATCTTTGTTAGATGCCTTTAATGAATGTGATTTGATCTCGGATCGCCCTAGTGTGGTTTTTGCTTACACAATTAAAGGCTGGCGCTTACCGCTAGCTGGTGATCCACGTAATCATTCAGCACAGATCTCAGAGTCGCAGTTATCGCAACTGCGCGAGCAGGTTGGGTTGCAGGTTGCTAATGAATGGAGCTTGTTTGAGCCAGGCAGTGCAGCTGATGCGCTGTGTCAAGCTAGGCGCGTTGTCCTAAAACGTCAGACAAGCTCAGCGCAGCTACCTGTTCAAATTCCAGTTAGCAGCGGAGTTTCTCCTGCTGCAAAATCTGCTACCCAAGAAGTATTTGGCCGAGTGTTAAGTGAGATTAGTCGAAACGAAAGTATTCGCCCTTATCTTGTAAGCACTGCGCCAGATGTT
>Ga0222714_10004225_pt1 | contig 14212 bp, 20 predicted proteins | sample C33_3DmetaG_FD_165048 | JGI IMG/M metagenome (GOLD analysis project Ga0222714, IMG submission 165048) | Estuarine water microbial communities from San Francisco Bay, California, United States - C33_3D | ecosystem: Environmental > Aquatic > Marine > Unclassified | place: USA: California... | reverse complement strand
TATCAAATGTGTCGACTATTAGTTACACAACACCCCATCAAATATTGGGATTTCCACCAATAAATACGACAATTCAATCATCTCAAACATATACATCTGGCAGCTTGAATCTCGAAGGTCCAAATTCATTAATTGTTCGTCTGAGTTCTGGTTCTGATAACTTTAACAAAGACGTGTATATTCGCGAACCATTCTATACGAGTCACATTCTTTTGAATGGTCCGTTTTTGAACTTTTCGGCCGCCGATGATCCTGTGAGACACGACTTTTTCAGTGGTCCACAAAAATTTATTGAAAGTCTTCGAATACAGTTCTTCTATATGAGCAATGGTCGTCTCATACCGTATGATTTCAGAAATCAAGATCATATGTTGAAATTTGAAATTCAATGTAACACGGGTAAATTTAAGTCAATTGCGGCTGATACAGCCCCTGATGTTGGTGTGTTGCCACCGCCCATAAGCATCCCGGACTTGGAGGATCCTTATAGATGGAAACAGTATGTACTGATTTCAACTATTGTTTTTATCGGAATATTTGTACTCATAGTTACACGTAAGAGAACTTAACGAGTGATGGCGTACACAGGGGCGCCCGGCTTCGTGACCTTCGTCGGCGAAAGACGAGAAATCACGAGGTAGACAACCACCGACAGGAGCGTCGTGAACAGGGCCGTGAGACCGTAGTGGAGACCACCGTTCTTTTGGACACGAACAATTTGGTTGATCGCCCATCGGACGAGGTCCAACCAAGAGATCGCAGCCGCGAAAGAAAAGCCCGCGACGACGGAGTTCAAAGATTGAACACGGAGTTCTTCAGTCAAGAGCGTGACGGTTTCGATGGCTTGAGCCGACATATTTGTTATATTACATATCTAGAAAATTATTCTGGAAGTAGCTCGTCTTCTGATAAAATCTTCATGTATTTATTGGCATCTTTAGAATAACCCTTTGTGACCTGAGGTTCCTCATCTTCGGACTCATCTCCTGAGTCAGAGTCAGAGTCATCGTCTATGAACTTAAATTCATCCCCCGACCAACCCACTGGCTCCATTACTATTAATAGCATTTTTTAACATCTCTTCTACCGGACTTTGGGGTTGCCAATTGTCCCATCGATCATAGGCTTCATTCACACGCTTGAAACAATCATCATCACCTGAATAACGTTCAAATGGTTGACATTCATCTTCACTCACTTCTTCGAGATCATCCTCTTCGTCTGAATCTTCTTCATCGTAAATGTCTGGAAAAAGTGAACCAACAGTTTCTCCGACCGTGTACATGACACAATATTTGATGGCGTATTCCATATCTTGAGCGAGGACGGTGTTTCGACCACACGCTTTGGAATATTCACACGCGAGTAACATACTCTTTTCAAGTACCGGTGTCAGTATTTCTAACATTGCGTTCATTTGTCGTTCTTCGAATTCGCCCGAAGATTCACCGAAACCGGTTTTCATCATTTTGTATTAAATAGTAATTGTGTGATACCTTTATCTATTCTAAGTACGTTATAACTTAGGGCGTAAATATCCAATTTTCTATTTTTTGTGAGATTTTGTGTAACCTTTAATTTAGCGAGTTGATTATTTATAAGGCTAAAATTGACTTGTCCAGTTGGATAGTACTTTTCTGGTTCGCATGCAAAACTATAGCTATAGAAACGACGTATCAGTGGTGTCTTCGCATGGTGAATTGCAGACTGGATAGCCTTCAAAAATATGAAGTTCCCTGTATATTCGTCCAGATAAGGTGTGCCATCGAGTGTTAACTCTAAACTCTTAAGATTTTCATAGAAGATGAGTTTGTTTTCAGATGTCAACGCGTCGTTGTCGTAGTCAAATGTCGACACAAAATCATTATATTGCTTCAAATTTTCCCGTCTCAAAACAAAGTATATTTCTTTCACTGGGTTTATGAAGTCCATTTTAATTTTATGCTCTTCCACGGCTTTGGGAATGTCGAATGTATTCTGTTGTATCTGTGTGATCACGTAGTCCTTTTTCACACTTTTTAAGAGACGTCGTTCAAGATCGTCGAGATATACAACTCCTAAACAGATCTTACAGCTCAACATTTGTTTTGGGTATAATTCATTAGCGTCTGCGGATACAGTTATTTCAACGGTTTTCTGTTGTTTTACCAATTCGTAGACTTTTATTACGTCTTTATTTGTTCCCGAAATCATAACGTAATAATTTCCGGTTTTATTTACATCGGCAGCTCCTTGAGTGAGATTCTCGTTTCTGTACTGAATTCTATACCATACATTATTTTGAAGAACGTAGCTTATAACGAATGTTCTATTGGTCGTGTTTTCATACGTTACATAATTTAACACAGTCCCATTGGATGTTAGTTCGTGTTTTACAAAATTAGCTTTGAGTGACGGAAATAAAGACGTTTTCAATTTCCAACCAACGCCATCTGTTTCATATAAATATGTATAGGTGGGTGTTACGGCTGAAATTATCGTATTGTCATCCGAAATCCCAAGTTCAAGTACATTTTCTAAAAATAGTTTCAATCCAAACTTTGTGTTGTCGGTATAATTATAAACCTGAATGTAGTTAGCTGACCAAGTAACATAAATACTTTCATCTTTGGAGACGAGATAGACGTCACTCACGGACTTAGTTTGAACCGATTGATCACTTATGGTATAGGATCTTATATCCGATCCAAAAATTATGATTTTATCTTCGTTTTCACTAAACATTATATTTTTTATATTGTAACTACCCGAAGCGACATCATATAAATCATATACTTCATTTTCGTTACCCTGTCCTACGTAATAAATATTTTTGTAAATACCATCAATTATCTCATACGCTTTGACACGTGTATGGGTTCCGTTGTAGAATGAAGCAACCGCGAAATATTTACCACTCGGAGACATATAAATTCTTTGAACATCTTCGTTTGAATCTATGACAACTCTGGTATTAATACCATCAATTTTTATGGCGTTTTCTGAGAATTGCGATGACACATCTTTTCGTGTATACACAGCCAAACTGCTTATTGGACTTTGTCCCTTTACGACAAGTTCTAAACCGTTTTCACTTAACGTGATGTGTGAAATTAATCTCGGGGAGATGGTTCTACTCGTATTCAAAGTGTATGTACTCGATTGATTTAATATGAATTGAAAGACATTCTGTGTATCTAAACCCTGATACCCAGCACCGTACACGGCTCCACCGGTGTTTGTGATATTTTCAATCGTTTTGATAACGATGTCGTCATAATTTTCAACGGTTCTTGTGATTTCTTGTATTTTTACATATTCGTTGCCGACCGTAAGTATCGTCCCGATATCATTTATAGATGAATTTGTTCCGATACCTCTATGACGATACACTTCAGTCCACAAAGATGTTTCGGGGTCAAATTTGTACACACGACCAGTACCAGTACCTTCATTTGGATTAAATATGAAAATTGTATTACCGTCACTCGTTAATGTCAGTTGTTGACTTTCATAAACACCAATGGTTTGTCCGTATGGAATCCATTCTTGATTTGAATATTGATATACCGTCAATAAACTATTATCATATTGAATCGCTATTTTACTTCCATCCTCCGATAAAAATGCATTATCAAATGAGCTACTTACATTAAAGTTGAAAAATGATGATCCATCCAACGTAGTCGTAACTCTGTTCACCACAGAATCATAAGACGCTCTAATATTTCCATCTCGCGATACGGCGTATATTTTAAGATCACTGATAAAGTCGTATCCATTTCCGTTCCATGTCCAGTATCCATCAGCAACTTGGACTATCACTGTGCCGTCATCAGAGAACTTTACGTTTGTTGTGTCTATATTTGCATCACTTATGTTATAGACATTCCATGTTCCATTTTCATATCGATGTATACCACCAGAGTTAATGATAGTATTTAAACCCTGTGAAACTACACCAGTTCCGTTGAACGTCGCGATGGTTGGGTCGTCCAGAAGTTCGTTTTTTAGGACGCGTTTGAATAGTATCGTAGACGATCCTGAATCTATTGCGAGTTTGAGACCATCGGTCGATGCCGCGACTACATTTTCTGTAAAGGTTACGTTTGATGAAAGTTCATAATCGAGTGTCGTGGTGACCAATGTGGTCGACGTCGCGTCATCTGTTTTCACGACACAATCTGAAATATCTCTAAACTTAATTTCAATCTCCACTTCTTGGTAGCACATCGCACATAGTGGTATGGCAAGTTCGGGTCGTCTATAAAAGTAAAATGGAATGTCTATGAAAAGTTTCTTGGTCGTCGTAGCCGGTCCAAGGTGTCCCAAAATGACACCACTCGCCACGGGTACGTCGGACGTTCTTTCTGGGTATTTACCGATAAGTTTATCTAGGGCATTTTGTTTGGATTGTGTATAGTTTTGCTCGGAGTAAATCTGGAGATAGTCGCTGGGTATACGCTGGATCAATTTGTCACCTATGAACATACATATCTCCTCGATCATGGCGTGACCAATCGATTCGACGTAACCAATGCGTGTTATATTTGCTCCGGCGATTGGTGCCAGTTCGACATCAAGACTTATAGTTTTTATAAGATCACCCTGGTCCTTTGGTATGGTAAAACGAACAGACTTACCAAAGTTTGCGTGTTGTGATATATCGTATTTTACATAACTCATCGCATAATTTGTATGTTTTTTGAAGAGTTGTACAAAATATGAGTAATCGGGATCCTCTGTAAAATAGACGTCCTGGACACCCTTTGTTGTAAGCTGAATTCTACCAGCCATTACTACTATAACCGTTTAAAATTTTAAACCAGCGAGTCCGCTCTCGATATGTAGGACGTTGTAACTCACTGCGTAAATTTTTAGAACGTTTGTTCCAGCTTTGCTCGTCTCGATACCGACAGTCATCAATTTGTGAAATATTCTACTCATGTTTATCTGTCCTGTCGGATAATGAACTTCTGGGTTTTCTGCAAAACTATACATGGCAAAATTTACCACATCCGATGGTGAGTTCACGTGATACAATAGTGCCTGTTCGTAATTCAAAAAGTTGTAGTCAACGTCGATTATGTTTGTATCATTGAAATCTAATTTTAATTTCGTAACTTTTTGGTACGTGTCATCTTCATTCTTGACAATCAAGAGTAATTCTTTCACTGGGTTTTTAAAGTTTATCATGAATGACTTTTCCAATTGTCCATCTTCAAACTTAACCTGAGACATCTGAATCTGTGTAATCACATATTCCAATGGCATAGACGTCAGATATGCTTGTTCTTCTTGAGATACAAATGCAAATTCTGTGTCGAGTGACATATTTTTGATTGCGGCTGTCACACCAGTGTCGGGAACACCTCCGTTAATGACCTCGTTCAAATTCTTAAGCTTTAATCGAACTTCGACGAGTTGTTTCGATAATGCAATCGTCGGTATGGCGAGACTTGGGTTTCTATTAAAATAAAACGGAAGATCCATGAAAAATGTATAGTCACCTGTAAAATTCAAAACCACATCTCCGTGACCATTTAAAAAGTACAAAGTTTGTTCGACGTCGTCAATGGTATTATGTGATTGTTGGTGCATGTAGATATATTCACCCGTGAGTCGTTCTATGAGTTGGCCACCGATGTAAAGATCGGCTGTTTCGATGAGCTCGGAGCACACAGACGGAACATAGTTTAGTGTGTTACCATCACCATCAACGGGTGCGGTCATGATAAATTTTACCGTCACAGTCTTTATGAGATCACCTTTATTTTGGGGGATAATACATTGCAGCTCTTCGCCGAAATTGATATCACCGTCGAACGGTGTTTCGATTTGCTCGATTGAAAACTTTGTATGTCTCTTGAATGTGGTCAGGAAATAAGAAAACTCGGGATCCCCTGTCAACCATTGATCCTGAACACCAGTCACTGCAAGCTTTACAGCCCCGGACATATCTACTGTATGTGAGTAAAATTTTATGAAATAAAACGGGACACTAACAGTAGAATGAACCTTCAACTGAGGAAATTCAACCCAGCGAATATGGACGACGATCGCATTTGCGTCTTCATAGGAAAGCGTAACACGGGTAAGTCGACTTTGGTGAAGGATATCATGTACCACAAAAAACATATCCCAGCTGGGATTGTTCTATCGGGTACAGAAGAAGGTAACCATTTTTACGGTGAATTTATTCCGGATGTATGTGTTTACGGTGATTACGATGGTGAAGCGGTCGATCGTGTTTTATCCAGGCAGCGAAAATTAGTCGGTACGCGGGGTAAAAATAGATCAAATGGATCTTTCATGCTTTTGGATGATTGTATGTACGACTCAAAATTTTTAAAGGAAACTAGAATCCGCCAATGTTTCATGAATGGTAGACACTATAACATCTTTTTCATGTTGACGATGCAATATGTCATGGATCTACCTCCAGCGTTGAGAGCTAACGTTGACTATGTATTTATTCTTAGGGAAAATATCATACAAAATAGAGAAAAGCTCTATAAGTCATTCTTTGGTATATTCCCATCGTTTGACATGTTCTGCAAGGTCATGGATGCATGTACTGAAAACTATGAATGTCTTGTATTAGATAATACGTCAAAATCTAATAAAATACAGGATTGTGTATTTTGGTACAAGGCGACGATTCGCAAGGGGTTCAAGGTTGGCAGTCCTCAATTGTGGAACATGCACAACAAAACCTACAATCCAAAATATCTCGAACAACAGGAGGCTGATGCCAAAAAAGCGACAAAGAAAACAGCTCTCACGATCATTAAGAAGAAATAACCAGGGTGCGTGATTATTTTTTCTTAAAAAACATGATCAAATACTAAATGACGGACATCCGTACCATGAATTTATCCGATGGCTCAGAAGGAATGGTTCAATTGAACTCTTCCGCGTCTACGTCTTTTGTGCAACAACAAGAGCCTGAAAAAAATATCAGTGAAAATAAAGTTACGATGGACTCTACACCGATCGCAGAATTGATGGGTCATCCCGAATCAATGGAGTCCCAAATGATGATGGCTCCACCACAAATGCAAATGCCGATGCAACAAATGCCGATGCAAGCACAAATGGCGATGGCCCCGGCCCCGGCCCCGGCTCAACAAGCTTCGGTGGCTCCTGAATCTAAGAATCCGTTCAACCTCACGGATCAACAAATGCAGGCTCTCTTGGTGGCCGCCTGTACCGCCGCGGCGATCAGTACACCCGTCCAAGAAAAGCTCGCGACCATGATTCCACAATTCTTGAATGATACCGGTCGAAGAAGTCTCATCGGCCTCGCCGCCACCGGTCTCGTCGCGTCTGTCATTTTCCACATTGGACAAACCTACGCCATCAAGGCTTAGATTTATTGTTCCCAACCCATATTGCTGTAGATGGAATTATCCACACCGAGCATATACGTGACAATCGTTCCAAATATGAACGCAGTTAGAAATAAGAGACTAATTTGCAAACTCTTCTTTCTATCTTCACCATAATTCTTAATTTGCTCTTTGAGACTTTTGATAGCTCTCGTCATCATTTCAATCGTAATAAACGCGATGATCGTCGAAGAGAAGAAAAAACCCCGGTCAACGGCGAGTTGTGGAACCTGTCCAACAATCAAACGAAGGATGTTTGGAATGACAATAGTCATCAATGACAAATTAGCCCAGTAATTCTTTGTGTACATCGGAACCATTGTTATGGCGTACACGATTACCCACATGAGCACAGCTGTGACCACGGTCCCGATGGGTGTTTTCATTTGAAGTATACACAGATTATTTGTCCTGGATTTGCATACCACAGAAGGGTGTCTCTTTGGGTATCTGTTCGTAAATGTTTAGGCGGATACATATGTCACGCAACTTTTTATAGTTTTCCCAATATTCGGATGTGTGATTATACTCGTCGACCGTGCAGTGCGCAAGTTCGTGGAGGAGAACGTGGAAAATTTCATTTGGTTCGCCGTCGAGACATATTCCTATTTCAGAACCTTTATTGACGTTGTAACCAACAGTTCCATTGAGGTGATGGTGGCCTGTGATGATTAAACATTTACTGAGATGATCAAACTCCGTACCGTTTAAATTTTCACGAAGTATCTGATATTTCTCCTTGACGACTCTGAGTTTCTCTGGTTCTTTAGTATTAGCTAGTATATACATATTAACAATGATCAACGCTATCAACGCTATCATTTTCTATAAGTAAATATAAATTTACTGTATAACCTCGATATCGGATTTCCTGGGAGTCCTTCCCACAAATCCATCTTGAACCCATTCGATAACAATGCGTGTATCAGTAAATCTTTGTAAGCTATCGGTTCAGACTTTGGTCCGTCCGCATAGTACGGTGTGTCTGCTAAATTCACAAATAACTTTTCACCAAAACCACCGTTGGCGTGGTTTCTCATCTTGAAAAAATTCCCCATTTCGTCTTGTAACGGTGTACCGTGTATGATGCTTTCAGAATCCGGTATGATGCCTATCAGCTTACCTCCCGGTTTCATACGTTTCTTTATTTCTTTGATTGAATCATTGAAAAGTTGCTCCGTTGAAAATATGTAGTGTAAAGAAAAATTGAAACACACGACATCGTACTTTCTATTCGGACACGCAAATATATCACCGTGATAAAAGTTCACACGAATCTTCAAGTTCTTTGCGCGCGTCTTGGCTTCTTCCAGTGAAGTTTCGCTCGGGTCGCACATGCTTATGTGAGCGCCGGCGTGTCGCCATTTTTGAAGATCACCACCACATCCACATCCAACATCCAAAATGTGATCCCCTTCTTTGGTCACAGATTGAATGAGATCGCGTTTGTGGGTGTTGTGTGCTCTGCGTATCTCTTCCATGTTTTAACATATCTCGAAATGTTTAATCGACTTAAGTTTCAAAAGGCTTAAAGTTTTCGTACGAAGATCTTGTATAAATATGGCTTCTCTTGAACAAGATTACACCACGGTGCCCGGTCAAATCTACGCGTGTCTCTCGGTTGTCGGTCCGGAAGCCCCGCAAAAAAATGATAAGTTTGGTATTAAAATCCGTGGGTGCTTCAACACTCGTGACGAGGCGGCTTCTCACGCGAAGAGACTCCAAAAGGAGGATGCGACTTTTGACATCTACGTCGTCGACATGTACAAGTGGTTGTTAATTCCACCGGATCCCGAAAAGATTGAAGACGTTCATTACACCAATGAAAAGTTGGAACAAATCATGTCTGGTTACAAGGAAAATCAAGCCATGGCCGCGAAGCTGTTCGAAGAACGTAAGCGTGACATGATCGAGACGAGCAACTACATGAAGGCCGGTGATGAAAATTCTAAGTACTACAACAAACCGGATGAACCTCCCATCAGTCACCCGGCCGAAGTCTTGGAACGTCTCAAGAAGGAAAAGCCGGACGCCCCGATCGAAGATTTGGTTAAGGAAGCCGACGCCGTCGTCGCAGCTGAAATGGAAGAGCGACGCAAGGCTCGTGAGTCTAGCGTTGAGGCTGTCATCGAAGAAAAGCCCGAGGAAGCCGGTGAAGAAGTCACCAGCAAGGCTGAAGAATAAAAAAAATATAGGTATCTAATAAGAAATGTTCAGCATATTGCTTAACATCATCACACTGTTAATAGTGTTCGCTGTATCGGTCTTCTTTTTCACATCACCTGAAAATGTCCAAAAGAAGATGAACACTGCATCTGAAGTTCTGGCCGCGCAACTCAAAGACCCATTGATCACGAGTCGTGCGTATTTCACGGATAGAAAGCGTGGTTCAACTGGTGAGTTTGTTGGTAATTTTCCACACGATCACACGGATTGGATTTATGGATATCCCCTTATCCTGGCCTAAGAATCACTGGTTGCATCGTCTTACCCATGAAGAATCCCAACAAAAATACAACAAATCCAATGATCCAAGTTGATTTATCAATGTTGGCAAAAATATCAACCTTTTGTTGTTGCTGTTGCATCGGTGATGGATACATCATGGATGGATACATCATCTGTTGGGGAGCATAATAATCTTGTTGCTCTTGATCCTGATCACGAATGTCATCACGACCAAGATCGATCTCGTTCTTGTTAAATTCAATGGGATTGCCAATGTCTGCTTCCATTTTTTATACATACGTTGATTTTTTTAAGCTTAAAATTCCTCATCTTCGTCGTCATCCTCATCGTCGTCGATAAAGTCCTTGAGGTTTCCATTTTCATCCATCTCTTCATCTTCGCACTCACTTTCATCGTCGTCAGAATAATATTCCTCTTCCGTGTCGATATCACTCCCATCGTAGTCGCTATCGTATTCGTCATCGGCGTAATCATCCTCAACCTTCTCTTGGGGGGTGTACGTTTCAGGCTTCTTAATAACACGACCAGATCTGGAAATCATCGCTTCTATTATAGTCTACTGTTTAAGTATTTCGGATGGAACGCAGTGTTTTTATTAATAGCGACATTCATAATCTCTTTTTCTGCGAAATAACCTATTATCTTTGAGAGTTCTGCGATTTCCTCCTGGAATTCAGTCATTATTCCAATGTTTTCGAGGTGTTCGAGAGACTTGTAGAGAAAGTTAGAGGCGAGATCGACATCATTAATACACCCTTTGTACAAATTAAAGTTTGTAATGAACCCGTAAAAATTCTCTTTATCTAGACCCGAATACTCGTGCGCCTTCTTGATGTGTTCTGTCAGACTATCGAGATGAACATCTTTGTGGATCAGTGATTTTGCCAAGTATGCGGCGGCTGCTAACAGTGCAACCGACATCTTATTTTTTAACCGGAAATAAAATTTCCCTAGATTTTGTATTCAAAATATGTTTCTGTCCCGTTTCCTTAAATTCAATAAAACTCTTATCAATACTGAGTTGACCCGAATCTGATTCTGCGACGTACTTTGTGCGATTCTTTGTGAGTTTTATGATTTTTATCGGAGTTATACATTTAGTTATGTAGGCTTCAAGAGCTTGGATGCCCTGATTCGTTTCGATCATTTTCTTGGGTGGTGGTGTCTTTGTCCTGGGTGGTGGCTTCTCATCTGGGTACAGCTTTTTGACGATGGTGTCGGTGAGTCGGTGTTCTCGACCCCTGAAATCTGCACAAAATCCGTGGTAACGTCCTTTGATTGTTTCACATCTACAGAAACACCTTTGAACTATACTACCACCCACCACATGGAACCAAATGTGATTTGAGTTGTGTTCTCTTCGAAGATTTTCACAATACTTTGATGTCGTGGACACCAAAAAGAAGTTTTTATGATTGAACATCTTAGTGATCCGAGCATCTTCTTGACCCTCCATGTTTTTACGAATGAATGTTTCGAGATAAGCCTTGACTTCGTCATCCTTGAATTCATCTTTCATTTCAGCTTGTGAAAAGGATCCTTCCTTCTTCTTTTTACCGTCCAGCGACGGAACTCTCGTCACGGTCTGATTATTGGTTCTCACGATGGAAGCCTTGAGAATGTCGACGTTGGGTTCTTGTGATAGTGGTGTCATCATACACATGACGGGTCCGTAGACATACATGAAGATTGGAAGGTACGGAGATTCTGTAATTTTACCAGTCTGTCCACATTCGGAACAACCCTGACCCTGACACGTGATGTGTTTACCCTTTTTGTACGACCACGGCATTCGAAAACCACTCCCCTTCGTTCGCTTCGAGACATCGCCGTAGACCGAGTTGTCGATAATTTGATTCCAACTTTTGGAACGAAATACCGAAGACAGTGTGGCGACGACATGGTCTCTGAGATTGCACGCGGATTCTTGATCGACAACAAACTCCGGCCATATTAGATGGATACCCGTTTTAATGAGACCCTCTCCGACATCTTTTGGTTTAGAAACACATATCAAACAATTTCGCCCACCAAAAGATTTAACTTTATCACAGATGATGCGACACATTTTTTGTATCTGTTCGAGATCGAGGGATTCTTGATCTTTGTAGTCGATGTCCAAAAAGAAATTATAAGTAGGACTCTTTTGTTCGACCAGGTATAATTTTTCTTTGTTGTCGATGGCTTTCACGTATTCATCACAAAATTCGTCAACTTTATCAAATGGCACGGATAAGACGCCTCCGTCCATGAGCACATGTGATAAGTTGTTTCCATTATTAAATTTGTTCTTGGAGCACCACACCTTGAACATACTTACCCTTATTGAGTCTCATTCTTTTAATCATCTTGATGATGATCATATTGCACCGATCGCATACAAGACACGTCAGCTTGTTCTCGTATCTGAGAAGCAATGTCCTTTTTAATAACAAGAAGCTCATACACGGTTCTGTCCTTGACATCTTCAATGTACGTGTCTGCACGCTTTTCACTGTACGCCTTGTTATCAATAAGAAGATCTTTGATCTGCTTTAAAATGTAAGCTTTCGACTTCATTCTATTTTATAGAAAAGGTTTTTCTATTAAGCGAAGTTACACACGAATAGAATTCTGGATTTTGTATTACATTCTTAATTATGAGGTCCCACCTCTTTCTAGTATTAAACTCCTCTAATGTATCAAAACTCATAAAATCATTTTCATCGAACGTCTTTTTGATTGGTTCTTTGTTAATCTTTTTCAAGTTTGTCTTCATCTTTTCATCGTTAAACTTCTTGATGAGATTCATCTGCTCTGGGCGTTTGTAATTCACGAAGAACACGTACACATTATAGATGAGGTCGGTCGTTGGGTTTTCTTTAACTGTAAAATTAAATTCGGTGTATTCACCTTTCTTTAAAGACACCACACCTCGTGTCTCTTCCTCCAATTCACGGAGGGCACATCTGAGAGGATTGAAAATTTCACGTCGGCGGCATCCACCTGTGACAAAAATCCAATCCTTAAACCTTCGATCTCTCACGGTGAGAAATCTCGGGCGATCTCCCTCAAAGGTTACTGGGATGGCGATTGCTTTGTATTTCTTCATTGCTCATTTAGCAAGTTATAATAAACGAATATGTTTATTCATCCTTTTTCTCCTCGGCCACCGGAGCTGGCGCGGGCGTGGGTTCTGGTTCGACGTGCTCGATCGTCAAATTCTTCATCAAATTCAAAGAAAAGGTCTTCACGGCGTGTACATCTTCCTTCGTCTTTCGCATGTCATGGAACATGTAAGCCACGACACCCAAACAAACGATGACACCAACAATCATCATAGTCTCACGATCAAGAGGAAGCATTTTATGTATATTCATTGTGTAAAACTTTTAAGCAGAAATAATTGCACCCATTTTGGTCTTACCCTTTTCGGTGCAGGCATCATCTCCACCTATGAATTGAAGACGTTGGTAGCGTTCGGCTTCACATTGAGTTTGTCTCGGCTGGACCTGGACAATCTTTTCGAGTGTCCTGGACTTTGGGTTGTAGGTCAAGACAAAAACGGCTCCTATTAAAAAGACTATTATCCAGAAGTTCATTTTAATAGTAGTAAATATATTGTTTAGAAGGGCAAACTTAGTTAGAGTACATGAGGCCACCCATACCATTTTCAACTCTGAGAATGTTGAAGTTCACAGCGTAGATATCATCCTTGAAGTTGTTCGTTTCACTGACCATGCGAGCAGAATCGAGACGAGAGAAGTTCAAAGAACCCGTCGGTTGCAGCCTGGTAGTGTCGAGGCAGAATGGGAACAAGTAGAGGTCGTCGTTACCAACCGAGTGGGGAGCGTGGTAGTAGGCGGAGATGGACGAATAGTGTGGGTTCGTGAACTTGAAGTCGGTCACATCGGTACCGTTGATTTGGAGCTTGATGCGATTCGCGTTCGTGTTGACGCTATTGGCAACAACGTTACTCGCCGCCAAGAACTTGACCGGGTGGTTGAAGTTGAGTTCTTGCACCTTGGACAAAGACTTGGTCGCCTTTTGGACTTGTGTGATCAAGATTTGTTGCGGTTCGCGAGCCAACATTTCACGTTCATCTGTGTCCAAGTAGACGTAGTTCGCGTAGCACTCGATGCGTCGAGCAGAGCTGTCGACGTTGACGTTAGTCGCCCATCGGATGCGGAGTTCGACATCGTGGTACTGGAGAGCGACCAGTGGGAGGGCCGATTGCCAGTTTTCACAGAAGCTAAAGCGAAGCGGGTAGAACTTGGAGGCCCCACCGGTATACAAGTTACCGGCCACCGACTTGGCGAGACCGGGCGCCAACAGTTCTGGAGCAATCTTGTTAGAGAAGAAGGCATCTTGTTCATCGATGACTTGACCAACGA
>Ga0222714_10004224_pt1 | contig 14221 bp, 24 predicted proteins | sample C33_3DmetaG_FD_165048 | JGI IMG/M metagenome (GOLD analysis project Ga0222714, IMG submission 165048) | Estuarine water microbial communities from San Francisco Bay, California, United States - C33_3D | ecosystem: Environmental > Aquatic > Marine > Unclassified | place: USA: California... | reverse complement strand
AAACCAACACCCTCACTGTCTAGCTTCTTACACAGATGACGGACAGGCAGACAATGAGCTTATCTACAACCCAACAGTCCCTGCAAATGCAGTGTGCTCACCGCGTACTTTGGAAAAAGTATCAGGAATAGTAGACAACAGGGGTAAGTACGATGAAGAGACGTTGTTGGCTGCTATGCAAGGTACAGTAGGTAACTCTGCCGCTGAATCTCTTGGGTCTTACATACGGCATCAAGACGATCTGCCTAAATACAAGAGCATAATCGACAACCCTGAGACAGCCAGAATACCAGAGGCAGAGGGTGCCATTGTGGTGTTGTGCTTTGGACTGTTGGAGAAGGTGGATAACAATACTCTTACTCCAATACTCACATACCTCGAACGCATTGACCTCGAATGGCAGTGCATATTCTGTATCAACTTGGCTAGGCATAAGGTTAAGAGCCAGTTCGCGTTTGCGAATGCTAAGTTTGCTGCATGGTGCGCTGCTAACCAAGACGTACTTTAACGTCATCACGACCTAACAATTGTTAGGCAATGGAGAACAGAATGGATAGGAACAGACAATTCAAGAAAATCAAGATCGGACTTATGCGTAGCGGCAAGTTCGTTAGTCTTAGTGGGATTATGATGATGGGCAAGACCACTATGACTACTGTCATACCCACAGCGTGTACTGATGGGCGCAACGAGATGTACAACCCAGAGTTTATTTGGCAATTCGCGGAGAAGATGATCGCCTTCATTATTGTCCACGAGAACATGCACAAAGCGGGTAGGCATTTGACTACATATAAGAAGCTAGTGGAGATATACGGGCACGAGCTGGTCAACATGGCTCTCGATTACTGGATTAACATCAGAATCATTAAGGCTGACCCAGAAGAAGAGCTAGTGGCTATGCCGCATAAAGATGGTAAGCCTGTGGGTTTGTATGACCCTAAGTACGATGGGTGGACGGTGTTGCAGATCGTTAAAGACTTGAAGGAGGAACAGGACGAACAAGGCGGCGGTCGTGGAAGTAATGGGTTCGATGACCATGATTGGGAAGGTGCGGGCGAAATGTCGGAAGCTGAAGTTAAGAAGCTAGAGAACGACATCAAGCAAGCTATACGGCAGGGGCAGATGGCTGCTAAGAAAGTAGGCTCTGGCGCGGGCAATGATGTGCTTGGGCTTAACGAGCTAGTGGCAAGCAGGGTGGATTGGAAGCGACAGCTACAGGAGTTTATTAGTTCAACTTGTACCGCGAAGCAGGAGAGTTCTTGGCGTAGACCGAACCGCAGGTTCTTGCATCAAGATATCGTTATGCCCACGCTAATATCTGAAAGTATTACTGAGCTAGTGTTCTCACGTGATGCGTCTGGCTCTATGCACTTTGGTGAAAGACTACCTAAAGTAACTAGCGAGATGGTGGCTATAGCTAAGGCGTTACGCATAGAGAAGATTCATCTCATTGATTGGGACGGAGCGGTGGGCTATCACGAGGAGTTTACGCCTGAAACTTTCCAACACGCGCCGAGCATAAAGCAAGTGCATGGTGGTGGGGGTACTGACCCTAGGTGCGTAGCTACATACTTGAAAGAGAAGCAGATCAAACCCGATGCAATCGTGATGTTGACTGACGGTGAGATAAACAACTGGGGTAACTGGGAGTCACCGATACTCTGGGTTATATCTAACGACACTAAGATCACTGCCCCTGTGGGCAAGACAATCAATCTGGAGGACGCAGCATGAAAGTTTTATTCGAGTTCGATGACAAGAAGTTTGTGATGGACGCTGAAAGCGCGGGGGAAATAGTCAGTCTTATTCACTCCCGAGGTGCGGAGATTTACGAACACAAAACCAGCTGGCGTACAAAGGAAGAGTCGCATCATGTGTACACGCCTACACCTGCGGAAATAGGAGGCTTTCGTTTTTTAATGATTAGTGATGAGCTGTACGGCATGGGCAAACTCAAAGGTAGACCACAGGAGGACTAAGCATGGGATATAGAAGCGATGTAACAATAGTGATGTACCCAAGGCTCGAAGACGATTACCCAATGCTTAAGCTATTCGTGGAGGAAAACCTACCCGATAAGTTCGAGGAGCATGAGGTAGAGAGGTCTTTCGCCAGTGTGGTTTTTTCGAAAGGGGAGTCAACGGTCTTTAGATACTTGCTGCTAGAGTTTGATAGCGTCAAGTGGTACGAAGGGTACGAGGGAGTTGACGTGTACACGCGCCTGTTTTCTGAGTGGGGCAGCAAGTTCAGGAACGTGACAGACCCAGAGGGCGAGCCGCTATTCCACTACGAGTTCATGCGGATAGGCGAGGACTACGAGGACATTGTGTACGATTGCAGTTATGGCTCCGACCACTTACTCAACATGAGCCGCGAAGTTTATATAGACCTTTAATGATCACAACCTAACAATTGTTAGCTAATGGAGAACGATATGAGTATTTCAGATAGAGCAATACTGGTGCAACTAAACATTTCAACTTGGAACACCGAGCGTTTGGACAAGGAGCAGACCGAGCGCATCAACAAGCTCAACAACGCTGACTCCAAAGCGGGTAAGGTACACAAAGACCTTATGTGCGGCACCACTATGGCTAAGGACATAGACCTACATTCTGGACGCTCGCGCCTGTGGAACAACCAAAACACAATGCCGTTCGAAGACCGAGGTGCGAGGCTCTTGCCTACTAGCTTGTTCCTTCACCACTACAAGCCAGAGATGAACCAGAGAGAGCAGAAGTTCAAAAACATGGTGAGTAGCTTTATACCTAACTACGAAGCTGCAAAGCAGACAGCTAAGAATTATCTTGCTGATATGTACAGAGAGGAAAATTACCCTAACGCTGCTGACATAGCCGCTAAGTACAAGTGGACTCTAACAGTTAAACCTCTACCTTCAAGCGGTCATTTCTGTTTGGATATTCCCGCGCAAGAGTTAGAAGAGATGAAGCTGTCTTGCGATGCAGATGTAGAACAGCGTATAGCGGAAGCTATGCGTAAACCTTGGAATGATTTACACACCATGCTTACAGGCATGAGCGATAAGTTAAAAGAAGTAGAGTACGCAGATGAAAAGAGTAAGCGTTTCCATAAAACTTTTATAACTAACGCCCTAGACCTATGCAAGCTGCTTAACCACATGAATATCACTAACGATCCGCAACTTGAAAAAGCTAGGCAGCAACTTGAGTTAGCACTGGTAGGTACTGACGTAGATGATATTAAAGACAACGACTTTGTGCGTTCAGATATGAAGAAACGTGTCGATGATATACTCGCCCAATTTGACTGGTAGGAGAACGACAATGCAAATGACAACATTAGATAGGATATACCCACGCGACAGACTTAGTGTTGCTGACAATACGTGTAGTCGAGACACAGGTGAAGCCGAACTGCCAGAGATATTGGCGTATTTGATTGAGACTAAATTAAATTTAAACCTTAGCCACTGCATGGTCATAGAAATTCAACGCCATTCATGGCGAGTAAAGAACGTGACCGTTTACTCTGGAACCGAAGAGTTAGGGACGCTAGGTGTAGACGTGCATCAAGAAAAAATAACTCTAAGCAATCGTGCCATAGGAGAGGTAATGGTACGTAAGGGTTACATGGCTAGTGCTAAGGCTAACCAGTTATCGGCAAACTACGATAAGTTCTTTCGCCCGGCTACTCCTTTGGTTAAGGCTAACATGCTAAGGAAAGAAGCGTATAACGAGATGGCTAGAGAGAGAATGGCTCAAACCAATAAAGCCTTACCACCTATTAGGTCTTTTGTAGAGTCTTTGACAGCGCACGTAATGGATAACTTTGATAAGTATAAGGACATAGCTATAGACAACGATTGGTCTTTCCCAAATCTAGACGTAAATTCCTTACCGAGTTTGTATAGTGACTATAAGTTAGTAGATGAAATTGCGCCTGTACATAGCAAACGCGACGGCTTTTACGTATACATTTCAGATGGTGTGTGCCTAGCGGCAGATTCCGTGGGGCGTAAGATAGGCGCTCACTATTCAAACAACTTACCCACAGAACTATCGGGTAAAATCGGAATGCTTAAGCTAGCAGAAGATAAAACTTTTATTAGAAGCGTAGGCTATCGCCAACAACAAGACTTTTTCTATATCCTTGGAGATTACGATGAACACACCAAATAAAAACCTAATACATGTTAACGTGCGGTTGCCGCAGTACGTAATAGATTATTTCAAGCAGCACCCTAACTACACACGCGCAATACGAGACGTGCTTAAACAACACGTGGAGGCACAAAATGGAAAATAAAGACCCCGTAATGGTAGACCTTGAACGCTACCTCGATACTTTAGAAGAAGAGTACGTAGACCCTGCCGAGCTTAAGCGAGAGAGGGAGGAGTATTTAGCTGACCAAGAATGATGCCCATTACCTAACAATTGTTAGGTCGTGATGATGTACTTTGCCGCCTTCGGGCGGCATTTTTTTGTCTGTAGGAAAGCTATTGACAATGTTAAATCCCGCCCCCATACTTCGTGCATGGCTCTTACCCCCGAAAAGAAAGTAAAGAATAAAGTCGTTGCGTTATTGAAGGAACGTGGCGCTTACTATTTTTTCCCCGCTACCTACGGCATGGGACGCTCTGGTATACCCGATGTAGTGGTTTGCTACAAAGGGCATTTTATTGGCGTTGAGTGCAAAGCAGGCAATAATAAACCAACCCCCCTACAGCTACGCGAGCTGGCAGCAATTGCAGACTCTGGTGGTAGCTCCCTAATTGTAAACGAACACAACCTTAACGAACTAAAGGAGATACTTGATGACCTATGAAACATACCCAATGGTACATTTACCCCGAGGTACTTCTGGCTACCCCGCTTCTGACAACCGCCTAGGTTGCCCCCAATGTAAAGGCTACAACATGCACCACATACGCGCTCGCGTGTCGTTTCGAACGGAAGATGCCGAGGAAGGAGTCTACGCGGATTTAGCGAAGGACGGGGTGCTTACGGGACGCACACAAAAGTTTAATCCTAGCAGCAGGCGCAGTGGCTTACTTATAGATTTTTGGTGCGAAGACTGTAACGAGTATTCTTTGTTTGCTCTTGCTCAACACAAGGGGTCGAGCTTGGTGTACTGGGTTGACCCAAAGGATTACAACGATGAATAAGGGGCTAGAGATATTACTGAAGCGGGTTGATACGCACCCCGAAGAGTTTGACCAGTTATTTAGGCAGAAACCGCATAGCGCAAACCCTATGGCTGATTGGGGCAAACTGGTAGAAATAGCTTTGGACGTACAGCGTAGCCATTCGTTTCTTACTCAGGACGAACGCGCAGAGTTGAAGGCAAAAATACAAAGCGTTCAAGGCGACATGTTCACGAAAGCGGTGATGCGAACTCTGTTTGCCATTAATGGTGATGACAGTAGTGCCACTACATAAGAAATACATTTGGGGAACGAAAGGCTTTGGATATTTTAGTTATAGACTTTGAGACTTACTACGCAAAAGACTTTGGTTTTAACAAACTCACAACAGAAGAATATGTACGAGACCCTCGCTTTGAGGTTATTGGCGTAGCTGTTAAAAAGAATAATGAAGAAACACAATGGTTTAGCGGCACAAAAAACAAGACTAAACAATTTCTTGACCAGTTTGATTGGGGCAACAGTGCAGCCGTAGCACACAACGCCAAGTTTGATGTAGCAGTTCTAAACTGGGTATTCGACATTAGACCTAAAAAAATAGTCGACACGCTGTCTATGGCTCGCGCCATTCACACAGTGGAAGTCGGAGGTAGCCTAGCTGCGCTAAGTGAATACTATAATTTAGGCAATAAGGGAACGGAAGTACTTGAGGCTATCGGCAAGAAGCGCCTAGACTTTTCTCCATCCGAGATGCGAGCTTACGGTGGTTACTGCATACAGGACGTAGAGCTAACATCTAAGCTATTTAAAATTCTCATGCAGAAATTCTCTGTGTTCGAGCTAGACTTGATAGACCTTACTCTTAGGATGTTTACCGAACCTGTACTTGTTTTAGATAAGAAAGTTTTAAAAGACCATCTAGCCAACATACAGCAGAAAAAACGAGAGCTAATGGAGAAGGTGGTACACGACGAAAAAGACCTGCGCAGTAATGCTAAGTTTGCTGCACTGCTTGGGGAGTTTGGGGTGCAAGCCCCTATGAAGGTAAGCCCAACGACGGGAAAAGAGACCTTTGCCTTCGCTAAAACTGACGAAGAGTTCAAGGCTTTACAAGACCACGAAAACGAGTACGTACAGTTGCTAGTGTCTGCCCGTCTGGGCGTGAAGTCTACCATTGAGGAAACACGCACAGAAAGATTTATAAGCATAGCGGATCGTGGTTTGTTACCCATACCACTAAGATACTACGCAGCACACACTGGACGGTGGGGCGGGGACGACAAAATCAATATGCAGAATCTTCCCCGTGGCTCTGCGCTTAAAAAAGCAATATGCGCACCAGAGGGATATGTGTTCGTAGACTGCGACCTCTCTCAAATTGAGGCTAGGACTTTGGCTTGGCTTGCACAGCAGAACGACTTGGTGGTTGCTTTCGACAGGGGTGACGACGTTTATAAGATTATGGCGTCTTCTATATATGGTAAACCTGTAGAAGCTATAACCAAAGACGAACGGTTTGTAGGTAAGACTACGATCTTAGGTGCAGGCTACGGAATGGGGCCAAACAAGTTTCAGCAACAATTGAAAACTTTTGGTGTGGAGCTAGAGCTTAAGGAATGTGAGCGAATTATTAAGGTGTATCGCAAAACGTACAAAAAGATTCCAGAGTTGTGGTACCAAGCGAGCGACGCACTGGAAGCAATGATGCGCAACCAAACTTCCCCCCTCGGATTAAAAGGCGTATTAAACGTGATGGGCGCGCAAGGCATTGAAATGCCTAATAAATTACGAATACAGTACGCAAATCTCAGGAAGCAAAAAGGGGAAGACGGAAAAGACGAACTGGTGTACGATACCCGAAGGGGTCGTGCGGTCGTTGCGAACAGGATATATGGGGGTAAGGTAATAGAGAACGTTTGCCAAGCCTTAGCACGCATTGTTATAGGTGAGCAGCTACTAAGAATATCCAAAAAATACAAAGTCGTGATGACCGTACACGACGCCGTTGGGTGCATAGCCCCCGAGAATGAGGCTGAAGAAGCCATGCGGTATGTGGAAGAAAGCATGAAGATACGCCCCAAATGGGCGCCAGCTCTCCCTCTTGATTGTGAAGGTGGGTACGCTAGAAGTTACGGTGAGTGTTAAGTAATACCCCAGCGGGCGGTGGGTAGGTTCATTCATAGCCAAAAACACCCGCAGTGTACAACAAGACCATTGTTCCTCCCTTCGCACAGAAAGGGTCGTTCTCCAGCTTGTGTGTACACCGGCTAGCCCACGCTACGGGCTTTTACTAAGGATAATAACAATGACTACTCTAGATGCACTTAATGCCTACATACACACAAAGAACTCAAGCACAGATACAATGCTTGCAAAAGGCGATGGGTATTTTTACTTCACAGAAGGCGAGGGCGAAATACTCATTGACTGTTTGACCCGATGCACTTACAGACAGTGGTGCGCGATGATCGACCAATATATAGAATGTGACTTTTGAAGGTACAGGTAAATGACTACTAAAGCAGAAGTACTAAAAACTATAGAAAAGATCGAGCTAGACCTAACCGAAACGTTAAAGCGCCCTACAGTTATGCAAAGGTTAAAATTCTTTTTATCGCATAGGACAATAGCTTCGTGGCGAAAGAACTCCATCAAACTAAAAATAGAACGGAAAGCAAAGGCTGAGAAGCTGCGAACCAGAAAAGAAAATTTAGTAAAAGCCCTGAGCATTTGGTTAGATGCGGGGGATGTTATCGGCAAGTACGAGACTGAGAGGAAGGAGCATGAGTGGTAAAGGAAGTAGACGCAGACCCCTGCTTATCCCTGCTAAAGACTTCGGGGAGAACTGGGCAAAAATCTTTAAGAAACCACAACAGGAGAAAGAAGAGAATGATAACAGCGCAAATGGCGAAGCCGACCGACCCGATGCCAACGGAGACAGCACTACAAAAACAAACGGGCGGGACGCATTATAAAGGCATGGCTATCCAACCTGCGGAGTATGCAGAGAAGAACGGATTATCCTTGCTTGAAGGCAATGTGGTTAAGTACATAACCAGATGGAAGTTAAAGGGGCAGCCCTTATCGGACTTAGAAAAAGCCAAGCACTGCATCGACCTGCTAATCGAGATACACAACGTCAAATGAAAATAACAATAGAAGTAGATGGGGCAGACGCCGAAGAGCTTATGGCTATGATACAACGTGCAACCGAAGCGGTGGAAAAACTCGAAGCTATACTTGAGGAGTTTGAAGATGCTGATAAAGTGTAACTTCGCTGACCACGCGTACTTAATAGCAGACGACCCCATACGCCCTAAGTTGTTCAAGGATAACAGCGTGCGGTTTGAAGACCCGTTTCACGTATACGCAGAAATTAACGACGAAACGGGGGAGATAGCCGCAGTTGTTTGCACAATCATTTGCAAGTTTGTGCCGCAGGACGAGTACCAGATAAAGTTAGTAGCTATGGGTAGAACCGAGCAAATAGAAGAGCAGTTGAAAGAACGTGAAGAACTACATGGCGAGTTGGGTGTAGTGCTTTGCCCATATTCTATTTGGTCTTACCAAAAAGGGCACGGTAGAAAGTTGATTAACAACCTGCTTGAAGTTGCACCAGTTATGCACCCAGAGGTAGACGCAGTAATAACTATGTCTCCGCATACAGAAACAGCCATGAAGTTCCATTTACAAAATGGCGCAGGGATATTCGCTACTAATACAAAGTGTGTTAACTACGAGTACGAGGTGTCTGATGTCATACTTCACTGACCCGATGGCTGCTATAGAAGAAGCGCAGTTTTTAGCTAACGCGTCACAACAAAAAATGTTTGTAGTAGAAACAGAGCCTAACCGTATAGAAGTCCTTACACCTGAAGAGGCTTATCATGTAGATGGGTTGATAATAGAAAAAATATCCCCCGTCCTTGAAAAAGAGGAAACAATATATGATTACTCCGTTAGTATGCGTCGCAGTGGCCGTTTACTTTGAGGCTAGGGGCGAACCCGTTGAGGGGCAAGTTGCAGTTGCCCACGTAATCAGAAACAGAATAAAAGACCCACGTTACCCAGACAATGCGTGTGACGTGGTTAAGCAGGGGTACTACTGGAACGGTAGCCCCATAAGAAACAAGTGTCAGTTTAGTTTTTATTGCGACGGTAAGTCGGACGACCCTAAGAACAAACAGGCATGGTTTAACGCGTTGTACATTGCAGAGTTGAGTGGTTATACCCCTGACACTACAAACGGAGCTACTCATTATCACAACACTAAAATTTTTCCCCATTGGGCTTATACTGGGGAAGTAACAACCAAGATACATAGGCATGTGTTTTATACAGGTATTGAGTAGTGACCACGACCAAGATAGATATAATGACCCCCGCAGATAAAGAAAGACTTAGCTTAGAATTAGAACGACAAGTTAAAGAGTATGTGAAAGCAGGAGGTGTCGTGACCCAGTGCCCCCCACGTGCATTTACAGCAGAAGAAGGACCGAAGAAAAGATTTTCTGGTGGGCAGTTTGACTCTTTAACTGATCCAACCAACCGAGACGTAGGCGCGGTACGCCCTACAAAAAACAAAGGTGGGAATGAGTAAATGTATGAATATGAATGTACGATAAGGAGAGTGGTTGATGGAGATACCGTGGATGTTGACGTTGATTTGGGTTGGTCTATTTGGCGTTGCGGTGAGCGCATACGTCTTTATGGTATTGATACTCCAGAGTGCCGCACACGCGATGCTGACGAAAAGGCTGCCGGACAGTTGGCAAAGGAGTTTGTCGAAGACGCCCTCCACGTTGGAAAAACTTACAAACTCCAAACCAGAGAAAAAGGTAAGTTTGGAAGATTCTTGGGAGTGATATTTATATCAGACAAAATTTCAATCAATGCCGCACTAGTAAGTGAGCACTTAGCCGTACCGTACTATGGGCAAAGCAAGCAAGACATAGACGACGCCCACGCAGCAAACTACGAAATACTAAAAGAGAAGGGTCTCCTATGACAGCTTGGTCTTACAGCAGCATAAGCACGTTTAAGCAATGTCCTAAGAAATACTACCATTTAAAAGTAGTAAAAGACGTTAAAGATACAACCAGTGAGGCTATGCTTTACGGCAACCAAGTACATAAGGCTGCGGAGGACTTTATAAAAGAAGGGACGCCAATCCCTAAAAAGTTTAATTACATGGCCTCAATAGTAGATGCGCTAAACAATATAGACGGGGAAAAGCATTGCGAGCTAAGGTTTGGGGTTGCGTACGACGGCAATGACTATAAGCCTACTGGGTTCTTTTCTAAAGACGTTTGGTATAGGGGCATAGCTGACTTACTCATAGTGAACGAGGACAAAGCGTTTTTAGTGGATTACAAGACCGGCAAGAATGCTAAGTACGCGGACACTGCACAGCTAGATATGTTAGCGGCAGCAACGTTTACCCATTTCCCCGAAGTCACTCACATAAAATCTGCTTTAGCTTACGTAGTGAGTAAGGAGTTTATAAGAAAAGAACACACCAGAGACTTGCACGAGTCTTACTACACAACATTTAGTGAACCGCTTGAATCTTTAGCTGCGGCAGAAGAACACAATGTATGGAATGCCAAGAGCGGACCACTGTGTGCATACTGTCCGGTTACTAGCTGCGAGCATAATAGGAGAAGATAATGGCTAAAACAAAATTTGGGACGTTGTACTACGATGGTAACAGTGAAGAAGGTGTTTTTAAAATCGACGAAAAGTTTTGGGAAGAAAACAAGATTTTTCAGTTAGATGTTTTGCAAGACTGGGCGTACCACTTTACTAACCTCTATAACGAAACATTAGCAAAGTTAGACAAGAAGGATTTTACAAATGGCCAAGAGTAAACGAGATTACAAAGCCGAGTACGCTAAGTACCAAGGCACTGAAGAGCAAAAGAAAAAACGCGCTCAACGTAATAAGGCTAGGCGCAAAGCAATGAGGGAAGGTAAGGTCTCCAAAGGCGACGGTAAAGACGTAGCGCACGTTAAAGCCATGGATAAAGGTGGAAAGAACTCTGATGGGGTTAGAGTAGAAACTGCTAGCCGTAATCGTTCTTTTAAACGAGATTCAAATGGTAACCTTGTATCTGAAACCAGCAAGCGCGAGCGTAAGAAGACAGCTAAAGCATGAAGATAATAGAGGATAAGTATGTGCTGTTGCGGACAAAGCGACCGCACTTAGTCACCGAGAAAGTAGACGAGTACCGCATAATCAAAAAAAATGACGATGGCTTTTATGAGTTGTCGGTTAAATGGGGGCAGAAAGAATCCGAAGCTTTGGCTAGCTTGGGCGTAAAACTGCCGTCTCCCATAAAAAGAGATTATGAGTGGACAGGAAAGCACAAGCCTTTTGAGCACCAAAGAGAGACAGCTTCTTTTCTTAGCGTGCGTAGGAAGGCGTTCTGCTTCAACGAGCAGGGTACAGGTAAAACCGCTTCAGTAATTTGGGCGGCGGACTACCTGATGAAATTAGGTCTTATACGTAGGGTGCTAGTTATTTGCCCCCTATCTATTATGAAATCCGCTTGGCAACAAGACTTGTTTACCTTTGCTATGCACCGTAGTTGTTCGGTGGCGCACGGTACAGCAGAGCAGCGTCGCAAAATAATTGCCGCCAATTCTGATTTTGTCATCATTAACTTTGATGGCGTAGCCGTGGTACAGGAAGAAATAAGCAAGGCAGGGTTTGACCTGATTGTGGTAGACGAAGCCAATGCTTATAAGAACGTACAGACAAATCGTTGGAAGGTACTTAAACGCCTTGTAGACGGCACTGACTGGTTGTGGATGTTAACTGGTACGCCTGCTGCGCAGTCTCCTGTAGACGCCTTTGGTTTAGCTCGTCTAGTTAACCCACAAAATGTTCCACGTTATTTCGGGCAGTTCCGTGACAAGGTGATGTACAAAATAACTCAGTACACTTGGAAGCCTAATTTGATGGCGGATAAAATTGTCCATCAAGTACTCCAACCTGCAATACGTTTTGAAAAAGATCAATGTTTGGACCTACCTTCAGTAACTCACGTAGAACGAGACGCTCCACTCACTAAGCAACAAGAAAAATATTATCAATTGCTTAAAAAACAAATGGTTATGGAAGCAGACGGCGAACAGGTCAGCTCAGTAAATGCTGCAACAAACATAAACAAGCTATTGCAAATATCAGGTGGTGCAGTCTACACGGACGATAGGCAAGTTATTGAGTTTGATGTAAAAAACCGTTTGCAAGTAGTGTTGGAAGTAATCGAAGAATCTAGCCATAAGGTGTTAGTCTTTGTGCCGTTTACCCATACCATTGAATTGCTTGAAGAATTTATTAACAAAAACAAAATAAGTTGCTCTGTTATATCTGGCAAAGTTTCTGTTAATAAGCGCAGTGAAATAATCGAGCAATTTCAAACTACCCCTAACCCCCACGTTTTAATTATCCAACCCCAAGCCGCTTCCCACGGTTTGACTCTAACGGCAGCCAACACAGTAATTTGGTATGCCCCTGTAACTAGCGTAGAAACTTATCTACAAGCCAATGCACGTATTGACAGGCCGGGGCAACACAACCCAATGACCATCGTGCACATTCGCGGTAGTGAGGTTGAAGCGCGGCTATACAAAATGTTGCGGTCAAACATAGATAACCACAACAAAATAGTCGATTTGTATAAACAAGAAATAAACGCTTGACAATGTAAAAAGTAGTTGTAAACTAATCCTCCCACTAACCAAAAGGAGGGTTCTGTGAGCGACTATAATGCGTCCGAATTAGCGGACATTTACATTAAGATGCGTGAGCGAATACGCGAGCTTGAAGATAAAGTTAAGTCTATAAAAGAACAGCAAGCTATGGTAGCTGACAAGATGCTAGAGCTGTGCAACGAGCAAGATGCCAATAGCTTGACCACTACGAACGGGACTATAAGCCGACGCCTAAACTCTAGTTATTGGACTAGTGACTGGGACAGCTTTTATAACTTCGTAAAAGAAAATGATGCCTACCATTTGCTCGAAAAGCGAATACATAACGGCAACATGAAAGAATTCCTAGCCGACAATCCTGACGCTGTACCTATGGGGTTACAGGCTAGAAATCAATACGTCATAAGTGTAAGAAAACCTACCTCTAAATAGGAGATAATAATGAGCAACGAAGTATCTATATTCAAGAACCAAACAGGCGTATCTACTCGCCGTTCCAGTGCCCTAGCTGAACAATTAAAAGGCAACTCGACTGTATACAACCGTCGAATACAAACAAGCAACAAGGGCTTTTTCCGAAAGATTATTAATGGCGAGCAGGTGGGCGAGCCTATCCGTGACGAGTTTGAGGCTATCATTGTTAACATGCTGCCCAAGGTGTCACGTATCTACTACAAAGATAAGTTTGACCCTAATAAAGAAGCGACACTGCCTAACTGCTGGTCTAACCAAGGCGACAAGCCTGAAGCTGGTGCGCTCGACAAGCAGCATAGTAACTGCGCCGACTGCCCTATGAATATTAAAGGTTCTGGGGATAACGGTGGTAAAGCCTGTAGATACCAACGCCGCATTGCAATCATGCTAGCGGGAGACATGTCGGGTGACCTTTACCAGTTCAATATACCTGCTAAGTCTTTGTTTGGTAAGGGTTCTGGTAACGAGCATCCGTTTGAAAGCTACATTAAGTATCTGCTCAGCAACCGTGAAGGGCCGGATACTGTTATAACTAGGATTAGCTACGACCTAGACGCAGACTCTATGGAGCTGCTGTTTACTCCCGTGCGCTCATTAACCGATGAAGAATACGACTTGGTTAGCAGCGTACAAACCGCACCTGAAGCCAAGATGTACACTCAGATTACTGTGGCTCAGGCAGACGGCGTGACTAAAGCACCTAAGATAGAAGCCCCAAAGCCAAAGGTAACTCGCTCTGAAGAACCCGAAGAAGTAGAACTAGAAGAAGTCGAGGAGCCTGTAAAGCGCGCTAAGAAAAAAGAAGAGCCTACAGTCGACTCTGACTCAGACTCTTTGGCCTCTGTAATTGACGCATGGAGCAAAGACGACTAATGAGCTATGGCTATACTTTAAATTTAG
>Ga0222714_10004222_pt1 | contig 14222 bp, 11 predicted proteins | sample C33_3DmetaG_FD_165048 | JGI IMG/M metagenome (GOLD analysis project Ga0222714, IMG submission 165048) | Estuarine water microbial communities from San Francisco Bay, California, United States - C33_3D | ecosystem: Environmental > Aquatic > Marine > Unclassified | place: USA: California... | reverse complement strand
GTCGTGCACCACGTTCACGGAGTCGGCAAGTACGAAGGAATGGTCAAACGAACCATCGGCGGTATCGAACGCGATTACCTACTGCTCGCCTACAAGGGTGGTGACAAGCTCTACGTGCCGTCCGATCAGATCGACACGATTCGCCAGTACGTGGGTGGCGAAACACCCGTGCTCCACCGGCTGGGTGGTGCCGACTTCTCCAAGTCGAAGGCCCGCGTTCGCAGCGCTGTGCGCGAGATCGCGCAAGAACTCGTGGTTCTCTACCAGAAACGAGTGACCGCACCGGGCCACGCCTACGGCCCTGACACACCGTGGCAGCACGAGATGGAAGACTCCTTCCCCTTCGTCGAGACTCCCGATCAGAAGAAGGCGATCGACGAGATCAAGGTCGACATGGAACGGCCGTACCCCATGGATCGACTCGTCTGCGGCGACGTCGGATTCGGCAAGACCGAGGTGGCAGTGCGAGCAGCGTTCAAAGCCATCCAGGACGGCAAACAAGTGGCGGTTCTCGTTCCCACGACTCTTCTCGCATCACAGCACGGCAACACCTTTTCCGATCGCTTCGCCGGCTATCCGATTCGCGTGGAGACGTTGTCCCGCTTCCTCACTCAGAAGGAAGCCAACCAAGTGATCGCCGGCCTCGAATCGGGAGAGATCGACTGTGTAGTCGGCACTCACCGCCTCCTCGCGAGTGGTGTGAAGTTCAAGAATCTCGGTCTGCTGATCGTCGACGAAGAACAACGTTTCGGCGTGCAGCACAAAGAAGCCATGAAGCACCTGAAGACGAATGTCGACGTCCTCACCCTCACGGCCACCCCGATTCCGCGAACTCTCGAGATGAGCCTGGTGGGGATCCGCGACCTGTCGCTTCTGCAGACTCCGCCGGCCGATCGTCAACCGATCCTCACGTTCGTGGGCGAATACGACGAACGAGTCGCGATCGAGGCCATCCGTCGAGAACTCCTGCGCGAAGGTCAGGTCTTCTGGGTGCACAACCGTGTGCAGACGATCGAGGAATGTGCGGCCGGGCTGCGTGAACTGGTTCCCGAGGCGCGTATCGCCGTCGCCCACGGACAGATGGACGAGGGAACTCTCGAGCAGATCGTCCTCGACTTCTGGGAAGGCGAGTACGACGTTCTGGTGTGCACCACCATCATCGAAAGCGGTATCGACATGCCGACGGTGAACACCCTCGTGGTCGAACGATCCGATCTGCTCGGACTCGGTCAGATGCACCAGCTGCGCGGACGAGTGGGTCGAAGCGGCCAGCGCGCCTACGCCTACCTTTTCCATCCCGCCGATCGTGCCCTCACCGAGGAGGCATACGAACGATTGCGAACCATCGGTGAATCGACCGAACTCGGCAGCGGTTTCAAGATCGCCATGCGCGATCTTGAAATCCGTGGCGCCGGCAACTTGCTCGGCGAAGCCCAGAGCGGACATATCGCCGCGGTCGGATACGACCTCTATTGCCAGATGGTCACCGAAGCAGTCGGCGAGATGAAAGGCGAGCCGATCAAAGAACCATCCGAGATCAAGATCGACGTACCGACTCACGCCTTCCTTCCCACTGACTACGTCCCAAAGGAGGCGTTGCGACTCGAGGCGTACCGCCGGCTGGCCACCGTCGAAACCATGCAACAAGTCGACGACATCCGAGCCGAGTGGCTCGATCGCTACGGACCGATTCCCGATCCGGCCGAAATGCTCCTCCAGGTGGGCCGGGTACGCGCCGAATGTCACCGACTGGGAGCGACCGAAGTGGTCGTCACCCGCTCGGATGCCCGAATGTCGCCGATCACGATGAAGGTGTCCGACACGATGCGCCTGTCTCGACTGGCCAAGGACGCCATCTACAAGGACACCCTTCAACAGCTGATCGTGCCGGTGCCTCGTACCCGTGAACCCGTCGACTTCCTACTCGAGTTCCTGAGCCGTCTCTTCCCCACGGCCGAGAACTGACCGGGCGACTAGTTTGGCGACGTGAATTTTCGTCGATCCCTTCCCCTCGTCACCGGTCTGAGCGCATTGCTCGTCCTCGGATCGCTGTCCGTGACGGCCTGTTCGAGCGTCGAATCCACGGCGATTCGCGTGAACGGCCAATCACTTTCGGGTGCCGACTTCGACGAACTTCTGTCGGGATACGCCGCGGCGATCCCCTCCGCCGAGAACGAATCCGGCACCGTGAACGCCTCGGTGGCCCGAGGACTGCTGTCGGATTGGGCCACCACCGTGGTGTTGACCGAATCGCTCGCGTCACGCGACATCTCCGTCACCGAAGACGATCTGCTGGAAGCCCAAGGCATCCTCGGCGATCAGGCCGGATTCGGTGATGCGTCGCCGGCCGCCCAGGACTTCTACGTGCGTGCCACGGCCGTTCAGAGGGTGTTCGCCGCCGCGTTCGGACCGTCGACGGCCGAGTTGCGCGATCTCTACGAGGCCGGACCGGCAGAGTCGGGAGCATTTTGTCTGCGAGCGATCCTCGTCACGGACGAGACGCTGATCGCCGACATTTCGAATCAGCTCGCATCCGGCACCGATTTCGGTGAACTCGCCGCGAGGTACTCACTCGATTCGTCGGCCGCCAACGGTGGTGTCGTAACCGATCCCGGTTCTGGTCTCGGGTGTTTCGATCGGGTACGACTTTCGAGTCAGATCGTTCCCGAATTCGCAGTTGCCCTCTCGAACGCCGAAGTCGCCGTTCCGACACCTCCGTTCGAGATCCCCGGTGTGGGTTGGGTCATCGCTCTGCTCCGCCCATTCGACGAGGTCGCCGACGACGTCCGTGAGCTCGTGGGTCTCGGGGCATCGGAATCAGCACGACAGGACGCACTGTCGTCGGCCGACGTGTGGATCGGTTCCGAATACGGCGTCTGGGACTCCAGAACGGGTCGCGTCGTCGCCCCGTGACACGATCGAATCGTGGCATCGACTCGTCGAACATGAAGCCCACACTTCATGTGCTGGGGCTCGGCCCAGGCGGTGACGAGTACGTCACAGAACACACCAAGAATGTGATCGCCACCGCTCCTCGACGTTTTCTGCGAACGTCGGTTCATCCGAGTGCCCACCTCGTCACGGGTGCAACTTCGTTCGACGAGATCTACGAACGGGCAAGCGACTTCGACGACGTGTACACCACCATCGTCGACCGACTCGTCGACGAGACGACTCTGGCTGACGAAGCCGGCGAGGACATCGTGTACGCCGTCCCCGGCTCGCCCCTCGTTCTCGAACGCACGGTCCGACTTCTCCGCGAGGACCCCCGCGTCGACGTCGTGTTGCATCCGGCCATGAGTTTTCTCGACCTGGTGTGGGCGCGACTTGGTATCGACCCGGTCGACGACGGCGTCACTCTGGTGGACGGCCACGAATTCTCGCGTCGTGCCGCTGGCCTGGCGGGCCCCCTGCTGGTCGCGCACTGCCACGCCAACTGGGTTCTCTCCGAGATCAAGCTGGCCGCCGAAGACCTGATCGACACGTCGAACGACGACTGCGACGTCGTGCTCCTCCATCATCTCGGTCTGCCCGACGAACAGATCGTCCACACCACCTGGTCCGAGATCGACCGCACACTGGACGCCGACCATCTCACATCGCTCTATGTTCCGCTCCTTGCCGCTCCAGTCGGACGTGAACTCGTGGCCTTTCACGAATTGGCCCACACCCTTCGCCGGGAGTGCCCATGGGATCGCGAGCAAAATCACCGTTCCCTCGTCACGTACCTGCTCGAGGAAACGCACGAAGTGGTCGATGCGATCCTGGCTCTCGACCCCGACGATCCGACGACCGACGAACATTTGCTCGAAGAACTCGGCGACCTCTTGTACCAGATCGAATTCCACGCGGCGATCGCTGAACAAGAGGGTCGTTTCACCATGGCCGATGTCGCCCGTGGCATCAACGACAAGTTGGTGAGACGTCACCCTCACGTATTCGCACGCGAGGACAAGTCCATCGACGAGCTGGTGACCGACTGGGAGGCGATCAAGCGCGCCGAGAAACGATCCAAAGGAGTGACCGAGGGGCCCTTCGACAACATCCCCACGAGTTCAGGATCGCTCTCGTACGCCGCGGCCGTATTGAAAAAAATCGAGAAACTTGGCCTGACACGTGACATGACGGCGCTCGAGGTGCCTGATCTCGGTAGATCTCTGCTGGACCTGGTGGCCGAGTGCCGTCGTCGCGGCATCGACCCCGAAGTCGCCCTCCGTGAGACCACGAACCTGCTGCGGGCCAGTATCGAGTCGACCCTCGATTGACGCATCGATGACGTACTCCCGTCACGTATCGACGGCGGACCGAGAACTTCCGAGAACTAACGTGATCTCATGACCGAGATCGCCCTCGTCACCGCTCGTGAAGTCCTCGATTCCCGTGGCAACCCCACCGTTGAAGCCGAGGTCGTCCTGGCATCGGGCGCATCAGGACGGGCCATCGTGCCGTCGGGTGCGAGCACCGGCGAACACGAGGCCGTCGAATTGCGTGACGGGGGACGCCGTTTCCTCGGCAAGGGTGTCATGACGGCCGTCGGCTTCGTGAACGGTGAAATCGACAACGCCCTTCGCGGACTCGACGCCCTCGATCAACGGGCGGTCGACACATGCCTCAACGACCTCGACGGAACGCCCAACAAGTCTCGCCTCGGTGCCAATGCCATTCTCGGAGTCAGCCTCGCCACCGCCAAGGCCGCTGCCCTCGAACTCGATCTTCCACTGTGGCGATACGTCGGCGGGCCCAATGCCCACGTGTTGCCGGTTCCCATGATGAACGTCATCAACGGTGGCGCGCATGCCGACAACACCATCGACCTCCAGGAGTTCATGATCATGCCGGTCGGTGCGCCGAGCTTCCGCGAAGCACTGCGCTGGGGAACCGAGACCTACCACCACCTGAAGAAGATCCTTCACGATCGCGGACTGTCGACGGCTGTCGGCGACGAGGGCGGTTTCGCCCCAAATCTGGCTACCAACGAAGATGCGATCCGCATTCTCGTCGACGCCATCAACACGGCCGGATTCACTCCGGGTGACGACATCGCCATTGCCCTCGATCCTGCGATGAGCGAGCTCTTCGTCGACGGGCGCTACGAACTGGCCGGCGAAGGCAAGGTCCTCGCTCCAGCCGAACTCGTCGAGTACTGGACGCGCCTCGTGAGCACGTATCCGATCGTGTCGATCGAAGACGGCATGCACGAGAACGACTGGGACGGCTGGGCCGATCTCACCTCGGCCCTCGGCGGTCGAGTGCAATTGGTCGGCGACGACCTCTTCGTCACCAACAGTCGACGTCTGGCCGAAGGCATCGATCGCAAGGTCGCCAACAGCGTGTTGGTGAAGGTCAACCAGATCGGCACGCTCACCGAGACTCTCGAAACGATCGAGCTCGCCACCCGCCACCGCTACACGAGTGTGATGAGCCATCGCAGTGGCGAGACCGAAGACACGACGATCGCCGATCTGGCGGTGGCCACCAACTGTGGCCAGATCAAGACCGGTGCACCGGCGCGTAGTGACCGCGTGGCCAAGTACAACCAACTGCTCCGCATCGAAGAGCAGCTCGGCGACGCGGCGCGATTCCGCGGTCGCGCCGCACTCGCACCGCTCGACTGACCCGACTGCGAGCTCGACGCCCACGACAACGGTGTCGACGAGGTGCCACCCACGAGAGGCCGAAAACCGGCACAATGACAGGGTGGCAGCCAAGCGAGGAAGTGCGACCAAGCGCGCACAGACGAAGAAGTCGACGCGCGTCAAGCGCGGTGACCTCACTCGTCCGACACCTCGCCAGGAACGACTCGTTCCCAAGCGAGTGGGCTATGTGGTGCTCGCTCTCGGCATGATCTTGATCGTCGGTTCGTTCGCCAACTCGTTCCTCGTTCTGCCGGTGAAGTCGTGGTTCGGCCAGCGCACCGAGTTCGAGGATCGATCCGCCGAACTCGAGGCGCTGCAGGAGGCCACTGATCGCCTCCAGACCGAGGTCGACCGCCTCAATACTCCCGAGGGGGTGGAAGACGCCGCCCGGGACGAGTTGGGGTTCGTCATGGTGGGCGAGAATCGGCGCACCGTGGTGGGCGACGCTTCGGCGCCGGTCGATCTGCCCTGGGGTTGGCCCTACGACCTGGTCGAAGAGATCGTGCGAGTCCGAGAGGCAGAGGTTCAGGCCCGATCGTCGAACTCCTCCGACGATTCTCTCGACACCACGTCCACCGGCTGAGACCGTCTCGAATCCGGCGAGTAAGGTCGGCCCTACAAAGGTCCGACGTCCAGGGGGTCCATAGTGGCTGGTGGCAGCATTCTCGGTAACCGCGTTCTCCGCAAGGAGGACCCGAAGTTCTTGACGGTCGGCGGTGAATACGTCGACGACATGGACGAGCCCATGCTCGCCGGTGCCGCGCACGTCGTCTACGTGCGATCGACAGTGGCGCATGGTGTCATCAACTCGATCGACACGTCCGACGCGGTGTCGATGCCTGGAGTGTTGGGCGTGTACACCGCGGCATCACTCGGTCTCGAGCCGGTTCCTGCTGCGTTCAACCCGATGGTGGCCCGCACATTGCTGGCGAGTGACAAAGTTCGCTACGTCGGTGAGCCCATTGCCGCGATCGTCGCCGAGACGCGCGAACAGGCCACTGACGCTGCCGAGACGGTGTTCGCCGACATCGATCCGCTCGACGCCTTGATCGATCTCGAGCAGGCCATGGCCTCGTCGACTCTCATCTACGAAGGCGCCGGCAGCAATGTCGTGTTCGACACCACGGCACTCGGAATGCCCGAGAACACCGGAGACGCGTTCTTCGCCGATTGCGAAGTCGTCACCAAGGGACGCTTCCTCAATCAGCGCGTGGCCCCGTGCCCGCTCGAAGTTCGCGGCGCCGCCGCGGCTTGGGATGGAGACGGTCGACTCAACCAGTGGTTGTCCACCCAGCACGCTCAAGGAGCCGTCGAGCCGTTGGCCAAGGCCAACGGTGTCGAACCTTCGATGGTGCGCGTCCGCACACCAGACGTGGGTGGCGGCTTCGGCGCCAAGATCGGCACTTACGCCGAAGAGTTGCTTCTCGGCGTGCTGGCCAAAAAGCACGGTCGCCCGATGAAGTGGCGCGAGACGCGCAGCGAGAGCATGGTCGCCCTCGGCCACGGTCGCGCCCAGTTGCAGTACGTCACCATCGGTGGCAAGAAGGACGGCACCGTCACGCACTACCAGTTGCACGCCATTCAGGACTGCGGCGGATTCGCCGACATGGGCACGATTCTCGCTCCGTTCATGACACGTCCGATGTCGAGCGGCGTCTACGCCATTCCGAACATCGAATGCCGCACCACATCGGTGGTCACCAACACCACTCCCACCACGGCCTACCGCGGTGCCGGTCGCCCCGAAGCGACGGCGGCCGTCGAACGAGCCATGGACCTCTTCGCGCTCGAGATCGGGATGGATCCCGCCGACGTGCGTCGCAAGAACCTGATTCCGAAGTTTCTTGAGCCCCACACCACGGCCATCGGCCAGACCTACGACGTGGGCGACTACGAAACTGCGCTCGACAAGACTCTGAAGGCCGCCGACTACTCGGCGTTGCGCGCCGAGCAGAAGAAGCGCCGTGCCAGCGGCGATGTCAAGCAGATCGGTATCGGCGTGAGTGTCTACGTCGAGATCACCGGCGGTGTGGGCAACGGTGAATCGGCCAAGGTCGAAGTTCTCGACGACGGTCGGGCTGTCGTGTACACCGGCACCTCACCGCACGGCCAGGGTCACGACACGGCCTGGTCGATGCTCGTGCAAGAGCAGACCGGTATCCCGATGGATCGCATCGAACTCGTGTGGGGCGACACCGATCTCGTCCCGATCGGCACCGGCACGATGGGATCGCGCTCGCTGCAGCAGGGTGGCAACGCCGTGTTCCAGGTGGCCGGCACGCTGGCCGAGAAAGCCAAGGCAGTGGCTGCTCGCCTCCTCGAGGCAAGTGAGGCCGATGTGGTTCTCGACAAGGAGCGCGGCGTATTCCACGTGGCTGGCACTCCGTCGGTCACCAAGTCGTGGGCTGACCTCGCCCAGGCCGAAAAGGCCAGCGGAGGACTCTCGCACCACGACGTGATCAACGTGTCAGGTGCAACCTTCCCGTTCGGCGCTCACGTGTCGGTCGTTGAAGTCGACACCGAGACCGGACAGGCTCGCCTCATTCGTCAGGTCGCCTGCGACGACGCCGGCAAGGTGCTCAACCCGATGCTTCTCGACGGTCAGATCCACGGCGGAATCGCCCAGGGTGTAGCGCAGGCTCTCTTCGAAGAAGTGATCTACGACGCCGACGGCAACCCCACCACCTCGAACCTCGCCGACTACGGATTCCCGTCGGCCGCCGAGCTGCCGAGCGTGGAAGTCGTTCACATGGAGACGCCGACACCCATCAACGCCATCGGCGCCAAGGGCATCGGCGAATCGGGCACCATCGGATCGACGCCGGCCGTGCAGTCAGCGGTCGTCGACGCGGTGTCGCATCTCGGCGTGAAGCACATCGAGATGCCCTGCACCGCTCAGCGCGTGTGGGCCGCGATTCAGGCCGCCAAGTAACGATTTTTCGATCGACTCCACGACGTAGTCGCAGTCGACCCCGATCATCCTTCCCGCGTTAAGCGGGGCCGCCGCAGCCGCCCGGCCACTCCACGTGATTGCCGGGCGGCAGCGTTGCCGTGAATGCTCCCCGGCCCCTGCCGAATGGCTCCCTCGACTTTCGTCACCGAGCGACTGTCACGACTCGCGAGGCCTGGTCAGGAGTTTGTAGAGTGCAACATTGTGACTACCAGCCCCTCCGCCCCCATCGTCGCCACCGGCCTCGTTCGACACTTCGGATCAGGGGACTCGCTCGTTCGTGCCGTCGACGGCGTCGACCTGCAAGTCGAAGCCGGTGAGATCTTCGGCTTCCTTGGACCGAACGGTGCCGGCAAGAGCACCACGGTGCGCGTCCTCACCACCCTGTTGAAGCCTTCGGCCGGATCGGCCACTGTCGCCGGATTCGACGTGGCCACTCAAGCCGACAAAGTGCGACGCGCCATCGGCGTTGCGTTGCAGGACGCCGCCATCGATCCGCTCATGACCGGACGCGAGCTCCTCGACTTGCAGAGTGTGCTGTACGGCATCCCGAAGTCGGTGGCCGCGAAGCGCGGACCCGAATTGTTGGAGAGAGTCGGACTCACTGCAGCTGCCGATCGTCGAGTTGGCACCTACTCGGGTGGCATGAGACGACGCCTCGATCTGGCACTGTCGCTGGTGCACGAGCCGTCTGTGCTGTTCCTCGACGAACCCACCACCGGTCTCGATCCGATGAGTCGACTGACATTGTGGGAAGAAGTGCGTCGCCTCAACCGCGAAGGTACGACAGTTCTGCTCACCACGCAGTACCTCGAGGAGGCCGATCAACTCGCCGATCGCATCGCGATCATCGACCACGGCAAGATCGTGCGCCAAGGAGTCCCACGAGATCTCAAAGCACAAGTGGGCTCCCCCACACTGTTCATCGACGTCGACGGAGAGCATGTCGACATGGCTCGCGGCATCCTCGAACGTTTCGGTGATCTACGACCGACGTCGGAAGGCAAACTCGGTGTCGGGTTGGCCCAGGGCGCCGAAGCGGTGGCTAGCGTCATCCGAACTCTCGACGAGGCCGGTGTGCACGTTCGTCACCTCGAACTCAACGAACCCAGCCTCGACGACGTGTTCGCCGAGGCGACCGGCTACCGACTCGAAGGAGCCGATCAATGAGTTCGAGCAGCGCGATCCTGCACACGGCGGTGCTGACCCGTCGGAGCGTTCGCGGCCGCCTGCGACAGCCGGCAGCTCTCACTCCGTCGTTCGTGTTTCCTCTGTTCTTCGCCGCTCTCGGCTCGGCCAGCTTCAGCCGAATCGCCGACCGTCCCGACTTCGCCGCCATTGCGCCGTCGTTCCTCAACTACGCGGTCGCCGGCGCCATCGTGCAGGGCGTCTTGTTCGCCTCCACCTCGGCGGCCGGTGACCTTGCGACCGACATCGAACAAGGTTTCTTCGAACGACTCCTTGCCTCACCCGTCACTCGGACCTCCATTCTCCTTGGTCGACTGGGGAGCGCGATGGTCGTCGCCGTGGTGCAGGTCACGATCTTCCTCGCCATCTTCTTGGCGTTCGGAGCTCGCATCGAAACCGGTGTGATCGGCTTCATCGGACTCGTAGTGGCCGGCGCACTTCTCGCCCTGGCCATGAGCGGACTGATGTCCGGCCTCGCCATCAAATCCGGAAGCCCCGAAGTCGTGCAAGGTGCTTTCCCCATGGTGTTCGCCCTCATGTTCTTGTCATCGGCTTTCTTCCCGCGCCAATACATGACCGGCTGGTACCAAGATGTCGCCACCTGGAATCCGATGTCGCACGTCGTCGAAGGCATGCAGGGATTCATGAATCAGCCGTTGAACATCGACCAGTTCTTGCGCGCCTGGCTCATTCCCCTTGGAATCGCCCTCGCAGCGATCGCCTTTGGACTTCGCTCGCTCAACAAAAGATTGGCGGCGTTGTGAACACTGCAACCACCTCCGCAACCACTTCCACGACGTACTTCACCCGACCGAGTGCCGTTGTCGGCGCCTTGGTTCGCCGAACCATGTTGCGTGTTCGGCGCATGCCGTCGGCATTCGTGCCGTCGATCGCCATGCCGGTGTTCCAACTCATTGCATTCTCGGGTGCATTCGGGGCCGCGGTTCGCTTCGCCGGCATTGCGAACGCCATGGACTGGTACGTGCCGCTCAACGCGATCCAAGGCGCGAGTTTCGGCGCCATGGGCGTGAGCTTCGGCCTCATCAACGACATGCAAACCGGATTCTTCGACCGCTTGCTCATGGCCCCCACGCGACGCTGGTCCCTCGTCGTCGGCCCCATCGCTGGGTCGATCGCCCGTGCGGCACTTCCCATCCTCCTCGTGATCCTGGTGGGATTCCTCGGTGGCATGAACGTGCCCGGGGGTCCACTCGCCATCGTGATGGTGATCGTGGCTGCGGCTGGAGTGTCGACGACCGCGTCGGCGTTCGCACTTGGTCTCACGTACCGCATGCGCAACATGGGCGCCGCCACCCTCACTCAGTTCGCGATCTTCTTCACCATCTTTTTGTCGACGTCACAAGTTCCGCTGTCGTCGATGGCGAGCTGGCTCCATGCAGTCGCACGTATCAACCCCATGACCAACGTGCTTCGACTGGCTCGACAGGGTCTGCTCGGCGATGTCACCTGGGATCAGACTTGGGGAGGACTCGTCGCCCTCGCCGCCATGCTCGCGCTCTCGGGCTGGTTCGCTATGAGTGGGCTCAAGTCGCTCGAGAAGTGACTCGGGTCGTCAGTTCTCGATTCAGTCGACGATCGACGCACCTGTTGGCAACTCGCCGAGCAGAGCGTCCGACACCCAGCAACGCGTGAGGTGCAGAGTCGATTCGATGCGCACGACGCGCTTGGGCTGATCGATCGCCCGACCGCACATCGACAGTGCCGCCTTCAGGCAATTCTCCTCGTCGGCCAACACCATCGGCATACGACTGCGCCGCACGCCTGATGGCCCCGCTGTGAAGCAGTTGACGTAGGTCTTCTGCCAGTCGATCTTGTCGGCCAGCGACACCGGGATGAAGTCGGCCAATCCGATCCCGAGCAGATTTCCTCCCGAGACCTCGGTGATGTCGAGCAGGACGATGGTCGACACATCGGGAGACTCGAGATCCTCCAGCCCATGCACCCAGAATCGACCGGTCACGTTGGGGTCCATGCCCGTACCCGAGATGTCCTTTCCTGCTTTCTCGATCACGAGGACGTCGATCTCTTCGAAGGGCAAGGGTGGAACCAGTTCACGCGACAATTCGGCCAGTCGGGCCTCCGCTCGCCCACCCACATCGTCCGCCGACAGCCCTTCGACGGCGACCACCCGTCCATTCGCCGATTCCACCGACGCCACTCCACCGAGAAGACGTCCGGTCGATCGCAGCGCGTCGATACCGTCGAGGAGCCGACGACGCATCTCGTCGGGTCCGCACGAATGGATCTGGGCGGCACCTGGCTGTTTGCCGAATCCGACCACGGCCATCTTGGTGCAACCGCTTTCGATCGACCCTTTGAAACACGTGTGCGGCTTCACGCGATTGACCGGAACGATTCGATCGGCCGCCGCCGCATGGCGATCGAGGTACAGCGGCATCCCACTCGCGGTTCGCGCCACTTCGACGGTGTCCATCGTGGCGCGTATTTCGCAGTCCAACGAGTCCTCGGTCATTCCCAGAGACGCCATCATCGCCACCTGACCCTCCGCCGTTGCACCGCCATGGCTGCCCATCGCCGGAACCACGAACGGCGTCGCGCCGAGTTCGCGCAGTCCCGCAATGGTTCCCCGAAGGAGCTCGACGCGCCCCGACAGGCCGCGACTTCCTCCTCCGACGGCGACGGTCATTCCCTTGGTCACGTTCGCGGCAAGACGCGTCACGACGGCCGCCCGAGCCGCACCTTCGACGTCGTCGACCGGATCGGGATCGGGAATGTCGAGTCGAACCTCGTGAAGAGTTGGAACCACCAGATCGGGATGAAACGGTAGGTCGACCCCGTTGCGCAATTGCTTCCAACCCGAACCGATCTCGGCCATGCCGACATCCTGACAGATGCTCTACCCTCGACCTGTGCGCATCGTTTCGTTGCTTCCGTCGACCACCGAGATCGTGTTCGAGCTCGGATTGGCCGACTCACTTCTCGGTGTCACGTTCGAGTGCAACTTTCCACCAGAGGCTCGTGTCGATCGCGAGATCGTGGTCGGTGGGCTCGACACCAAGCATCTGACGGCCGCCGAGATCGACTCCCAGGTTCGTGAACGCCTGTCGCAGGGCGACGAGCTCTATCACCTCGATGAAGATGCGCTTCGACGATGCGATCCCGACCTCATCCTCAGCCAAGACCTGTGTCGCGTCTGCGCCGTGCCGAGTGGCAACGTCGACGAGGCCGTCGAACGACTCGGTTGTCGCGCACTGGTGCTCCAGATCGATCCACAGACTCTCGACGAGGTCGTCGACTCGGTCATCACGATCGCCGATGCCGCAGGCGTACCCGAACGCGGCGCCGCCATCGTCGCGTCGCTGCGTGACCGCCTGCACCGCCTCGCCACCGACGTGAGCGCCGCTCTCGGCGATCGACCACGACCGCGCGTCTTCGTTCTCGAATGGATCGACCCTCCGTTCCTCGGCGGTCATTGGGTTCCCGATGTGGTGGCCGCAGCCGGCTGTGAACCGGTTCTGGTGCGACCCGGCGCGAAGTCCGTACCCGTCTCGTGGGACGACATCGCAGCCGCCCGACCCGATCACGTGATCGTCTCCCCCTGTGGCTACGACCTCGACGGGGCAACGGCGCAAGCTCGTCTGATCCTCGATCGGATACCCGCTGAGGCCTCCGTGTGGGCCATCGACGCCGATGCTGTGATGGTGCGGCCCGGGCCCCGCTTGATCGACGGAGCCGAAGCCATCGCCGCGGCCGTCGTCGGCAGCGGGACCATCGATCATTCAGTCATCCGGCGTATCCGCTGACCTGGGGTGACGCCCCGCAGGCCGAGACGTCTCCTTCTCGTCGTCGAGCCCCACCGGCCATTGTGCGGGGGGTTCTCGCATGGGGCAGAATGGGACAGTTCCGGGTGGCTGCCCGGCGAAGGGGGTTGTCGTGAAGATCAACGTCACTGTCAACGGCGTCAAGCACACGAGCGACGTCGAACCGCGCATGCTGCTCGTGCAGTACGTGCGCGAGGTGCTCGGGCTCACTGGCACGAACATCGGCTGCGACACATCATCGTGCGGCGCATGCAGTCTGCACGTCGACGGTGAGGCAGTGAAGAGTTGCACCCTGCTCGCTGTCCAAGCCGACGGCAGCTCCGTCACCACGATCGAAGGAATGGCCGGTGCCGATGGTTCGCTCCATCCGATGCAGAAGGCGTTCATGGATAATCACGGCCTGCAATGCGGTTACTGCACCCCAGGCATGGTGATGGCCGCGACCTCGCTCCTGAAGGAGAACCCCAACCCGAGCGAAGACGACGTGCGCATCGGTCTCGAAGGAAACTTGTGCCGTTGCACCGGCTACCACAACATCGTGAAGGCCGTTTTGGCCGCGGCTGGAAAGTGAGCGACCGATGATTCCCGCAGCATTCGATTACGTCCGGGCCGGTTCGGCCGCCGAAGCCATTTCGCTCATCGGCG
>Ga0222714_10004219_pt1 | contig 14228 bp, 14 predicted proteins | sample C33_3DmetaG_FD_165048 | JGI IMG/M metagenome (GOLD analysis project Ga0222714, IMG submission 165048) | Estuarine water microbial communities from San Francisco Bay, California, United States - C33_3D | ecosystem: Environmental > Aquatic > Marine > Unclassified | place: USA: California... | reverse complement strand
CCGGGAGTTGAGAATATCTGACTCGCTTGGGATGATGGCAAGGTAGAAATGGCAGAAGTTGTAATTGGAGTTGGCACACCTTGATTAATTTGGGGTGTAAATGGTGTGGTTGGACCTTGAGATACAATTGAAGGCGTCTGATAATATGACTCTTCCGCTGTATTACTTTGAACTTGGGGGGGTGCTTGAGAATCATTTTGAATTACAGATGAGGATGATGCTGAAGATGATGATGATGATGATGATGATGATGATGATGAATCACCTATTTCCGGTTGTGATGGTGCTGGTTCTGGTAATGGTGCTGGTGCTGGTGCTGGTGCTGGTGCTGGCGCCGGTGCTGGTGCTGGTGCTGGTGCTGGCGCCGGTGCTGGTGCTGGTGCTGGTGCTGCTGGCACCGATGACATACTTGATGTATAAGAAGTATCCATAGGTGGTTCATATGTATTAATCTGTGCCGGAGGAGGTGTTGCATCCACATCATCTGATGTATCTATTTCTATTTTTTCATCTTCAGTTTCACCATCTGCTTTGGTTTTATCTGATGTTATAGTAATTTTATTTACAGGGGTGATCGATTGAATATCAGGTAAAATTGTTTCAGTTGCTTCCACTGGTGTATATTTATCTGATATATCTTCACCAAATCCCAAAGATACATCATTTTGTTCATCGGGTGTTTCAAATTTCATTTGTTCGGTTTGGATGATTGACACGTCACCCTTCTTTGATAGTTCTTTAGGGCGACATCTTTCTAAATTATTAACCATACTTGCACTGAAAACCACCGGTTTACCATTCCTAAGCAGATCTTTAATCTCATTCACATTGCGTGAACAATCCTGAGTCATTGGTTCATATTTACTGTAATCTGTTGTATCTGGTTCATAATAATCTGAAATATCATGATCAGGTATGTTAAATAATTTATTTTCACTTTCTGATAAAAATGGCCATATACTAAATCTATGAATATTAATTCTTTGTTCTTCTTTAGCGGAATTATAAACATTGGCTACTCTCTTTAGCATAGCTGTTTTGTTTTTATTTATTCTCGTTAATAAATTTACGGTTGTTGAAAGTAGGATTTCAACCAACGATGAGTCATCGTTTCTAATATTTTCTATTCTCTCAAATATATTTCGGATTATGTATATTCTATCTGGATTATCTGCTAGTTGTAGTAATACTATTATCATAAGATTTGCTTCCTTAATCCGACCATCTAAATATAATTTTGAAACTGTGTCTGATAATTTAGTTACATCATTATATGCTATATCTTCGTCAAATAGATTTCCTGCCGATAATAAAAATTCAACACTAAAACAATCTATGAAAAGCATGCCATATTCTTTAATGTTATCAAATAATGCTTGTATCGCCGATTCCTTTTCTTCTTTAGCATTATCTGAATCATATTTTCGGAACACATTGATGAATAAATCTTTTAATTTAATTATCCCCCCTAAATCATAATTCATAAATTTATATACTATATCGCTTTGATCTGTTAAATCCCCTCCTAATATTTCAAATAATTCATTTCTAGACTCATTTAAAGGTATTTGTTTCTTGAGTTCGGTTTCCATTGATAATAAATGAGTAGTTATAATTGGATCAGTGTCTGTATATTCTCCATATGTATCTTGTATTTCAGATGATTGGTAATCTTGCATTTCAGATGGTTCATCTTGTGCTGGTTCTTCTGGTGCTGGTTCTTCTGGTGCTGGTTCTTCTGGTGCTGGTGAAGGTACAGGCGCAGGAGCAGGCGCAGGAGCAGGCGCAGGAGCAGGCGCAGGAGCAGGCGCAGGTGCAGGAGCAGGCGCAGGCGCAGGCGCAGGCGCAGGCGCAGTCGTCTCTTCAGAAGTCGGTGCTACCGATGATGATGATGTAGTCGGTGTGGTTGTTGCGCCTGTTTCGGAAACTGGCGCGTTAGTTTTTTGTGTATTCTCATCTGAGAAGGGTGATAAAGAAGATAAAAATTGACTAATTGAAGATGTATCTTTAATTTCACTTGCCGGTATTTCAAGCGTTTCAGTTGTCGTGGTTTTTTTCTCAGTAATACTTTCTGTGGGATTTTCAGCACCACCACTTTGAAGTCTGAATGGTATCAATTTACTAGGTAATTCAAGGGATCTACCTGTAATTGATCGCATGTCCTTCTGATATATTTGATGAATCAACTCTCTGACTTTACCATAATTCCCTTCTTGGATACGTATTGCTTCTAATGCCAGACACTTTGATAAAACACAGATACGTGCTTCGCAAATCATTAAAGCGTATAACTTATCAATCAATAATACATCATCTTCTTGCGCAAGGAAATCTTGATAAAAATCATAAACATATAATAAACATTCTTGATTGGGACATGCTAAACACTCTTTTTGACTATCCCACGAAATAGTTGAAGATATATAATCAAGATATCCCCTGGGTTTAGATGAACATTCTATCATTTTCCTTCTAATCCCTTCAATAAATTTAGGATCTTTTGATAAATGATTTATAATCTTTTGCATTCTTTCTTTTTCCTTGTCAACAGTTAAGAATTCTGAATTACGTTCTTTTAAAATATCATTTACTTCAGATGTATAATATTCATCATATAAACCACTGTATATTACATCTTGCCATCTAAATGTTGACACTGTTAAATAAGGATTAATTCGGTCAAGTTTTATCAGTTTTTGAAATTCTGACTGGTTACTTTCTACATTATTGTCTAAACTAGATCCGGGTATTTTCGCGGTTAATAACAATAAATCTCTTAATTTCTTAATATTTTCATCTTTTGTTTCTAATTCAAGAGAACTTGTTTCCAATTCTATACTTTCTAATACATCTTTATCTTTATAACCAGTATAATCAAGTAAATTTTCAAGTTCTTTGTATTCTTCACCATATCTTTCTGCCAGTTTACTCCTAGATTTTTTCTCATCTATAGTTGAATCCCTTATTAAACTTTGCAAAGTCTTTGATTTTAAATATTCACGATTACTTAAAAGCATCTGAAAAAACTCTACAGTAGAAACACATTCTAAATAATGACGCATGAAATCTGGTGTCTCGACGACTATTACTTTAGGTGAATAAGATATATACTCCTGATTTAGTAGGCGGAACATGAATCCTTTATCGTTTAACCTACTTATCATTCTGTATCCCTTATAAGCGGCGGCGGTTACGGCAGTGGCCGCCAGACCCATACCTAAAGAGGCTATAATACTACCACCTTTCTGCTTTTTGGATATGGTTTTTTTCTTTTCTTTTTTACCAGAATATTTCTTGTTACTCCTTTTTATATTTTTCTTCAAGGTATTGTTTTTATCTCTACGAGGGTTTAATCCGCCTCTTTTTCTAATACTTCTATCTTTTTTTCCCTTCATATCACTATATTCTAAACAAATAAATTTATTTAGAAGATATAAAAAATATAATTAAACAACTTATTTAATTGAATTTATAAATTCACTCTGTAAATCTTCTTCTGTCTTATCTTTATTATCCTCTTGTATTTTTATTTCATCTATTTTTATTTCGTCTGATTTTATTTCATCTATTTTTATTTCAGTTTCTTTTATTTCATCATTTTCATTAATGCCTTTTTCTATATCATTTGTATCTTCTTTAATTCCCACGTTATTATTATCAGATTTTAAATCATCCAACTTACTATCTGATTGTTGTTTAATTATATCATTTATTTGTTCCAATGGATGCTTATCCTTCTTATCAATAACCGATTCATCCAAGTTTTGTTTAAATTTAGATACTCTATTTAATCCTACTAAAGATTCTAGTTCTTTTTTTGAATCTGAAATATTATTATTATTATTATTATTAATATTTGAATCATTATTGGTCAAATTATTATTTTCATTATTCTGAGTTACTTTTAGTTTTCGGACTATTTGATTATCAAATTGGGGTTCCCAGTGTTTCTTTTTAAGACTCATAAACTTATCCCCCGCCGATGCCAAAGTTTGCGCTTTCTTTTCTTCGGCACTTGATTCAAAAATCCTACATTTATGTAATCCATTGCAAACATGGGGGTGACTGAAATCAGGTGATAACTTATTAAATTCATTTTTATAACGTTTTATTATATCATCGTCTATAGAGGGACTTTGCTCTATTAATCGGTCATATTCAGCGCGACAAACATTTAAAAAATCAAATGCTGGTTTCCGCATGGTTGGTTCTAATGTTAATTCAACCGCAATATCTCTACTCAATTTTGACCATGATACTTCAGCGACTCTATGTGATTCCATTAATTCAGCATAACGTAAAAAGTTTTGAAGCGTGGATAAAACACCGGCAAAAATATTAACACCACCAACGCACGCCATCGCAAGTTGTTTATTTTCTTCCGGTACAAATGAATCCATGGCAAAATTAGCTGTCCCTGTTAAGGTACTCAGTATTATTACAGGTATTGTAAATGTATAATTACGACATCTATATAATTTTTCGGATCTGCTATGTAACCAGCGATATCCCGATGCACGTTCAGACCAACTCGCCAAAAGTTCCTCTTGTTCCCTTGTCCATCTTTGATTTGATGGACTCTGTTTCCCAGGTTTCTTTAAAGTCGTTAAATCAACATCCATATTTATAATATTTCAAATATTTAAATTTGTTAATTCATTAATCTTTTAATTTTTCCCATTAAAACTCCATTATGTTTCATCTTTCCGCTTTCAATCTCATTAATATCTTTTACAGGTATATTTAATTTTTGAGCAATATCCTTTTGCGTCATGTTTTGACTTAAACGATACTTTTGTAATGATTTACCAAATTCAGAATCCATCTTTTTATGGGATAGTTTCCCTTCTTCTTCTTTTTCATTCATCTTTTGTTCTTTAGATTTGACATACGGTTTCTTTTTATCTTCTGTTTGGTTATTATTCTTTTTAGGTGTTACATAAACTGTATCCCAATCTTGATGTTCCATTGTTTATTAATGGATAACAGTAAAATAATTTTAAATATATATATAAATGCCAGGTGGTAATTTTGTAGATATGGATGATTCGCAAAAAAAAGATGAAACCTTTGTCGAAAAAGTGTTGACTTTTATACTTGATTCGGTAGGAGTTTTAACATTGGTAATAATTATAGGTTTTTTGTTGTACTTCTTTTACTATATGATAAATCTTCTTCTACATCCAAATCAAATGAAAGAATTATTTAAGTCGAAACCTTTACCCAAAGAAATTAGAGGTAAATGGTGGGCGTATTTAATTCCGTGGGTTCCGTTTATAGTCTTTTTTTCCTTACCGAGGTAGATAAATATTAAATCATACTATTCATAATAAAGAAATTTCCAATATAAAATAATATAAATATAAATTGGAATATCTTTGCCCATGCCTGATCATCATCTCCAAAAATATTTATCAATGTGATTATACCAATAATAACTTCTAAAATCCAAAGTAAGATTAACCATTTCCACTCTTTAAAAGCATATCCCATGATTATCGTATATATTCCAAATATAAATATAGTAAACATAACGTATTTATCGTTTGTATTTATTGATGATAGTGCCAAAATCACTATCATTAACATTAATATTACATATCCCACACTAAAGCCTACGAGTTTTGAATTTGAGGTTGAAGACGGATCTCCCGATTGAGATCCTGGTCCACCAGGTGATTTTTTCTTCTGACAATATTCACCTTCATATCCATCAATACACACACATTCATCGTTAACACACTTCTGTTTATCGTTACAATATTGACAAGGTTGATCTACACTATTATTTCGTCTATTAATGTAAGTATCATCCAATAGAGTGTCGCCTTTTTCTCCGTGAACATGTCTATTAGTATATTCATATGCTTTACATTTATCTGGGCAATCGGTATTATTACATTTCACAGTTCTTTTATTATTTCCTTCATATTCAACATAAAAACCACAAGATGTATCTCCGGCTTTATTAAAATCATAACCAGAAGAAACATTAATATTAGCTGTGTACTGTGCGGGGACTCTACCACCATTGTTACCACCAGCATCATCATAAAGTGTCTCTAATGATTTACCACCATTCTCTTGGTCATTATAAATATAACCCTTGCAAAATTTTGAGTTTTCGTCATCATCAAAACATCCACCAGAACATTCAACTTTTTTATTATCTGGTCCATCGTAATTTACATTAAATTTACATGAATATTGATCCGTATCAACTCTGATTTTAGCTTCTAATGTTGCATTATTTAATGGGTCATTTCCACCTAAATCATCATACAATGTATCTAAACCACCACCACCAATGTAGTCTTTTCCGAACTGGGGATTTAGGATAGGCATTTGAGTATTGTTTTCTTCGGGTGTCTGTACTACCTGAGTGTCATCTGTATCTAATGAAGGGTGATATGTTATTATACCTATAATACTACCTACGATTATTATTAAACCTGCTATTCTAAGTAAAATAGTGGGATTTAAAGATTTCATAAAACTAACCCCTGAATTATTTGGTTTTAACATATCATTTACATTTATTACTTTGGGAGTATTCATATATTATAGTATGAAATATATAAATTTGATTTAAAAATATATTATTAATTTTATAATATAAATATGGACCCTGCTTCATTCACTAAAACCTCCTTTTGTAATATTGAAATCGATAATATAACAACAAATGAATCTAAACAATATATTTTAAATTCATTAAGTCTTTTATGCTCTAACATTAAATACAATTCACGTTATGCGAAAGTATTTAATGAACAATTCTCAAAAAATCTAAATAATCCCCATGTATTCTATCTTAAAAGTAGTGGGACACCATACTTATTATTCCTCACCCAAATAAACAGTATTAATTACACATTCTTTATTGATAAAAAGATAAAAGAAGGATATGATTTTCCAAAAATATTCATCTTACCATATGAATTTTCTCCTGAATTATATAAAAATACACTTTTTGAATGTGAATTAATCCGTAAAAAGAACAATAAATGGTGTATTGGAATTAATGATACATATTACTATTGTGGTAAAAACATGAATAAAACAAATATCATTGATAAGATGAATAGTATTCACGATATGATTGATACTAAATATACACCAACTGAATTTAGTAATACATGTCCTCTATTCATTAAAAAGTATTTTGATTACAAAGACGTATCTTATGTATTCAATGAATTTATTCCGAATTTAGATTATGAAACCAGAGGTCTATATTTTGTCCCTATGAGAGTTGATTATTCTAATATTTTATATATATTTAAAGAGGGTGAATCGGTAAAAATGATAGAAAAACCCAAGAAAACTACTAAAACATTACGTATTATGAAAACCATGAAACCTGACGTTTATGAATTATACGGTCTTAAATCAGAAGTATTAACAAAGGTTGGAATCGCATTAGTTCAATCTACAATGTTAAGTCATGGTATTCTGTCTTGGTTTCAAGGAAAAGATTTTGACAGTGAAATATTAGTTGAGTGTAAATATAATGAATATTTTAAAAAATGGGAACCAGTAGCACTATCAGATGAATGTATTGATGAATTATAAATTTATATATGAATTTATAATGAGTAAAAAAACAATTCGTAAAATACCCAAAAAATACACAGCGAGACTTTCCAGAAGGGATAGGAGTAAACAAAAGAAAAATTTAATCAGATCAAGAAAGATGTATAAAAAAGGAATTTATATAGATAGACCGAAATTAAAATCTTATCCGAATAAAAGGAGTGACTGGGTCATAAAATTTGAAAAACGATACAATCATAAGATTACTGATAAAACTTATATTGACAAGAATATAATCTCAAAGAAGGGACAAAATAAAATACTCAGTAAAGGGAGAGGCGCATACTATAGTAGTGGTTCAAGACCAAATCAAACGAGTGATAGTTGGGCATATGCTCGTTTAGCGAGTGTAATCATGGGTGGTCCGGCGAGGAAAATTGATAATGATATTTGGTTAAGTGAAAAGAGATAAATTTAATCTGAATCAATTAGATAATTTGTTTGTATTTTTTCAACGACAGCTTTATCAATTTCAAAAGTGTTCTTCTTTTTCTCTTCTTTTTTATTTTGTTTTTCCTCTTTAATTTTAATACGCTTTGTTCTCTTTTCTTCTTTTTCATCAAGGAGTTTCTGGATTCCTTCTTGGCGATAATGTAATACATCTTCCCAAAAATCAATTATCTTAGGTTGAACGCTCAACCACCATTTACGATCACGACCAACCAGAGTGCATTCATATCTTTCTATCCTCCACCAATGAAATTTAAACATATCATATTTAAATTCATCTTGTTTATACCGATTTAAAATATTATCAGACCATTTCTTAAGATCAGCATGACTAGTATAAAATTCACTATATTCATACTTAATAACAGGGTTTCCACTTTCACTATTTTGAATAAATGATAAGATTAATCCTTTTGGTAGATTTAATGAAGAATAACCTTCTTTGACCATATCGCCTTCTAAAAATGTATCTTCTACGTATTCATCTTCACTAAGATATTCTGTAAATTTAACCTGTAAGAAATCGCATTCTTCAAGATCACAGCATTCTAACTGACCTTGCATCTGCATCCAATAATGTCTAGGGACTTCATCTGTAAATTGTCTTTTAGGCGGACACTTAATCTCCAACATGCGTCCAATATAATCTTCTGGTGAATCTATATCACATATTCCATCGGGTGATGCTCCAAAAATAGTAAATTCAGGGTGAGGAACTAAACCAAATTCTAATACTGTCAAGTTATTTAATTTCTCATAAAACTTTGTTGCTACTGGTTCATATTTTACACCCCATTCAACAATCTCAAATGGAACCTCACCTCTAGGACCCCCACATTTTTGTATTAATAATTGTTCTTTAGTACAGAAATGACCTTCACCTATCGCATCGGCTAGTGAAGAAGCTGTTAAAACTTCCTCTCTAATTTTATACCATTCTTCTGTCCTTTGATCTGGTAAATCTAATTGCTTTAGTTTCTCCATCTTTTGAATTATATTTCGTCTATTTTCAATTCTCTTCTTAAATTCAATTTCTTTATCATCGAAATAGTCTTCTACGAATAGTGTCAAATAATGGCGCTTTGATATTGATAAACTATCCTCTTTATCAATCAATTCGTAAAATTCAAACAAAGATAGAATACATTCACTTTTCACTGAATCATAAGATATTTGCTTTTTAACTGATTCATATATTTGACTATCATATTTATTGAGATTTTTAGTTAAGTCTTCTAGAATTATCATTGACATTTCGTATGTTAGAAAATATTCTTATTATATTTTTAAGTGTTATAATCAAATTTATGTAAATATGCCATTAACAAAAATTTGATTTTGATGTATTGTGAATTAAATTAACAACAAATACTCTTAGATTAAATATGAATTGCTGGCATTGTAACAAATCTATTTTAGGGAAGTCATGGAACCATCTCAAAGATATAAAAGATGTATCGGAAGATGGTCATATTGTAAATGTGGAAAAGCATATATGCGGATACACGTGTTATAAGAGACTTCGTGAATCCAATACGCTACCTCAAGACCTCTGGTCACATATTGTAAATAAGGAAGATTACAAAGGTTTGATTTCACCTGTTATACCGCGTAAGAATACATTTCAGTTCCTAACACATGCTGAACTAAAAAATATGGATGAAGAAGATGTCGATAAGTACTATCAAGAACGGGATGAACTAATGTGTATGAATCCTGATATGATAAACATACATGATGAACAACTAAAGGAAGATCAACGAACCGAATATCTTGAAAGGGAAAGTTCGTGTGAAGAAAATTTTGATGATTATTAAGTTAACGATTTAAAAAAATATTATGTATTCTATTTAAATGATTTCAATTGTTGATAACGATATTAGTGTTTGTAAAGATAAGGATTGTCATTTACTTTTTTATTTCACTGCGACTTGGTGTGGTCCATGTCAGAGAATTAAACCAATTTTACAGAAAATATCCGATGGAGCTGATTCATCTAAACTTGAAGTTTATATGATTGATATAGATGAAAATGAAGAATTAGCAGAGGAGTTTAAAATTAGAAGTGTGCCTACTTTTTATCTATATCATAAAAAGAAATTTAAAGGAGAAACATCTGGCGCTGATGTTAATAAAATTCACGAGTTATTAAAATTAATTGAATAAATTTATTTGATAATATAAATGTGGTTTTATTTAATATCTTCTTTTTTAGCAATTTTAGTTGTCATATACATTTTCAATAAACAAAATATGTTTGAATTAAAGAGTAAACAGTTGTATTCGGGTGCTTCGGCTTTTTGTTTTACGGCATTTATAATGGCAATTAAATTTTCGGTTGATCCAAAATTTGGTTGGAGTCCAAAACACACTTGGGAAAGATTACCCTATGGTACTTATCCTATTTGGATGTTAGGATTTATATCATTGGCATTTGGTTTAATGTTTTTAGGCAAATCATTTGAAGATAAAAAAGAATAGAAATTTAATGCGTTTTCATTTAAACAATTCTTTCTATGAGGTTTTAAAAGATGTCTGATTTCAATTTAGATTTTGATACAGGTGTGAAAAGTGTTAAGATGGGTAACTCACATGGAGATAATATCTCTATAAATCACGGAGATGATTCTCCATATAATTCCCCACAACCCCGACAAACTCCACCTTCCTTATCTGTCTCAGACCCGGTTGGAATAGAATTTTTAGCTAAAGGCGCTACTTCACCACAACATAGTGCTGAAAATACACCTAAATCAAATAGAGAGGAATTTAGTTTTTTTAAACCTAGTGAAGAACCTAAAGTTGAAGAATATCATCAAAAATCAGATACGGATGATATGCTTGTTAATCCGAAACAATCTGATAACAGCGAATTTAAACCGATCCATCGTTTAACTCCACAGGATATTAAGAATGAAAAGATTGATCTTTTATATAAATTTAAGAAACTTGAAAGTCAGGGTATCCGCACAACTATGAATTATAATATGAATTCACATCTTGAGGACATGCGTAACGAATATATTAAATTAAAAAAGCAAAGAGAAGTTGATAATAGTATTAAATTTCAACGTAAGATGCTTATGGCATGTGTAACTGGAATTGAATTTTTAAACAACCGTTTTGATCCTTTTTCAGTGAATTTAGATGGTTGGGGGGAAAGCGTAAATGAAAATATAAATGATTATGATGAAATTTTTGAAGAATTAGGCGAAAAATATGGTGGTGGAGGTGATATGGCACCTGAATTAAGATTATTATTTACTCTTGCTGGTTCGGCATTTATGTTTCATTTAAGTAATACCATGTTCAAATCAAGTATTCCTGGGATGGATGATGTATTAAAACAAAACCCAGAATTAATGAAACAATTTGCAGAAGCAGCGGTAGGGAGCATGAATAAAGGACCGGGTATGCAGCAGCAAAGACCTCCACCACAACCACCGAATCCATTGGCTGCCATGATGGGCTTAGGTGGTGGAGGAGGAGGTGGCAACCCTCTTGGAGGATTAATGGGTGGATTAATGGGTGGATTAATGGGAGGTGGTATGGGAGGACCTATGGGAGGAGGACCTATGACAGGTAGTGTAAGACAACAAGGGAAACCCCGTAATTTATCACCTACTAGATCAGATATGTCTGGTCCGGATGGCATTGATGATTTAATTAATAAGATGAATTTACAACCTGATAAAATACCAGATTTAGATTCCATTTCTCTCATGAGTGGAGAAACTGATAGAAGATCTACTGATAGGGGAATAACTTTAAATTTATAAATTAATATGAAAATTTCAATTTTACATATTCACAATATGAAAATTTCAATTTTACATATTCACAATATGAAAATTTTAATTTTACATGTTCATCTGTATAGTTTTTAATTGTTGAATTGCTTTTTCAAGTTCATTTTTATTAAATGAACCACCTTTATCTTTTTTCTTATCTTTATTTTCATCAGCATCTTCTGATGCGAATACTTCATTGATTAAAATTACGAAAACTATAGTTAAAACAATTGCTGTAAATAAATCTTTTGTCGCCATAAAAAACGAACAGAATATTATAATTCGTCTAACTATTTTGTTTGATATGATTTTCCTTAAATCATCCCCTAATTCATCAATAATAAATCTTGCGCCTATGTTTAACATAATCATAGTTAAACCGATAATATATTTATTTTCATTGATACATGAAAGACTATCCTGTATGCTATCAAACCATTTCTCCATTATAACTTTGTTTAGATTAAAATTAAAATAAAATATTTATTATTATTAGTAAAATGGTAGGAGCACTATTATCAGAGGTTTGGCCGGATATGGTCCAAAAACCTAAAAAAACAAAGAAACTTAAGAAGAAAACATCCGATGATCCTTTATTTGATTCACCATTAACTCCAGATGAAATGGAAACGGAGTTATTAGAAGATAGAGCAAATCAAGAATTAGATCCTAGTAGAAGACTAAGAGGTATGAAAGTTAGTCCTTATACCGATGATGAAAATCAGTATCAAGACACAATGAAAACAGTTGATGCTGAATTTAATAATAATATAGTTAGACCCAATACTACAAGGAATATTAAAAGGAGTTCTTTAGCAGATGATCCGGAGTATCAAGAATTTTTGGAATTTAAAAGAATGAAAGCCGAAAAACAAAAGCAAGTTACACCTCCACCTCAGGTTGTCCCTCATGTTGAGCAGAGATCGCCTTCTGAAACTTCTTATGAAGATCAATTTAATGAATTATTATTATATGTTTTTACTGGTTTCTTCTTGTTAATGATTTATGACAATATTTATAAATTAGGTAAAGATAATTCATTTTATTAAAATTTAAATTTATCTGTCATATTCATTAAAGATTTATCATCATAAATAAAGTTACCACTTGGTTTATATGTATCAGTAGATTTATAATTTGTATTTATCGGCTTGCTTGCATTATTATTTTTAGTTAATGATTTAGCTCCTTTTACATTCCATTGTATAAACAACCAATTTGGTTCAATATACAATAGTTCAAATCCATTTGTTTTTAGACTATTCATTATATAATTTCTTAACTCATTTACGTCATATAATGGCATCCCTATAATAAATTCAGGTATCTGATAAAAACAATATGTCCTTTGTAAACCTGAATTATATAAAATACGACTATGACACTTCTTAAGAATACTATCATATAATTCCATTCTTCTTAAAGTTTTCGCATTAATAGTAGCATATAATTCTTTCATATCTATTTGAGACATGTCTTATGATTTAATATTATAGAAAATAATTTAAAATATAATTTCAATTTTAATATATCAGATATTTAAAAAAATAGATTAATTAATAACCAATGATTGATACTTTAGTCCTTTCAGGTGGTGGTCCTTCAGGTGTTGCTTATGCTGGTATCTTAAAAGCATTAATAGACTATGATACATTTCAGAAGGATAAATTAAAAGAAATCATTACAACTTCAGTTGGTATTATAATCGCTATCTTATATTTGTTAGATTACAATATCCTACAAATTGAAAAATTAGTATTAGAAAAAGATTTAACAAAATTATTAAATATAGATGATATAGATATTGATAATTTACTAGTAAAATACGGATTATTTAGTAATGAACATATTGGGGAAAGTGTTTCTTCATTTATTCGTCATAAAACCGAAAAGAATGATTTAACATTAAAAGAATTTTATAAATTATCAAACATAATACTAACAGTTAAAGTTTATAATGTAGATATGGGTAAAACCGAATATTTAAATCATATTAATACGCCTGATATAAAATTAACTACTTTATCCATGATGACTACTGCAATACCTTATTTATTTCAACCAATAAAATATAATGATAATCTCTATGTTGATGGAGGATTAAAGGGTCATTTTCCAATTGAAGCATGTAAATCGGATAATTATTTAGGATTAAATGTTAAGGGTGGGACATGTAACACAAAGCATTTTAGTTTATTAGACGATTTACCTATTCTAGGATTCACAATGAATTTAATGAATGAACGGGACAATAATGTAGACCCTGATGATAAAATGATATTTACATATCATATTAATGCGGGATTAAATTTTGATTTAAGTATAGATGAAAGAAAATCTATGATTGAAAAAGGATATAATGAGACAATAGAACATCTTAAAATTATAAAT
>Ga0222714_10004218_pt1 | contig 14230 bp, 11 predicted proteins | sample C33_3DmetaG_FD_165048 | JGI IMG/M metagenome (GOLD analysis project Ga0222714, IMG submission 165048) | Estuarine water microbial communities from San Francisco Bay, California, United States - C33_3D | ecosystem: Environmental > Aquatic > Marine > Unclassified | place: USA: California... | reverse complement strand
CGGATGCGCCCGCCCCGGCGGAGCAAGCTCCCCTCGAACCCGAAGCGACACCCGCCGCCAAGCCACGGGCTCCGCGTCGCTCAGCCGCCGTGAAAAAGGCCGCGGCCATGCTTGCCGCGATGCAGGAGCAGGAAACCGCCGCGCCGCCCCCGTCAGTGGAAGCCGCCGAAGCCCCCACGCCAGCTCCCGCCATCGAAGCGGTTGCGCCGCCGGTTCAGGCGGCCGCCGTGGAACCGGCACCGGCAAGCGCCGCTGCGGAACCCGCCCCGGCGGCTGCCGCGGTCGCTTCCCCCGTGGCCCCAGCCGCCCCTGGCGGTGAAGCGCCGTCGCCCGAGCGCAAAAAGTCCAAGTTCGAACGCTGGAAGGAGCGGCGGGAACGCTTCCGTCAGGAGAAGCTGGCGCGGCGCCTCGCGCAGCAGGGCCAGAGCGGCGAGGGTGCCGTCGAATCCCCCTCCAATGGCGAGGACGAACGCAGCCGCACCCCGGAAATCGTGCTCGGCCCGCCAGAACCCGCCGACGGCATCCTGGAACTGACCCCGAAGGGCTACGGATTCCTGCGCCGGCGTGAGCTGATGTACGCGCAGCACCCACAGGACGCTTTCATCTCCGCCGATTACATCCGCCAGTATGGCCTGCGCGAAGGCATGCAGGTGCAGGGCATCGCCCAGAAGGGGCCGCGCGGTCCGCAGATCACCCAGGTGAACGAAGTCAACCATCGTGCGCCTGAGGCAATGCGCGACCTGCCCCTGTTTGAGGAACTCAAGGCAATCAACCCCTGCAAGAAGATCCAGCTCGAGACCTCCAAGGACCGCCTGACCACGCGTGTGATGGACATGTTCACACCGGTCGGACGCGGCCAGCGCGGGCTGATCGTCGCGCCACCGCGCGCCGGCAAAACGACCCTGCTCCAGCACATCGCCGAGGCGGTGGTGGAAAACCATCCCGCCATGCATCTCATGATCCTGCTCGTCGACGAACGACCGGAGGAGGTCACAGAGTTCAAACGCATCCTGCCCAAGGCCGAGATCTACGCCAGCTCGAACGACCAGGACGTCAAGAGCCACACCCGCATCGCCACGCTGGCGATCGAGCGCGCCAAGCGCCTCGTCGAGTGCGGCGAGCATGTCTTCATGCTCATGGATTCCATCACCCGTCTGGCCCGCGCCTTCAACAACGCCAAGTCCGGCGGCGCGACCATGAGCGGCGGCATGGGCGTCGGTGCCATGGAAATCCCGCGCCGTCTGTTCGCCGCAGCGCGCAACACCCGCGAGGCCGGCAGCCTCACCGTGCTCGCCACCGCGCTCATTGAGACCGGCAGCCGCATGGACGACCTGATTTTCCAGGAGTTCAAGGGAACCGGCAACATGGAGCTCGTGCTCGACCGCAAGATCGCCGAGCAGTTTTATTATCCGGCCGTCAACATCTTCAAGTCCGGCACCCGCCGCGAGGAACTGCTGCTGCAGGCCTTCCAGCTCGACAAGATTCACATGCTGCGCCGCGGCCTCGCCGGCCACAAGCCGATCGATGCAATCCAGCGCGTGCTCACGCTCATGGAACGCTACCCGAGCAACGCCCAGATGCTGGTCGACCTGCCCAGCAAGAGTTGATTCCGCACGCTCAGGACCGCTGCCCGAGCGCCTTCAGCTTTGCCTCCACCTCGGCCCAGCCCACTTCATGCGGCGGCCGCCTGGACTGCGCCGCCAAGGCGGCGGTGACTCCGGCCGCCTCCCCCATGGCCACGGCGTTGCCGGTGACGCGATAGCTGGAATGCGCGATGAAGTCGCCGCTGATGCAGCGACCCGCCATCATCAGTCCGTCGACGTCCCGGGCGATGAGCGCACGCAGCGGGATGTCATACGGCTTCGCCTTGATCGGCTTGGGCATGATGGCGTGCTTCTTGTTGTCGTCGGCGCTGAGCGCATGCACGTCGATGCCAAAGGTCACGCGCGCGACGGCATCATCATGGCGGATGCCCTGGGCGAGGTCGTCCTGCAGCACGGTGTAGCGGCCGCGAATGCGGCGGCCGTCGCGCACGCCGATCTGCTCGGCGGTGGCGACGATTTGAATGCCCTCCCAGGGACCGCCCAGCGCGCGCAGGCCGGCCACCATGCGGTTCATCTCGGCGCGGGCGCTCACGGTGGCGGCGGTCACCTCTGCGGCATCCCAGGGCTTGATGCCATACTCGTGATTCATCATCGCAAACACGAGGTTGCCGCGGACGTGCCACATCGTCGGCCCGGCGTAGGAGGGAAAGTTGCCGCTGCCAACCAGCACCTCCTTGATGCGCTGCTTCTTTTCGGTGTCGGTGTTCTCGCCCGGCAACCTCCGGCCAAAGCGCACGAACTCGCGAAGTTGTTCAACGTCCCGGACCATGAGCAGGGCGTTGAGCGACATCGGCTGGCAGGGGCAATCCTCGGCCATGCCAATCTCAAAGGCGCAGCCGGCCTGGTAACCGAGGTCACCGTCGCCGGTCGTGTCAATGAACACCGGCGCCCGCCAGGCCTGACGGCCCGACTTCGACTCAGTGACAATCGTCGTCAGGCGGCGACCCTCGCGGAAGGCCGCCGAAACCTTGGTGTGATACTGAAACTTCACGCCCGCCTCGAGGCAGATTTCCTCCAGCAGGAGCTTCAGAGCCTCCGGATCGTAACAGAAGCGGCTGGCGCTCGTGGAATTGGCGCGGGCTCCGCGCGCATCGAGTTTCTCGCGCAGTTCCCGGGCGAAGCCAGGCTTGTCAAAATCGAGGAAGTAGCCGAGCAGGCCGGCGGTCCAGATGCCCCCCAGGCAGCCGCGCCATTCAAACAACCGCACGCTGGCCCCCGCGCGCGCCGCGGTGATCGCCGCCGCCACTCCGGCCGGGCCGGCCCCGCAGACGATGACATCGGCATCCTCGGCCAGCGGGATGCCACGTTCGGGTTCGGTGAACTGACCGGCCTCCGCCGCGTGAACGGCGGTGTGGCTAGCGGCTCCGCCGGCAAGGGCGGCATGGAGGAAGCGGCGACGGGAAACGGATGACATCGAACAGAGTTCACGTCGGCGGCCTGACCGACATTTCAGGGATCCTTGGCTGTCTTCAGCCTCTGCTTCAGGTGCTCGCGAAAGGACTTGCCGTCGAGACTCAAGTCCTCGAGCACGGCGCGGCCGTCGAGAACTCTCACTTCGGCGAGTACCGCCTTCGTCGAGCGCAGGGAGTCAGCCAGCCAGCGGTCGGCCTCGGGCGCCAGGGTTTCATTCAGGTAATAACGGTCGAATGGCCAGTCAAAGCGGGCCTTGCCCTCGTGGGCATAGCGCACCCGGACGCGCACAAACAGGCCCTCGGCCGGGCGCTGCCGTTCAAGCCGGGTCACGGACGCGAGCCCGTCGGCGCCGATGGCGAGCATCGCATAGCCCGGACCGCGGTAGGACTTCAGTTCCTTGTCAACATCGGCCTCCGTGGCTTCAGGCCGAACCGCCAGGTAGCGGCCGCGCAGCGGATCGTAGGGATCCGGCGCCGTGCATTTCAGACGCACCAGTTGCCCCTCCACCAGCACCTTTTCATGCTGGCGGATGGCGGCAAGCGGCACCAGCCACTGGGCGAGCACGGCCAGGGCAAACACGACGAGAGGCAGGGTCTTCATCTAGCCACCTCCCGCCGGCGCCGGCTCATGAAAAAGTTGAAGGCCAGGAAGGCGACGCCCACGATGATGAAGACAATCCCTTTGGCGAGCAGTGATAGATCACTGTCGGCCATGCGCGCGAGCACCAGGGCGCTGAGCACCGCCGCTCCCAGACGCGGGGCGGCCGGACGCCCGGCAAAATCCAGCAGGATCAGGGTGAGCCCAACCCCGGCGAGGTGGAACGTGAACAAGCCCGCCAGCAGGCCGCCATGCGACGAGGAGGGGAAGACGGCATGCACGAGCAGGGGCAGCACCACCACGGAGGCAATGGCCAGCACCGCCCAGCGGCGCTGGCGCACGGCCAGGGCGACAAAGACCGCCAGAACGACCAGCAGCAGCCATCCGGCGGGCAGTCGCAAGGCCGAGTCTGTCCCCTTGAGCAGATCCTCGCCAACATCGGCAAAGGTGGCGGCAAGACCGTAGCCGAACAGCCAGAGTCCCCCCAGGACCACCTGAGGCTTGCGGCGGGTCGATTCGGCCATGCCGCGGGCATTGAGGGGCAGCAGCACAAAGCAGGCGGCCAGCACCGACCAAAGCAGCAGCACGGCATTGAACTTCGAGAAGGAGAGCGAACCCAGCTTCGCGGCGAACGATACCGCCGCACCCAGGCCGAGCCCGGCATTGAGGGCCATGAACCAGCGCAGCACCGCACCCGGCGGCGGTTGCCGCCACCAGCGTGGCAACAGGCCAATCAGCAGCAACGGATAGATCACGGGGCTGTTCTGCCAGGCCAGCCCGGAGTCATACTGGTCCACGGCCCAGATCGCGGTGGCCATCAGATAGAACAGCGTCACGGCGTCCGAACGGAGGACCCAGGCCAGTGGCAGGCTGAGCAGGAACCAAGCACGGAGGAAATCCGGCCAGTCGCCGCCCAGGTGATAAATCTGCGAGACCAGCGCCAGGCAGGCCCCGGCGGTCAACGCCTGCAACAGGGCGGCGGTTTCCCGCACCCAGGCCGCCGCACCGCCGCGCAGCGCCTGCCAGCTGAACATCTGGGCCGCCAACAGCGGCAGGAAGGCAAACAACAGGCGCACCGGTCGGGAAAAATCATCCCAGTTGTGGCCGATGATGGCGATCAGGCCCGAGCCCACCAGCAGGGCCCCCAGAGCGCCAAGCATGATTTGCCCAAGCCCCGGCCCGCTGGCAGCGAGCGCATATCGCTCACGCAAACGAACGCCCCCCTCGGCAGTCAACCATCCTTCGCGCTCCCAGTCCGGGATCTGCTCCAACAGCCAGCGCTGGCGGGATGCGCTCATTGATTCCCGACATTTGGCCGGCTTGGCCCCGTGCTTGCAAGAAAAAACTTGGGCGAAGCCTCATTCCCCACCCTGAAAGGCGTGGAGGGCCGTCCTCCCTGTCGTCGAACTCGGCGATTGCCCTCCGCTCCCGGAATGGTAGCGTGCCGGCCGCGCAACCCCGCGCCGCGTATCGTTCCAACCCCTATGCAATGGCTTTCCCAACTCGGCTTCGCCGGCGAGGCGCTTCGCTTCGTCATTCTGGTCTTCGAAGTTCTGATGGTCTTCAACCTGATGATCCTTGTCCATGAATGGGGTCATTTCCTGGCGGCACGCTGGCGCGGCCTGAAGGTTGAGGCCTTCTACATCTGGTTTGGCAAGCCCCTCTGGAAGAAGACCATCAACGGCGTCGAGTACGGCCTCGGCAGCATTCCGGCGGGTGGCTTTGTCAAGCTGCCACAGATGGCGCCCATGGACGCCATTGAGGGGGAATCGGCCGACACTGAACCGCTGCCTCCGGTGAAGCCTCTCGACAAGATCATCGTCGCCTTTGCCGGCCCGCTGTTCAGTTTTGGCCTCGCCTGCCTGTTCGCCCTGCTCGTCTCCTGGCTCGGCAAACCGCAGTCGGAACCCTTCGTGACGACCACCATCGGCTATGTCGTCGAGGACAGCCCGGCGGCCAAGGCCGGCCTGAAGCCGGGCGACGTGGTGCGCAGGATCGACGGCGTGCCGGTGCGCCGGTTCGAGGGCATGGTCGACAGCATCCGCTGGGGTGTCATCGCCAGCGAGGGCGAGAGCATCCGCTTCGAGGTCGAGCGCCCCGGCGCGGGCGTGCAGGAAATCGCCGTGGCCTCCGACTGGCCGGATCCGGAAGCGGACAAGGTCGCGTGGTGGCAGATTCCTTTCAAGCGGCCGCCCCTGCGTGAAGTCGGCATCATGGGCAAGGAAACCCCGATGGTCGGCGCCCTGCAGCCGAACAGCCCCGCGGCCGACACCGACCTGCAGCCGCTCGACCAAATCCTTGAGGTCGACGGCCAGCCGCTCTTCCACCGCATCCAGCTTTCGGATTATCTGGAGGACAAGAAGGACCAACCCGTGCGCCTGACGGTGCTGCGCGACGGTCACAAACGCACGGTCGAACTGACCCCGCGCGTGCCTGACAAATGGCAGTCCGAGGCCAAGCCGCGCCCCATGATTGGCATCATCTGGCACGCCACCGGCGAGCGCATGCTGGCGCACCCGGGGGTTGGCGAGCAGATCTCCGACGCCTCGCGGGCCATGTATGGGATGCTCAGCAAGCTGCTCTCCGGGAATTCCGACATCAGTCCCGGCCACATGAGCGGACCGGTTGGCATCGGCCGCGTCTACTACACGCTGCTGCAGGATCCGGCCGCCTTGCTGCAGGTGCTGTGGTTCAGCGTCGTGCTCAACATCAACCTGGCCATCCTCAACCTGCTGCCCTTCCCCGTTCTGGACGGCGGCCACATCACCCTGGCCATCGGCGAGGCCATCCGGCGCAAACCGGTCGAGTCTCGCTTCCTGGAAATCGTCCAGACCGGCTGTGCGCTGGCGCTGTTCGGCTTCATTCTCTTCGTCACCCTCAAGGATGCCGGTGACATTTTCCTGAACCGCGGCAAGACCCCCGACCCCAAGGAGGAAATCGGCTGGCTGCCCAAGGAAGAACGCGCCAAGCCGGCGCCCTGATCAGGGGCGGCGACCGACGATGAGGTGGTTGTGAAAGGGCGTTCTGCCCCAGAGCGGCCGGATGTCCACCCTCAACCCGGCGGCGCCCAGGGTCGTACGGAAGAGTTCGGCATCCGGATAACACACCGGCGCCGCCTTCATCCACAGGGTGAGGCGCGCAAGGTAATCGGCGAGCACGGTGACCCGATGCCGCCAACCCGGTGCCCGCAGGCCGCTGCGGATGATCATCCGCCCCCCCGGTACCACGCGGGCGGCGGCGGCAGCGAGCAGGGCTTCCTGTTCGTTGCGGTGAAAAAACTGCAGGATGTCGAGAATGACGACGTGTCCGGCGAACTCGGGCAAACCCGTGCGGGCATCCCCGCTGCGGAAGTCCAGATTCTCCAGGTCGGCACGGTCGGCCATGCCGGCAGCGACGCGGATCTTGCGGGCATCATAGTCGAAACCGGTAAGGGGCGGAGTCATGCCGCAGGCTTGCAGGTAGTGGCCAAGCAAACCGAGCCCACAGCCGATGTCGAGCACGGGCAGGTCGGAACCGGCGAGTTCGGCGGCAACGGCAGCGTAAACCGGATCCGTGCGCAGCTTGCTGCGCGTGTAGTGATAATCCCAGCGCCGCTCGCAGAGCGAGGCGATGCGGTCGAAATCCGCCGGACCGGGAAGTGTCGGCATCATGGCTGTTCCTCCGTGTCGACTCGAATCCCGCGCAGCGGATTGCCTCCGTGCAGGCTTCGCCAGACCAGCAGCGGCAGACGCGGCAGGGACCCGGCCAGAAGGCGGAAATGCATGGAACTCAGCAGCAGGTTGTCGCGCATGTAGCGAAACTGCGACACGCCGCCTTCGGCGGCGGTGAGATAGCGGACCGGAACCGGCACGGAGAGCATCGGCACGCCCTGCCAGGCCAGGCGCACGGCGATCTCAGCGTCATAATCAAAACGGCGTCCCCAGCGGGTCTCCCGGAAGGCCTCCAGAAAGGCGTTGACCGGGTACAGGCGCATGCCGAACAGGGAATCGGGAATGCCCCAGGCAAGGGTTTCCAGGTGGGTCATCAGGTTCGACAGTTTGCGTCCCTGAACACGCACCTGCGGCGCCTCCGGTCCGAACACCGGCCGCCCGAGGATTGCGGCGCGCGGATGCTTTTCCGCCAGTTTCAAAAACTGCGGCACGAGGCCGGCCGGATGCTGGCCGTCGGCATCGACGGTCAGCACGTGGCTGAACCCCGCGGCGGCCGCCACTTCAACCCCTTGGAGCAGGGCGGCACCCTTGCCGCGATTGACCGGCAAGGACAGCACGCTGAGGCCGGGGTGGTTGGCGGCGAGGGGTTCCAGCAGGGCGGCGCTGCCATCCGTGCTGCCGTCGACGACCACCCAAACCTCAGGCCAGCGCGCCAGCAGGTCTTCGATCGTGCGCGGCAGAATGCGGCCCGTGTTGTAGGTGGGCACAAGGATGAGCGGCCGCATGACAGCGGCCTCGCAGCCCTGCAACTCCGACAGGGGCCCTGCGATGGGGTCCGGATCGGGCGCATTGGACATTGTCATGCTGAGGAGCGAGGCGTAAAAAGGACGTCATCATGCCGCAGACGCCCTGCCTCATTCAAGCCCTTTCCGCCCTCCCCCACGGACCGGTCTTCCGCTTTCTCGACGAGTTGCTGGAGCTTGAGCCCGGTGTCTCGGCCAGGGCCCGCTGGACCCTGAAGGGTGACGAGGCGTTTCTCGCCGGCCACTTCCCCGGCCGACCGCTCCTGCCCGGGGTTTTGATGATCGAGGCCCTGGCCCAGCTTGGCGGGGTGCTTGCCCAAAGCGCACGACCCGGCCAACCCCTGCAGGACCTCCGGCTGACGGCGGTGCAACGGTTCAAGATTCTTGGCAGCATCGAACCCGGGACCGCCCTGCAGGTCAACGCGCGGCTTGAGGCGACACTGCCCGGCCTGGTGCAGGTGTCCGGCGACCTCCGCCTCGAGGACGGCACCCTGCTCGCCGCCGGTTCCGTCGCCCTCAGCGGGCGGGAGGAAGACGGTTTCTTTGATTGCGCCACCGGGGCTGCCGGCTGAAACTGCGGCCCATGAGTCCCGAGGCCAAAGCCGACATGAGGATCTGGCAGGGCACCCCCGTGTCCGCCGGAGTCGCGCACGCGGCGGTGCACGTCCTCAAGGACCACTTTGACGAGCCGGACGCCGACCCAATCCGGCAGGAAGACGTCGATGCCGAACTGGATCGCTGGCACAAGGCACTCGATCTGACCCACCAGGAAATCGAGGCCCTGCAAAACCAAGTCCGCGAAGAGCAGGGCAATGACGAGGCCGACATTTTCGAGACCCATCTGCTGATCCTGCAGGACAACTCCATCCTCAAGCAGGTGGAGAAAACCGTGCGCGACAAGCTCATCTGCGTCGACGCGGTTTACTACCGCCTCATGTGCAAGCACATGGACGCCCTGCGCGGCCTGGCCGACTCCTACCTGCGCGAGCGCTTTGTCGACATCAAGGATGTCACCCAGCGCGTCATGCGCCACCTGCGCGGCGAATTGATGACCCACCCGATGTTCGACGACCCGGTCATCATCGTCGCCCGCGACCTGACGCCCTCGGACACCGTCCAGCTCGACCGCAGCAAGGTGCTCGGCTTTGCTGTTGAGACCGGCAGCGCCAACTCGCACGCCGCCATCATCGCGCGCTCGCTTGGACTGCCCGCCGCCGTGCGCCTCCACAACATCTGCGAGGAACTGCACTCGGGAGACGTCGTCCTGCTCGACGGCGAGGAGGGCCTGCTCATCCTCAATCCGGACAGTGCCACCCTGTCCAGCTATCGCAGCCGTGAGGAGGAGGCCGAGCAGATCGAGGATGCCCTTCACCTTGAACGACATCAGCCGGCCACGACAACCGACGGCCACACCGTCGAGGTCTGCGCCAACGCCGAGTTCGTCGAGGAGATGCGCGCCATTCACGACTGCGGCGCCCGGCATGTCGGCTTGTTCCGCACCGAGTTCCTTTACCTGGAGGATCCCTCGGGATCGGAGGACTGGCTGGCGGACGCCTACACCCGCGCCGTTCAGGCCATGCAGCCCGGCCAGGTTGTCTTCCGCACGCTCGACATCGGCGGCGACAAGCTCGACGCCGAAATGCTTGCCGACGCCGAGCCCAACCCCTTCCTCGGCTGGCGTGGCATTCGCGTCTCGCTCGGCCGGCCCGACCTGTTCAAGCGCCAGTTGCGCGCCCTGCTGCGGGCCGCCGTTCATGGCGAGGTCGGCATCATGTTTCCCATGGTCAGCGGCGTCGAGGAGGTGCGGGCGGCCAAGGCCCTGCTCGCCGAATGCGCCGAGGAATTGAAGGCCGAGGGCCTCGAACCTCCCGGGGTCGAGATCGGCGCCATGATCGAGATTCCGAGTGCCGCCCTCTCCGCCGACCTCATCGCCGCGGAGGTCGATTTCCTCAGCCTTGGCACGAATGACCTCGTCCAGTACACGCTCGCGGTTGACCGCCTCAACGAGCGCGTGGCCGGCCTGTACCAGCCCGCCCACCCCTCCATCCTGCGGCTCATTGCCGTGACTGTCGAAGCCGCCCGCCAGGCCGGCATCCGCTCCTGCATCTGCGGCGAAATGGCCTCCGACGTGGAACTGATCCCGCTGCTCATCGGCCTTGGCCTCAACGAGCTGAGCGTCGCCTCAGGTCAGGTGGCGCGGGTCAAGCACGCCGTCCGCAAACTTCATGCCGGGGAGTGCCGTGAGCTCGCCAAAAATGCGCGGCGGCTCGGGTCCGCCAAAGCGGTCATGGATCTGTGCCGGGCCATGGCGCTCTCCAGTTATCCGGAACTGTTCGAGTGAGGCCCTCAGCCGCGCGCAGCAAGGCGGTTGCGCGGCACCTCCCCTCCGATGACCTTGGCGGCATCGACCTCGACCAGGTTGTCGCGACCCAAAAACTCCATGAGGATGCGCACACGCTGCGTGCCGTTGCGAACGCTGTCGACAATGCCGCGCAGTCCGCGCATGGGGCCTGCCGTCAGTTCAACCTCGTCACCCGGACTCAGTCCCGCGGGGATCTCCCGGATGTCAGCCCCCTGCATTTCCTCGCGCAACACCGCCATCACCGAATCCGGCACCGGCGCCGGGCAGCCGCCGAACTCGACGACCCGGATGACCTGGCGGGCATGCCGGACGGCACGCAGGGAAACCGCCGGCACAAAACGGGCAAAAAAGTAACCGGGAAACAAGGCCTCGACAAACCAGACCGACCCGCGGCGGGTCGCACGCTGGAAACGGATGCGAGGGCAGTAGGTCTCCACCCCGGGAAGTTCGGCCGCCGCCAGGGCGGCCAGGTGCTCGCACTTCGGCTTGCTGTGGACGACGTGCCAGACGGCCTGCTCGGGTGGGGTCACGCCGCAAGGTGGCGCGAGCCGTGCAGACCGGCAAGGTGAAGATGCGCCGGCTCAGGCCGTGCGCACCGCCTCGACCACCCGGTCCATCTCCTCCAGGGTGTTGTAGTAATGGGGACTGAAACGCAGGTGGGCCCGTCCCTCACGCGTGTGGCGCAGCGAGGGATGAATGCGCTGCGCGGCCAGGTGCTCGAAGATGGCGTCCAGGGCGGGACCCGCCGCCGAATCCCGCCACACGGTGGTGATGCCCGAGGCGTTTTGCCCCTCACGCGGGCCGAGACTGCGGAAACCCAGCGGCTCTAGCCCGGCGAGCAAACGTGCCTTGAGCGCGAGTAATTGCTCGCTCACCGCGGCAATGCCAGTTTGCAGCAACAGCTCGATTCCCGCCTTCATGCCGAGGATGCCGGCGATGTTGAGCGCTCCCGGCTCATAGCGGCGGCCGCCACGCTCGAAGTCGATCCCGGGCTGGGCAATGAAATTCGGGCTGCGTACATTCCAGGAACCCAGCAGGCTGGGCCTCAGGCGGTCCTGCAGTTCCTCACGAACGTAAAAAAGTCCGGCGCTCATCGGTCCGAGCAGCCACTTGTGGGAGTCGGCGGCGAGGAAGTCGACATGATCGACACGCGTTTCAAACGCACCCAGGGTCTGGATGGCGTCGAGACAGAACAGCACGCCGCGGCCGCGCAGCAAGCGGCCGATGGCATCGACCTGCAACCGGAACCCGCTGAGGTAATGGCAGGAAGCCAGGGCCACGAGACGAGTCCTGGGTGTGAGCGCCGCCTCGACAAGTTCCGGGGTGATCGCACCGGGAGCCGCGGGTAGCAGGCGATGGACCACGACCCCCTGCCGTTCGAGGTCGGTCCAGGGATAGACGTTGGCCGGATAGTCGTCCGGATAACAGACCACCTCGTCGCCGGGCTGCCAGTCGAGGCCGCCGGCAACCAGGTTGAGGCCCAGCGAGGTCGGCCCGAGCAGGGCGATTTCCTGCGCCTTCGCACCGAGCAGGCGGGCGGCGACGACGCGAGTTTCATTCACCGCGCGCCAGGCCTCGGGATACTCCTGCATGCGCAGGCAGCTTTGCTCGAGGTAATCCTGCATCGTCCGAGCCACCACGCGCGGCAGGATGGTGACGCCGGCATGAGCCAGGAAAATGCTTTCGCGCGCGACCGGAAAGGCTTCAATCCGGTCGGCTTCACTGGGGAATAGGGACATGAACATGTTTCGCCCGGGGGCGCAAGGGACGCAAGCCGGGAGACGTCTCCGCGGCGGGTGGAAGAATCCGCCTGACCGGCCGGGACGGACGGTCAGGCCGCCGTGCCCAGCAGACGCGCCAGCAGGTCTTCCTCGCGAAGCAGGCCAACGGCGTCGCCACTGTCGTCACGCACCAGCGCGAGGGTCTGTCCGCGGCGGCGCAGGCGCTGCAGGGCGATCAGGGCGGCCTCATCCGCGTGAACCGTTTCAAGGGTGCGCATGTGATGGCGCACCAGCCGGTCGGGGGGCAGGTGGGGAGGCAGGCGGGCCAGATCAAGCACCCCGATGAAACGGCCGTCGTCCCCCATGACCGGCAGCGTCGCGAGATCGTGATGGCGGGCGAAGATGAGCGCCGACTCCAGCGGTTGTTCACTGGGCAGGGCCACGGCCCGGCCCAAGGGGTGCATGAGCGCCCCGGCCCGGCACTGGCGGTAGTCGAGAATCCGCCGGATCAGGCGTGCAGCACCAGGGCTGAGCAGTCCCTGCTGTCTCAGTTGGTCCGCGTGATGTCCCAGGTCATCGCGTCCGGACGACTGCACAGGCACGTCCTGGGGCGTCAGCGGGTTGACGGCGAGGGCGCGAAACACCGGGCGCGCCAGACCGGCCAGATGCACCAGCGGGGCCAGTGCGCGCAGGCTGCGGAAGGGGTAGCGACGAAACAGTTTCTTGGGCAAAACCTCGAGTCCGATCAGGAACAGCGGCAGGGCGATCAGAAAGGCTGGCAACACGGTCCAGGTGCCGGACCAGGCGGGCAGCCGCCAGGCAATGATCAGGAAGGCCGCCAGGTTGCTGACATGGTTGGAGACCGTGATGGCACCGAGAAGGGCATCGCGATCCTCGACCAGGGGCAGCAGACGCGCGGCGCGGCGATCCCCGGCGTCGGCGGCATGCCGCATGCGGACACGGCTGACGGTGAGGACCGCACTTTCCAGGCCGGACAGGGCGAAGGAAAGGGCCAGGCAGAACAGCAGGGCGGTGAACCAGATCATTCCGTCACCTCCTCTGTCATTCTCACGGCCGGCAGCCGGAGTTCCACCTCCAGCACGCGCGCCCGCACGACACGACGCACCTTCAATTCAACGCCGGCCATGCGAATCCGCTCGCCGGCCTTGGGCACATGCGCGAGCTGGTTGAAGACGAGGCCTCCAATGGTGTCGAGCCCGCCCGGATCGATGTCCGTGCCCAGCTCGCGATTGACGTCGTCAATGCGCGTCCCGCCGTCGAGGATGTAGCGACCGCCGCCCAGTTCGCGGATCTCGCTGGCCTCGCCAAGCCAGGGCGCCGCCTCATGCAGCAGCCAGTCGGCGATTTCCTCCTGGCTGATCAGGCCTTCCAGGCCGCCATACTCGTCGACGATGAGCACCGGACCGGCGCCGGCGCGCAGGGGACCGTCGAGCAGGTCGAGGACCGGCATGGTTTCGGGAACGAAGGGGGCCTCCGCACGAAGTTTCCTCCAGGTTGGGCGGCCGGCCAGACGCCAGGCCAGGGTGTCCACCACCCCCTCGACCATGTCGGGCGTTTCGCCATAAACGATGACATAGCGGCCGGCGGACTGCTCGAGCGCCGCCTCGATGCGGGCCGGCTTGTCCTCGGCACTGACCAGGGTCAGATCAACCCGGGGCACCATGCAATCGCGCACGGTGAGGTTCTCGATGTCGAGGGCCTCGCGAAGCATCTCGGCCTCCGCGGTGTCGAGCAGACCCTGCTCCTCGCGCATCTCGACCAGGGTCTCGAATTCGTTGCGGGTGACCGGCGGCTGGGTTTTCACCCGGCGCGGCACCAACCGGGCGAGTAACATCTCCGTGGCACGGTCAGCCCAGGCGGCGAGCGGGTCGAGCAGGGGCCTCAGTGGATCCAGCAGGCGCAGGCTGCCCTGCAGGACCTCCGAGGGTGCGCGGGCGGCGATGAACTTGGGCAGCACATCCCCGACCAGAACCGTGGTGAGGAACAGCAGACCCGCAGTGGCCCAGGGGTGCCAGCCCAGCTTCAGCAGCGGGCCGGAAACCAAGTGCAGGCCGAGCGC
>Ga0222714_10004217_pt1 | contig 14234 bp, 15 predicted proteins | sample C33_3DmetaG_FD_165048 | JGI IMG/M metagenome (GOLD analysis project Ga0222714, IMG submission 165048) | Estuarine water microbial communities from San Francisco Bay, California, United States - C33_3D | ecosystem: Environmental > Aquatic > Marine > Unclassified | place: USA: California... | reverse complement strand
GAGCAGGTGCTCACGTTCCCAGGGGCTGATGACCTGAAGGAACTCGTCATATTCCGTTCGCTTGACGATCGAATAGACGCGGGCGAATTCCGGCCCGAGGACTTCGTGGACTTCCTTTGCCTCGTCAAAAAGATCAAGCGCGGCATTGAGGCCCTGCGGGATCGCGTCTTCGGCCTCATAGGCATCGCCCTGATAGCGCTTGTCGGGCCAGATCTCGTTTTTCATGCCGAGATAGCCACAGGCCAGCGAGGCGGCGATCACCAGATAGGGATTGCCGTCCATGCCCGCGAGCCGGTTCTCGACTCGACGTGCTTCGGGAGGCGAGACGGGGATGCGGATGCCGGTGGTGCGGTTGTCGCGCCCCCATTCGAGGTTGATCGGCGCGGCGTGGTTGCGCACATAGCGGCGATAGCTGTTCACATACGGCGCGATCACGGCAATTACGGCAGGCATGTATTCCTGAAGGCCGCCGATAAAGTGGAAGAAGGCATCGGTCTCGCCACCTTGCGGGCCGGCGAAGATGTTCTTGCCCTTCTCGTCGATCACCGAATGGTGGATGTGCATGGCTGAGCCCGGCTCGCCTTCGATCGGCTTGGCCATGAAGGTGGCGAAGCAATCGTGCTTGAGGGCCGCCTCGCGGATCAGGCGCTTGAAGTAGAACACTTCGTCGGCAAGCTTGACCGGATCGCCGTGGCGGAGGTTGATTTCAAGCTGGCCGGCGCCGCCTTCCTGGGTGATGCCGTCGATCTCGATGCCCTGGATTTCCGAATACTCGTAGATGTCGTCGATGACCGGGCCGTAATCATCGACCGCGGCCATGGAATAGGCCTGACGGGCGGCGGCGGGTCGGCCGGTGCGGCCCATCATCGGCTCGATCGGCTTGGCAGGGTCGACGTTGCGGCCGACGAGATAGAATTCCATCTCGGGCGCGACAACCGGGGTCCAGCCCTCTTTCTTGTAGAGCTCGACCACACGCTTGAGGACATTGCGGGGCGCGCAGCCGATCGGCTTGCCCTTCATGTCAAAGGCATCGTGGATCACCTGCAATGTGCCATCGGCGGCCCAAGGGGCAGCGGTTGTCGTCGAAAGGTCGGGCTTTAGGATCATGTCCGGCTCGGTAAAGCCGTCCTCGGCCGCTTCGCCCCAATCACCGGTGATCGTCTGGAAGAAGATCGAATTGGGCAGGTGAAACGAAGTCTGGCGCTCCCATTTGGCAGCCGGCACGGCCTTGCCTCTCGCAATGCCCGGCAAGTCGGCGATCACGCATTCCACCTCGTCGAGGCGGTTGTTTTCGATATAGGTCCGCGCGGCGGCGGGAATCTTGTCAATCCAGGAACTCATGAAATCCTCTTTTCCTTGAAGAACTTGCCAAACATCTGCGCGACGTGCGCGGCGTCGGTCTCTTCGTCGAGCCGGGCAAGGGCGCCGGTCCGGGCATCTTCCGGAACGACACCCGGCGCGCGGTGCTCGAGCAAGTCTCCTATGTATCGTTTGTCTATTTCGGGGTGGGGTTGGACCGTGAAAGCCTTGTCGCCATAGAGAAGCGCGGCGTTCCGGCAAAAATCATTGGTGCCGACGACAATGGCATCGGGCGGCACCTCGACGACCTGATCCTGATGCCAGGCGTTGAGGGTCAGTTCCTGGTCGCCGAGTTTGTATTTGGTCGCACCGACAGCCCAGCCGTCCTTGAATTTCTCGACCTTGCCGCCGAGCGCCTGGGCGATGATCTGGTGGCCGAAGCAGACGCCGATCAGCGGAATTCCCTTGGCATAGATCTCGCGGATCAGATCCTCGAGCGGCTTGATCCAGTCGTGGTCTTCATAGACGCCGTGGCGCGAGCCGGTGATGAGCCAACCGTCCGCGACATCTGCGCTTTGCGGGAATGCATTGTCGACCACGGCGTAGTTCACCGTCTCGAAGCCTTCGGCGCCAAGAAAGCGCGCGAAGATTTCGGGATAGTTGCCGTTTGCCGCCTGAAGATTGTCTGCGACGTGGCCGGTCTGAAGGATGCCGATTCTCATGATTCACCATCGATTGGCGGCTGTCCCGGAGCGGGCAGCTTGTTTTGACTGAAACCTATCTCACACCGTATCGAGATAGAGGTCGAGCTTTTCGCTCTCGCTCATCGACGAGAGATAGTGCAATTCCTGCCGTTTGGTCAGCACCAGATTCTGGATCAGGGTCGGGTTTAAGATCCTGTTCGCCAGCGCGCTCGCCTCGAAACGATCGATCGCGGCTTCCCAAGTGTCGGGAATCTGGTCGAGATCTTGCTCATAGGCGTTGCCCGAAATGGGTTTGGGCGGGGTGAGCTTATCCTGGATGCCAATCAATGCAGATCCAAGGACGGCGGCCAGGAAGAGATAGGGGTTCACATCGCCCCCCGCGACCCGATGCTCGACACGGCGTGCCTTGAAGCTGCCGCCGGGCACACGGACGCTCGCGGTGCGGTTTTCATAAGCCCAGCAGATACCCGTCGGCGCATGGCTTTCGGGGACGAGCCGTTCATAACTGTTGCCATGCGGCGCGAAGATGAGCGCGAGATCGGCAATGCCCTTCAGGCATCCGGCGATCGCTTCCTTCAGAAGCTGTGTTCCTTCAAAGGTGTCATTGGCAAACAGGTTCTTGCCCAGTTTGTTGATGACCGAAAAATGCACATGCATCCCGTTGCCGGCGTGTTCGCCATAGGGCTTGGCCATGAAGCTCGCCGCCATGCCATGTTTGCGCGCCAGACCGCGGACGAGCATCTTGAACAGATAGGCGTCATCGGCGGCCTTGAGGGCATCGGCCACATGTACAAGGTTGATCTCGAACTGGCCTGGACCAACCTCGGACGTAGCCGCTTCCGTGGGAATGTCCATCGCGTCGCAGGCGTCATACAGGTCGTTGAAGAAGGCGTCGAAAGCGTCCAGGGCCCGAAGACTCAGAATCTCGGCGCCGGGGCGGCGTTTGCCCGACCGGGGCGATTTGGGCTGGCGAATCTCCGGCCCGGAATCATCCACAAGATAGAATTCCATCTCGGTCGCGACCACGGGCGTCATGCCCAGCGCCGCGAATTGATCGACAACGCGTGCCAGGGCGTGGCGCGGATCGCCGTCAAAGGGTTGTCCGTCTTCGGTATACATCCAAAGCGGCAAGAGCGCCGACGGGGTCTCGAGCCAGGGCAGGGGCACATACCCCCGCTCCGTCGGCATCAAGACGCCGTCCGGATCGCCAATCTCAAAGACCAGCGGGCTGTCCTCGACGTCTTCGCCCCAGATATCGAGGTTGAGGACCGAAAGGGGAAAGCGCATGCCTTCTTCTTCGATTTTTCGCGCAAAGCGGATCGGAACGCGTTTCCCACGGGCCTGACCATTGAGGTCGGCCGCGCCGGCGCGCACGTTGCGGATTTCAGAATGCTCATCGAGCCAGCTCGTCATTTTGTCACCAGATAAATGGCGCCAAAGCCGGGACGGTCAGAAGCGGAGCCGGGGGGATTCGCCGCTCAGATATGCTGTCGCCTATCCGTGGCCACCCCCGCTCGGGGTGCCGCATTTGAGGTCCATGCCCTTGGGCCTAATGCTTTTATGATCAAATTCCTCGTAGGGAGTTGTAGCAGCAGGATTCGAGGAATTTTCCTGATCCGGACGCACCCTGAAAATTTGATCATATGTGTAATACTACCGGATGAGGTTCACACGCAAGCGAATTTTCGCGCGGCGATCTTTTGGCAGGTGATGGTTGAGCTTGCGGTTGACCATGCCAAACAAGCCGATGATCGAAAGCGTCAAGAGAATGAAATAGAAGGCAAGGATCGGATAGGGGATGAAGGGGTTGAACGTCTTGTCGGCAAAATAGCTCGCGTAATAGAGCGCATCGCCCCTCTGCTGCGAGGCCGGAAAGCCCGAAAAGAACACCAGCGTTGTCGCGTGGAACAGGAAGATCGCCTCATTGGTATAGGCGGGCCATGCAAGCCGCAGCATCGTCGGCCAGATGACCCGCCGGAACCGGGGCCAACCCGACATCCCATAGGCGTCTGCCGCTTCCACATCGCCCTTCGGCACCGACATGAGCGCCCCGTAGAAGATCTCGGCCGAATAGGCGGCGGTGTTGAGAAACAGGACCAGAAGCGCCCCAAGCCATGCGGAGGTGAAGGCGCCGAAGAACGGATAGCCGGACTTCAGGCTCTGGAACAGGAAGTAGGCGAAGAAGAACTGGATGAAGAGGGGCGAGCCCCGGAAAATGAAGATGAACCATTCCGCCGGTTTACGCAGCCAGACCTGATGGTGCGCTTTGGCGACCGCCACCCCCGTCGCCAGGACAAAGCCCGAAACCAGCGCCAGAAACCCGAAATAGATATTCCAGATCATCCCCGAGCCGATCAGCGTGAACTGCTGGCAGAGGGTGAAATCGGTGCGCGGCAAGAGCCGCTCGCCGATCCCTTGGCTGCGCAACGCATAGTCGGCGATCGTGTCCCAACAACTCATGCGGCGGCCTTTCCACGGCCGCGCGGGCCCTTGCGTTGCTTTTCACCGGCGAGCGTGGCCTGCCCGTGCGAGAGGCGGCGTGAGATTTTCGCCAGAACGACCTCGGAGACCTGCGTAAACGCGAGGTAGAACACCAGAAGCGCGAGGAAATACCAGACACGCCAGTCGCCATGCGGATAGTCGGTGAACTGCGGGGTCTTCGTGCCGCCAAGCTCGCGCGCCCAATAGACGATATCCTCGACCCCCAGCAGGAACAGAAGCGGCGTTGCCTTGATCAGAACCATCCACAGGTTCGATAGACCGGGCAGGGCATAGACCCACATTTGCGGCACCATGATCCGCCAGAAGGCCTGACGGTGCGACATTCCATAGGCCTCGGCGGTTTCGATCTGGGCGTGGGGCACGGCCCGCATTGCGCCATAGAGGACATTGGCGGCAAAAGCGCCAAAGACGAGCGCGAAAGTCAGAACGGCAAGGAAGAAGCCGTAGATCTCGTGAAAGACCTGCGGCGAGGAGGAAAGCGGCAGCTTTGCCGCGGCGCAGACGATGAAATCGTTGCCCTGCCGGATCGGCTGATCCCAGTCGGGGCATTTGATCTGCTGGCGGATCCATTCGAATCCCTGGTCAAGCGCGATCACAAAGAAGAGGAAGAAGGCAATGTCGGGAACGCCGCGGACGATGGCGATATAGCCCTTGCCGAACCACCTGAGGGGGCGGAAATGCGAGCGCGCCGCCGCAGCGCCGCCAAAGCCGAACAGAAGGGCGGCCGGCGCGGTGATCGTCAACAGGAGAAGAACGGTGCCCACGGCCCAATAGAGGCCCATGTGCTTGCCCGTTGTCAGGTAGCACGAGAGCCACTTGAAGCCAGCGAGGCTGGCTGGATCGGCGCAATATTCAAACATGGGACCATGAGGAGAAAGGGAAGCGGCGGCGCCAGGTGGCGTCGCCGCCGATTGGGATCAGTAGCCCGGCGCTTCTTCGCCGAACCATTTGGCGAGAAGTGCGTTCAGCGAACCGTCCGCCTTCATCGAATCGATTGCGGCGTTGAACTTGTCGCGCAGCTCGTTGTCGCTCTCGCGCAGGCCCATGCCGACGCCGCCGCCGAGAGCAACTTCTTCGCCCACGAACATCAGAGCGCCGCCCGAGGCTTCGACCACCGGCAGGAGGAAATCGTAGTCGGCGAACACGGCATCAACCTCGCCGTTCTGAACGGCGGCGATGGTCTCATCCGCAGTGGCGAACTCCAGAAGGGTCGCGCCCGACTCGGCAATATAGGCAGCCTGAATGGTGGCGGTCTGGGCAGAGATCACGCCACCGGCGAGATCGACGTCAGCGGATGCCGCGACATAGACCGAAGCGGTCGGCGGATAGTAATCTTGGGTGAAATCGATAACTTCATCACGCTCGTCGGTGATCGACATGCCGGCGATGATGGTGTCGTAGTTGCCCGAGACGAGGTTCGGAATGATCGAATCCCAGTCGTTGGTGACCCACTCGCAGGTCAGTTCGGCGCGGGCGCAAAGCTCGTCGCCCAGTTCACGCTCGAAGCCGGCAACCTCGCCGTTGTCGTCGATATAATTATACGGAGGGTAGGCGCCCTCGGTACCCATGCGCACGACATCGGCCATGGCCGCGCCGGCGGTGAGCGCCAGAACGGCGGTTGTAAGGATCAGTTTCTTCATTGGGGTCTCCATAGGTTGAGAATCAAGCCGACACCGTGGCCGACAGGAACTGTTGCAATCGCTCTGTTTTCGGGTTTCCGAAGAGGGTTTTGGGATCGCCCTGTTCTTCGATTTTGCCCTGATGCAGGAATACGACGTGATCGCTGACGTCGTTGGCAAGCCGCATGTCATGGGTCACGAGGATCATGGTGCGCCCTTCCGAAGCGAGATCCTTGATCACCTTGACGACCTCCTGCTCGAGCTCGGGATCGAGCGCCGAGGTCGGCTCGTCAAACAAAAGCGCCTTGGGCTCCATGCAAAGAGCGCGGGCGATGGCGGCGCGCTGTTGCTGGCCGCCCGAGAGCTGTGCAGGGTAGGCATCGCACTTGTCGCCGATGCCCACCTTGTCGAGATAGCGCCGCGCCGCGGCCTCGACCTCGGCCTTGTCGCGCTTGAGAACATGAAGCGGCGCTTCCATCACGTTCTGCAGGATCGTCATATGGGCCCAGAGGTTGAACTGCTGGAACACCATCGACAAATTGGTGCGGATGCGGATCATCTGCTCTCGATCGGCCGGATGACGATGCAGGCCGGTTCCGCGCCAGCGCACGGGCTCGCCGCAGAAGATAACCTCGCCTTGCTGGCTGTCTTCCAGAAGATTGCAGCAGCGCAAAAGTGTCGACTTGCCCGAGCCCGAAGAGCCGATCAGAGAGACCACATCGCCAGCATTGGCTGTGATATCGACACCTTTGAGGACTTCGAGATCCCCATAGGATTTGTGGAGATCACGGATCTCGATAACCGGTGTTTTCGTCGTCACGGCGGGCAGCACTTCCTTGTTCAAGCGTGGAGTAGGGCGGATTCTCTGCCCCTTTGCAACGCCCATTCTGAGCGTCCGAATTAATCAGATGATCGTTTTGCGCAGCGCTTTTGCTCAATCTGACCAGGACGAGGGCGGCGGCGGAAGCTGCGGGTCATAGGCCTCGTCTGGCAACTCCACAACACCCCGAAGCCTGAGAATCGCGGCGTCCTCTGTGCCCAGACCGGCGATCGCAGCGCCGATGGCCTCGCGGAACGGGGCGGGATCATTCTGCGGGCTGGTGATGAAGGTCATCCCCGGGCTTGCAGGCGTCGCGCCAATCACCCGAAGCGCGGCGATTTCGGGAACGGTCGGGGCCAAAATCCGAAAGGTCTGGGCGTCGATCGTGGCAAAATCGGCTTTGCCGGACGCCACGGCGCGCACCGACTCGATATGCGCGCCGGTCCGAAGCGCCGGATTGAGCCGGAAACCCGTTTTCACCGCCCAACTCGCGACCGCGCCATAGCCCGATTGCGAAAGGGCATCACTATAGGCTATCGGCCGCCCGGCCAGATCTTCGGGCCGCATCGCCGGATCGTCGTGACGCACAACGAATAGCGACCGGTAATAGCCTGGCTGACACCCCTCGAGCCCATAGTCCGAGGCAGCGATCCGCCTCACCTTGCCCCTCAGGAGCGCTCGATAGGGCAGGTTGCAGATCTGCCCGAGCGTCAGGTCGGGCCGCGCCCAGCCGTCGGAATAAAAAGTCTCGCGGTCAAGCGCCTCTGGGGCCGCGACGCCCCGCGCCCTCAGACCATCGCGGATCGCCGCCCAAAGCCTGTCGTGGGCAGCGCGGCTTTCGGGGCGGTCATACATGGACAGGGCGGCAAACATAGCCTAGCCCGCCTGCGTTTCGAGACGCCGCCGGATCATGTTGCTGTCCTGATCGGAAATCCCCAGCATCGGTGCCACCATCCGCATCAGTGCGTCCTCGTGGCTTTCCCGCTCGCCATCTGCCAGAACCACCTGCCACATGGCCTCGATCACGCCCGCCCGATCTTCATAGTCCACCGCCGCCTTGATCGACCGCGTAAAGCGGACCGTATCGGGCGCCTCATGCTCGATCGCCTCGCATTCGGCCCGAAGCTGCGCAGCTTCTACCGGATCGAGCCCATAGCGCCGCGCCAGAATTCGGTCGATGCGGGCGATTTCGTCAGAAGAATAATCGCCGTCCGCTTTGGCGATCCGCACAAGCAATGCCCCAAGGGCGACACGGGCATCGGCCCCGTCAAGCGGATCGGGATCGGGCGAGGTGAGCTGGCGGAGGAGTCGGGTGATCATGGCTCAGGTATAAGCCGCCCGGATCAGCCCGAAAAGGGGGGCAGGGTATCAAAGAGCCGTGACAGTCGCGCCGCCTCGGAGCTGAAGCCGAAAGGAGCATTGACCACGAATAGCCCCGAGCCGACCATCCGGTGCCCGTCGCGGGCAGGAGGGAAACGCACCTCGTGGCGCACCCCGTCCGGCAGCGCGGTCTCAAGCCGGGCGATCATCGCGCGATGCAACCCCGACGTCAGGATCGGATACCAAAGAACGATCACCCCCACCGCCCAGCGCCCGTGCACCTGCCGCACCAACTTGGCTGCCGCCTCATAGTCGCCCTTGACCTCATAGCTTGGATCAATGAGCAAGAGCCCCCGCTTTGGCTCGGGCGGCAACAGCCGCAGCGCCATCTTCAAACCGTCTTCTTTCAAGACCTGCGCCGCGCCACCCATCAAGTCGGTCAAAGCCGCGTGTTCCTGCGGATGCAGCTCGGCCAGCGTCATCCGGTCGCCCGCCCGCATCGCTCCTTGCGCCACCAAGGGCGAGCCGGGATAGGCCGCCGCCCCATGCGCGGCCCGCACTCTCGACAGCGCGACCGAATAGGGATGTTCCGGCGCAAACCAGCCAAGCCCTTCAACCCGCCCGATCCCCGCTGCCGCCTCCCCCGTTTTCAGCGCCTCCGCCGCGTCCAACCGATAAAGCCCGCGCCCCGCGTGCGTCTCAAGATAGCTGAGCGGTTTGTCCTTCTTCGTCAGATAACCCAGCATGCACGCCAAAAGCGCGTGCTTGTGCACATCGGCCAGATTTCCCGCATGATAGCCGTGCTGATAGGATAGCATCGCGCCTTCCGCTTCTTTTGGCCCCAAATACTCCGGGGGAGACCCGAAGGGGCGGGGGCAGAGCCCCCTCTTAGACGAGCCGCGAGGTATCCACCGCCGCGCGGATGAAATCGGCAAACAGCGGATGCGGCGCGAAGGGTTTGGATTTCAGCTCGGGGTGATACTGCACACCGATGAACCAGGGATGGTCCTTCCATTCGACGATCTCGGGCAGACGCCCGTCCGGGCTCATCCCCGAGAACACAAGGCCGCAGCTTTCCAGCTTGTCCTTGTACTTGAGGTCCACCTCATAGCGGTGCCGGTGCCGCTCCTCGATCGATGTCGAACCATAGACCTCGGCAACCTTCGAGCCCTCCTTGAGGTTGGCGGTATAGGCGCCAAGGCGCATGGTGCCGCCCTTGTCGTCATCGGTCCTGCGGCTGACGGTGTGGTTGCCTTGCACCCATTCCTTCAGGTGATAGACGACCGGCTCGAAGCGTTTCTCGCCCTTCTCGTGGTCGAACTCTTCCGATCCGGCCTTGGCCACGCCGGCGACGTTGCGCGCCGCCTCGATCACCGCCATCTGCATCCCGAGGCAAATTCCAAGATAGGGCACGTTGCGCTCGCGGGCGAACTGGGCCGCCTTGATCTTGCCCTCGGTGCCGCGCTCGCCAAAGCCGCCGGGCACGAGGATCGCGTGAAAGCCGGAGAGCCGCTCGCCCACGTCTTCGCGGTCGAAATCCTCGGCATCGACCCACTCGACATTGACCTTGACCCGGTTCGCCATGCCGCCGTGCGTCAGGGCTTCCTTGATCGACTTGTAGGCGTCTTCAAGTTGCACGTATTTGCCGACAATGGCGACATTCACCTCGCCGTCGGTGTTGTGAATGCGGTCCTGCACGTCGAGCCATTTCTCGAGGTTGGGCTTGGGCGCGGGGCTGATCCCGAAGGCATCCAGAACCGCCTGATCAAGCCCCTCGCGGTGATAGGCCAGCGGCGCCTCATAAATCGACTTGAGGTCATAGGCGGCGACAACCGCCTCTTTGCGGACGTTGCAGAAAAGCGCGATCTTCTCGCGCTCGCGCTCGGGGATCGGATGCTCGGAGCGGCACACCAGAACATCGGGCGCAATACCGATCGACTGGAGTTCCTTCACCGAGTGCTGGGTCGGCTTGGTTTTCAATTCCCCCGAGGCCGCGAGATAGGGCAAGAGCGTGAGGTGCATGAAAATGCACTCGCCGCGCGGCTTTTCATGGGCGAACTGGCGGATCGCTTCGAAGAACGGCAGGCCCTCGATATCGCCCACCGTGCCGCCGATCTCGCAGAGCATGAAATCCACTTCCTGATCGCCGACGCGGAGGAAATCCTTGATCTCGTTGGTGACGTGCGGAATGACCTGGATGGTCTTGCCAAGGTAATCCCCGCGGCGCTCCTTCTCGAGCACGTTGGAATAGATGCGGCCCGAGGAAACGGAATCGGTCTTGCGGCAGGCCACGCCGGTGAAGCGCTCATAGTGGCCAAGGTCGAGATCGGTCTCGGCACCATCGTCGGTGACGAAGACTTCGCCGTGTTCAAAGGGGCTCATCGTGCCCGGATCGACGTTGAGATAGGGATCGAGTTTCCTCAGGCGAACCGAGAAACCGCGCGCCTGCAAAAGCGCTCCGAGCGCGGCCGAAGCCAGGCCCTTGCCAAGCGAGGAAACCACGCCGCCGGTAATGAAAACATATCTCGCCATGGGCCGCTCTTCCCTTTTTTGCTCTTCAATTTTTTGGAAATGCGGCCCCGCGAGGCAACCTTCAGGTTCGCATCATCACGGGAATTCAGTGTAACCGGATTCGCCCCGCAAACGCAACCGTTTACGCAACATGATGTTGCCAATGCCCATGTGGGGGCAAACGCTTGTGGCTAGTTGCCGCTCGGAAGCAGCGGGGCGCCGTCCGTCGGGCTCGGCGGCAGAAGATCGGAGCCGAGGTCAGGCGTCGACGCCGCGGGCGCTTCGACCGGGGCGGTGCCAAGACGGTCGATCACCGAAATGCCGGCCGATTTCTCTGCGGCGATGATGGTCAGGGCGATCGAGGTGCAGATAAAGCCAATGGCCAGAGCCCAAGTCACCTTGCCCATCGCCGTGGCCGCGCCACGGGCCGACATGACGCCGCTTCCGCTGCTCATGCCAAGGCCGCCGCCTTCGGAGCGCTGCAAGAGCACCGCGCCAATCAGCGAAAGCGCAAGGATCAGGTGAATGACAAGGACAACGTTTTCCAAAGGTTTGCTCTCTCGTTCGACAGCGCGCTATCTAGGCAAGTTTGACCTGCGGGGCAAGGGACGATCTGACTGGATTTGAAAAACCACCCGGTGCATTGTGCCCAGATGCCCCATGACCATGCTCACGACCCCGATCACGCGCACGCCGTTCTGCCGTCCGAGCCCGCTCTTCGGGTCAAGGCGCTTGAGACCCTGCTGACCGAGAAGGGCCTTGTCGATCCGGCCGCGCTCGACGAGATCATCGACACCTATCAAGACAAGATCGGCCCCAAGAACGGCGCCAAGGTAATTGCCCGCGCCTGGACCGATCCGGCGTTCAAGGCGGCGCTGTTGGCGGACGGGACGGCCGCAGTGTCGGAAATGGGGTTTTACGGACGGCAAGGCGAACACGTTACGGTCGTCGAGAATACGCCCGAGGTTCACAACATGGTCGTCTGCACCCTGTGCAGCTGCTACCCTTGGCCACTTCTGGGCATTCCGCCGGCCTGGTATAAATCCGACGCCTACCGCGCCCGCGCCGTGCGCGAGCCGCGCGCGGTTCTGGCCGAATTCGGTGTGACGCTCCTGCCCACGCAAAAGGTCCGGGTTTGGGATTCGACCGCCGAGATGCGATATCTCGTGCTGCCGATGCGCCCCGAAGGGACCGAGGGGATGAGCGCGGCAGAGCTCGCCCCCCTTGTCAGCCGCGATGCGATGGTGGGCACCGGCATCGCCCGAGGCCCCAAGCCATGAGCCGCGTTCACGACATGGGCGGGCGGTTCGGGGATGGGGCGGTGATCCCCGATCTGCCGGATGCGCCGGTGTTCGAGAAGGATTGGCACGCGCGGACCCTTGCAATCACGCTGGCGGCGGGCGCCTTGGGCCAGTGGAACCTCGATATCTCGCGCCACGCGCGGGAAAGGCTGGCCCCGAAGGATTACAGCCGCCTTTCATACTATGAGAAATGGATAGCCGCGCTGGCCGATCTTCTGGTGGAGAAGGGGGTGGTGACGCGGGAGGAGTTACGGGCCGGTCATGCGGAAGGTGGCTCGCCTCTTGCTGAGCGCAAACTGCTCGCCGCGAACGTCGGCGCGGTTCTTGCCAAGGGCGGCCCCGTGGATCGCGCCGGAACGGCGCCAAAGTTCAAGATGAGCGACAACGTTCGCACGATCCATCCCGCCGCCAATCGATTCGTTGCCGGAGGCCACACGCGCCTTCCCTCCTATGCCTCGGGCCAGACCGGCGAGGTTCGTGCATTCCATGGCTGTCACATCTTCCCCGATGCCCATGCCCACGGGCGCGGCGAAGACCCCCGGCCGATCTATGCGGTGGCCTTTCCGGCACAGGCCCTCTGGGGGCCGAGCGCCGATCCTCGGGACGAGGTGATCCTCGATCTGTGGGAGCCCTATCTGGAGCCCGCCCATGGGTGAGCCGGCCTTTACAGCCCCTTGGCACGCCCAGCTTTTCGCGCTGACGGTCCACCTCAGCGAGGCGGGTCACTTTTCCTGGAGCGACTGGACCCAGACCTTCGGTGCCGCGCTCAAACGAAACGGCCTTGCCAAAGAGCTGGACGGCGGCGACGACTATTTCGCGGCATGGCTCGAAGCGCTTGAGGCGATCTTGCACGGCATCGCCGACGGGGCCGAGATCGCCGCCCTGACAGATCAATGGCGGCAAGCCTATCTCGATACAACGCACGGCGAGCCGGTGCGCTTGCCTGGGGGCTAGAGGCTATTCGTTGTCGTCGTAATCATCGACGTCGAGCTGCCCCGAAAGCCGCCGTCGCACGATCGACCAGCCAAGCCCGATTGCCAGAACGAGCGACAGGATCAGAAGCCCGAGCCATGTGTTGACCGTGGGATTGGTCAGGTCGATCACCCCGTAGTCATAAAGCACCCAGAGGAGCGTCCCTGCCACGGCAAGCAAAAGGATCATCCCGAAGACGCCGATCGAACGCAGCGTGGCCCGCAGATAGATCACATAGCCGATGAACAGGATCAGCCCCGACAACACCACAAGCGACATCTGCTCGCCCCAGCCAACACTGGCCCAGTGGGCATAATTCCACCTGGTTGGATTATAGGTCGCGGCCAGAAGGGCAAAGGCAAAGCCCCAACGCAAAAGAAAGCCCATCTCAGCCTCCCCGTGTTCTTTGCCCGAAACATGGCGCGGGCGGGCGCCCTCGTCCAGCCCCGCGGCGAAATTGAGGTTTCGCTTCGGGGGGCGCGGCGCTATACGGGCGCGGGTTTACTCGAGAGGGATTCCGATCATGGCAAATGTGGTGGTTGTCGGCGCACAGTGGGGCGACGAAGGCAAGGGCAAGATCGTCGACTGGCTGAGCGAGCGGGCCGATGTCATCGCCCGCTTTCAGGGCGGCCACAACGCAGGCCACACGCTGGTGATCGACGGGACGGTCTACAAGCTGCACGCGCTGCCCTCGGGCGTGGTGCGCGGCGGCAAGCTGTCGGTGATCGGCAACGGCGTGGTCCTTGATCCCTGGCACCTTGTGAAAGAGATCGCGGGCATTCGCGCCCAAGGCGTCGAGATCACTCCCGAGACCCTGATGATCGCCGAAAATACGCCGCTGATCCTGCCGTTTCACGGCGAGCTCGACCGCGCCCGCGAAAGCCAGAACTCGGTCGCAAAGATCGGCACCACCGGCCGTGGTATTGGTCCGGCTTATGAGGACAAGGTGGGTCGCCGCGTGATCCGCGTGGCCGATCTGGCCGACGATGCGACGCTTGAGTTGCGGGTGGATCGCGCGCTTGTTCACCACAACGCGCTGCGGGCGGGCCTTGGCCTTGGCCCGATCGACCGCGATGCCCTTCTGGCTGAGCTACGCGCCATCGCGCCGCAGATCCTGCCCTTCGCCGGTCCGGTCTGGAAGGTGATGAACGAAGCCCGCAAGGCCGGTAAGCGCATCCTCTTTGAA
>Ga0222714_10004216_pt1 | contig 14238 bp, 15 predicted proteins | sample C33_3DmetaG_FD_165048 | JGI IMG/M metagenome (GOLD analysis project Ga0222714, IMG submission 165048) | Estuarine water microbial communities from San Francisco Bay, California, United States - C33_3D | ecosystem: Environmental > Aquatic > Marine > Unclassified | place: USA: California... | reverse complement strand
TTCAATTGGCCTCGCAGTCGCTTGCCATTTACTCGGCCCAGGGCTCGTTACAAGACCTCGCGCATGACTGCCTGTTACTTAAACAAGGTGGCTTCAATGCAACGGGTGGCCCGCGGCTTCCGGTTCGTTTTGAGGTGAAGGCCCAGGCGCAGTCCGTGCTTGATCCCCGAAACTTTTAGATGGATAACTTGCTCGGCCCTTGCTAGGCTTCAAGCCGTCCTTAAGAGGCTGCTGGCTGGCACTCAACCGCGTTGTCAGGCGCCAGGCTTGGCAGCAGACCCACCCGCTCATCAAAGACAAAGCAGCTGCCCTGCCAGTGCGAGCCATCGGTTTTTTCAAAGTAATTCAGAATGCCGCCATCAAGCTGGAAAACATTGGCAAGACCAAGCTCGTTCATAAAGATAGCGGCCTTCTCGCAGCGAATGCCCCCCGTGCAGTAGCTCACCACGGTTTTGCCCTCAAGCTCCGCCCTATGCGCCTTCACGGCGTTGGGAAACTCGGTGAACTTGGCAATACGCCAGTCAATGGCGTTGGCGAACCTTCCTTGGTCAACTTCGAAGTCGTTGCGGGCATCGAGCATGACCACTGGCCTGCCTGCATCGTCATGGCCCTGGTCGAGCCAGCGCTTTAGGGTGTCGGGGCTTACGGCCGGTGCCCGCGTGTTCGCGGGTTGAATGGTGGGGTGGTCCATGCGAATAATTTCCTTTTTCACCTTCACCTTAAAGCGCTTAAAAGGAACGGTATCAGACCAGGACTCTTTGATACCAAGGTTCTTAAACCCTTCAAGCGCCCGCAGGGCCTCAAGCATGGCGCGAACCTTTTCCTCTTTACCAGCAAGAAAACAGTTCAGGCCTTCATGGCTTACCAGAATCGTCCCTTTCAATTCAAGCGATGTTCCTCTTGCATGAAGGGTTTCAGCAACCCGCTGTGGTAATGAGACCTCAACGAAGTGATAGGTGGCGATGTTTAGAATGGCGGTCATGGGTTTGCGCAAGAAGAGGCTACTTGAGAAACGAGATCGAAGGCTGAAAGAGCGGTAGCGGACAAAAAAGGTAGCAAGCTGCGGTGGTAAGTAGAGATGACGGGTGGAAATGGAGCGTGGAAATGGAGGGCGGAAATGGAGGGCGGAAATGGAGGGCGGAAATGGAGGGTGGAAATGGCGAGTGAAAATGGCGAGTTCTTTAGGAAGATGAAAACGAATGGCTAAGATTGTAGTCGTTGGTGCAGGGGCTGTCGGCAGCTTTTTTGGTGGGCTGCTTGCCAAGGCTGGCGAGTCCGTTACCCTTATTGGCCGGGCTGCACACCTAGAAGCGATTGGCCAGCACGGGCTGCGCATTGACTCCAAGCCATGGGGCCGCGAAGAGTGCATTCACGGCTTTGAGCTCTCAGAAACCATTCAGGCTGTTGCCCAGGCGGAGCTTGTTTTGTTCTGCGTGAAGTCAACGCAGACGGCGGCAATGGCGAAGGCTATGCAAGACCTACTCCCCGCGAATGCCGTTGTACTTAGTATGCAGAACGGGGTTGAGAACCCCGAGACCTTGCAGCGGCTGTTGCCACAGGCCCGGGTCGTGCCTGTGGCCGTTTACGTGGCCTTGTCGCTGGCGGCCCCGGGTCTTGTGCGACATTTTGGTCGTGGCGAGCTGGTGGTGGGTCCGTCTTCGCCCTGGCTTGAGACCACCGCCGATCGGCTTCGAGAGGCGGGCATTGGTGTAACGGTGTCGAATCAGGTCATGCGTGACCTCTGGCTCAAGCTTGTGGTGAATACGGCGTTTAATGCGGTGTCGGCCGTTAGTCAAAAAACCTATGGTGAGATGTTTGCCGAGCCCATGGTGCAGGCAACGGTGCAGCAACTTACACGCGAGGTGGTGTCGGTTGCGCAGGCCGAGGCCCACGATATTTCAATGGAGCAGGGCTGGGCCGCTGTGCAGGCCATTGCCCAGACCATGGCTGGCCAACGCTCGTCCACCGCCCAAGACCTTGCGGCAGGCAAGCTAACTGAAATTGATTTTCTAAATGGCACGGTTGCCCGACGTGCCGAGGTGCATGGCCTGTCGGTGCCCGTTACGCAGGCCCTCTGGTCGATGGTGCGCCTTATGGAAGGCGCAGGGCGTACTGGAAAAGACAAAGCGTAGAGGACCTGGGCCCTGGTTCCTAATGCCCGGGCCCCCGCAGGCCTAGGCCTTCGCTGAGGGGCGTTGCTTCATTCGCTCACGCCAGGCACAGAGGTGCGGGTGATTCTCCTCGGTGGGCTGCAGCTTGAGCACTCTTGCAAAGTCGACCGTAACCAACGCAGTAATATCGGCAATGCTGAACTGGTTGGCAGCAATAAACTCGCGGTTTGCAAGATGCTCATTCAGATCGTCAAAAAAGGCTGCCGTGCGCTGCAGGCCTCGCTCGGCAAGTGCAGGAATCTGTTCGATAGGCCGGGTGCCGGGAAGCCCGCGCTTGGCCATTGCCGGGTTGCTGTTACGAAAGGCCTCGGCCACAGCGCCAAGTCCATCCGACTCAACGCGCGCCTGCCAATACGCCACATCGCCCTTGTCTTCGGGCGTGCGGCCTAATAGGGGCGGCTCGGGAAAGCGGGCTTCAAGGTAGGCAGCAATGGAGGCGTTGTCGGCAAAGCAATGGCCGTCTTCATTCACGAGGGCAGGCACCGTACACCGGGGGTTGACCGCCTTAAAAGCGTCGCTGAACTGTTCAAGCTCGCGAAGGTTAATGGCGACCTTTTTATAGTCGATATTTTTTTCAGCAAGGAAGATGCGCGTACGGCGGGGGTTCGGTGCTAATTCAAAATCGTAGAGGGTCAGCATTTTTTATTGCTCCTTGGGGGTGAGTTTGTCTTGTGTTTTGGTGTCGAAGTCGCTTGCGTCGTGGCGTTCGCGCAGTTGATCCTCTTCAGGGCCCACAACTCGGTTTACCTTTCGACCCCGAAGAACGGCAGGACGGCTTTGTATGTCCTTTGCCCAGCGCATCGCATTGAGGTATGTCTCGACCTGAAGAAACTCGGCTGCTGAGTATTGGTTGTAGAGCAATAAATTACCAAACCAGGGCCAGCAGGCGATGTCTGCAATGGTGTAGTCATCTCCGGCAAGGAAGGGGGTCTGAGCGAGTTGTTGGTCAAGGACATCAAGCAAGCGCTTTGCTTCCATCGTAAAGCGGTTGATTGGGTATTCCATTTTCGAGGGGGCGTAGGCATAGAAGTGGCCAAAGCCACCGCCCAAGTAGGGCGCGCTTCCCATCTGCCAGAAAAGCCAAGACAGGCACTCGGTGCGCTTCACAGGGTCTTCGGAAATGAAGGCACCAAACTTCTCGGCAAGGTAGAGCAGAATGCAGCCCGATTCAAAAACACGGATTGGGGTGGGGCCCGAGCAGTCAAGCAGGGCAGGAATTTTTGAGTTGGGGTTGACCGAGACAAAGCCCGAGCTGAACTGGTCGCCCTCAGTGATGCGAATAAGCCAGGCGTCGTACTCGGCGCCCTTGTGGCCAAGGGCCAAGAGTTCCTCGAGCATGATCGTGACCTTGACGCCATTGGGCGTTGCTAAGGAGTAAAGCTGCAGAGGATGCTGGCCGCGTGGGAGTTCCTTATCGTGGGTAGGTCCGGCGATGGGTCGATTGATGTTGGCGAAGCGACCGCCGCTCGCCTGGTCCCAGACCCAGACACGGGGCGGGTCATAGGGGGTTGGATTTGAACTGGATGTCATCAGTTCTCCTTGGTTTCGTCAGAGGGTGCAGGCAGATGGGCCTTGGGCGAGAAGCTGCTAAGTACTTCGTCGCCTTTTAGAAGCTGCTCAATAAGCCTGCGAATGGTGGACAGCGTATCAAGGGTATCGCCTGTCTGGCCAACGCTAAGTTCGCCAGCGGCGGCCTGTTGAAGAATATGGCTTTTCGCCTCGGCGTAGTTGTCTTGAAACTGTGTTAACAGACGTTGGTCAACCCTTAGGCGGTTACTAAGAGCGTCGGACTCGGAGCAAAAGCTTGCCACAGCAAGGCTTGCATCACGAAGGTGGCCCATGGTTGAGGCGGGCTTGCCGTTAAGCTCAGGCCATCGGAAGCTGCCCTCGCGCATGAGATGGTTCTGGCACAGGAAGGATTCGTGAAGGTAGCGAAAGGCGCGCAGCAGTTGGGCAACCTTGTTGGCATCTTCCATGGGCATACGCTGCATGGTTAAGGACTGGAAAAACGCCTCAATGGCCTGGCTTAGGCCTGAAATGGCCTCTCGGTGAACGGCGGTGAGACGTTTGCCCTGCATGAGTTGCTGGGCATTGTTTGCCACTAAAGACCGAAACCGGTGAAGCTCCTTTTGAATGGCTTCCTCGGCAAGGGTTGGGATACTTAAAAGTGTGTTGTCAATGTAGAGGGGTCGTGCAAGGTCTTCATCGGCCTGGCGAAAACGTTTTTCAAGCCAACGCGCAAGAAGCCCTGTCATGGGGAGCATTATTAAGACACCCATGAGGTTAAAAAAGGTGTGAAAGAGCGCAAGGGAGCTTGCCATACCGGCCTGCAATTCAAGCCGACCCGCAATGAGTAAAACCAGTTGAACCAGCCAGGGGAGAATGGTAAGCGCAACGCTGGCCGTGATGATGTTGAAGACCAGATGCCCCAGTGCAAGGCGACGGGCATTGCTCGTGGCTTTAACGGCGGCAAGCAACGCTGTGGAGGTGCTTCCCAAATTAGCGCCGATCACAGCCGCGGCAGCGGCTTCAAAGTTAAGTAGCCCACCGGCAGCGGCCGAGAGAATCAGCGCAATCGATGCGCTCGATGACTGCGTGAGGACAGTTACGACAAGCCCAAGGCCCAGGTACAGAAGCACCACCTCCCATGCGCTTGAATGCATGATCTGTGTCGCGGGCTCGACGGACTGAACGGTGAGTGAGGCAAGGCCTGTAAGAGTCGCTTGAAGAATGCCAAGGCCCAGGAAAAAGAGACCAAAGCCCGCAAAGGCCTCGCCAATGGCCTGCTGGCTGCGGCGTTCACTGCTAAGTCTTAAGGCCACACCAACCACCAGAAGGCCAAGCGCCAAGAGGTCGATCTTCAGGCCAAAGCCAAGAATGGCAACAAGCCAGGCGGTTATAGTGGTGCCAATATTGGTGCCGTAGATGACTCCAAGGGCTTGGCGTACGGTCATGACACCCGCATTCACAAAGCCTATAAGCGCAACCGTAATGGCGCCTGAGGACTGGGCAATGGCGGTTGTGAAGAAGCCTGTTGAGATTCCACGAAGTGGGGTGGCCGTGGATTTTTCCAGCAGACGCTTGATGGTCTGGCCTGTGCCCGTCTTCAGGCCATCGGTCATCATGGCCATGCCAAGCAGAATTAGGGCAAGGCCCCCAAGGCTGTTAATGAGAACGGAGATAGTCAAGGCCTCTTATGCTCGCGCATTTGGTTGGGAATGTCACGTTTGCTGTAATCGCGATGGTTACAGGTCGACCATTTCTAGAAAGCCGCGAGTTCTGGAATTTACCTACGTAAAATTCGGAAAGCGACTTGCTAGGAAGGAAGCCCTTCCCCCGCTAATTCTTTACGGCGGGGAAGGAGACTTTGAGCGTGACGGATGCCGCGTATTGGGGTGGCGGGAATTCAGCGACGGTGGGGCCCGCCCGATAATTACGGGATTTTTTTAACGGCAAGGCAGTGACCGGGTTACGAACCCTCGAGCACCCGTGCCACGCCACCCTGGCATTCGGCACACTTGCCATCCAACACCAGTTCGCCTCCCTTGATAGTCCCCTTGAAATTGGTGATCGTTGTTCCGTGACGGCAATGCCCGCACCAGACATTCGACAGCAAGCGCTGGCGCAAATCGGCAGGGATGGTCTCCCAGCGCTTACGGGCCGGTGGAGTGAAGTTTGGCAGTGATTCGACACCCATAGGTCTACTCCTCGAAAAAGTACGCTGTTTTAGTCGGATGATGCCGGCAACCATTTGATACCCGCTACCCCCAGGTTTTTCTGGCTGATGTGGGTGGTGAATATGGGCACGAGAGTCTGCATATTGGCATCAAAGCTGTGCCGCCAGATGGCCTGCAACCTCTTCAACGCGTTTTCGTTTCGATAGATGCTGCCGTCCCAGTCGATGACCATCATTGCGACATTACCTTCATCGGCCAGTATGCACAGCAGTGCATCATCGGCATCCTTGTCCATCGATGCCTTGAGTTCGTCCTCAAAGCCAGCCAGCACCTCAACATACAGGTCAATGCTCAGTGGGCTCTGCTCTGACGTTCATCAACATCAATGCCAATGCATTGACATGACAATGCGATTGCATTACTTTCGAGACTTCAACTCAAATCCGCAGGAGACTGCCATGGCTGAGACCCTTGAAGTCGAATCCACACTCACCGACCGTTATCAGACTACGGTGCCGCAAACCGTGCGTCGAGCCCTTAAATTGGGCAAGCGCGACAAGATTCACTACACCATTCGCTCCAGCGGAGAGGTAGTAATGACGCGCGTCGAAGCATCCGATGGTGATGACCCAGTTCTTAGTCAGTTTCTCGGCTTTCTGGCCGACAACATCACTCGTCATCCCGGGCGACTGCAAGCTTTAGATGCTGGCCTTGTCCAGCACCTGCAGTCCCTGGTTGGAGATGTTGATGTCGATCTTGATGCGGCGCTATCGGAAGACGATGAATGAGCGCAGGAAAGCCTGTGCCCTTGGTCATTTATGGCTGGACGGTATTCGCCCATCCACTGTTTCTTGCGCAGATTGAAGCGTTAGCGCAGCAGGTCGATACCTTTAAGCGGAAGGACCCAAAAGGGTATAAAAAAAAGAATGCCAGCAAACGACTGGCCGCCATCACAAAGCTAGCGTTTGATGTTGTTCCGCAAGATCCAACGCGACCGGAATATCGCCAGGGTGGCACGCTCGGTGAAAATCACAAACATTGGTTACGAGCCAAGTTCCTCCAGCAGTACCGACTATTTTTTCGCTATCACGCCTCAAGCAAGGTGATCGTCTATGCGTGGGTGAATGACGAAGACACGAAACGCACATACGAAAGCAGCGATGACGCCTACCGAGTTTTCCGAAAGATGCTGGAGGCCGGGCATCCTCCTGATGACTGGGATCAGCTGCTGGCTGAGGCGCAGAGGGCGTCGGGCTTGTAGGCCCTCCGCGCGCTCGAGGCGACGAGCAGTGCTCGTCGAAACCCCGCTCCCGCCCCGCGTCCCGCGTCCCGCGGGTTCTCTATTCAACAACCATCCTGTACCCCATCGCGCGGTAGCCTCGTTGACGCTTATCCCACATCCGAAGCAACGCTGGATGGCCAGTGTCAACGAAATCGATGATCCGCACGTCGGTCTTACTGGGGCACTCACGGTGCAGGCGTCCAGCGTACTGCTGCAGCGTGCCCTTCCAAGACACAGGCATGGCCAGCACCAATGTGTCGAGTGGCGGGTGGTCGAACCCCTCGCCAACCAGCTTGCCGGTCGAAAGAAGAGCGCGTGGCGCATCGGGCGGTAACGCGTCCAGATCAGCGACCAGCGCCGCTCGCTGCTTTTTGGACATTCGGCCGTGCAAAACGAAAGGCGCTGGTTCCAGCCCATCGAGGGCGGCTTTGATCGCATCGAGGTGTTCCGTGCGCCCGGTCAGCACCAGCACCTTACGCCCCTGTGCGACGGCCTGGCGGACCTCGTCTGCGATAGCCTCGGTTCTGACGTGGTCACTAGCCAGATACCGAAATACGTCCTGGATGCCTACATCGGTAGGCAGGTCGATACGCGTTAAACGCGAACGCGGCAGTACTTCGAGATGCTGCGGTGCGCCGGTTGGCTTGGCTGCCGTGTAGCGGACCGGCCCGCAGTGCATGAAGATTATGGGCTGCAGCCCATCACGGCGGATGGGCGTCGCCGTCAGGCCCAGAACGTATTTGGCCTTGGTCCGCTTTAGGATCGCGTCGAATGACACAGCGCCAACGTGGTGGCACTCGTCCACGATCACCTGACCGTAGTTCTCTACCAGCGGGTTGACATCTCCCTGACGCGATACGGATTGCATTACGGCGATGTCAATCTTGCCGGTAAGTTGGGCTTTGCCGCCACCGATAGTGCCTACTGCGCCTTTTCCAACACCCAGAAAAGTCTGCAGTTGTTCCTTCCATTGTATGAGCAGTTCCGTTCGATGCACCAGCACCAGTGTGTTTACACCCCGGCGCGCGATCATTGCCGCGGCAGTAACCGTTTTGCCAAAGGCCGTTGGAGCGCACAGTACGCCGGTGTCGTGATGTAGAACTCCGGCAACTGCGGCCTCCTGGTCCAGACGCAAGGTGCCGACGAAGGAGATATTGATTGGCTCCCCGCTGAAGCGCTCGTCTCGCAAGTCGACGGCGATACCGTTGTCTCGCAGTAGATCCAACGCGGCATCGAGGCAGCCGCGAGGTAATGCGATGTGCTGCGGGTAGTTCACCGCATTGCCGATTACACGGGGCTTGTCCCATACTGACATGCGCATGGCCTGAGCCTTGTAAAACTCAGGATTCTGGAATGCAGCCAGACGAATCAAGCGGTTGGCCAGTGCTTGAGACAGTTGGATCTTCTCAAAATAGATCAGGTTAGCCAGCGTAACGGTCAGCGACTTGGGTATCAGTCCGGCGAGCTTGTTGTTCGACGTGCCCTTCCGTTTCCAAGGTGTGGCCATATCTTCTTCGTCAATGAAGGTGACGTCGAGCGGATGGACACCACCCGTGGCCCGCAGGATGGTCGGCTCGATGTCATGTGTGGCCATGAGCTGGATGGACGCAAGGAATTCCCACTGATCAGGGTACGGGCGCAGTTCGCTGTCGACGAATACGCTGCAGCCACTCTTGCGAGGCCCTTTTTGCAGAGGCAAGGCGATCAGGTTCCCAAAGCCGCCCTTAGGCATCGTGTCCTGGTTCGGGAACAGCCGGTCGTAGGACTCCAGCTTCAGTTGCCGGGTGCGCGAGCAGGTATGGCTGATGATTGCTGTACCCAACCGCCGGGCGTCACGTACAGAAATTGGGCTCGCGAAAAACACCCAAGCGTGCGCGCCATTCCCAGAGCGCGAGATTTCTAACGCAGCCGGAACCCCTAGTTTGCTGCAGGACTGTATGAATGCTCGCGCGTCATCGCGCCAGTCAGCCTCATCGAAGTCTGCAGCGAGGAAGTGACAGGTGTCGTTCTCAAGCAGCGGATAGACGCCAAGGGTTTTTTCGCCGGAAAGATGATCGTAGATCACCGCATCGGATAGAGGGATTAGCAGACGGTTACCGCAGTCGCCGCACTTAATACGCGGTTTCTCGCAGACACCGGCGCGCCATTCGTTGGCGCAGGCCGGTGCGTAGCCTGACTTGCCCGTGGTTTTGCTTTCCCAGCGGACAGGATAAACATCCGTACGCCCACGAAACAGTCGCCGGAAGATAGCAATCTTCTCTTCCGTTGAAAGTCGAGAAGTCTCCTCAGTCTGACCACTCGTTTTTGCGGGCTGATTGGGTTGCCAATCAATTCCATGAGACTCGAGTAATGCTATTAAGCGTAGGTTCTCAGTCTGAAGAAGTTTAAATTTTTTCTGGTCGTCCACTTTGCTTTGCACTAGGGGTCAGGACCTTGCTTCCATGCTCGTCGTACTTGATGAACTGGATGACCGGTGCCGTGGTCAGTTGGGCGCGGTGATGCTGGCGACCAAGTCGGCTGCAGGATCGGTAAGCCGCCGAATCGTCAGGGCACAGCGTTGCTCAATCAAGGTATTGATTTGATCAACCACTGGATTGTCGCCAAAACTGTGTCCGGGCGATAGGGCGAAGAAAGGGACGGTGACCGACGGCTTGACGTAGTGCAACAGTTGCCCTACCCTCGGTCCATGCCGGTTATGTGCAAATTCTCGGCATCGCGTGTGGTGATGTACGCTGGTGACCACTTGCTTGCCCACGTCCACGTTCAGTTGCGGGACGGGCGAGAGTGCACGGTCGAGCTTGACAGCCTGACCATCTTTGGTCGAATTGCTACGCGCGAGATCCGTGACGAGTTGTCCTGGATCGTGTCGAACCGTGTGTGGCTGCATGAGGAATGGCGGAGGTTGAACCCATGAGCGATTTTTTTCACCCCAAGCTGCAGGCCGTTGAGGCCTTGGCACCTTATCGGCTGCGCACGACCTGGAGCACTGGCGAAGTGCTGGACGTGGATGTTGAGCCGGTCCTGCGTGGCATCCCCGCAGTGGCCAAGGTGCTTGAGCCGAAGGTCTTTGCAAAAGCCCATCTTGCCGAGTGGGGCCATGGCATCGAGTGGTTCGACGCCGAACTGGGGGCAGACAACGTGTACGCCTGGGCCAAAGAGCAGGCCGGTGAGGTGAGCCATCAGATGTTCGACACCTGGATGCATCGCAACGGGCTGTCACTCAACACGGCAGCGGAGGCCCTGGGCCTGAGCCGCCGCATGGTGAGTTACTACCGTACCGCGCAAAAATCGATTCCCCGTGCGATCTGGCTGGCCTGCCTGGGCTGGGAAGCGACCCGGCCCAAGCCCAAGACGCTGCCTCGTGGGCTGCCAACGGCCAGGGAATACGCGCTCGCACATGCTTGACGATGAGCAGAGGGGACACCACAAGCTTCTTCACGACACAAAGCCTTAATGCTGATGGCGGTGTCACGACGCTTGCGACCGAGGCAGAGCATCGAAAATCGCTCCACTTGATGAACCAGCATTAACTCTGTTGAGATGATCTCCAAGCCTATGGTTTTCGATCATTCTTGATATTGATAAGCATAGTTGTTTTCAAACCCCCGTCTCAAAAGTGCTCTCTGGCCGTTATAAGGTCTGCTGCTATCAGAAAGTCAACAAAGAAAAGAGACGATTCTCGCTCTTTGGGCCGAGTTTCTGGCTGTTCTCTGAGGTGAAACCCGCCGGCGGGAGTCTCCCGGCGTCGGGCTTGCAGGCCCTCCGCGCGCTCCGACATAACTTTGCTGCGCAAAGTGAGTCTTCGCCGAACTCCGCAGCCGTTGGCTGCTCCGTTTTGAACCCCGCGTCCTGCGGATTCTCTATTCAACAACCCTATCCAAAAACACAAAAAGCCCACGAGGGGCTTTTGTGTTTTTGGTGGAGCCGGCGGGAATCGAACCCGCGTCCGCAAATCGTCCAAAGACAGTTCTACATACTTAGTCGATTAATTTGGATTTAACCGGTAACTTAGCCAACCGACAGGCCGGTTACCAGCGATCCGCTTGTTTTAGGCATTGGGCCCACGGCTTACCCAATGACGATCTGATGTGAATGACACTGCTGCGGGTTTTACCCCGCCTGGCCCATCAGAGAGCCAGTGCAGCGCCCGCAGGTTTAAGCTGCGAGAGCGAAACGCTCGTCGTTGGCGTTTATTAATTTCCGAATGGATTTACGAGGTGATCGGTCCTCGGTATGCCCTGCGCTCCTTCATTACCCACGTCGAAACCAGGTCGGCCCCAAGGCTTGTATTGTGGTCTTCTGCCGGGGGGAAGGCAAGCCTTTCCTAAAGAAAGATGAGCCTTCGTCTTCTGAGCCCGAAGCCTGCTTCATCCAATTAGGCCTGCTTCACCTAATTTAATCCGGCTTAGGGTCCTTAAGGTCTTCCCGGAAACGTCGAAGCAGTTAAGAATGCACGAACGCGGCCTAAGAAGGATTTTGTATGACCCATCAGTTCAGCCTTGACCGATCGGTCTTCGAGGAGCTTAGCCTTGTCTCGGGATCGACCGACAGGCTTGAGTTTTTTAACGACGAGCGTTTAAGTGGCCAGCAACGCCTTTTCTTTCAGGTCTGGGCAAGCCAGGTGCTTCAGTCGGGCGTTTTGGGTGCGGGCCATACGCTCACCCAATCGGGCGAAATCCCACTTTACGGCTATGTCATGACCTCGGGGGAGGCCCGTCGCCTGCCTGTCTCTGAGAATTCCCAGGAACTTCTTCTTGGCCCCGGCAGCGTGCTTGGTTTGGCAGAAGGTCTTGCCGGAATCCCTTCCCTTTTCACCGTCGAGGCCGTATCAACGGTGAACTGCAAGGTCATCCCTATTAACGAAGCGGTGGCAGACATTCAGCGGCTTAATTCCAGCATGAAGGGTATCTGCCGCTTCACGCTGGGACGCATTCTAAATGGTCGTATGGAGAACATTCCCGCATGGTTGCAGTGAAGGACTCTCCGAACCCCATTGACAGTGTGCTGCAGCAGGGCGCCCGTCGGTCGCGCGTTATTCAGCGCGATACCCATGAGGCCGTGCGAAATTTAAGTTCCGCGCTCACGGTTGGCTATGGGCCAAAAAAGGTTCCAGAAGAGCATCTGCCCAAGGTGGTCAATCCAGAGCCCGCGCCGGAGGCAGAACTTAAGCTTGAGCCGGTGGCAATGTCTCAGCCCGCCTCTGCGCTTAAGACACCCGCGAGGGCAAAACCTGCGCCAGCCTTGGTTGAGGTTCAGGCGTTACCTACGGAATCCGTAAGTGCGGTGCCTTCGTCTCCCTTCACCCTTGGCCCCAACGAGGTCTTCTTCCCCGAAGGTCGGGTAATTTTTGAAAAGGGGGAGAAGGCTGATTTCTTTTACGTCTTGGTCTCAGGCAAGGTGGCACTATTTGAGCCAAGCAATCAGTCCTTCACTGCTCATTTGGAGCCGGGCTCGTCCTTTGGAGAGCAGGCCATCTTGGCGGGTGGGGTTCGAAGTCTTACAGCCCGTGCCGCCGAGCCTTCAGTTTGCAAGGCCATTTCGGCCGAGACCCTAAGCGAGATGCTGGCTCAGGGGAGTGGTATCACCAGGCCTCTGGTCTATGCGCTTCTGCTTGAACTGTCCATGACCAACGATCTAAAAAGCCAGGGGCTGACCTAGGTCTTACCTGAAGGTATGCAGGGCGAGACCGGCCCTGCATTTCAACAGACTGAAGGAGTCTTCAAGTCACGTACCATTTGGGCATGCATACCGCCATTCTTATTACAGGTCACAGTCGGGGTTTGGGCGCAGCCCTTGTTAACGAGGCCTCTGCCCATGGGTTTTCCGTGCTTGGGCTCTCCAGAGGGGTCACAGGGCTTCCTGGTCTTTCAGAACTTAACAGGCCCGATGCTCCTCAAGGCTCAATGGCAGGCTCGAGCAGGCCTTTGCTTTTCGAGCAGTCCCTCGATCTCTCCGATTCCAGCGCAGTAGCAGGTTTTCTCTCGGGCCCCGGGCTCGCTGGTTTTTTTGCCCAGGCCGATCGTGTTCTGCTTATTAATAACGCGGGCCTCCTCAGCCCCATCGGGCCGGTGGGGCGGCTATCAAGCCAGGCCATTTACACCAGCGTTGCGGCCAACGTCAGTGCAGCCATTGCCCTAACCGATGCTTTTCTGAAGGCTGTTCCAGCCTCGGCCAGCGACCGCCGCGTTATGCATGTTTCAAGCGGTGCCGCGCGCTCGGCCTATGCGGGTTGGAATGTTTACTGTGCCACCAAGGCGGCATTGGATCATCATGCCCGTGCCGTGCAGCTTGAGGCCATGGAGCCAGGTCCTGCGAAGGGCCTGCGTATCTGCAGTCTTGCCCCCGGGGTCATCGACACCGAGATGCAGGACCAGGTGCGTGCCGCCCGGCCGGAGGATTTCCCGATGCGGCCAAGGTTCGACGACCTGAAGTCGCAAGGGGCGCTGGCGGCCCCGACGGACGTTGCGAAGCGTTTACTTACTTATATGGTCTCGGAGTCCTTCGGATCGGAGCCGGTGGCCGATTTACGCTCCATTTCCCTTTAGAAGGCGTTTTCTTCAATGAAAACAGGGGGGTACCCCTGTGGCATGTTGTCGGCTTAAAACCGGTAAAATGGTGGATTCAAGCCGTTTCATGAAAATTTAAAGAAAAGAGCGCTTTTTAACCATGGAGTCTTTCGCTAAAGAAACCCTCCCGGTCAGTCTCGAGCAGGAGATGCGCCGGTCGTACCTCGATTACGCCATGAGCGTTATTGTGGGGCGGGCCTTGCCCGATGTGCGCGATGGTCTGAAGCCTGTGCATCGTCGTGTGCTCTTCGCCATGCACGAGCTGAATAACGACTGGAATCGAGCCTATAAAAAGTCAGCCCGTATTGTGGGTGACGTCATTGGTAAGTACCACCCCCATGGCGACTCTGCGGTCTACGACACCATCGTTCGCATGGCGCAGCACTTCTCGCTTCGTTACATGTTGGTCGATGGTCAGGGTAACTTCGGTTCGGTTGACGGCGATAACGCCGCGGCCATGCGATACACCGAGGTACGTCTCTCAAAAATTGCCCATGAGCTTCTTGAGGACCTCGATAAAGACACCGTGAACTTCGGGCCGA
>Ga0222714_10004215_pt1 | contig 14240 bp, 15 predicted proteins | sample C33_3DmetaG_FD_165048 | JGI IMG/M metagenome (GOLD analysis project Ga0222714, IMG submission 165048) | Estuarine water microbial communities from San Francisco Bay, California, United States - C33_3D | ecosystem: Environmental > Aquatic > Marine > Unclassified | place: USA: California... | reverse complement strand
TCTTGTACTTCAACTGTACCTTCACCTAATGGTTTAACAGAACCCATACCACGAGACGATATACCAACCGTTATATTATTGATGAATAATTCTTTCAATATATTGCCTGATGGTGTTGGAAGCACTTCAATTTCACCCATTAAATCGTCTCCATCCCACCATAAACGTTTAATGTTGTGACATACGTTTTTAAGATTGATGATTGATGAGTCTGGATGGTCTAATTCACCTAATGCTCTATTTTCAGCTATTGGTCCGGAGATATATTTTTCTACTTCACGTTCTAATGTGTCTTTAGGATATACACGTCCGTTTTGATTTTTAGCATCAGCACGTTGTACTACACCTTGAACAATTAGGTTTCGAGAAGGATTGCCTTTCGCCTCTTTCAAAGATTGAGGCGATGGGGCAAATGAAAAATATTCTATTAATACTTGTTTGGACATATTATTATTTGTATGTTCTAAAATTAATTTTAGCGTTTTTAGCTGCTGTTTGAGCTGCTGTATCTTGAGCAGGTATGTTAACTACGTCTCCTGATGCTTTAGCAGCTCTAATATCATTAGGATTTATTAATTCTTTTAATCCTTTTTTTAATGCTTCTTTAATTTTAGCGTGTTTATCTTTAGGTGTATTATCATCAATAACATAATCACCATGGTGTGGATCTTCTTTATTTATTTTATCTAAAGCAGCTTGAGCTTCTTCTTCTGTATCATAAGCATCAACTTCTTCACCACGTGCTTTATCAAATATAGCGTAAAATTTACCTTTTGCTTTACCTTCTTCAACTTTATCTTCAGCCATTTTCCCAAAACCAGCCATCATTAAAGCTAAATCAGTACTATCACCATTCATTGCTTTTTCAGCTGCTTTTTTTACTTCTTCTGGTTTGATTTCGCCTGATTTTATTTTATTTTCAATATCAGTTTCAGCTCCTTCTTTAATAGTTTTAGTTGAACCAGTAACACCTTTGTCAGGCATTATTTTAACACCTTTTGGTTTTACTTTACCAGCTTCTTTTTTACCTAAACTATCTTTAACATTTGCTTTTTCTAATTTACCAGCACCTTTTTTTAATGTACCATCAGCATTTGCTTGCATTCCAGGAGCGTCAGTTTCTGGGGCTTTAAACTCGTAATGAGATTGTTTCTGATTTAATAGTGTGGAATAGTAATTAGAGTCTTTAGCTAAGTTTTTTAATACTTTAGCTTTAGCTGCTGCTAATGATTCATCTGAATAATCACTATCTACTCCTAATTCATATTGTAAACCATGACGATATTCGTATGGGTTAGCTTGGTCTATATGTAATTCTTTAGGTGCTTTAGGAGTTACTTTTTTAGCTTTAACTTCAGCTTTAACAGCTTCATCAGCTTTTGCTTCTTTAGTGTGAGACTCAGTTAATGATTGTTTGGTACTTTTGATACCAAACACGCTTTCACTGTAATCAACTTCGTTAATTAAACCAGCTATAAGCTTTAATCTTTCTATTTCGTTAATTGGTTTTTTCATACATATAAATATTAAATTTGTTTAGTCAAACAAACTATGATGTTGTTTTTTTCTTGGATTACGTCCAGTATTGTCATGTTTATTGTATGACTTTTGTGCTTTACCTTTTTTACGTACACCGAATGTAACTTTACGACTTTCGCCTCTTACTGCTGCTTTTGCCATGATTAATATCCTAAATGTTTAAGTCTTTCTTTAATAAAATAAACCGCGTCTTTTTCTGAGTAGCCATATTTTTTAGCTATACCTTTTATAAAACGTGTTACTAAGGCATCACCTTCTTTATGAGCTGCTTCATTTAATTCAGAAACATATTCATCTTCTTGTTCCATATTAGCAGCAATGATTTCTAACATATCTGTTAATTCATCAAAAGCACGTAGTAAACCTTCTTTAGATATTGTTGATATTCCTGAGTTAGTTGATGTGTTTCTATATAATGTTTCAAGTGAACTTATTACTTTTTCTACTTGTGGTAATAATGGATTACTTGCTTCATTTAATTCAGATGCTCTACGACGTGAATAATCAGAAACATATTCATCTTCTTGTTCTATATCAGCAGCTACATCTTCTAATATATCTTCTATTTCTTGAAAAGCATATACTAAACCTTGTTTATCAGTTCTTGGAATATTTGAGTTAGTAGATGTATTTGATTTTAAATTAGAAATCATATCTAATACTTGCTCTACTTTACTTAATGTATTTTTATCCACAGTTTCTTTTAATTTTTGTTTTCTTTCAGCTAAACCAGCTTTAGTGAATGTGTCTTTATCAAATAATGATTCCCAGTAAGCCATAACTTCATCAGCTGATATATCACGTGGGTAATTTTTAAGAAAAGCAACATATTCTTGTTTACTTACTGATTCCTTACCATTAAACATTTCTTTAAAAGCGTTTAATATTTCTGGGTTATCAATACTATCAATAATACTTTCTACATCTTCGTATGGTGCTTTGTTTGGTGATGATTTGAAAGCTGTTACTAGGTTAAAGTTTTCATCCATTCTAGATCCAGGAGGATATATGTTCTTACTATTATCTTCACCTTTAGGAATAACTTTATTTTTTTCATCATTAATCCAATATGCATATGCTGACATTCCCGGACCTAAAGTGATATAATAAGATGGATTACCTTTATAATCTGTTGATGCATTAGCTGTAATATCTCTACCTATTATATATGCGTCATAATATTTTTTACCTTTTTCTTTTACTATATTGTAAAATTCTTTTGGTGTAGTTGCTTTATCTAAGCCGTATTTTTCTAGTTCATCAAAATTACTATATTCTTCTTTGAATGCATTTAACCATTCAATGAAAGTTGGATTAGATTCTTCTTTATTTGTTTCTTCTTCATCTAAAAAATCCATCTCTCTTTCAGCTTCCGCGTCAGCTAGATCTTCTTTTTTTAATTTAGAATAAGCTCCTAAGTTATTTTCAACTAGGAATTTTTTCATGTCAAAATTGTCAGCCATTATTTTAACTTTGTAGATTTAAAAAATAATTGTTTTGTTGATTCTTTAATTTGTTGAAGTGCCTTTTCAGTATATTTTTTATACTTTAATCCACCTTCACTCTCGCTTAATTCACTTTGTAAGCGATTCATATATTCAAATAAACGATTAATTTCGTTTACTTTTTTCTTTACTTCTTTAACTGCTGAATGGAATTGTTCTGGTTTAGTACGAGTTTTAGTTTCGTTTCTAAATTGAGCATATCCTTCGTTTATTGGTTGTTCAAATCCAGTATTATTAAAGAAATCCCAAACCCATTCAGCTACATCCATTGTAAATTTATCTTCACCAATCATATTGATTAGATTATTTACTTTAGATAACGCTTTAGGATATTTTTGTAATTTTATATTTATAAATTCTTTGCCTGATTTAAATCCTGTAGCTTCATCTAAAGCGTCAGAAAATTTAGCTTCACCTGCTTTTGTCCATTTCCAGTTTGGTTTAAATTTAGCTAATACATCATCAATAGTATTAACTTGTAATTTATTCCATCTATTTCCAGCCGCGTCAATTACATTAATATGGAAAGTACCTGTTTCAGTATCAAAATAAACATCTGAATCTGTTTTAGTATCTGTACCAATATGCATTTTACCTTCTTCTAATTGAGTTGATTGTCTTCCACCTTGTGGTTTAATATAATCATCAGCAAAGTCTTTTAAATTTTTAACTGAGCCAAAAACCATATCGCCTATTGGTTTATTGTTGTTTTCTAAATCAACTATTTGATAAGTAGCTTTATCTGAAGATGTTTTTTGTTTTATAAACTTTATATCTCTATGTCTAGATAAAACTTCTTCAGGCCATTCATTTTCTTCTTCCCATAATTCTTTATAGTCCATAGCTTTAGACTTACGATTAGGAACTGATGGAGCGTCTTTCCATCCTTCTGGTTTTGACTTATTTGTTTTACCAAAAGCATATTTTGTAGCTACTCCTTCACCTGTACCTGATGTAACAGATGCGCCAGTGCCAGTCATTGACATTTCTTTTTTAAGTCTAAGAGCTATTTTCTTATCTTTTGTAGCCATTATTTTACTTTCTTAATTTCTTCAGTTAATTGAAAATACTGTAATAAAGATATAACGTGCTCATCTTTAACAGACGCTTTAGCAGGTATTGGATTAATTAAGTTTATAACTTCGTTTAACTTAATTTCAGTCACCTTATCATCTATTTTACTTTTTAACTCTGTTAATTCGTTTTTAACGCTTATTAGACTTGAGTTAATATATTCTTTTAATTGAGCTGGGTCAGATTGTTTATTGATGTATTCTTTTAATACTAATTTTTGGCGATTGTTTAAAACTGAGTATTTGTTGTTAAATTTTTCAATTAACATTCTATAAGCAAGTAATCTTACTTCTTTACTTTCGCCTCTTAATTGTTTATCAATATCACTTTGAACTTTAGTTTCAGTTAATGGTTTTTTAGTGATATGTTCAAGTAAAGTTATTTTGTTTATAATAATTAACTTAGGTTCAATGAACTTATTAACCATTGATGCTTCAAACAATGTATAAGCTGATGCTAATACTTTATAGTTTGATATTTTAGATTGGAAAAACGTTTCAAGATCATATTGCTTTTTAATCTCTTTGATAAGGTTGTATTTTTCTTTATCAAGTTTTGATTTATCAAGCTTTTTAGCCATGTCAACTGTAGTTGATATTAATGTTTCGGCTTTAGCTTCGCTTAATCTTGGAGCTGTGATAATAGTGTGGTAAAGTTTATGTTCTTTAGCTAATTCACTATTAGTGAAAAATCGTTTAATGATTTTAACAGCTTTAGGATCATTATTTGCTAGTGTGTCAGCCGCTATTTGACGAACTAACAACTCAAATAAGATTCCTGTATTTCTAAATTTAGAATGTTTTACACGCATAGTTTTAGTATGATGATACTACTTATAAATATATGATTTATTTAATTTCTTCACGAATATTGTCTTCGTTTAATAAATCACTTTGTTCAAATAATGTTGTTTTTCTAGTTGCTGTTGGTAATTTAGCAAACATATCTTTATTTTTTAAATATGTTTCTAACGCTAGCGGTGAACCGCCTTTCCACTGTGTTTTAGCTAGTGTATCTTCTTGATCAGCTCCAGCACTACTATACGTTTTAGCACCAATTCTATCTTTACCTAATGCATTGTCTTGACGGTTAATATTAGATACTGATGATTTCGGACGACCAACTAAGTGAACTGGTTCGTTTGGATTTTTCTCATTGTATCCTGGAGGTACACTACCTTCAGCACCTGGTCTACCTTTACCATAAGCTGATGCTAATTGGTGTGGTGTACCGTATACTTGACCTGTTTCTGCTGGGTCGTTACCTTCGTTTTCAATTTGTGCTAATCTAAATTTGTATGCTTTATCTTGAACAATTAAGTCACGATACTCATCGTATTGATCTTCACTGAAGTGGAATAAGTTGTCATAAATCCAATCTGTTGGTAACAAATTGTTTTCCATTATTTGAGATGCTAAATCTACTTTTTCTTTCATTAACGCTACACGTTCTTGATCATAAATGATTGATGGTGTAGTTAATGATAATTCAAAGTTTGTTAATTGTTCAGCTGTGTATCCCTGAGTATATAAGTGAACTAAAGCTATTTTAGTTAATTCACTGATTAATATTCTTTGAATACGTTCAATTGTACGAGCAAATCTAATGTCTTCAGCAGCTAATGTTGCTTTACCAGTTAAATCTTTCTCATAACCCATAAACGCTTTTGGTATTTTAAGCGCTGCAAATAATTTATCTCTTAAATAATTTACGTCCTCAATACCATTATATTCTAAACCTTTTGTAGTATCAATACGAGTTGATTGGTCATTACCACGAACAGGAATATAAAAATCTTCCATCATGTTCATCATATTGTACTTCAAGTTGTATTGACCAGTTTGTGGATCTACAAACGGTACTTTTTTAAGTTTTTGTACTGTTTTCTGCATGTACGCCTCTACCTCATTCGGTGGTATAGCACCCACATTCATATAGAAAATACGTTTTTCAGGCGCTCTAACAATACGATGTATCAACATCGCATCCTCCATTAAAACCATTTGTTTAAATATTTTACGGCCTGGTTCTAAGTAAGAACGACCATAAGGTAGGTAGTTAACATCACTTATTAATCTAAAGTGAGCCATCTCAAAGTTTTCAAAGAAAATATCTGATGTAGATGTACCTAATGCTGCTTGTGTTTGTGGAGCTGTTATACCTGATACGCTTGTTGGGTCGTATTTAAATCTAACATATGTTGGATTTTTTGGTTGTGTTCCTTCTTCACGTATAATAGAGTAAGCAGAGAAAGGTATTACATTATAAACACCATATTCTTCTGCTATTTCTAATTTTAAATAAAAGTCACCGTACTTACACATGTTACGAGTCCAACTCCATAAGTTAAACTCAATATTTAACACATCGTAAAATAGGTTGTATAATATTTTTTGAATGTTTTCATCACTAGAGCGAATATGGAGCATTTCTCCATGTTCATTTTTAAGTGTACACTCATCAGCTATAATATCTAAAGCAGATGCTACAATAGCGTCTGTATCCATTGCTTCATAGTCTGTATAAAGTTGTACTCTTAAAGTCTGATAGCTGTAAACGTTATTCACATTGTAAATACCAGCTCCTGATGTTGTATAAATCTTAGTGAATCTATCTACTAAGGCATTTGTCTGTAGTGTACCTAATGATTGGATACGGTCTGTGTCTATTACTCTTAATTCGTCGTTCACGTTGCGTATTACTACGTCAGAAGAGAATAACCGTTTCAGATTGTCAAATAATCCCATAATGTTTGTATATGTTATAAATATTTATTTATTAAAGTAACCATCCAATACCTTCTACTTCTCCATTGCCTAAATCCATTTGCCATGGATTATCATTCATTGGTGTATGTGGGTTTGAAAATGTTGTATTTGAAATATACGAAACTTTTCCTATACCTCCAAGCGAAGCACGAGTTAAGTCCATCGCTGTAGTACTAAATTTTAAAGCAGTGTCTCTTAAGAACAAACCAATACCAAAAGACATTACTAAGTCGTCATTGTATCCGTCTGTTGCTTGTGCTTTACCATTTTTCCAAACAAATGTTCTTAATTCTTCTAGCAGTCGACGCGATTGTATAATACAAGAACGGTCTCTCATATACGCCTCTAATTTTGAGACTACAAGTGGACGTGTTTTTTGCGTGTTTGAAAAACCAGGGACTAAATTATTTTCGTTTCTATTAAAGAAATTATCTTGAGTTATGTTTGCTGAATCTGATTTAGATGAATAGTATAAATTTTGATATCCTCTTTCAATCACTGTTTGTACTGTATCCCATCCTATATTTGCATTTTCAATAGCCAACAGCGCGTTATTATACTCAGTTGCTATAGCCACTAATAAATGTCCGTAGTCACGAGTTCCAATTTGACCTTTATATTCTGCTACTTGTTTAGCACTTTCAATATCGATTACGTGACATGCTGAATAGTCCTTTCCATCACCTCGAGCAACGTCGGCTACAACCATATAATTTCTTGTATAATCTGGATATTCCCAACGCCATAAGTTGCCATCAAAACCACCTTTATCTATTGGGTCAGCTTGATAGGTTTGTATATACCAGTTTAATATATCTGGTTCAACTACTGAATCACCTGATGTACTAAAGTCACAATCACACTCTTGGGCGGCATTTCTAGGTCCTAAGATAGCATCTTGTTCATCTCTCCATTTTTGATTTCGTTCTGGGTGTACAGTCCATGGTAATTTAATGGCTGTAAATCCATTTTTACTTTCTTCTGCACTAATAAATGTTCTATGAAACCAATTACCTGTACCAAATGGAGTTGAAATGGCGATACATTGACCACCAGTTGCTAAGGTTTGTTGAGCAGAAGCAAATATCTCATCTATGCCTTCAATAAATGCGGCCTCATCCAGCAATAGTAACGACACGGCTTCTGAACGACCTGCATCACCTGTAGCACCTACTGCTTTAATCTGTGATCCGTTTGCTAATTTTAAACTTAACTTATTGTCCTCTATTGTTTTTATCTTTAACCAACTGGGTAGATTCTCATATGCAAAACGCACTTTAGTAACCATATTCTTGGCTGTCTCTTGCTTAGTTGCAATACATAACACGTTTTTATCCTTATTGAATAACATCAACCATAATGAATAAGCTGATGATAGGGTAGATATACCTAACTGTCTTGACTTGTTACAAATATTATATCTGTTTTTCTGGAATTGGTATAATACTTTTTCTTGGAATGGGTATAAGTTGAATTGGATACGTCCACGTTGTGGATGTTGTATCATGTAATATTTTTTCATAAAATAGACAGGATCTTGAGCGCATTTAACGAATTCCTGTTTAATTATGTCTTTAATGTTTTGTTGGTCACTCATATATTATATAATATGTTGTATATAAATATATAAAAAAAGCTCAACCTTACGGGGTTGAGCTATGCACCTATGGTCTAGATAGGAGTCCTAGGGTAGCAGGACGATTTTTAAATATTTTATTTATCCTACTCTTTCAAATTTATTATTAAAAAATACTACAGCTGCTCCTTTATCCGTATAATTACTATTTTCAACTTCGAAATCTCCATTACCCTCATTATCTACAGTACCTAAACCTTCTAATTCTAAACCAGCTGCTTTTGCTGCTGCTCTAAAATAATTCATTTTTTTAAAATTACATTTTTCAATAGCGTTACTTAAATCATCTGAATCAAATTCTTTAGACACTAATGTTTTAAGTATATTAACGGCGTCTATGCCTTCTGGTTTTTTTAAATAAGAAGAGGCATCTTTTTGTTCAGATTTATCAAAATCCATATTATTATAATCTCCGCTAATTGAAACAGCTTCGTTTAATTGTGACTCAGTAATAATACCAGCTAAAAGCTGCATTCTTTTAATTTCGTTAAGTTGTTTTTTCATGTTTTATTATTTTATTTTATATAGATTTAGACAATGCTGTCCAGAGCTCTATCATTTTAATAGACAATCCTTTTAAACCTTGTCTTTTTGCAGCTTGTTGTAATGAATTTTCTCCAGTATCTCTGCTCATTAGTGAATCTAATGTGACCATACCATCTTTTAAATCATTGATTATTGGTTGCATTGCTGAAAACGTTTTTGTCTCAGATTCGTTTACTGGTGATTCATCAATGTTTTCATCTAAAAAATGTCCGTATTTATTTAATAGCTTATAGTTAGATAAAAGTTTTTTCATTGCTATTTTATTCGCAGGAGATAATTCACCATTTTCATCTTGTCTAGTAATAAGAAAAACTGCTATATCAAGTCCTAAATCACTATCTTTACCCCAATCCTTTTCTACTGCATCTAGCAAAGCTAAAAGTTTAGGTGATGTTTTATTTAATGGTGATGTTGCTGGAAATCGTGATGCTTTTTTTACTCGTGGTTTATTTGCTCCTTTACTAGGAAATTCATCTGGTTGAGAAAATAAGTAATAACTCATTTCTTGTTTAGCCCATTCTTCAACTTCACTATCATTAACTGCAGATGGATCTTTATATCTATCATCCTCATCAAAAAAATATGATCTTGATTCCTCATATCCTTCTTCATCATCATTCATAAATGTTTTAACGTCCTTAATATATTTAGGATCAATTACTGATTCAAGATAATCTGATATAGCTTGACGATCTAGATCTGGGTAGTCTTCATCGTATTTATCAGTTTCAATAGTAATATATTTACCGATTTTTTTAATATTTGGTTCAGCTTCGTTTAATGATGATTCGTTTAATCCTGCTTTATCATAAATGTCTGGATCTGAAATACTAATCCAATTTGCCTTGATATAATCTACTTCACTCATATCATCCATATATTCTTCAGCAAAATTACTATAGTCATCTCTGCTAATATCTTCATCTTCAGAAAATTCAGCTTTAAAGTTATTAAGTATATCTTCATCTTCATAATCCTCAATAACGTTTAATACATCATTATATGAATGCGACATTGGAGATGCTTCAAAAGCAGCGTTAAGATCAAAATCATCATCATCTTCCATATCAAAATCCTCATTCATTAATGATTCTTGATATTCGCTTTCAGTAATTAATCCAGCTAAACGCTGCATTTTTTTGATTTCGTTGATTGGTTTTTTCATTGTTTTGTTATTTTGTTTATTATACTTCAGCTTCTAATCTAGAATTAAGATAATCAAATATATCTTCTACTTTATAATTTTTTTCCCATAATGCATTTATTATGTTTATAGCTGAATCAATAAAATTATCATAATCATCTTTATGGTTTGTGTAAATGAAATTATCCATTTCACCATAGGTTTCATCACTAACAGAATGTTGATTTTCGTTAATAACACCAGCTAATTGCTGCATTCTTTTGATTTCGTTAAGTTGTTTTTTCATTGTTTTATTAGTTATATGTTTATAATAAATATTATTTACCTGCGGAAACGAACAGGAATAAAAGACCCGCTAATACAAGTAACATACCTGCACCTGTTGCTAAGTGGTTTTTCACTTTAGCTTTTTTAACGTCTTTCTTTAAATCCTTTGTGTAATTAATATATTGTGCTTCTTTTTCTTTGTATAATAGTATTTGTTTAGCGTATGTTTGGTTTTTAATTTGATATGCTTTTAACATACTGTCTTGCATTACTGTTTTCTTTTCAGTTGCTTTAAACATATCATAAACAATAGCTAATTGTGCTTTAGCACTATCGCCGCTCATTAAATCTAAAATCATTTGTTTAGCGACATAAGCTGGTATTTCTATTTTAGTTGTATCTTTACGTTCAACTATAATTGCTTGATAGCCAGTAACATTATGGTTAGAGTCGCGTACTGTAATAGTAGCGACTGTATCCTTAACTGTAGCTATAGCCGTTAATGAAAATAAAGATAATAATATTGTAAGTAAGTATTTCATTAGTAGTTGTATCTAGATTTAAAAAATGAATCTATTTCAGAAGCATGGTACTGATGTACTTGTTCACGAGCTTCTTTATATTTTTTTTCAACTGTAATTATCTTTGTTTTTTCAACTTCGATGATATTATCTAAATAAACAATACTGTCTTGATAAACTACAATAACACTGTCTTGTTTAACGTGTACTGAATCTAATACAGTTACTTCGTGAGATAAACTATCGATTGTATGTTCGTATTTTTCATATTTAGCTGCGTTGTCTTGGAATACTTTATATACCATCCAAACGCAAACTAATATTGCTACTACTGTAATTATTTTACCTAAGTATTTCATATAATTATGCTTCATCATCAATTTCAATCGGTTCATCATCGATACCTAATTTTTTCAAATCTTTAGCTAATGCTTTTTTAGATCCTGATTCAGGAACTGATTTTAAATCTAATCCTTTTAAGATTAATTTCATAGCACCTTTAGCGTTTACAGTACCAAATTTAAAGTCAAGACCTTGTAAAATCTTAATAAACAAATCGTAGTCTTGGCTTTCTACTTTTTCTAATTCACCAACAATTTTAGCGATTTCGTTTGGCAATTCTGCTTTAGCTGCTTCTCTTGATTTTTGTAAACTAGCTCTGTATTGACCAGCTCCGATATCTCCTGCTTCATCACCTCCTTTACTTCTACCTGCTTCTCTGATTGTGCGAGAATATTTTTTAATAATTCTGTCAATTAAATCACCATTATCAATCAACCACTCACCTGCTTTAGCTCCAGTACCTGTGATAGGTGCTTTTTTAAATCGAGCTAAATCTTTTGCTGATGGTTCTTTTTCTGCTTCGTCATCACCAATTGGTTTACCTTTTTTAGTTGATAATTTTGATCTACCTACAAACAAATCTTCAGCGTCTTTACCACCCATTCCGAAATAATCTTCACCACCTTGTTCTTCATCTGGTTTTTCTTCTTTAGCTGTTTTAACTTGTAATAGTTGTGTTCTAATATCTGGAGTGAATGACCAGTTAACGCCTGGTGATGCATTTTTCTCGATTTCACTTTTGAACAATTCAACATCCATCGGATCAGTGTTTTGTTCTTTAGCTTGAGCAACAAAGTAATTAATTACTTGTTGTTTTCTATCGTTTTTATAATTAGATGGATTGTCTATTCTATCCTCTAAATTTGGAAAGTCTGGATTTAACGCGTATTTTTCTTTAGAAATACGTGCCATTTCGCGTACCGGTACTTTAATTTTAAGTTTAGATTCAGTTATAAACTTTCTTAAATCGAAATTGTCTGCCATGATATTTAGTTAGTGTTTGTTATAAATATTTAAAATAAATTGTCTATGATTGTCTTCATGCGATCTGATGTTGAACCACTTAATATTATTAGTTGTTTAGGTGGGTTAAGAGCCAATAATCTTAACATTTCTTGATTAATATCTGCCCTATATTCAGCATTTGTTTCACGAACACCATTATCTTCTATGTTAGTTCCGACTGGATCAATGTAAAATACTACATCATATTGGTCTTTTAATAACATTGCTGTGTTAACAAACTGTGATTTTTCATGTAAACCAATTGACTTAGCCAATGTGGTAAATGAACATACATCCCATATTGTTCTATCAGTTATAATATTTTCGTTTAGTAATTCACTAGCTCTTTCTGCTAAAAACACTAACTGTCCATTAATAGTTGAATCAGTGTTTAATGGAATACCTAAATCCCTTAAATACTTACTACGTTCAGTAGCAAATTTATAGTCTTTAAACAAGTCAAGCTCAGATAAAGCTTTAACTAGTGTTGTTTTACCAACAGACATTGTTCCACATAGTCCTATTCTCATATATTAAAATCTTGTTTCAAATTTAGGGTCTTTAGCTGGTGGTATACCATTTACATCACGTTTACGTTCTGTCCATTGATCTTTAGTATATTGATAACCAAATAACCAATATTCCTTTTTACCTTCTGGCGTAATCAATGCTGCGTCATCCCAATTATGTAATTTTCCTTGCCAAAGATAGACAATAGTTCCATCTGGCTTCTTATAACGTTTTGTTTCAAACGATGTTTTTTGTGCTTTTGCCATTGTATGTATTTTATATTTAAATATAAGTAATTAATCCAGGTCAAACTAAAAGTTCTCAACAAATTCTGGATATTCTTCATTCGGATCGTATGGCATAGTTATTTTTGTGATAAATATTCAGCCACATAAATTCCATGTGCTCCAGATACTGTAATACCACGAGCTGATAATGCGTCTCCTACGAAATAAACATTTGGATATTCTGTTAATGATAAGTTGTTGTAGTTAACTAATGGTTCAGGTGAAAGATATTTTACTTCAGGAATATACATACCCCAATCATCACCAAACTCAAATACTTTATTCATATCATCAATAAAATTAATAACATAATCAGCATATTCACCCATTGCTTCTTTAAATATATCTAAGGAGTTAATTACAGCAGCACTTACAGGTATGTTTTCAGATGTAGTTGATGGTAAACGGAACTTAGAATAATATAATCCAGTTCTTATAGTATCTCCTACAGGAAGTCCTCCTCTATATCGAGATGCTTCTGTTTGTAATTTTGATACTACATCTCTACTCCATTTAAATGGATCTTCAATACCTTTAATTTCCATCAATATGCCAAAATTAGTCATATCGTTTCTAAATTCTTCACCTTTTTTAGCGTGACCATTATAACTAACATCACCATAAGTTTCTTCAACTGCTACATAAGCGGCATTGTTGTTTGTACAGAACGAACGTAAAGAAACATTATCAAATTTCTGATATAATTTAAAGTCATAACTTACATCAATTAATTTTTGGAAATATTTTTGTGGTGCTTCAAAACGAACTCCAATTTGTACTGATTTAGGTTCAGTTGGAAGTTTATAGTCGTCGGATAGTTTTTGTGCAAAATCAATACCTGATTTACCTACAGCAAATATTAGTTCATCATATTTAAAATAATCATGTCCTACTACTATTTCATTAGTATTAAATAATATTTTAGTCACTTCAGTATTCCACCAAAACTTAACACCTTTATCTAACAAATATTGATACCATGCTTTAGCAATCTCGTGTAAGAAATTAGATCCAATATGCCATACCGGAAACATTCTCAAACCAAAGTATGGTTTAATAAATTCAGGTTCTTCCTGTGGATCAGACATAAAGATTT
>Ga0222714_10004214_pt1 | contig 14240 bp, 9 predicted proteins | sample C33_3DmetaG_FD_165048 | JGI IMG/M metagenome (GOLD analysis project Ga0222714, IMG submission 165048) | Estuarine water microbial communities from San Francisco Bay, California, United States - C33_3D | ecosystem: Environmental > Aquatic > Marine > Unclassified | place: USA: California... | reverse complement strand
AAGAAACTTACAAGGAAAAATACAAGGAAACTTACAAGGAAAAATACAAGGAAACTTACAAGGAAAAATACAAGGAAACTTACAAGGGAAAATACAAGGAAACTTACAAGGAAAAATACAAGGAAACTTACAAGGACAAATACAAGGAAACTTACAAGGAAAAATACAAGGAAACTTACAAGAAAAAATACTAAAAGAATTGTTAGAAGAAAGGGAGGATCTCCTGGCTTCAATTTAAATGTACAACGTTTCGGTCCTCCAGTACAAGGTATTACGCCCGTTGCACCCACTAAGTTAAGCGTCACTGATGTTTTTTCCGAGATAGGCAACATACTAAAAAACAGGGGGAAGAGAGCTGAGAAGAAGAAAGCGGAGAAGGAAGAAGAGGCTTTGCGAAAAGAACAAGAAGCTAGGGAGAAGGAAGCAGAGGCTTTGCGAATAGAACTAGAAGAGGAGATGAGAGCTAGGGAGAAGGACAAAAAGATACTCAAAAACACTCCGTTTGAGGATAGTGTATTGATCGGAAAGAAATAACAAAAGAGGAAGATGAAACGACCGCATAGTGAATCTTTTTAAAAAAATGAACCACCTTTAACCTCTTCTTTTTGAGTATCATCAGAAGTTAATCCAGAATCAATTTCATCTTTGGTTAATTCAGATAATCCTTCTTTATCTTGAGTCTGAACAGATGAAGCCAACATTTGAGATAATTGTTCAAACATAGTGGGTTCTCTATTTTTTTCTTGTATCATTTCTTGAGTTTCTATATCGTGAATTAAATCATCCATATTTAATCCATCAACATATTGTGTCATCATAGTTGTTTTAGATTCAGCTTTTTGATTTAATTGAGCAAATACGTGATTAAGATATTCAAATTCTTTTCTAACCATATTCACAATTAAACAATAATTCATATAAATATTATGAATTTTATTAGGAATACCAATTTGATTGCGTTCATTAATGAACATAGTAATAGAAGAATTATCTTCTTCACTAAAAGAATTCTTATAAAACTCAAGATAAGATGGTTTTTGTTTCATTGCTAAATCCAATAATACGTGACTATATGTAGGAGTAATTGCTTTCGTTTTTTCTTCTAATTCCTTCATAGTTTCTTGTATTCTGGTCATACAATCATAGCATCCTCCGTGAAGAACCCTTATCCTTCTATCGAGATGTCTAACTTTTTCTTTATTTGGAACAACTTGTAAAACAACAGTTCTATCTGATAATTCTTCTTCTAAATCATTTAATGATGTTTCTATTTCTCTTAAAACTCTATTTTCATCTGTTAATCGTTGATATTCAAAAAGTTCTTCTTGATTAACATCTTCAAGATCATCTAATCCATCTTTAAAAATATCAAACGGAGATATTTCTAATCTCCATTCATTTAATGTATTTTGAACCATATGTCTAACAAAAGCGTTTTCTTGTATTAATTCTAAGATGTTTTGTTTTATTTGACAGTGTATCATAGATAATAAATGAACTAATGAGAAACCTTCATTTTTACAAATCATAAGTAAGTGTTGTAGGAAAGATATTTCAAACTTCTGATTATGAACACTATTTGATAATTCAATAGGTCTATGAATATCTAATTCACCCAAAGCTACTTTATTGATTAAATCATCTAAATTGTAATATGATAATTCTTCCATTATATATAATATATCTTAATAAAATAAAATGATAAGATAAACTTATTATCTATATAATATATAAATGAAAAGTAATCGGAATATTAGAAGAAAAAGTCGTAGTAGAAAATCTAAGCGTAGAGTTGTTGGAAAATCTAATCGTAAAGTTGTTAGAAAATCTAATCGTAAAGTTGTTAGAAAATCTAATCGTAAAGTTGTTGGAAAATCTAAGCGTAGAAAGAACCTTAAGAAAAGAAATTCAAAAAAGCGGAAAACATCAAAAAAGTTAAAGGGTGGTATGCCAAATGTAAGGAGAATGGTCCAAGATATTGAGAAGAAAGAGCGTGAGAAGGAAGATGAATTAAAACAATTTAAACACTTAGTAAAGTTGGGTACGGATGCGTTAAGGGGTGGTAAGGATGAAGAAGCGTTACAGTCCTACAAGGAGGCGGTAGCTCTGTTAGAACCTTCAAGTAAAGAGTTCAAAGAGCTATCATGGGATAGCAGGCAAAAGGCCGTGGGGTTCCGCGCTACAGTCGTAGATCAAATAAAGAAAATAGAGAGAAAAATGAGTGAGACCAATGCCCCATCTTCCGCGGCTCCCACACCTCGCACACCTCAAAATGAGGAGGAGGCAGAGGACGATCCTGAGGTGGCAGAGGCAAATGATACAGATGAGGGGGAGGACGATTCTGAGGTGGTAGCTCGTGTAGCAGAGGCATCTGATACAGATGAGGGAGACTCGGTTCCAGAATTCGATGAACAAGTAGTAACTGAGAGTTCACAATCAAAACTTATTCCTGGAGAATTTTTTGTGAATTTCACAGAAGATGGAGATCTTGGTTTAAATATAAGACTGATAGTTGATAAATTGACAAGGGGAGTGATACGGTGTGAGGTAACGGATATCAGGTCCGACACACCGGCAGCAAGATTAGATATGAGTACAGAGAATGGCAGTTTGATTATACGGAGTGTTAATGGTATTTCTACTTCTGGTAAAGGAATACGTGGAGTGAAGGCTATGATTGAAGATCCTAGACGTCCTCTTTTGATGAGTTTCACCCCATATGGGGTAGACCCGGCAGCTAATTTTGAGTCAGAGCCAGAACCTGATGACCAAGGGGGGGTCAAAGGTTTAGAACCAAGTGAAAGGGAAGAAAAAGAAAGGGAAGAAAAAGAAAGACAAACAAAATTAGAAAAGGAATTAGACACATATACCGAGGATGTACGTTCCTACATAGATGGTAAATCATCAAGTTACGAATATAATGTTATAAGGGGGGTGGCAGCATTACTTCACTATAAAGAAGAAAAAGATAGAGGACTGCTTCCAGAGTGTGATAATTTAAAAAATATTTTCGACTCGACATGGACACTTGACGGGAGTAGATGGATGCTGGTTATAGGATGTAAGGGGTTATATTTTGGTCCGAAAAAGGGATTTGATACACGAAGCCTTAGAAGACCTATTGGGGACTTTAGTAATGTCAATCGGTATTGGGATCATACAAAGGGATACGAACAAAGAAATAAAACAGAAGTACGCGAGATCCTGAAGGCCTTGGACCTGCCATTCGCTAAGGCAAAACGGGCTCCGGCGGGGTCAGGTTGGGAAGATTCTTTTGATGAAATCTGGAGAGAAACTCGCGAGAAAATGATAGTCTGGCGTGATTTTGAGGAAATAGATGATGATAATGGGTGGGTGCTTCACACCCCATTTATGGAGGCCCTTGTAGAGAATGAACAGAAACTTAAGAGAGCAGTGCGTACTACAAGAATGATACCGTATGGTTTAATATCAGATATAACTTTACTCGAGGATAAAAAGGGCGTACGAGTAGTTTTGGTACGCGATAAAAAGGAGCACGCCACTGTTCTGGGGGGATTATGCTGGAACGAAGATATCCTTGGGAGAGACCGGTGGCGTGCTGAATTTGAAATTACACCTGGGGTAAGAAAATATCCACACGTATATGCGTATGAAAGATTAACTATGAAGAAGGGTGAGTTTAAAAAAAAAATGAATATGAATGCGACGAAGCTGATGGGCAATCGTGCGGAAGAAAAAGAGCGTGAAATCGCGGCGACGAAAATACAGGGGCACTTTCTAGGACACCTATCTCGAAAGCAGCAGAGAGAAGCCGGTATACACGCCACAGCAAGGATAGTAAAGGGAATAGACCCAAAAACAGGGAAAGTATTTTTTAATAAATTATCATCTGTCAATGAATCAATAATAGAGTTATCTAGTATTGTTGAAGAACCAGATCCGAAAAAGCTTGCGGGAGAAATAATAAAAATGGATGGTGATCAATTGGTGGCATATTTAGCCAGTAAGAATGTGGGTATCGTATTGAAAAACAAAATATTTGAATTTTGGATGAAAGAAAAGGGAGAAGAGGGGGGGGACGCCCCCGTAAATGCCGCGCCCGTTGAGCAGGGAGGGCTGGGGGTGGATTTGGATGAGTTTTCAGAAGATGAAGATAGGGAAGAGGATGTGAGTGAGGATAAGTATGAGGATGAAGAAGATGAACCGGAGCCGATGGAGGCTAGCGCCGATGAAGGTGGCCGTGGTATAAGTATTGATGATATAAAAAGATCATTGAAATTTTTAGGTGATGCATCGTTGGAAGATTTCGCAGAAATGGGTGAGGAAGATCTACTGATTAATATGGTTGCGGAATCATTACCAATAGCATCAAAAAATTGGATATTAGATAAAATAAAGGATTGGAAACAGGGAGGGGACAAGCGAACCGTGGCAGAAGAATCGATAGATTATGCGAAAAGGAGGCTGAATATGGCTTATAAACCTACCCGACCACAACTGAAACAGTAGCTTACGTGAGATAAGTGATACCGTGGCAGTAGCCTGAACCAGGAAAAGACAAAATTATCTTTTATTTAATCTTTAATAACCCGATATATTTAACATATTCATTATCGGTTAAAAGCATCTTTTTCATAACATTACCGGATTTATGAGCAGAAATAGATTTCCATAGAGATATAGGAGATTGGGGATATTTTTTAGGATCTTTATAAAATTTATTAGCTTGAATACCCTTTCTAAGATTGCCTGAACCGCCTGGATGGGAATTTAACCATTTTCCAACATCATAGATTCTTTTTTTACCTTTTACTTCAAGAATAATCCAATTTTTTTTTTTAAGAACTTCATCAATTGTAAAAGTTTTTGATGTTCTTTTAGGAGTTCTTTTCTTTCTATCAGGAATAGTTCTTTTATACCGATTATGATCTAATTCTTCTAAAACATCATAACACATATCTAATGATCCTTCTATCCAACATTGATGTTGAGAAAAGGCTTCATTGGCAATAAATATTTTAGGTTCCGGATGTAATATTTTTTGATAAACTTCTTTCATATCGTATCCCGCTTTCCACATATGTACACCTTCATTCCAAAATGCGACCTTAACAAATTCAGGATCGGGAGGTTTAATTTTAAAGAGAGAATCTATTTCTTTGTGTAATTTGGAGATTAATTCTTTATTGGTAGAGCCAATTTTGGCTAAATTATTCCACATACAGGCTAAATCTCCATCAGTATATGAGATCATAATTAAACCAGAAGAATAATCAATAGGAATAATATGACGAATGTAATTATCAGTGATAGTTCTTTTGATACCGTGAAACCAAGGTTTGCCCTTTTGATTGATGGGATATTTAGCATAAATTCGTAATAATGGGATTGGTTTAACACTATGAAAGAATTCTTTTTCTTTGAAGAATGGGTAAGAAATAATACTTTTTTGAGGGACACATAAGATTATTTTATGACCATATATTTTTTGGTCTCTTTTACCATTTTTAACAAGGACAAAATTGGTTCCGACATCAATAATGGGAGTATCAAATTGAATTTCAACTTTATCTTTAATTTTGATTTCTAAATTATGAATTAATGAACAAATACCAGAAGATAAAACAAAGAAATCAGAATCAATTAATAAATCTTTACCGAACATTTTAATCATAGAATATGCGTTTAGATGAATAAATTCTGAATCATAACCGAATGCTTCGCGCATAGATTCGGTAACTTCTTGACCCAAGATATCAAAACACAACTGTTGAAATGTAACGCCCTTTAAATACTTTTTTGTATAATCTTTGGATCCTTTAAGGACTTCTTTATATAAATTTTTAAGATTTATTTTGGGGCCTTTAATTTTAGTAACAATTTGATCATTACTGGGGAGTCTAATTAAATTATTATGTAAATTCATTTCTTTAATGAGGTTCATACATTTTGTATGAGTTTCACAAATTCTGGCACCACCCAATTCCATAGAGACACCATTTTCAGTATAAGAATCTAATCTTCCACCTAATTTATTAGTTGCCTCTAATAAAAGAATACTTTTATTAGAATCTTTAGATAGCTGATATGATAAGAATAATCCTGAAATACCGCCACCGACAATAATGTAATCATAGCTCATAATTCTATAATAAAAGATTAGATATAAATAAATCTAAAAAATCCTTCTTTACCATCTGTATGAATAAACATATTATGAAAGTTTTCTTTAGTAAAGATTCGTTTATTATTATTTAAAGAACCCCACATATGTAAAGCGCTCTTATAAACAGAATTAGAATAATTCAAATGAAATTCATTTTTAACTAATCTTTTGAAATCATAATAAGAAAGAATTCCTTTGTTATTGGCATATTTTTTGAATAGTTTATTAATTTTAGATTCTTTAGAAGAATTCTTTTTATTAGTTTTATTAGTTTTATTAGTTTTATTAGTTTTATTAGTTTTATTAGTTTTATTAGTTTTATTAATTTTCTTTTTATAACTTGTATTATTCATTTATAATATATAGTATATATTATGAAGAGAACGAAAAAGAAAACAAAAAGTAGTGGGAAGATTAATTTCATAATCATAGGTGATATGGGAAAAGGGACAAAAGAACAATATAAGGTGGCCGATTCTATGAAGAAGATAATGAAAAAACAAAAGTATTCTTTTATCCAGGGACTAGGTGATAATATTTATCCGGATGGGTGTAATAATATTGAAGATCCATTATTTAAGGAAAATTTTGAGAAACCATACAAGGGATTACCGAATAATATTAAATGGTATATGTGTTTAGGAAACCACGATTATGGATATTCACCATTTTTTTCAACCGGATTACCCAGAGGTATAAATCAGATGTTATTCAGAGATAATTCAAAGAGTCAGTTAGATTATCATAAAGAATCACAAAAAAAGGGTGGGAAATGGATAATGCCATCACGTTTTTATACACATACAAAGGGACCAATAGAATTTTTTGTATTAGATACAAACTTTGACAGAATATCATTCGATTTAATTAAAGAACAAAGAAAATATATAAAAAATGCGATAAAAAAGAGTAAGAAAAAATGGAAAATATTGGTAGGTCATCATACTTGGAGAAGTGTAGCTGAACACGGTTCGGCAGAATTTCCAGAATTAGAAGAATTATTTACAGATTTAGGAAATAATACAGATATAGATATGTATTTATGTGGACACGATCATTGTAAAAGTTTAATAATGAAACCATTAAAAAAACGAAAAATTCCATTAATAGTATGTGGAACAGGAGGAGAAAGATATGATTATAATGTATATTTAAGCAAATTAAATGATGATAAAAGCGAATTAGAATATTTTTCACCGAATTTAGGTGTATGTACGATGGAGTGTTCGGGGAATACATTAAGAGCAACTTTTTATGATGAGAAATGTACAGAAGAATACTCATATTTATTTGAGAAATAAATCATATATAATACTTACAATCAATAAACAGATACCAATCGTAAGAATCGTTTCTAAATTAAACGAATCAATCTTTTTAATATTTTTGATCATATAGTTATTCTTAAGAGTATAACCTTTCTTTTTATAAAATCCGCGAACGCCTACGCCTGAAATAATAGCAATATTATAAACACTTCTTTCTAAACAGATTTGTTCTGCTTTATTGAGTAAAAGAGTTCCTATACCCTTATGTTGATAAGAATGATCATTAGTTTTTTTATCGTGTTTCACAAGAAGTCCGTAAACGTGGAGTTCTCTAATAAAGGCATAATTACTAAATTCATTATAAACAACATTTTCATTAGTGAAATCATTGATCCTTAAACGGATGAATCCGTAAAGATGATTCTTGCAGGGACTACAATAACTAATGAAGTATTCAGTAGCTAATATATCATTATATTCGTCAATGAAGATTTCTGCTTCTTGAAGATTCTGATTATTTTTACCCTTTATTTCACGACAACGTATACAGTCGCATGTTACACCTTCATCATTCATCTTTTTAAGAACTTTTTGTCTAAGATTCACATTTTTATTACCTCCAATAATATTATTATTCGGAATATCGCGAATAATACGATTCAGTCTTATCCAGGAAAACATATGAGTTTTAATAAATTGTATAACTTGGATAAGTTTTTTTTCATCTTCACTGTATGGTTTATAAGTACCATTATTATACCATTTTTGTATTTCTGTGAAATTAACAGTTGTACACGGATATATTTTGAGTTGATCCGCTTGTAGTTCTGGTCTAAATAATTCATACAAAGTATAGTTTTTATCTAGTTCAATTTTATCTTTATATCCTAGGAGTTCTCTAAACATAGATAGATCTTTCTCAACAGAACTACAGGGTAAATCAGGCATAAGATGCCAATCAACTTTGTAACCATTGTCTTTGAGTAATCGGTTCGCAGTAATAACTTGTTCAATAGTACAGTCTCTTTGGATAGCTTCTAATATATCATTATCAATATGCTGAACACCTAACTGAACGCGAGTAACATTCATTTCTCTTAATTTTTTAATTTGTTTTTTAGTTATACAATCGGGTCTAGTTTCAAGAGTCAAGCCGATTATACGATGTGTAGCATTTTCATTTATTTTAATTTCTTCATTTAATGAGAGTCTTTTTCTATTATCTGGTTCAGAAAAGACATTCGCGGAATAATAGATATCGCGGATAAATTCAAATTGATATTCTAATGGATAATGATCCCAAGTACCACCGAGGACAATAATTTCAATTTTATCGATAGGATGACCACAGTTCATTAGAGAAAGAGCTCTATCATTAAATTGGCGAAAACAATCAAAATCCATCATATTAGCTCTCAAGACAGCAGGTTCATCGTTGAGATAACTACGAGGTTGCTCAATTTTAACACCTATAATTTTATCACCAATTATAAAATCATTCGGAATAATATCATCAAAGGTAATTTTAAAAGAATTCTTTTTAAACTCTGAACACTGAAATCCTCTATATTCTATATCATTATGTATAAGATAAGAAAGAACACGAATAATTTGTAGATTATCAATATCATCTTTATCAGAACATGAAACATAAATGAATTTATTATCATATTCTGTAATGTGAAGATTGAGTCTTATCTCAGGTTCATTCGGACAATAGGCACAAGAGCATCCACAACTGAAAGATTGTTTAACTTTATCACCATTAAAATTTATATATTCAGGTGTAGGAGAGGTTAAAATAGTAATAACTGAAACACCAGAAGAACTTTTCCCTATCTTTTTCATAGAGAATTTATAAAATGAAGGATTTGGCTCAATGAGTCCTTCTTTTAAAAGAGAATTGTAAGATTTTATAATATCGGTTTTTTTAGGAACAAATTTGTATTTCTTTCTGAAAATATTGGTATGTTTATCATAATCTTCTCTTGATTCATATGATTTATTATAACACATATCAGAAACATAATTATTGAGTTTTTCTGAATATTCATTTTTATTTTTTTCTTTTGTAATATCAAGAAGATCCATTACAACTAGTTATATAAGGAAATAAAAATATTCTTAAATATCAAATTTTATAACATAGGGATTAATATAGGATGACATTCCCAATCATAACGTTTCATAAATGAATATTCGCGTTTAACTTCTTTAGGATAAAGGAATAGTTTATCATCTGATATTTTTTCACCAATTTCTTCTAATAGATAAAGACTTTTATAAGGGAGAACCAATTTTAATTGTTCAACGGCAGAGTATGGTTGAGAATATGGCTCAAAATAAAAGTTATCTTTTAAAAGATAATTATAAAAATCGTGTAGAGTGGGTGCGTGTTCAAAATGATAACACCAATCCCAAGCGAAGCATTCTTTAAAATAATAATGAGCAGTCCAAACTAAAGATTCTAAATAATTTTCACATACCTTATGAACAGATTCTTGAATTAAATGAACAAAGGCATTATTAATAGAGAAAGAATTAGTTGTTGTATAAAGATTATATTTATAAATCCAATTATCAAAATCTGAAAAGACTTCTTTTTCTTGATCCATAAAAAGAATGGGTTTATGTTTCATTAGATCTTCTTTATCAGATGAATCACTTTTGTACATAGCAGTAAACTTCTTATGTTGTTTACAACGAATTAGATGAATTCTCTTTAAACGTTGAGTTTCTTTAATTGATAATTCTTTGATAAATTCTTTAAACCAAAACAAATGAATAATAGTTGGTTGTGATTCATCAATTAAATAAAAACCACAATGATATTTTTGTTGTAATTCACGATATGTTTCTAAAAGATAGTCTAAACCATTATATCTTAAATTTAATGAAGGACTATTTTTGATGAAATCATTGCCTAACAGAAAACACATAAAAATGTAATCATTAATCATAATATTTTTAGGAACATTTTTAACTAAAGAAGTGATATTCTTTTTAAGAGAATCAATATCTAAAAAGAGATATTCATCATCTATTTCTTCAAAATTGTATTCAGTTCTTTCTCTCAATAAAAGAATTCTGTCAACTTTAGAAACCAGAGACAACATAATCAAATCAGCATCTAATCCATAAACAACATTATTGTCATTAATACAATATTTTTTCATAAATTGTAAAATTTTGTGTTCACCTTCACCAGGTTCGGAAGAATCAGATAAAAGAATTCTTTTATCTTTCGCATAATATGATTTTAATTCAGAATTTAGAGTATTCATAAATTTAGTTCCAGGAGTAATAGCATTAGTATCCCAAGGTTTTTCTTCAAAAGAGCTTTTAAATCTTCTAGTTCTTTGTTGAATCATTTTAGCTTTAGGGGCAGGCCCATCAATAGCGATAAAGATAGTTTTTTGAGGATTGACTAATAGGATTAATTCATTTATTTTATGAATAATATTACTGATCATTAAATCTTCTTTAGGATCAAACTTAGCTACTTCATTACAACAGGGATGAATTAAACAATTAAGATCCAAGAATAAATTATGATTCACTCTAATGTGATTCATAGGTAAGAGAATATCATTAAAATCTTCAACTAAAGTTTTAAAAAACACAGGGATACCCATTTAATAAATAAAGGTAAATAAATTTTAAATTACTTGATGAATTTTATTAAATCTTAAAGAGTTATTTATTTAAAAAAAGTTTTAAACATTTAAAACACCTACTCTTTATATTTCTTTAATATCTTTTTACGGGGTTTTGGGGTTTATATGTTTCGCTCTCTGATATGAATAATTTATGATATGTTTGTTTTGGTATATCTTTTATGGTACTTTTTACATTTCATTAAATCATCATAAGTTATTCCATTCTTTTAAATTTGATTCTTAGATACATTATTTGCAGTAAAAATAAATAAACCACAGAAAATAAAAAGATAATAAAATCATAAAATAAAAGTTTCTGTCAACACGAAAAGGCTATATGGATTTTCAAATAGGAGATTATATCAAATCCGAAAAAACATTAGCGGTCCATTACAAGACTAAAGATTCTATATCTAAAAATAAAGAATGGTTTATCGCTAATGTCCCTAGTATTATTACTGAAATCAATGAAGATTATATTATAGTAAATCAGTTTACATCCTCACCAGACCGTAAATACATTGTCTTAAAAGAGGATTTTAAATTCTGTAAAAAATGTCGTATAGAAGGTGAATACATTTGTGATCTAAATTGGTATCCGCCAGAAGGGAAACTAAAGATATCAGAGTTTACAGAGAGGGAAGGGGTTTTAGAGTTCAATTCTAAAGTAAATAAGCTTGTAAAATCTTTACCAACAGAAGATATTATCTCGAAAATATTGAGTGATAAATTCGGACAACTTAACACTCCACAGGGAGCTCCTTGTGATACGATACAGACGATTCTTAATTATAATATTGAAGAACTAAGAAATCACCCTACAAAAAGAATTAACAACATGATATTTAACCGATGTTCTAGGTGGACACCACCTATACCCGATTCATATTCATATGAAGAATACAAAAATAGTATTAATTTCACACTACCAATCGGAACCCGTCCTAAAGATTTCTGTTTACCATCTGAATTAGTAGATACAATGAAAGAAATGATCCGTCAAATTATCTGTTTTAAAAATATCGATCCAGAAATAAAACAAAATGTAATAAAAAATCTTGGATTAAATGCGTCAGAATGTTCCGAAATTCATAAGTGCAAATGGTCGGGGAAAGAAATTGATGTATTAGATTATTCATCTAATTACGCGAGTAAAGATAATTATATAGAAATATGTCACCGTGATCCACACGACAGATTCTTGGCTAGAAATATGTATTGGGGATTTGGAGAATCTAACCGTCAACAAGGAGGATATAGTGAAAAAGAACGCGTAAAACAGATCGCTCAATTGTGCAAATATAACCCGGAAATGATGGAATTACTAAGAAAAGAACTTTTGAAACAGTGACATCTCTTAAATTAAATGATTAATATGGGATATTCTATAATAATTCTTTTAATGTAAGCATAGAATCATAAACTTTCTTATATTTTACTATATCATTATCTTTATTAATTAATATATTTTTTATATCAGTATCAGAAATACATTCCATAATACTACCAGTTGTTAATGATTGATGTTGAATTTTAAAATCTTCGCTGTTCAAATTTGACAATATTATTAACACGCTATTAATGTCTAAGGGTCTTATAACACAAACACCATTTGTTACTATTATATCGTCTTCTAATATAACTGTATATGAGATATTTCCTCTAAGTCTAGAAATTATTATATCATTTTTTTTAACTTTATTTTTTGCTCTACCTGGTAATTGAGAGCCAAGTATTTTTTTCCCGTTATATAATGGAGTATTTATTTCTGAAATATCTACATATGTATATTCTAAATTTTTATCTATTTTAAATGAATAATCCACATCGTGAACGCAAAAGCTGTGTAGTGGAATATTTTTATTTTCTAATAAATTATGTATTAATTTTCTGTATGTTTTAGTGTATCTAAATACCTCCATTACAAGATTTTTATCATTTAATATATCTGATAATTTACATTTATCATATTCAATGGGTATATCTTTACTATCTAAACCATCGATATTATTATCAAATGAAAATTTTTGTATTTCTTTTGTTAATTCTATAAAATCATTTTCTATAACTAGATTTTTATCTTTTATTATATATTCTCCATCTGAATTAATTTTATATTTAATTGGTGTATTTTTTTTATTTAGTTCGTATCCTATTTCAGTTATTTCTGATATGTGTATATTATAATCTTTTTTAATAGTAGCTTTTTTTAAAATGATCAAATATGTAGAAACACCTGTACCACTTCTTGAAAATGTAGCGGATGGTAATTTAATGATTGACAATATACGCGTATTATCGATAATATAATCTCTTAAATATTTATTACCACTATTTCCTAAATATCCACCAGGTAATATAGCCATCAATATACCAGATTCCTTTAGTAATTTTAAGCTTAATTCTAAGAATAAAATACCTATTTCTTGTTTATCGCGTCCTTTACCTAATACAAATTTATTTAATACATTTTTGTCTTTAACAACCGTTTTTGTTCCGAAAGGGGGATTCATAATAACATAATCATAATAATTTGTTATATCACTCATAAGAGAATTAGTGTGATTTATTTTCATAATTTTATTGTTCATAGAATAATTTAATGTAGCCATTTCAATCGCATCTTTACTTATTTCCCATAGATTAATATCTCCTGTAAAACTAATTAGTAAATCACCTGTCCCGGCTGCAGGATCTAAATATTTCTTATTTTTAATTACTATACTATTCATAAATGTTGATATAGAAATGGGCGTATAAAATTGATCCAATGAATTTTTTAGGATCTTACTACCGTAAAACATAAATAATTGTTGTGATATTTCCGAATTAGGTATAATGTATAATACTTCTTTTAATAATTCTTTTATAAAAGAGAATGTTTCTAATTTTAGTAAATCATTATTATAATCATCATTCGAAATATTAACTATTATAGATTTAATAATATCTAAACGGTTTAGTTTATTTATCCCTTCATTATGTAATTTCTGATCAATTGTATCTATATATTTTTCTGCTTCTTTAATTTTTTTTTTAATGTCTTTTTGTTTCATATTATCCATATTATCCATTATAGTATTTTATTTTGATCATTAGAAATCAAATTTTTATTTCGATTTTTCTATTATCAGATAATTCTTGTAATTTTTCTTGGACCTTTTC
>Ga0222714_10004213_pt1 | contig 14240 bp, 13 predicted proteins | sample C33_3DmetaG_FD_165048 | JGI IMG/M metagenome (GOLD analysis project Ga0222714, IMG submission 165048) | Estuarine water microbial communities from San Francisco Bay, California, United States - C33_3D | ecosystem: Environmental > Aquatic > Marine > Unclassified | place: USA: California... | reverse complement strand
AGGAAAGCCACTATCCCCCCAAACCCTGTGAAATTATGGCTAATTTATACAGAAAATCCGGTTACGAAATATCGGTAAAGATTTTCCCAAAATCGAACCACTATTTCAGTCACAATGGGAGAATAGTTAAAGGAAAGGCTTATAATGGTTGTTCAGATGATCCAGTAATAATTTACAATTTAAGAGAGTTTAAAACAGCAAGCGGAGTGTCTGTTTCTTTGGATGAACTCCGAAAGGGAAAATGCTTTACGCCAACAGGTGGGTCAGGAAAAACCAGGGAAGACTTGGATGCAGCAATCGAAACGGCTTTAGATTTTTTTGATAAGCATAGAACTCCTTAAGTTAAGCTAATGTCGGCGCTAACCTCGCATCCTATGTATGGGGTAAGAACTCTTTAAGTCCAATCTCCTAGCTCCTGTCCCATAAGCTCTTACATAATAAGTGACGCCACCACTTAGGGAACACGCGAGATGGATATCACGGGCAAGACAGCCATAGTAACGGGAGCAGGGTCTGGGATTGGCTTTGCTCTATCAAAGGCGCTTATAGCTGGCGGCGCTAAGGGCGTGGCCATGGCCGACTTAAACGCGGAAAATCTCAAAATAAAAGCTTCAGAAATCGGTGGCCTAGCCGTCCCGACAGATGTTTCAGACGAGGCCGCAGTCATCGCCCTCGTCGATAAGGCTGAGGCAGAAATTGGGCCCGTTGACCTGTTTATCTCAAATGCAGGTATTAGCCCCAAGCCCGTCCGTGACGACAATGAGCATTGGGACCAGCAGTTCCGCGTCCACGTGATGGGACACGTTTTCGCGGCTCGAGCAGCCGCTCCGCGAATGGCAGCCCGCGGAGGCGGCAAACTCGTCAATGTTGCATCAGCTGCAGGAATGCTCATGCAAATGAATTCGGCCGTTTACACGGCGACAAAGCATGCAGCTTTAGGCCTTGCAGAGTGGCTGGCAGTCGAGTGGAAGCCAAAAGGCGTATCTGTCTCAGTCGTCTGTCCACTGAGGGTTTCAACGCCAATGACAGACGGGATGCCAGATTCCGGCACCGTGCGAGATGGCGTTATCTCGGCAGACGATGCAGCAGGAACAATTCTTGAAGGCATTGCAGATGATCGTTTCATGATCCTCACGCATCCAACTGCCGGCATGTATTGGGCAAAAAAAGCCGCCGACCCAGAAAGATGGATCGACGGCATGTCTAAGCTAAAGCAGAAGATTTCAGGCGGTGATTAAACCGCCTCATGATCGTTAAACGACAGCCACTCCATTTGCTGGGGAGCCGACAGCACCCGGCAAGCGGATTGGCGGACAAACAGCAAAAAACTTGCTGCGCTTGTTCACCTTCAAGAACTGCGCCAGTTCCGTCAAAAACCAAATTTCACCGAGGGGCACGCCAAGCTTAAAAAGGCAGTGCTGATGCAAGGGACTGTTGGCATATGTTTTGCCTGGAGCTGGACGCGCCGGGCTCTGCTCAACGGCATAATTGTCAGCAATCATGGCCGTAACGCCTGAGTCAGTGATCCACTGAAGCAGTTTGTCGTCTCGACCATCCAAAGCCGCGCAAGACTGGTGCATCTGCTCGTGGGTTGGGTTTTTACCGGCCTCTAAGATCACATCCGCAAAGCCTGTATAGAAGAACATTAAGTCACCAGCCTCAGGATGGGCGTCTTGATCATCCATAGCCTTCATCAGCATGTCATAAGTTACGACTTTGCGCTCGCGTCCAACGACATCGAATAAGTTAACAAGGTTGCCCCTGCCTACCACACCGTGTTCTGCGAAGGTGTCGATACCCAATTTGCGGGCACCCATTGGACGCTCTTCCGGCGTTCTAGAGCCGTCATCATTGTAGATGACGGGACCAATCACGTCCTCTCCGCCTTTGTATCCATTGTAGTAACGGATCTCTGGGATGCCGTCCTCATCCGCATCGAACAACTGCCCCATATGAGCAAAGCTGTCCCACTGTGAGGAGTATTGAAGCGTCATCGTCACCCGATCATCGCAGCCAACATCGATGTGAGCCGGATTGTCCATCTTAAGTGGGTAATTGTAGCGAGGCGTTCCGGAAGCAGCGTCAATTGTTGGCTCTAACTTTGGTGGAAAGCGCCGTGGGTTAAGTACGTTGCCTCCAGGATAATCAAGTGGCAGAGACAGGCAGAAACGCTGTCCAGTCTTGATTTCCTTCGCCGCTTTAAGAACAGCGTCAGAGGTTAAAAGGTTCAAGCGACCAAGCTGGTCATCAGGACCCCAATCTCCCCAGGTCGAGCCTTCTGGGCGGCGGGTCCAGCGTGGGTTGGTGGGCTGGCTCATCTAACGCTTCCTTTTAATGAAATTGATGAGACAGTCTTGCGCCAGATCTTTGACAAGACAATGGGGCAGCATCCATCGATGCTGCCCCATTCTATTTGAACTCTACCACCCAACCCTTGCAGAATTTTGATGCCTGCAAGGCGGTGACCACTCCTCGTGGGAGCGGAAGTTTCAGTACGAATTAACCGCCATCAAAGTATTAATAGTTTCTTGTGTGCCATCTGGCATGTCGTGCTTCACGATCAAAATACCGCGCCTGACGCTCATAACGACGCGCTTGACGTTCTGAATATTCTGCCCGTCGTTCAAAATGCCGTGCGTCACGTTCATAGTGCCTTTCGCGGCGATCACCATAACGCGCGTGCCTTTCATGGCGATCGTCATGCCGGTCTCGAATTACAACCTTTTCCCGATGCCCATCCTTTTCATTGGCGGCTACAATAGCGGCACTAATCATCGCCCCAATGGCAGCACCAAAGATCGCCACCCCCACATCCTTGTTACGGATGCCTCCAGCCTGAGCTGTCGTGGCACTCACCGTCAGAGCAATGGCAGCCAGAGTGGTGGGTATCCATCTAGAACGCATAACCAAATCCCTTTCCTTTTTATCGCTTTCTAAAAAGGAAACGGATCAGGTCGGAAATTCCGTCGAAAAAATTTTAAGGTGCGATTGAAATTGCCTTTTGAAAGAAATCAGGGGCACCAAAATTCCCAGACTTCAGTGCCAAAGCTAACGGCTGACCAACAGCTGAACACCACGGCACGCCAGGATCGATTTCTTTACCGATCCTGAGTGCCTCTACTCCAAGCCGCTGAACAACAGCACCAGATGTTTCACCACCTGCAACAACGAGCCGGCGCACCCCTAGGTCGCGAAGTCCAGCGGCAACCGCTGCAAGCGCCTCCTCAACCAAAGCTCCAGCTTTATCTCTTCCAATCTTCGCTTGGGCTGCACGAACAGCCTCCGGCTCAGCCGTCGCGTATACTAAGACAGGTCCGTCGGCGAGCTTGGGCTTGGCCCAAGCTAAAGCTTCAGCAGACAAATCTTTCCCGTTTGCAAGAGCAAGCGGGTCAATCTGGAATGCGGGACGTTTCTCTTTGAAGAGGCGAACCTGCTCATTAGTTGCTCTACTGCAGCTTCCAGAGATCACGGCGCTTAAGCCACCAACGTCTGGAAGATCCGATGCCGTGCCGATTGATTTGAAAAGACCAGCGGCCTCAAAAGCAGCTGGAATACCAACTGCAAGACCTGAGCCACCGGTCAGAAGTGGATGAGCCACGGTAGCTTGAGCAAGCGTCCGAAGATCATCTTCATCAGTTGCATCAGCAATAATCAGCGATTTGCCCTTGGCCAAAAGTTCTTCAAGGGCTTTACCAACTGCATCCGAACCCCTGCGGATAGAGCGGTAGTCAACCAAACCAACCTGACGCTTTGTCTGTGAGGCTAGCACTCTGACAAGATTTGCATCCGTCATTGGGGTCAATGGATGATCTTGCATGCCACTTTCGTTAAGCAGCACATCGCCGGCGAAAAGATATCCCTTAAAGATTGTTCGGCCATTTTCCGGAAACGCTGGACATGCAATGGCCTGTTTTGCGCCTAGGGCATCCATAAGAGCTTCAGCGACTGGGCCAATATTTCCGGCTTCTGTTGAGTCGAAAGTTGAGCAGTACTTGAAATAAAACCGCTTCGCCCCGCCTTCCTGAAGCCATTTTAACGCTTCCAGTGATTGTTTAATTGCCTCGTCAGCAGGGATAGTCCGTGACTTCAGAGCAACAATTATTGCATCTGCATCGATTTCAGAGGCTGGCTGGGAGGGCACGCCAATTGTCTGAACTGCCCTCATACCAAACCGCGCCAACATCCCAGCCAGGTCCGTTGCGCCGGTAAAATCGTCAGCAATACAGCCCAGAACGACCGTCATGATTTTTCTCCCTCACCTTCTGGAAGGTCAATCCCAGTAAGCTTCTGAAAAACCTTGATTACGGCGCTATCATTTTCCCGGCCATGCCCGCCAGCACTTGCTGCTAGGAATTGCTGATGTGCAGTAGCCGCCAAGGGTAACGGGAAAGTCATGCTACGACCCGCGTCGAGGACAATCCCAAGATCTTTGACAAAGATGTTAACCGCACTCTTAGGCTGGTAATCCCCATCAAGAATACTCGGCCCTCTGTTCTGAAACATCCAAGAACCACCTGCAGAGTTACAAATCACCTCGTAAACGGTGTTCAAATCAGCACCAGATCGAGCAGCGAGTGCGAATGCCTCCGCCATCGCAGCGATGTGAACCCCTGCTAAAAGTTGATTAATCATTTTAATGACGGAGCCCTGCCCCGGCTTATCGCCCAGCTGGTAAACCTTCTCAGAAATAGCATCCAGTAGAGGCTTCGCTTTTTCAAAGGCCTCCTTTGAACCAGATGCCATTACCGTCATTTCACCGGATGCCGCCTTCGCAGCGCCTCCAGACACTGGAGCGTCCAAAAAGAGCAACCCCATATTGGCAAGTCGCTCTGCGAGTTTTGGTGGGAAGTCAGGCGGCGAAGTCGCACTTGCCAATACAACTGCCCCAGGAGCAAGACCGTTAGCCACTCCATTTTCGCCAAAGAGGGCTTCTTCCATCTGCTGAGCATTAACCACGAGGAGCAAAAGCGCTTCTGCTTGGCCAATCTCAGCAGGCGAAGAAACTGCCTTGCCCCCAGCCACCTCAAATGCAGCTCTCGCAGCAGGGAATACATCACAACCAATAACGTCCAAACCGGCGGCAAGGCATGATTTAGCCGCCCCTAACCCCATTGCACCTAATCCAATGACGCCAACACGCATAAACTTATCCTTCTTTACCCTGGGCTCTTAGGTAGCCTAGCCGAAAACGTTCACGTTCCTCAGGATCATAAACTCCAGCAGGCCGAGCGCGCGTTGCAAGGGTAGCGTAATAAGGCGCACGCCCACTCAAGAAATCATCAAGCAGCCGGGAGAGTGCCGCGGTTGGCTCAGAGGCATCGTCTACCCGCAGGTCAATGCAAGGCCATTCTTCCGTAGTAACAATCTTGATAGCTGCAGACTGCTTGCCTCTCTTATCGCCACCAACCTCCTCGCCAGCAATAAGAGCATCTAGAAGACGGCGGGCAAAAGGCTTCCCGCCGCCAGCCTGCCAAGCAGCCAATGTCTCAGACACGACCTCTGGTCGCTGCAGCATGTTGCCGGCTACAGAGACGCCATCACCTAACGCATGACCACACCAGTCAACACAGAGGGAGCCTGTGTAAGCAAAAGCATTTCCTGCAGCATCCACTCCATGAACCTGGCGCCAATTGTGGCCCTCGTCTTCAGCCGTAACGGCCTTTATTGCCATCTCAACGTTTTCACCGTTATCGATGCGCTTCAGAATGTCTGGGCCATACAGAGGGTTGGTATATGACTGAGTTGATAAGGCACCAACTCCAGCCTTAACCCACGGACAAAGAGCGCCCACTGCCAGCACCTTAGATGCGACAGCTACGCCAAAGCCGCCTGTAGCGGCATCTCGTGCAACGATGGACCAAGTCATAGTCTCCCGCATACGATGGAGATTGAATGCCCGCAAGCTGGAGTTTGCCCAATGGCACAAAAATTTGGCCTTTCAGATGCAGAACACTTCACCAGAAAGACGGTCTATCGAGATGATCTCTTCGAGGGCCAAGTGGTGGTTGTGACAGGCGCTGGCTCTGGATTAGGTCGCGCAATGGGGATCCTATTTGCCCGGCTCGGAGCCCATGTGGTTACCTGTGGACGCGACGAAGATAAGCTTGCTGATGCAGCAGATGGTTTCGCTTTGCACGGAAAGCAGCTTGAAACCTTCGCCCTTTCGATTCGCGATGTGAATGCAGTTGATAATTTTATAAATGGCATATTTGAAAGGCATGGGCGGCTTGACGTTCTGGTGAATAATGCTGGTGGCCAATTTCCTCTGGCCGCAACGAAGATTTCCCCAAATGGCTGGCGTGCGGTAATCGACACGAACCTCAATGGCACGTGGAATATGATGCAGGCAGCAGCTCGCCAATGGCAGGCCACCGGCACTAAAGGCAATATCATCAACATAGTCGCAGACATTTGGCGTGGCATGCCGCAAATGGCTCATACGGCTGCCGCGCGGGCAGGCGTAATTTACGCCTCGAAGACCGTTGCAGTCGAATGGGCTGAGATGGGAGTCCGCGTGAACTGCCTCGCTCCTGGTTGTTGTGAAAGCTCGGCCTTTGGCCGCTATCCACCAGCAGGCGCTGAGAGCTTCACCCAATCTAATCCAATGCTAAGAGCTGGCGATGAATGGGACGTTGCTGAGGGTTGCGTATATCTTGCCTCAGACGCCGCAAAATTTGTGACAGGCGAAGTTCTAACGATTGATGGCGGCCAGCAACTTTGGGGAGATCCATGGCCAGGCGGCAGGCCAGAGCGATTTGAGCTGGACTACTCACGTTCTCGCATCGAAGACTGACTTCAGAGTTAAGGGCACCTCAACACCTCCAAACAAAAGTAAAATGCAATCACGGCTTGCTTTGGCATAGCATCCGTGGCCTCCTGATTATCTGAATTTCAAATGAGACAAGGAAAAGCATCCATGGCTATTCAACGTATTGAAGTCACCACAGGCCCAGGTCCAAGAATGAGCCGCTGCGTCGTCAATGGGGATATGGTCTATGTCTGCGGGTTAACCGCTTCGGACACCTCAGCAGACGTCAAGGGGCAAACACAGCAGATCCTCGATAAGATCGACCATTACCTGACCCAAGCCGGCACAAATAAATCAAAGCTGCTTCAGGCCCAGTTGTGGATCACAGATATGGCCAATTTTGCGGACATGAATTCCGTATGGAATGCATGGGTTGATCCTGAAAACCCTCCAGTACGCGCTTGCGTAAGGGCGGACCTTGCACGCCCAGAAATTCTCGTCGAAATTATGGTAACGGCGACGAAATAAAGGACCCAGAGGCGGAGTAAGGCGCATGTATCGGGTTGGAGTGGATGTGGGCGGCACATTCACCGACGTAGTTGCGGTGGATGACGATGGCAGTGTAACGCTGGCCAAGGCAGCCTCGACACCGGAAGATCAATCGATTGGCGTTATGGCAGGGCTCGAAAGACTGGCTGAGCGGCTTGGAGTAGATCTTCCGGGTCTGTTCAGTCAGACAGAGCGCATCGTCCACGGGGCCACCGTTGCAACCAACGCCTTGTTAGAGCGAAAGGGTGCCAAAGTCGGTTTGTTAACGACCGAGGGCCACCGAGACGTTCTCGAAATGCGCGAAGGCCTTAAGCCAGACCGATACAACCTTCGCATGCCCCCGACGCCACCGCTGATCCCTCGAAGAAGGCGACTTGGCGTAAAAGAAAGAATGCGGCCGGATGGAAGGGTTGAGGTGGCTCTCGATGCCGATTCCCTTAATGCAGCCATTCAAACGTTAAAACAGGATGAGGTTGAAGCGGTCGCAATCTGCTACTTACACGCCTACAAGGACGCCGCTCACGAACAGGCAAGTGCTGAAGCCGTTCGCGCCGCAATGCCTGGTGTCTACATAACGATTTCAGCTGAGGTGCTTCCACAAATAAAAGAATTTGAGCGGGTCTCAACTACAGCTGTAAACGCTTATGTAGGTCCTGCCGTAGGAAGGTACTTAGCGCAGTTAGAAAAACGCCTTCAGTCTGGAGGCTATACGGGCCCAGTCCTCATCATTCTCTCACATGGTGGCGTGGCTCCGGTAACCGATACAATCCGATTAGCTGCCGGTACTGTTCTTTCCGGCCCGGCAGGTGGCGTTGCTGGCGCCAGACGTTCCGCTGAATTGCTTGGAGTTCCCGACCTTATTCCATTCGATATGGGAGGCACCTCTACCGATATTTCCCTGATTTCAGGAGGGGAAGCCGCACTGTCCTCAGACCGTGGGGTTGGCGGCGAACGGGTCGCCTTACCATCGCTAGACATTGTATCGATTGCATCAGGCGGAGGGTCTATAGCGCGAGTAGATGCAGGTGGCGTTCTCCATGTTGGGCCGCAAAGCGCAGGCGCCGTACCTGGACCCGCCTGCTATGGCCGAGGCGGCACTCAGCCAACCACAACAGACGCAAGCGTAGTTTTAGGGTTACTGGATGCTGAGAATTTTTTGGGAGGTGCCGCCACCCTCGACATGCCTGCTGCTGAAAAAGCGATAGATGGGCTCGCAGAAGCATTGAATGTCGACCGCATGACTGCAGCTGAAGGCGTCCATAGAGTACTAAACACCACAATGGCAGAGGGCGTTCGCCTAGTTTCTGTTCGAAGAGGCGTCGATCCCCGAAAATTTGCTCTTCTATCCTTCGGTGGTGCCGCAGGAGTGCATATCACCGAAATTGCTCGAGCGCTTGAAGTTAACAGAGTGTTTGCCCCGCGCGTGGCCTCAGTCCTTTCCGCCTGGGGAATGCTCGCAACCGACCTACGGTTCGAGGCTGCGCGCAGCCATATAGGTGATGCCAATGCGCTTGATGCCAGTGGGTTAGCCGAACTCTTCCAACAACTTGAGAGAGAAGCGCGTTTGCGTCTTGAACAAGCTGATTTTAAAGGCGAGGTGATTATCCGACCTTCAGCTGACATGCGATATGGCGAGCAGATTTTTGAAATCGACGTGGCACTGGATGGATTAGATTTTCATAGCCCTAATCTAATGGAAGAGGTTGCACGCAGGTTCCACGCCCGCCATGAAGAATTATTCACTTACAGTCTGCCAGATCAGGAACCGGTTCTCGTCAATGCTCGTGCGGCCGCTATTGGCGTACTGCCAGCCCTTCCACAGGAACCATCTGCACCGTCCTCAGACCCAGCACCGCCAAGGAGCCATCGGAAAGTCTACTTAAGCGGCGCATGGATAGAGACGCCCATTTACGACTTTGACACACTAGCACCTGGTCAAGAAATCAGTGGTCCAGCCATCATTGAGTCTGAGACCACGACAGTTGTGCTTAGAAGTGGTGACCGCGGGGTAACAACACCATTCCGTTGGCTCGATATTGCCGTTGGGAAGGGAAGCTAGACGTGAGTGAAGACCAACTTCCATGGCAGTGGCCAGAAGCTAAATGGCGTCCTATCGTGGAGAAAGTCCGTGCTGGGCGCAGCTTAAAACCAAGTGCTTGGCCCAATGGCGCCCAATGCGCAGTCGCTCTTTCCTTTGATAGTGATCATGAAACTTCCACGCTTCGCTGGGGGGACAATTCACCGGGTTGGCTTTCTGGCAATCAGTATGGAGCACGACGAGGCATTCCGCGGATCCTTGACCTCCTAAAACGCCAAGGTATTCCCGCAAGCTTCTACGTCCCCGCCGTCACAGCGATGATACATCCGGGAGAGCAGCGCAGAATAATCGACGAGGGTCACGAAATTGGGATCCACTCCTGGATCCACGAGATGAATGCGTCTCTTCCACCAGAAGCCGAACGTGATATTCAAATGCGCGCCGCTGACAAATTAGAAGAAATCACAGGCGTTCGTCCCGTCGGCATACGCACCCCCAGTTGGGATTTCAGCCCTGTAACCCTCGCCATAACTAGGGAGATGGGCCTCCTTTATGATTCATCCCTTATGGCTGACGATGACCCCTATGAGCTTGTTGAAGACGGTGAGCCAACAGGTATCGTCGAAATTCCTGTCGAGTGGATAAGGGATGACATGCCTTACTTTGGCATGGATTTTCGGCGTTACTCTCGACCCCACACACCGCCAGGGTCTGCCCTCGACATCTTCAAATCAGAATTTGACATGGCAAGGCGTGAAGGCGGCCTTTTCCAGCTCACCATGCACCCTCACATAATTGGTCACCGCAGTCGTATGGCGATGCTGGACGAGCTAGTCGAGCACATAAAGTCCAGCGGATCTGTGTGGTTTGCCACACATGCTGACATAGCGCGTTATTGCAAAGAGCAAGCTGGTCTATAGCTGCTTCAGTTGGATTGAGGTTTTGGGATTTGGCGGCATATAAAAAACTGCCGCCGCCATCCAAAATGCGAAATATTTTAAGCCGTATCCTGCAGTATGAACTCTGCGCCCTTCTCTGCCACCATAATCACTGGCGCGTTAATGTTGCCAGATGGCATGGTGGGCATCACCGAAGCATCAACGACATAGAGCCCCTCAAGGCCTCTTGCCTTCAGGCGGTCAGAGACAACAGCCATTTTGTCGGTCTCAGGCCCCATCTTACAGGTACCCATGACGTGATAAGTCGTTGCGCCCGTCTGATGTGCGTATTCAAGAATTTCATCATCAGACTGAACTTTTGAACCTGGCGCAAACTCTTCTTTCCTATACTTCGCAAAGGCTGGTTGCTCAAAGACGCGACGCACTTCGCGGAAGCCACCGACGAAAGCAGCCCTATCAATAGGGTCCGCTAGGAAGTTTGGTCTAATGGCAGGATGAGCAGCCGGATCTGGAGACTGTATGTGAATGGATCCTTGGCTTTCTGGTCGGCATTGATAAACACCGATTGTCATTCCTGGCTCTTTGTGAAACTCGCGCGTGATGGCATCAAAGGAGCCATGAGCAAAGAAAAATTGGCAGTCGGGAGTGTCTAGCTCGGGACGGCTTTTGACAAACCCATGTCCTATTCCCGCCGTCCAAGTGAAAATACCACGTCGCGTCAGAAAGTATTTAAGGGCTTCTTTAACAAGGCTAAGACCGCGCGTTTGTTCATTGAGAGTAATCCGTTGATTGGTGCGCCAAGAAACTCGCGCTGCGTAATGGTCGCGATAATTTTCTCCAACCCCCATCAGCTCATGCTGAACCTCGATACCTTGGGCTTTTAAAATTTCGGGTCGGCCAATTCCTGACAACTCCATTAACTGGGGTGATTGCACCGCCCCACAGGCAAGAACGACTGACTTACCAGCCTTTAGCTCGCGCACTTTGCCTCTTTGACGGAAAGCAACACCAGTTACCCGCTTCCCTTCCATGATAAGACGTTCGGCGAAGGCGTCTGTCTCTACTGTTAGGTTTGGACGGGACCGCGCTGGTTCTAAAAAGGCCCTAGCAGTTGACCAACGACGGCCATCCTTTTGCGTTACTTGATAATAACCAAACCCCTCTTGGTCCCTGCCATTGTAGTCTGGGTTGCGGGGATAGCCTGCCTCAACGCCCGCATCAACGAAGGCATCAACCATTTCATGACGCTCATACATATCGGCTACATTGAGCTCACCGGAACCGCCACGAACGTCATCGCCACCACGCTCAAATGACTCGGATTTCTTGAAGTAAGGCAATACGTCTTCGTAGCCCCAACCCTTGTTGCCAAGCTGTGACCACGTATTGAAATCAATTGGATTACCCCGAACATAGAGCATTCCATTTATAGAGGATGAGCCGCCGAGCACCTTGCCACGCGGAATGGTTACGCGCCTGCCTCGTGTGCTCTCTTCAGCTTCAGTTTCAAAATTCCAATTGAGCTTTGGATGGAACAAAAGTTTCTGGAACCCAACTGGAATATGGATCCACATACTTTTGTCTTCGCCGCCGGCCTCCAGCAGCAGAACCTTATTCTTAGGATCAGCGGACAACCTATTAGCTAGTACGCAGCCAGCTGATCCGGCACCAACAACGATGTAGTCAAAGTCGCTCATTTCAAACTCATATAATCAAGAAGATAATTTTTAAGTATGCGCACGATACGCGCCGCTCGCCAACGGGAAAGAAAACCATCAGAATTCTTTGAAAGAATCTAGGGAGGAGATTTTTGATGGCCCAGGAGAACAAAACACCTAATGATGTCGAAGCGCGTATGAAGCCCGTTGATCAGACTTGGCTCGACAGCGGCCTTGAAGACGTACTCGAACCAAACCTCCCTATTATAGATCCACATCATCACCTGTGGGACTTCCGCAACTATCGATACATGCTGGACGAAATCTTGGCCGACACAGGATCAGGTCATAATGTCAGATCGACTGTTTTCATTGAGTGTACGGCAATGTGGCGACCCAAGGGCACGTGCCCGGATCACATGCGCCCAATCGGTGAAACTGAGTACGTAAATGGCATTGCAGCTATGAGTGCCAGCGGCCGATATGGTGAGACACGCGTAGCTGCAGGCATCGTATCTCATGCGGATCTCATGTTGGGCGACGCTGTCGAAGAGGTATTAGCTGCGCACGATTATGCAGGAGGTGGGCGTTTTCGTGGCATCCGTTATTCGGTCTCTCACGACGATGCTCCCGAAATCCATAATTCTCATACAGGCGCACCAAAAGATGCCCTTCAGACGCCTAGCGTGCAGGCTGGCCTCATCAAACTTGGGCAAATGGGCTACACCTTTGAAGCTTGGATGTATCACCCTCAACTAGAAAACCTCTCAATCTGCGCGGATGCAGCACCTAATACAAAAATGGTCCTGAACCACTGCGGTGGACCACTTGGCATTGGCCCATATTCTGGAAAAAGAGAGGAGTTATTCACGACTTGGAAAGCTGGCGTTCAAGAGGCCGCCAAGCGTTCTAACGTCTATGTAAAATTAGGTGGCTTGGGCATGGTCATAAATGGCTTTGATTTCCAAAACCAATCCAAACCTCCATCATCAGAGGACTTAGCTAAAGCTTGGAAGCCATACATTGAAACACTGATCGAAGCGTTTGGCCCTAACCGCTGTATGTTCGAGTCTAACTTCCCCGTCGACAAGATTTCAGGGAGCTACCGAACCTATTGGAATGCGTTCAAACGCTTAGCGTCTAGGGCAGGGGAAGGCGAGAAGGCAGCACTCTTTCATGATACGGCAAAGAGCTTCTACAATCTTTAAGGATTAGTCGAAGACCTCATTAGGCAAAAAACCCCAGACTGAGCTGCGCGAGACCCAGCCCGACACATCTCCCTTGCGCACCTCACACCAACCTGGTTCACAACGTTTTGCCCTTAGAACAACGCCTTTTTCGACAAAAGCCACTACTCTTGCCTTTGGTTTTGCCTTTGCTAACAGAGGCGCCCTTGCATCTGTCACGTAAAGGGTGCGCGCACCACTAAGAAGGGAACCGAAAAGCCACCCTCTCTCACCATCATATAATTCTACTTCTCGCCATTGCTCTTCTTCATCAACAATCCGCACTGGCATACCGGCTCGCATAAGCCGCCATCGGACTGGATACTGCCCGCCCGGGCCAACACGGAGATTTGCTTCATCCGCTCGAATTGAAACATAGCGAGGAATTGGAAGATTTGTGACTTTGCCAACTAGGGTCTGTTGCGCTTCTGCTGGCACAGCAAACATTACTACCAAAGAAATTACTATAAACGCGCGACCTATCATGCGCGCTCGTACTCCTTAGCAGGTCGATTTACTACAGGTGCCAGCGGTGCCGCTTGTCGTGCGCGCTGCTGCTGACTTTCAGGAGGGAAGCCGTACAACGTTGCTCTCTGGCGGATTGGACGGCCAATTCCATAAGCGACAGCTTCCATAGCGTGAGGAGGCATTTCCTCACCGTGCGCTGCACCAGCAGCTCGCGTGATACTCTCATTCATTAACGTTCCGCCGATGTCATTGGCACCAGCATTAAGAGCAGCGGCGACACCCTCTCTTCCAAGCTTCACCCAGCTGGCCTGGATATTTGAGAACCATGGGAATAGCGCCAACCTTGCAACACTATGCATGAGAATGGCTTCGCGGAATGTTGGCCCCATTCTCGCTAACCCTTTCAGGTAGATAGGAGCTTCTTCCGCCACAAATGGAAGGGGCACTAATTCTGAAAACCCACCGCTCTCACTCTGAGCATCTCTCAAACGCATTAAGTGTCGGGCCCAGTGGCGATAACTCTCCATATGACCAAACATAATGGTGGCCGTCGATCGAAGGCCGATATCGTGAGCCGCTCGCATAACAGCAAACCACTCAGCCGTATTTAATTTATCCGGGCAGAGGGTTGCGCGAACCTCATCGTCTAATATC